>JACCDG010232801.1_pt1 | contig 47723 bp, 45 predicted proteins | sample 7442471 | NCBI WGS metagenome assembly JACCDG01 (sample SAMN15323444, study PRJNA562643) | freshwater metagenome | isolation source: river surface water | place: USA:Blue River Watershed | collected 2017-08-17
CGTTTTTTACCGTCAAAAACAAAAATTAGAAATAGAGTTAACTAAAGAAAATAACAAAAATTTAGTAAAATTCTTTATTTTGGAGTAGAGGCAAAATGCTGATTAAAAAAATAATCTTTGCTCTTGGCTCTAATTTAGGCGACAAAGCAACCTATATTTTTCAAGCTCTGGATCATCTAAAGCAAAGACTTGAATTATCTAATCTAAAACAATCTTCAATCATTGAAAACAAGGCTATGCTACTAGAAGGATCTCCCAAAGAATGGGACATTGATTTTTTAAATATGGTAGTGAGCGCCAATATTGATATCAAAAAATTCCCGCCATTAGAAATTCTGCGAATAGTTAAGGAAATAGAAAAACAAATCGGTAGAAAACAGCGCGCAAAATGGGCCCCGCGTGAAATTGACATCGACATTTTAACTATCGAAGAGCTTGAGATTAAAATCGACGATCAATTAATAATCCCTCATTACGATCTAAAAAATCGCAGCTTTTTAATTGAACTGATCAAAGAAATTGAACCTAGCTTGAAGCTTCAATAAATTTTGAGTTATAGTATTTACAGAAAATAAAGTTAATTCTTCTGCTTATTTTCTGAAAAATGGTATTATTGTAATCTATCTTCTGATGCATGAAAAATATGTACCAAAAGATGAAAGATCGAGCAGTTTTACAGAGAATTAAAACAAACAACTAGTGTTGAAAAATGCCAATATCATAAAGCTTGAATCCAAAAAAATCATATTGCCTGTGCAATACTGGTTTGGGTTTGGCTTAAACAAATAGCTTATAAAACGGGACAAACAGTTTAGCAAATTAAGCGCGGATTGCTTGATGATTGCCTCATAGAGTAACTTAGGAATCCGAGGGTTTGGGATGGTTGGTGCGTGAGTCCTATAATTGATATTAATCATCAAAGATTTGTTCAACCCCAATTACTTCTGGTATGTAATGTTTTAGCATATTTTCAATGCCATTTTTTAAGGTAACAATTGAGCTTGGACAGCCGGAGCATGAACCCTTTAATTCTAAATAAACGATACCATCAACAAAATCGCAATAAATTATATCGCCGCCATCCATTGCAACTGCTGGCCTAACTTTGATTTCAATTAACTCTTTGATTTGTTTGACGATTTCACTATCTTCCTGATCAGTTTTAACTTCGCTTTTCTTTTGATCATTTAAAATTTTTTGTCCCGAAAGAAAAAAATCCATAATTGCGGCTAATATTTCGGTCTTTATTTCTGGCCAATTAGTAGTTTTTAATTTGGTAATTGTAATAAAATTATGACCAAAAAATACGCCACTTACACCTTCAATTTTGAATAATTCGTCAGCTAAGATTGATTTAGAAGCTTGTTTTTTGTTTTTAAATTCAGCAGTGCTATTTTCAAGTACGATTAACCCATCTGGGATAAATTTTAAAGTATTGGGATTTGGAGTTACTTCAGACTGAATGAACATAAATAATCAACGATTTAAGAGATTAGGCTGGCATTTTAAGAAATGGTTGCGGGGGCCAGATTTGAACTGACGGCCTTCAGGTTATGAGCCTGACGAGCTACCGGGCTGCTCCACCCCGCGACAAGATTTAACTGCTTATAACGGCCAGTCAGGCTTACTATAATCTCAAATAATCTAATTTTCAAGCGCTATTATTGGCTTTAATCGCTTGAGAGTGAAAATAAATTAGCGAAATCAGGGGCTGTTTTCGTTTCTTGGATTGCCGCGTCGCTTACGCTTCTTGAGAGTAACGAGAGTCTCTAGCCCGTCACTCTCAAGAAGCGTAAGCGGACGCGGCAATCCAGGAGAATTCTTAAGCAAAACTAGAATTATGAGCTAGCTTCAACATCAATAATTTGCTCAATTGTTCTTAATTTTGCACAGTCAGATTCATCGATTAGATAATGATCTTGCAAGGCGATTTTAAAGATTGCTTTGCCTTTGATAACTACTAAAATTACCTTGGTGCTTTTAGTTAGTTTGGTTGCAATTTCATCAGTTATCAGTCTTGAAGATAAAAAAGATTTAATGTTAAAAATCGGTTCACGATTTTTGATGATAATTTCAACTACAGAATAGATTTTTTTGCTTTTTAATTGTTCAATTTTTCTTTCAAACTCTTCTTTTTCATTAGCTTGATTGGCTGATTTTTGGCCATTATCATTATTTTTAAAATTCTTTTGGCCACTGGGATTTGCTCTTTTGGGTTGTTTTTTTATGTCTTCGAAATGGGCATCCCTGGCCTTGTTATTTTCAATAAAATTTCTTAAATCCCAAACTTCTTTTGCTAAAATTCTTGAGCCGCCATCATCTTTTTTAATCAGGCATTCTACTACAATCATATTACCATCAGCAAGTAAATCTCTAGCATTATTGATTAATTCATTATCAAAAACCATAATTTCGTAAATGCCAAAAGGGTCAGACATAGTTAAATAGGCGTATCTACCCCTTGGCCCTGATCTATGTTTGCTTGAGGCTACTACTCCAGACATCTTGACGATATTATTATCTTCTAACTGCTGTAATTCAATTTTATTTGAAAAAATTACTCCACGTTTTTTTAAATCATCAATAAAATCATCAATTGGATGTTCATTTAAAAAGAATCCGAAAGCTTCAAATTCCTTTTTTAATCTTTCTTCTTTGCTCCAATCAACAACTGCTTTTAATTTGGGCTTTTGTTCTTCTTCACTTAAGCCGATAGTAAATAAATTCATCTGGCAATTAGCAGCAGCATCTTTTTTTTCACTGGCAAAGCGTGATAAAATATCAAAAGATTCAAAAATTTGGCGACGATTAACCATTGACGGCTCTTTAAATAAACCATCAAAAGCGCCAGATTTCGCTAAGGCCTCAATTGATTTTTTATTGATATTTTTAGCGTCAAGGCGGGCGCAAAAATCATAAATATCGCTAAATTGGCCATTTTGGTTACGCTCAGCTACCAGTGATTCGGTCATTTTAAAGCCAACTGCTTTTATGGCGCCAAGCCCGAATCTGATTGCTAAATTTTTGTCACCCATGGTTTAAATAATAAAAATCAAGATTGCGATTCCAAGTAATATACGGTAAATGCCAAAAGGCACAAAATTATGTTTACTAACATAGTTAAGCAGCCATTTTATTACCAAGATTGCGGATAAAAAGGCTGAAATCATGCCAATTAAAATTATTTTACTATCACTAAAGTTTAATGCGGAATAATTTTTGTATAAATCATAGCAAGTAGCGCTGATAATGGTTGGAATTGCTAAAAAAAATGAAAATTCGGTGGCGGTTTTGCGATTTAAACCAAATAATAATCCCGAAATTATACTAGCACCAGACCTTGAGATTCCTGGTATCATCGCCAGGCATTGCAACAAACCAATTGCTAAGGATTTTTTAAAACCAATATCTTCAATGCTGTTAATTGTTGATTTTCTTGGTCTTAAATCAATGATAATCATGATAATTCCACCAAATATCAAAGCCAAAGCAATGACCAAATTAGAAAATAACAGCAATTTTATCGATTTGTAAAATAGGGCGCCAATTATTATTGAAGGCAGAAATGCCAAAGCAACATTGCCAGTAAATTTTAGATTATTTTTCTCCCCAAGATTTAAAATTATCGCTAGGATTTTGCGGCGATAAATAATCAAAAGTGCAAATATTGCTCCTGCTTGAATGACGATTTCAAAAAGATTATTTTTAATTGCTTCAAAATCAATTAAATAAGAAGTAATAACCAAATGAGCGGTTGAAGAAACCGGAATAAATTCAGTTAACCCCTCAATTAACCCTAAAAAAACCGCCTTAATTAAATCAGCTAAATGTAACATTATTTTGAGCAGCAAACTTAAATGGTACCTCTGATCCGAATCGAACGGACACATCCTTAACAGATAATAGATTTTGAGTCTATCGCGTCTACCAGTTCCGCCACAGAGGCATAAATATATTAGCAAGAAGCCAGATACTATAAAAACTCACAAACTAAAAGTCAAAATTAAGTTAGTATAAAATATTTTTAGTTAATTTATTATTGAATTTTTATTATTAAATTAATATTTTATATATTTTTTAACATTTAAAATAATTTAATTATCGTAAATATATGATTAAAAGAGAGTTAAGTGAGCAAGTCGAGTTTTTGCTTGGCTGTGTTGCGGTGGATGGAGAAAAGCTTGAGCAAGAAGCCGAAAAGCAAAAATTAGCAAATCAGCAATTTAATCCTCGCACTATTATTGGGGGGTTGGAGGATAAAAATTTTGCCAAAATATCATTTCCTGATAAACTCCACGCAATTCTGGGAGTTGAAGAAAATTGTGATTTAGAAAATATTTCTGCTAGAGTAAAAAAATTAAAAAGAGAATTTCATCCAGATAGAGTTGGGCGTAGGTATGATAATTTAAGTAACAAGGATTTACGGGTTCTAAATTATCAATATGATGTTATATTTAAGAAAATAGGTGAAATCGAGGAGCAACTAGCTAAGGCTGAAGAAGAAATAAAACAAAAACAAAAGAAGGCGCAATCACCAAGCAATTTTTCTAAGGCAATAAAGGATGGCAATTTTGAAATTTGTAGCGGCATCCTGAATCGAAATCCTGAACTGATAAAGGCGGCAATAAATAGTAGTAAGGGCTCTAATCTGAATTTATTGCAATATAGCATCGCTTATTATCGTGATAAAACTCCCGGTTGTAATGAAGCTGGATTAAGGAAAATTATTAATTTTATTTTTGAAAAGTTTGTAGAAAATGAATTATTGCCAGAATTCAACCATGAGCTGGTATCGATCTTATTTGATGAAAATATTAAAAAACATTTGCCTGATATTAAGCAACAACAATGGTTCAAAAAGCCAGCTCACCATCAAGAGCGATCTCTTCTTGATAGGATAAATGACATAGCGCCACAAAGCTCACCAACAAGACCTTCGGGGCGACAAGTGAGTGATATTACTCAAATTATGGAGTTATTTAGGAATATGGTTAAATCCAATAATAACGACATGAAGCGGGAGGATTTAGAGGCAATCAATCTTGATTCCGTATTTCTTCATATCTATTTGCCTACTGCAAGCGCAATAACGGTGCCTAAATTTTTTGCCGCTGATGCTAAGCTAAGGTTCAAAAGTGCCAGGAAAATCAATATTTTACAATATGCTGCTATTCTTGGTAGTCTTGAAGAGGATTCGTCGCAAAATGGTGATAAACAATTGGTTGTCAATAATTTATTCCAAAAATTTAAAGCTTGTAATTTACCTATAGAATATAGTTTAGAGTTGGTGGCGGTTTTAAAAGATGAATTTATAGTACAAAATCAGGAAGAAATTAAAGAGGGATTAAAAAAATATTTATCAGAAAATCCTTCGTTTCAACGTCCTGATAACATCTTACCGCCAGAAGCAATGGTTATAAAAGCCATTAAAAAATTAAAGGATAATCAGGTGAGTTATGCAGATGATATGGATGGTAAATTTCAAACCAGAATTAAAGAATCAAGAGTCGAATGTCGAGTGTATTAATATTCTACTTTGCTAAAATATAATCCATATGCCGGGGCGTTTGGCCCTGAGGAGCAGCGGTTTTTGCTGGATAGGATTTTTGCCATTTCGCTAGCCTTAATTTTATTATTGCCAATTTTTACTAAAGTGCCAACGATATTTCTGACCATATGATGTAAGAATGATTTGGCACTGATTTCAATTGTTACTCTGGTTGCCTCTTTGGTAATTGAGATATTATTAATGCTTCTGATTGCTGATTTAGCCTGGCATTGATGATCTTGAAAACTTGAAAAATCATGTTTGCCGATTAAAAATTTGGCGGCTTTTTGCATCTCTTCGATATTTAAATCTATTGGTACATGCCAGGCACGATTTTGGTCGATTGCTAGCGGGGCTCTGCGATTGATGATGATATAGCAATAATGACGCATTTTAGCGCTAAAACGAGCGTGAAAATCTTGATTGACTAACTCACAAGATAAAATTTTTAAATTCTGATTAAGTAAGAAAAAATTTAGGCTGGCAACTATTTTGTAAGCAGGAATTACTTGTTCTAAATCAAAATGCACCACTTGTCCTAGAGCGTGAACTCCAGCATCAGTGCGGCCGGCAGCGAAGATTTTTACTTTTTTTTTACTAAGATCAAAGATTGCCTGCTCTAAAGTTGATTCAATTGAGCTTTTACCGTTTAAGTTATTTTTTTGTTTTTGTAGGCCACAAAAATTGCTGCCATCATATTCAATAATTAATTTATAGCGCATCATAAATTCCATTCATCAATTCTTGCTAAATATCGATATTCATTTTCCTGATATAATTTTTGATCATAGCAGGAAATATAGCCATTATCCTGCTGATTTAAAAAATAACTAAATAAATTCTCAAGCATAATTTTAGTTGCTAAAACTGTTTGTTGCAACTCTTCTTGGTTCTTAAAAATCTGATAATATTCATTATCTTTGCTAAAAGATAATTTCCAATATTCAAGATTGCTAATTGTTTTTAAAGATAATTTTTGATCAGCAATTAAAGCCAGGGCAGAAATTGTGAGTTGCGGCTCGAGGCCGCAAATTACTTCACTTCTGCTTGGGTAGGCTCCGGTTTTATAATCGATAATTTTTGCTAAATTATTTTGATCAAAAATTAAACGATCAATCTTACCATTAATAATTACTTGCTGGCCGCTAATATCAAATTGTAATTTGACCGGTATTTCAACATCATTGTTGTTGATAGATAAATTCAGCTCATGATCTAAAAATGACGAAAAAATATTTTCAAATTTTGGCCACCAAATTAATCCTAATTCCTGATTTGGGAAATATTTTAAAAATATTTTTTTGGCCTTGTTTAAAAAATTGCCGATTTCTTGATCTGGTTGTTTAATAAATTTTTCCAATATCTCGTGAATAAAGCTGCCAAATTCGGCATTGGCCGGCTCATAATCAATTTTATTTAAAGCCTTTAATTTCAGAATTTTCCTAGCATAAATTGAGTAAGGATCGCGAATTAATTTTGCAATATCGGTGATCGCGTAATTGGTTGGTCGGTAGTGAATTGGCGGTTTAGGATTGGGCCTTAAAATAATCATGTTTGAATCTGTTAGCTGCTGCTCTTCAATTTGTTTTAAAACTTGTAAATAAATGGCGCCATCATCAAAATTGAGATTAATTTTTTTAGCCAAAGATTGCAATTTTAGAATAAATCTTGAAGGGGTGGTTGGGGCGTTATTGCTATTAATGCTTCTGGTTAAAATAACTCTGGAATTACAAAAATGATTACAAAAATCATAAGCATTAATACCAATTTGCTTACTGCTTTTATCGATTTTTAAATCCTTTTTGATTTTTTTGCCAAGCCAATTCTCAGCACTGATTTCAGGTAATGAGCCCTCATTTAGCGAAGAGATAATGGCTAAATCATGATTTAATTGCCTGGCCTCAATAGTTGGTAAAATTTGCACTAAGCAATTAAGGGCTGATTTTTCAAAATAGCTAATTTGAGCAAATAATATTTTAAATAATTGTAAAATATCCTGACGATTAACCGTAGTCAAATTAGCTTCTGAATCGGGGCTAGTTAAATTTAAGAAGAAATCAGAGATCTCCTGACTTGCTCCTTCCCCACTTATAATATCAGCAAAATCTCTTTTTGATAAATTTTGCAAAGTAGCGATTAATTCTTTAGTAAAGCTAGCGAGGTTGACATTATTTTTTAATAGCAACTCTAATTTAGAAAATATTACAAAAATTATATCAAAATTAGGTGAATCTGTGATTTTAATTCCGGTAAAACCGCTATTAATTCTGGCTTTCCTGATAATTTCGAGCTCAAATTCTTTTAATTCTTCGCTAAATTCTTTAGCACTCAGAAAGCATAAATCATGCTTGATTAAAATTAAAAACTTGTTTGAATCATAATCATTTAACAATTCTAAAATTAGCAAAATAAAATTGATTAATTTTGAGTTAAGAATGCCAATATTAGTGGCGTCATTAAATTTAATTTTGAGTTTTTGCAATTCTAATTTAACTAAAGAAATAAGCCTTTGATCGTTGGTTATCAAAGCTGCTTTTTTGCCGGCAATTTCGGCTTCTTTAAGGGCAATAGCAATGATTTTAGATTCTTCAATTTCATTTCTGGCGTTAATTAGGCTGATATTTTTTAAAGATGCTGATAATTGTTCAAAATCATCAATTTGATTGCTAAAATTCTCCCATTTAATCGTCTCGTCGCTTGGTAGCATTACGGTATCAATAAATTTTCTTCTGCTAGCAATGCTTAGCAAATAATCATCATTTTTAATTTCAACAATTTTTGACTGCTCAATTTGTAAATAATCAATTAAGGAATTTAACATAAATTGCGGATGGCTTTCCTGACCAAGGCCAACAGCATTTTTTCTAAAATTCTGATCAAAGCCATAAATTATTACATTGCCATTTTCAAGTGAGGAGATGGTTTTAATTAATTTTTTAGTAGATTTGATACTGCCAGTTGAGCCTGCAATAATGATAGGGTTTGGATGATTAAATTCTTGTAAAAAATCACTAAATTGATCAATGATTAAATTATGATATAAAATTGGGGAAGTGAGGCTATTTTTGAGTAAGGAATTTTTAATTTCAAAATAAAATTTTTGTAAAAATTGCAAAATAAATTGCCGGTGAAGCGATATTTCGGAGTCATCAATTGCTAATAAATTTTCTAAATCAAATCCCTCTTTTTGTCCCTCATTAAAAAGATCGGATAAATTAATGGCGATGTTTAAGGCCTCGGAATTGTTAAAATTATTACCAAAATATTTAGTGGTCTCTTGCCAATCTTTAATTTTATTGCTTAAAAATAATAAATTTTCAAGTTCAGACCCGGTTTTTATTTTAGTCAATTGATCGGTAATTTCTGCAATTTTAGCAATCAGATTGATATTTTTACAATTAGCGAGATGATCGATGAAATCATCAAGATTAATATCACTGATTGCTTTAATTTTAGGAAGTAATGCTGATGAATTATTGCTAGTAATTTTCTGGCTGAGCAAAATTTGAAATTCTCTTACCAGGCGTCGGTTTGGCAGTAATATTTTTAATTTAGAGATCTTGGTAATTGAGAATTTAGTCAATAAAAAATCTGCTAATGATTCTAAAAAATTATAATTGGCAGGGATATTATAAATTCTTTTATTGCAAGCCTTTACTTGATCTAAAGTTTGATTTACTATCATCGAATCTTTAACTTGTGTTTTTTAGTAGAAAAATTTACTTTTAAAGCTAAGAGCCTGCTTACTATCTTTTTTAATTCCATCTTTTGCCCTATTTTTGCTGATTTTTTAACAAAATTATTCCAAATATATCGAAATATTAGGGATAATTTTGTTAAAAAAGCGCTAAAAATATGTCAAAATCCGGAATTAAAAAAGATAGTAAGCAGGTTCTAAGACATTTTTAGTTATTTACAAATTATTTTTTAAAATCTTTAAACGATGAAAATTATTGTTTTAGGTGCAGGCGTAATTGGGGTTACGAGCGCTTATTTCTTAGCTAAGAAAGGTTATGAAGTTACGGTAATTGATAAAAATTCTAGCTGTGCTGAGGGTGCAAGCTATGGTAATGGCGGTCAGTTAAGCTACGCAGATATAGATTTATTATCCTCTAAATCATCATTATTTTCGATTTTAAAGGCATCTTTTAAGCCTAATTCTTATTTCTCGGTTAAGGATTTATTTGATTTGGATCTTTTAAAATGGAGCTATGAATTTTTTAAAAATTGCTCACCGCAAAAGTTAGAATATTACAGTAAAAATCTACTCTCGCTTAGTCTCAAAAGTAAGCAATCTCTAGTTAACCTCCTGGAATCAGAGGGCCAGATTGAATTTAATTATCAAACCAAGGGTATTTTACATTTTTTTCGTAATCAAAAATTATTCGATCAAGCTTTAAAGCAAGCGGAATTTAAAAGATCTTTAGGAGCCAGACTCTCAATTTTAAACCCTATGGAATGTGTTAAAAAAGAGCCGACCCTGGTTAATTTATATGATAATAAAAAGCTGGTTGGGGGGATTTTTTACTCAGATGATGCGATTGGAGATAGTTATTTATTCACTAAATCTTTGGAAGAAATCTGCCGCAAAAAATATAATGTTAATTTTGAATATGATTGCGATGTAAAAAACATTTTTACTAATCATAAAAAAATTACCGGCATTAATACCAATAAAGGAGTATTGATAGCTGATAAATATGTTTACGCCCTTGGTGCCTATTGCTCAAAACTTCTAAAAGGTATTGGCATTAATTCAAAAATTTATCCTCTCAAAGGCTATAGCCTCTCAATTCCAACTGATGAAGAATTTCTATCGCCAATGACTTCCTTAACTGATGAAGAGAATCGTATTGTCTATACCCGTCTTGGCAATAATTTAAGAGTTGCCGGAACTTTTGAGATGAATGGTTTAAAAATTGCCAAAAATCAGGGCCATGTTAATTTCCTGAAATCTACTATAAGATCAACATTTTGTGATTTTGGCAATTTAAATGAGGCTAAGGATTGGTACGGCTTTAGGCCATTTAGACCAAATTCCACCCCATTAATCTGTCAGGTAAAAAAATATGGTAATTTTTATCTCAATTGCGGTCACGGCGCCAGAGGTTGGACTTTAGCCTGCGCCTCAGCAGATATAATTGCAGATTTAGTCTCTAATATCGAACATCAAGAGTTTGAGTTTTTAAAAACAGAAGAAACCATGATTAGCTAAAAAGGTAGCTGGTAACTTTTGAGCTATCGTTGCAGAAAAAAGTTACCAGTTGCCTTTTAGATATTGTCACGAAGAAAAAGAAATAAAAGAAAGAAAAGTACCTGGTAGCGTTTACCTTTTGAGAAAGTGCCCGGTACTTTTACTCTTGCAACTATTATTCCTCATCTCCACTTGCCATCCAAGCACTGCTTCTTTGTCATCGCCGCTTCCGCGGCGATGACAAGCAGGGTAATGCGAAGATGATCAGGGGGAGGCCGAGGGATAACAATTTGAGATTGGGGATGGTATCGGGGTTGGTTTTTGGGGTGTTTGGAAATTTATAACCGTGTAGTGGTGATAATAAGTCAATAAAAGTAAGTTTAAGATGGTGCAAAATGTCAATTTCGAAATTCGGGAGATATTATCTGATATTATCAAAAATATCGGCGATGTTGATAATGCTAGAAATTTTCGTGATCAAAATTTGGAAATTGAAATCACTGATGATTTAGAAAATAATTTTTTTGCCTGGAATCAAAATTTATTAGCTGAAAAAAAAATCTTACTTGCCAATCTTAAAACTGATAAAAAAACCTCTTCAAAAACAGATTTAAAAAATCATCGCTCATGCGCTGATATGGCGCTGCTATATTTATTATTTCATGATTCAAAAATAATGCAGCAATATTGCTATGTTGAAGGCATAGAAAAGAGGTTATTTGATAATTTTGAAAAGGCCCGCCTGCTTTTAAATATCTCTAAAACATATATTGGTATTGCTAAAAATATTTTTAACAAAATCAATCAAGATATTGCTGAGTTACAAGATGATTCTGATCTATTGGCGTTATTGATTTTAAAGGATCATTTTAATAAGCATAATTTAAAATCAGCGATTACCAGCTTAAAGGAATTTGAGCAAAAATTAGAGATTAATCTTGTAAATAAAATTAAACAATTAGCTGATAAAAGTAATAATCAGCAAGATTTTGCAAAATTAAGCAAAGAAATCATTGAGCTATTTTTGCAGCCCAAACAGTTAAATGATCAAGAAAATAGTACTAAAAATCAAAATTATGATTTAAAATCAGATGCTGAGAATTTTAATTTAAAATTGCAAAATTTAGCGATCAACCGCTCTAAGCAAAAAGAGCTAAAAAGTGGCAAAAAATCATCGGTTTTGACTGAAATTAAAATTGAAGAAATTAAAAAAACTGATGATATTGGCGCTAAAAAACTTGAATCAGAAGATGATAATTATCAAGAAAAAATAGAATTTATCGATAACTATAAAATTTTTAGCAATAAATTTGATGAGGTGGTTTTTCCGGCAAAATTATTGACTAAAAATGAGCTTGAATCACTAAGAGCGCAGCTTGATATTAAATTGCGGCAATTAAATATAATTTCTCAAAGATTGATCTTAAAATTAAAGAAAAAATTATTAGCCAAAAAATATTTGCCACTGAAATATAGTCAAAGCGAAGGTATTTTAAATCGCAAGAAATTAACTCAAATCATTTTAAAGCCATCTTTACCCGATATTTGGCAAAATTTTAAATTACATGATTATCAGGATGCGATAGTGGCAATTTTAATTGATAATTCTGGCTCGATGAGAGGATCGCCAATTATAATGAGTGCCATGGCTTCAGAAATAATTGCCGCGACTTTAGAAAAATTTGCCATTAAAAGTGAGATACTTGGCTTTACTACTTGTGATTGGAGAGGTGGTAAATCAAAAAAATTATGGGAAAGTTTAGGCAGCAAAAAAAATCCCGGACGCCTAAATGACTTACGTCACATAGTATACAAATCAGCCACTCAAAATTTTAAAAAATCCAAAATTAATTTAGGCCTGATGTTAAAAGATGGAATTTTGAAGGAAAATATCGATTCCGAAGCTTTATTATGGGCAAGATCAAGGTTGATGCAATATAAGCAAAGCAGAAAAATTCTCATGGTGATTTCTGACGGCGCACCAATTGATGATGCTACTACCAGCAATAATGATAATGATAATATTTTAACTGATCATTTAGTTAAGGTGATTTCAAAAATTGAAAAACAATCTAAAATTGAGCTAGTTGGAATTGGAATTGGCCATGATGTTGGTCAATTTTATAAAAATTCAATTGTGATTAAGAATCCTGATGAACTTGGTGATGTAATGATTGAGAAAATTACTAATTTGCTTTAAAGGCAATTATTATTATATTTTCCCTGGATTGCCACTTCGCCTACGGCTGCTTGCAAGTGATGATACTTGACAAATCATTCCTTGCAAGCAGTGATATAAGCGAGGTGGCAATCTAGAAGTAACAATAAGTCTATTTTTGACGTTGATCAGCAACTTTTTGCTTCATAGTGGCGACATCTACAGCACCAGGGATTAATTCTTCGCCGATTACAAAACCGGGAGTGCCGTTAATTCCAATCAGGGCACCAAGTTCATGATTAGCGGCAATCAAAGCTTCAATTTCTGATTTTTTGCTATCAAGAGTTTTGATTAATTGATCCTTGCTAACTCCAAGACCTGCTGCAATTTTTATCGCATCATCTTGATTTTTAGCTCCTGATTTCATTAATGCATTATGAAACTTAGAATAAGAATCCGGGCTTACAATATTTACTGCAATTGCTACTTTAGATAATTCAACTGATGAATTACCAAGAACTGGCAATTCTTTATAGATAAATCTGATTTTTTTATCTTCTTTTAAAAGCTGTTCAACCGCTGATTGCGCTTTTTTACAATAGCCGCAATTATAATCAAAGAATTCTACAATTGAGATATCATAATCTTTAGCATTGAAAACCGGAGATGATTTATCTTCAAATAATTCATCTTTTTTGTTGGCGATATTTTTTTGTGCCTCAGCTTCTTGTTTTTCCATGGCTTGCTTGTGCATGTTGGCAACTGACTTGATGATTGCTTCGGGATTGGCTTCAATCCATTTTGTAATTACTTTTTCAGTATCTTCAACATTGGAAACTTTCATGTTTTTATCAAGACCGCTTGGCTTAACTTCTTGCTCATTTTGAGTTTCAGATTTAGTTTCGGTTGTATGTTTTTTATTGCTGCTGGCAATATAAATAACAGCTACTATTAATAATATCAATGCCGCAACGATTGCTGGCTTAGTATAATTAGATTTTTTAAAAAAAGACATTGTTATATTTATAATTAAGGATTGTAATTTATGCCATGTAAAGACTGGATTTCTTTTTAAATTAAAATCAAGTTTCTTTTTAAATGCAAGATCAAAAACAAAAAATATTACCAAATTTTTTAATTGAAGCAAAATATCACCCTAAAATCATTGCCGGAATTGACGAAGCGGGCAGAGGGCCGCTTGCGGGGCCGGTGGTTGCGGCTTGTGTAATTTTAAATAAAGAATCGATTCCTAAAAATATTAATGATTCTAAAAAATTATCCAAAAAACAACGAAGTGAAGTTTTTGCAGAAATTAAAAATAATGCTTATTTTGGCATTGGGATTGTCAGTGAGAAAATAATCGATCAGATTAACATATTGCAGGCAACCAAGCTTGCAATGCAAAATGCCTATCTGGATTTATGTAAGAAATATGATATTTTTGCAGAGATAGTTTTATTTGATGGTAATTTTGTAGCATTTGATAAAGAATTTGATAAAACCATGAATTTATCTGCTACCGAATCTATTATTAAAGGTGATTCTAAGAGCCTTTCAATTGCTGCGGCCTCAATTATTGCCAAGCAGAGTCGGGATCAGATTATGTTAAAATTACATCAGGAATTTCCTGATTATGGCTTTGATAAAAATCAGGCCTATGGTACCAAATTTCATCTTGAAAAAATTAAAAAAATCGGGATTTGCAAATATCATCGTCTTAGTTTTGAGCCAATAAAATCAATGGTTAAATATCGCAATGAAAATCATTAAAGAATCAGATAAAAATAGCGCTAAAATTGCCGCTTCATTTTTGCTTCAAGGTAAGGTGGTAGCAATACCAACTGATACTATCTATGGGCTCGCAGTTGATGCTGGTAATGATGGTGCGGTAAATGAACTTTATTGGTTAAAAAAAAGGGATAATTCCAAACCAATTGCAATTTTTGTACCAAATATTGCCACAGCACGCAAAATAGTGGCGTTTAATCAATTAGCGGAAAGTATAATTGCCAAATATCAAGATCAGCCCCTTACTTTAATTTTGCCAAGAAATAAAGATTCCAAAACTAAATTATCGCCATTTTTAAATCATAATGATGATTTTTTGGGGATTAGAATTGTGAAATATGAATTTATAGTGAATTTATTTCAAGAAATTTCTGATGATTTTATATTGGCGGTTACCAGTGCCAATATTTCCGGTCAAAAAGAGGCGACAAATATCAATCAGGTTGCAAAATATTTTGCTAATGATTTAGAATTGCTAATTGATAATTGTCAAAATGAAAAAAGATTCCCTTCGGTAGTAATCAAGATAATTGGCGATGATTATCAAATATTAAGGGGTAATATTTAAAGTTATGAATCCATATTTTATATTTAAGAATCCAATAATTAAGATAGTTTGCGTGGCTTTGGTGCTTTATTTTGCATTATTAAAAGACAAGGATAATCCCGCTAGTCTTGGCAATCGATTATCTGTTGATAAGATCAAATATGGTATTAAGCAGGCTAATCAAAAAAGCTCGACTATAATTTCTGGCATCGCACTTGCTAAGCAGCAGGAAGGTAATTTAAAGGGTGGTATTTTAAATAATGTTGTAACTGATAATCAAAATGAAGCTAAGATTAAGCCGTTAACTGGCGATCATATAATAACTACGGATCTTGAAATTGGTGAAGGAGATGTTGTTGCTTGTGGCAGTGAGGCTGAAATTTCTTATAAAATTACTGCTAAAAATGATAATCAGGAATTGCAATCTATCCTTAAAGAAAAGATATTAATTGGCGGTAATTATGATTTGTTGCTTGAAAGTCAGATTATTGGCATGAAAAAAGGTGGCTTAAGAAAAATTGAGGTCTTTAAATCCTTTAAAACTGAAGATCAAAAATTAGCAAAATTGCTAGAACGCGGCTCTGATTTAATTTATCAGATTTATTTAATTAATATTTTACCGGCACATAAAATCGATAACAACAATGTTAAATGCAATTAAAAAACCTCTAAATCCTAAATCTCAAGAAGGCTTGATAAAATTCCTATGCGAATATTTACCATTGATAATTTTCTTTGCTGTTTATAAATTTTCTAAAGCACCCAAGCCGCTAGTTGAGGCCACAATCTATCTGATCATAACAACTATAATTGCCATCATAATCACTTATATTCTCACCAAAAAAATTCCAATGGTGACTTTATTTTCTGGAATAATTTTATCAATATTTGGTGGCCTTACCATATTTTCTGGCAATGAATTATTCATCAAAATGAAGCCAACTTTGGTCAATCTAGTCTTTGCTGCAATTTTATTTTTTGGCTATTTCACTAAAAGACCATTACTTAGCCATTTATTTAGCTCCGCCTTGACTATGCCAAATCATGCCTGGCTAAGTTTATCGCTTCGATGGGGATGTTTTTTCATCTTCCTTGCTCTCCTAAATGAAACCATCTGGCGCAATTTTTCCACCGATTTCTGGGTCCAATTCAAACTATTTGGCATGACTCCAATCTCAATAATTTTCATGATTTTTCAGATGCCATTTATTATGAGAAATAGCGATCTTGGTAAAAAGTAAGCAAGTTTCGGGTCGATTTCATTTTTTTTGAAATTATTTTTAGAATAGTATTTTGCGCAATATTCATCAAAGGAAAATAAAATGAAAGATCGGGAAAAAATAGATGCTAGCCGCATTGAAAAAGCGATTTATTACATAATAGAGAATTTTCAGAGCCGGCCAGATCTTGATGAAATAGCCAAAAAAATTCATTTAAGCCCTTTTCATTTTCAAAAATTATTTACCAAATGGGCCGGAGTTAGCCCCGAGAAATTTCTGCAATATATCAGTATCGATCATGCCAAAAAAATGCTAAATAATCAGGCCTCATTATTAAATGCTGCCTTTGATAGCAGCTTGTCAGGCATTGGCCGCTTACATGATTTATTTATTAAAATTGAAGGCATGACACCAGGTGAATATAAAAATGGTGGTGAAAATCTAGCTATCAATTATTGCTATGAAAAAACTCCCTTTGACAAAATTATAATTGCCGCTACCAAAAAAGGTATATGCAAGATCTTATTTGCAAATAGTGAAACTGAGGGATTAAATTCATTACAAAATATTTTCCCAAATGCCACTTACAAAAAAACGCTTGATGAGATGCAAAAAAATGCTCTTAATATTTTTAGCAATTACCTAAGTAAGCCAAGCCAAATCAAGCTACATCTAAAAGGAACTGAATTTCAAATAAAAGTCTGGGAGGCACTTTTAAAAATCCCAGCCGGCAATTTATCAACCTATGGCAATATTGCCAGGCAGATCAAAAAAGACAAAGCCTCAAGAGCGGTTGGCAGCGCAATTGGCGCTAACCCGGTAGCATTTTTAATCCCCTGCCACCGCGTGATTCAATCAAGCGGTAAATTCGGACAATATCATTGGGGCAGCGCTAAAAAACTAGCGATGATTGGCTTCGAAGCGGCTTGCAGCGATAGAAATAAAGGTTAGTATTTTTTAGGGCTCTCAGTAATGATACCGGCAACTAATCACAATAATTTTTTCATCAGTCACACTGTAAATTAACCTATGCTCTCTGGTAATTTTTCCTGACCAATAGCCAGATAATTCAAATCTCAATGGCTCCGGCTTGCCGACCCCACTAAATGAGTCTTTTAGCAAAGCTATCAGTAAATTTTGGATCTTTTTAGCGATGATTTTATTGGTCTTTTTAAAATACTCAATATCACTTAAAGCCTGCCGCTTAATTACAATTTGATATTTCATTTTCTATTTAAACAAATTATCAACATTCTTTTTTGAATTAAGTACCATTTCTTTGCGACCACGATCTGTCATTGCTGCTTTTAACAATGCCCGATTATTTTTGCTAGATAAGAGATATAAGGTTTCATTAATTGAGCTAAAATCACTTTCAGCAATCAAAACAACATTTTTGCCATTTTTTCTGGTAATAGTAACAATTTCACTATTATCGCTAACATAATCAAGATAGGTCTTTAATTCACTTCTAACTTTACTATAAGATACTGTTTTAAACATAATAGTTGCTTTAAATTAAGTAAGATTATTAAATAATTGTACAATATAATTGTACAGATACCGTAATCAACTATTTTCTTTTAATTGATTAATAAATCAAATTACTTAAATAAATGCTAATTATCCTTTCTCCCGCTAAATCTTTGAATGCTGAGGCCAAAATCCCTGCAATTAAAATTAGCACTCCAAATTTTTTAAGTAAAAGTAAAATCTTAGCCAATAAATTAAAAAAACTCTCCCCTCGAGATTTAGAAAAATTAATGTCAATTAGTCCAAAATTAGCAGAGCTAAATTGGCAAAGATTTCAAGATTTTTGCCCGCCATTTAATTCACAAAATGCCAAGCCAGCACTGTTTTTATTTGATGGCGATGTTTATCAATCAATGCAGATTGCCTCTTATAATAAAGCTGATTTGGATTTTGCTCAAAATCACTTACGCATTTTATCTGGACTCTATGGTATTTTAAAACCCCTAGATTTAATACAAGCCTATCGCCTTGAAATGGGTACTAATCTTAAAACAATTTTAAGCCAAAATCTACCGCAATTCTGGCAAGCAAAAATTGTCGATTTTTTAAATCAAGAATTACAAAAACACCAAGATAAAACCATGATTAATCTAGCCTCAGAAGAATATTTTGCCGCTATTGATAACAGCAAAATCAACGCCAAAATAATCAATATTATTTTCAAAGAAAAGAAAGGCAATGCCTACAAAACCATCGGCTTATTTGCCAAAAAAGCCAGAGGATTAATGGCAGATTTCATCATCAAAAACAAAATCAAAAAATCTGAGGAAATAAAAAATTTTACTATCCAAAAATATCAGTTTAAATCAGAATTTTCTGATCAGCTGAACTGGCATTTTTATCGCTAAATTATTGGAAGCGCGAGATATTTCTCTACTCTTGATAATTAAATTTTATTGATTAGGCTGCTTTGCAAATTGGCGTTAGCCACTGAGGTCTCCTTACTGGGGGCTAAATAACCTCTTACGATGATTTTCTTAGCATTTTTGAAATATTTTCAAAAAATATAGCTATAAAAGTTCATAAATTCAATTCTATATCTATTAAACACCGGGGTGATTTGGGTTTTGATTTAACAAAGAACAGAACTAGCAAAAACTTTCTAATTACTTGTTTATTTAGTTCAAAGCCTAGGCTTACTGATAAAATAACTAGTAAAGTTTTTAATTCGATGAAAAAATCTGAAAGATCAAAACATTGTAGTACTTTACATTGTAGTCATGAGTATCCAAAAATTAAATTGAAAATGTTGAATTTTCAATTAATTAGCATCAAAACAATCTAAAGATCATGGTAATTATACCAAGTCTCATCAATAATAGACGTAAAAAAAGATTGGAAGTGATAATTAAAGCGCCAAGTCAAATCAAAGGTCTACAAATATAAGATAACAAAAAGAGGGCAGAAGAGATATTTTTTTAAAAATAATAAATTCTCTTACAAATCTCTTGCACAGGAATTGTTAATGAGATAGAATTGCGCGGTTAGTCATTAATTATTCTTTTTAGTAAAATAATTATAGTTACTACCAATGTTAGCCCATCAATTACTTGAATAGATTCTTTATGGATTACTTCAAAGACCGCCATGAGGCGGGACAAAAACTGGCGGATAAACTCAAAAATTTTTACTTTGACCAAAATTCTATTGTGCTGGCTTTACCTCGGGGAGGGGTAGTGGTTGCTTATGAAATAGCGGTTGCGCTTAACTTATCACTTAATGTTTTTTTAGTTCGTAAATTAGGAGTTCCTGGTCATGAAGAAGTTGCGATGGGAGCAATTTCTGAGGGAGATATTTGTGGATTGGATGAAGAGCTAATTGCTAGATTAAATATTAGTAAGCGGCAAATCAAGGAAGTGATGATTAAAGAGTTTAAGGAGCTAAAAAGGCGATTGCAGCGTTATCGCGTCAATAAATTGCTACCAGATTTAAAACAAAAAACAGTTATTTTGGTGGATGACGGTATTGCAACTGGCGCCACCGTTAAAGCAGCAATCAAAGCTTTAAATAAATTGGGTCCAAAAAATATTATCATTACAATTCCAGTTAGTAGTAAGGAAGCCTTGGCAGAAATCAAGCCGATGGTTGATCAAATAATGTGCCTTATTGTTCCTGAATATTTTCATGGGGTTGGACAATATTATCAATCATTTAAACAAACATCTGACCAGGAGGTAATTAATTTATTAAATTTTACGGGCAATTTAGATTAACCAATTATATTTTTACTATGAAAAAAGAAATTATTACTTGGATCGTCGCTTTAGATGCTAAGCATGCTCATATTCTTCAAAAAAATCATCTTTTAAGGCCAAAAATTAAATTGATCAAGGAGATAAATTCAGAACCTAATTTAGAGCATCAAAAACCGGGGCGAACTTTTGACAGTATGGGATTTGGCCGGCATGCTATTGAGCCTCATACCGATCCAAGGCAAGTGGAGCGACAACATTTTGTCACTAAAATTATCGAAATTTTAGAGGAAGGATTAAAGAATCATCAGTTTGAAAAATTAATTACCATTGCTTCTCCTAAAATGCTAGGGTTAATGACTCGCCATTTAACAAGACAACTAAGTCAAAAACTGATTTATAAATTACCCAAGAATATTCTTAATAGCAAAATAGCAAATGTTGAAAAATATATAAATGAAGTAATAGATTTTAGAATATTATCCAGTATGAGCAATAAATGAACTTAAAGTTGTTTTTACAATTTAAGTTCGTTAGCAATAGATCTCATAAATCAGAGCTAAAATTGGTCAGAGCTTTATTTGTAAAAAAATCAGGAGATAAGCAAAAGAGCCTGTGAGCCTATAATAAAAACTAAAATTTATGTTATTATTATTCAGCGCTTGCTGGTTAAAACCTGTGGAAAGTTTTGGCAATATATCGGTCTGCAACCTTCTATCGTCGGATCTTCATGTTTTTAAATGCTCCATATGAGATTGCTCAGTAACATCTTCTTGTGTTTAGGTTTTTCTGATCTTTTGCCTGACATTCTTTGTTTCTGCATTTGTTGCTGAACGGCTTCAAGCACTTCAGATCTAGACTCTGCTTCGGATTCTAAATAACTCATAAGCTTTAAGATCTGAGAAGAAAGGAGAAAAAAATCTGAGGTAATGATTGATAATTAAGAGGCGTTGATAATGCCAATTAATTAAGCAAGTACCCGGTAGCTTTTAAACGGCACATAGCCTTCATTTTATTATATTTTGTAAGATTTAGATCTGAGAATGATCTTGTTATTTTGGGGGCGAAGCCCAGCCGTAGCTTTAGCAAAGGCTGGCTGGGGCGGTAGGATTCGAACCTACGATGGCGGGACCAAAACCCGCTGCCTTACCACTTGGCTACGTCCCAATTTTTATGATTTGCTTACTAGGGTAGAGTCTTTACTTAATTTTTTTTTTAAGAAAAAGATCGGCTGGCAAAAATCAGGGGGCTAAAATTAGACGTAGTTATGGCTTAAGTCAATAAGGTTTTTTATATTTTTATTGGGTTGATTTTAAAAAAAGCTTGCAAATTATGTTTTTAAACTTTTTGATTTGTTGATAAATTTTAATGTGGATTGGGTTTTGGTTACTTTGGCAAGATTCTTGATTGAGGTTTTTGGTTTGTATAATTTTGATAAAATTTTTTTAAAATAATGGTTAAGATAGTTGCAATTAAGGCGATTGAAATAATTGATTCTCGTGGTAATCCTACAGTTGAGGCGGAAGTGAGGTTAGATGATGGTTCAATTGGGGTGATGTCAGTACCGTCTGGCGCTTCAACTGGTAGTTTGGAAGCTTGTGAGCTCAGAGATAATGATTTGAAGCGGTTTTTGGGGCGGGGGGTGTTGAAGGCGGTTGATAATGTGGTGCAAAAAATTGCGCCGGTTTTGATTGGTCAGGATGCGACCAATCAGAAATTGATTGATGATTTGATGATTACGCTTGATGGTAGTGAGAATAAATCTAATCTTGGTGCTAATGCGATTTTAGCGGTTTCGCTTGCAGTTGCTAAGGCTGCTGCCAATTCATTAAAATTGCCATTATTTGCCTATATTGCCAGCAAAAATACTGATTTTAGGTCCTCTAATGACTTTATAATGCCGGTGCCAATGATCAATATTATTAATGGCGGAGCTCATGCTGATAATAAAATTGATATTCAGGAATTCATGATTATGCCTTTTTTGGCTAATTCGATGACTGATTCAATCAGGATGGGTGCTGAAATTTTTCATCATTTAAAATCTTTGCTTAAAAAAGATGGTCAAAATACCAATGTTGGTGATGAGGGAGGGTTTGCTCCTAATCTTAATTCTAGTAAGGAGGCGCTAGATTATTTATGCAGGGCCGTTGAAAAGGCTGGATTTAAATTAGGATCTGAAATAGTTTTAGCGCTTGATGCCGCTGCTTCAGAATTTTACCATGATGATAAATATGTTTTCAAAGGTGAAGGAAAAACTTTAACCAGAAGTGAGTTGGTGAGATATTATGAAAATCTAGTTAATGATTATCCGATTTTTTCAATTGAAGATCCGTGTTTTGAATCTGATTTTGAAGGTTGGAAGATGATGACTGAGGCTCTTGGTAAAAAAATACAATTAGTTGGTGATGATTTATTTGTCACTAACCCCAAGATTATTGCTCAAGGTATCAAGGATAAAATTGCCAATGCGGTTTTAATTAAAATCAACCAAATCGGTACTTTAAGTGAGACTTTGGAGGCAATAAATTTGTCACAAAAATCTGGTTATAATGCCATTATTTCTCATCGCTCCGGTGAGACTGAGGATAGTACTATTGCTCATATTGCGGTTGCAACTAATGCCTCGCAAATTAAAACCGGCTCATTATCGAGATCGGATCGTCTGGCAAAATATAATGAGTTGATTAGAATCGAAAGAAAGTTAAAAGATGATCATGGCAAAGTTAGATTTGCCAGCGATATTATTTTTAACCAAAAACGTAAATGATTTATGATTGGCGTCAAAAAAAGAATCAGTTTTATTGATGGTAAATTTATCGACCATCAAAAAGCGGTGGTTCATATCGAGGATCGGGGTTTTCAGTTTGGCGATGGGGTGTATGAGGTTATTTTATTTAATAATGGTAAAATTATTGATCTTAAATGGCATTTAGACCGCTTATATCGGTCGCTTAGGGAGGTAAAGATCAGCTTTTTTGCTTCAGAGGCGGAGATTATCAGGATTATTTTGCAATTATTTGAGAAAAATAACTTAAAAACCGGCTATGTTTACTTGCAGGTTACCAGGGGACAGGCCAATCGAATTCTGGATTTTCCTTTAGATGCTACTCCAACTTTTATTGCCAGTGTTTGTCCTCTTGAATATTTGCCAGAGCAGATTTTGCAAAAGGTTATTAGCGATAATAAGGAATTTAACCTAAAATTTGCCAGTAATTATAATGTTGTTACCCATCCGGATTTAAGATGGTCAAGATGCGACGTTAAATCGGTTAATTTGCTTGCCTCAACCATGATCAAGCAAAAATCAAGTGAAATGGGAGCAATTGATGCGATTTTGATCCGTGATAATTTTATTACTGAGGCGACTTTTTCCAATGTTTTTATTGTTGATAGCAATGGTCATTTGATTACTAAAGATGCTGATAATTTCATTTTACAAGGCATAACCCGTAATCGTATTATCAATTTAGCGAAGGTAAATAATATTAAAGTTGAAGAAAGAAAATTTTCTTATCAGGAATTAATGGTGGCTAAGGAAATATTTTTAACCGGCACCGTAACTCTGATTCGACCGGTATTGATGGTGGATAAAAAATTAATTGGCGATGGTAAGGTTGGTTTGATAGCCAAAAAAATTGCTCAATATTATCTCGATTTCTTAAATGCGCATTTTTAAGCTATTTTGGTGTTTAGATAAAAATAGTTGATAGTTTGGGCCCTTAGTGTCAGAATTGGACCCTAATTCGTCATTCTGAGCGGGATTATGACCCCTGATTCTAATAACGGATCTAGGTTTTTTAATCGGCAATTAATTTATAAATAGTTTTTTTCAAGTAAATGACATCTTCTTTAGCTAGTACAGATATAGGTTTGCGTCTTTTAGAAAAAAAAGTTATTTCTGAAGATCAATTGCAAATTGCTCTTAAGGAGCAAACCAGATCTAGAGGTCAAAAAAATATTGGCTCGATTTTGGTGGAGATGGGCTTTGTTTCTGAAGGAGCACTTGGAGAGATTTTAAACGAATCTACCGGCATCAAAAAATTTGATATTAAATCTGCCATTATTGATGCAAGGCTGGTCAAAAAAGTACCTAAGGAATTCGCTTTGCATAATCGTCTGATTCCGGTGTCATATACCAAAGATTCAGTGACTATCGGCATGGCGGATGTGTTTGATATTGTTGCAATTGACCAGGTTAGAAGATGTTTTCCGCCTAATTTTAAAATCAGTCCAGTATATATTGCCGATGTTGATATCATTCAAGCCATTGACCAATATTATGGCTATGAAATGTCAATTGAGGGAATTTTAAAAGAAATTGAAGGTGGTGCAGTTATTGATGAAAATCAGCTTAAAGGCGACTATAAAAGCCCGATGGTGCGTTTGGTTGATGCGCTTTTGACTGATGCGGTTCGTCGTGGAGCTTCAGATCTACATTTTGAGCCGGAAAATTCTTTTCTTAGGATTCGCTATCGTATTGATGGCAAAATGGTGCAAATCAGAAGTATTCATAAGGATTATTGGTCGGCAATTGCGGTGAGGATGAAAATTCTCTCTGGCATGAATATTGCTGAAAGCAGAAAGCCGCAAGATGGCAGAATTAATTCCGAAATATTGGGTCGTAAAATTGACTTTCGGGTTTCAACTCAGCCTACCATTCATGGTGAAAATATCGTGATGCGTATTTTAGATGAAAAACAATCAATTCTTTCGCTTGATAAGCTTGGTTTTAGTGAGCAAAGTATCAATATCTTAAAAAAGATGGTGCAGCGCCCGGAAGGGGTAATAATTCTTACCGGTCCAACTGGCAGTGGTAAAACCACCACTCTTTACACGGTTTTAAATTATATCAATTCAATTGATAAAAATATTATGACCTTAGAAGATCCGGTTGAATACCATATTCCCTTGATTCGCCAATCAAATATTAAAACCGATGCCGGAATGGATTTTGCTTCCGGAATTAAGGCGTTATTAAGACAGGATCCAGATGTTATATTGGTGGGTGAGATCAGAGATAAAGAAACTGCAATTACCGCCATTCAGGCAGCGATGACCGGGCACCAAGTATATAGCAGTTTGCATACCAATGATGCGCTTGGGGCAATTCCAAGATTGATGAATATGGGGGTACCAAATTATTTAATGGCTGGTTCTTTGATCTGTGTGGTTGCTCAAAGATTAGCTCGTAAATTATGTACATATTGCAGAAAAGAACAGCCAATTACTGATATTGAAAAAAAATTAATCGGCCCTAAATATGCTAAAGTCGATAAATTATTTAAAGCGGTTGGTTGTGAAAAATGTGGCGAAGCCGGATATAAGGGTCGGGTAGTAATTTGTGAATTATTACCTTTTGACCGCGATTTAGATGAGTTGGTGGTCAGAGGCGCATCAAAAAAAGAGATGCTTGAATATGTTTTAAAAGCAGGATTTATTCCCATGATTGAGGATGGAATTCAAAAAGTGGTAGCCGGCATTACTGACCTTAAAGAATTGATGCGCGTTGTTGATATGACAGAGCGTATGAGTTAATAATTTAATCTTATTAAAGGGCATGAAAATTGAAAAGGATATTCGTCTAGACGTTATTGTTAATGAAAATGGTCACCATCCTTATGTGCTTAATACTCAAAATATCGAAATTAAAGTCAGGCCAGAATATGTTGATAGCCAATACAGTTTGGCAAATAACCTCTATATCTGGGCCTATCATGTTAGAATTGAAAATAAAAGTGATAAAATAGTGCAGCTAGTTTCACGTTATTGGAAGATCATTGATGAGAAAGGCAATATTCAGGAAGTAAAGGGTGAAGGAGTAATTGGTGAAAGGCCAATATTAGCGCCTAAAGCTATTTTTCAATATAGTAGCGGTGTCCATTTAAAATATCCATCCGGCATCATGTATGGCCATTATGAAATGGAAATAGAAGGTGGTGAAAGATTTAATGTTAAAATCCCAGCTTTTTCTTTAGATGTTCCAACGATGAAGGGCACGCTAAATTAAGCTATGAAAATATTAGCTTTTGATACCACTAATTCTTCTTTATCGGTTGCTTTGTTAAAGGATAGAGAACTGCTACAAAAAATTACCATCAATCAAAATTCGGTGCAGTCAGAAAAAATCATCGTTACTTTTGAGGAGGTCTTTAAAAAAAATGCAATTTGGTATCAGGATTTAGATTTAATTGCCTATACGGCCGGACCTGGCAGTTTTACTGGTATCAGAGTTGGTCTTGCAGTTGCTAAAGCGCTTGATATTGCAGCCAAAAAAAAATTAGTTGCGGTTAATGCTTTAGAAATAATTGCCTATAAATATTTTCTAAAATATCGCAGCGACTTAAAGCAAATAGTGGTAGCAATTGATGCCAGAGCTGACGAATTTTTTATTGCTGATTTTACAGTTGAAAATAATTGTTTAAAAATGTCAAATCAGGCTTCGTTAATTAATGCTTTAGCAATAAAAGATTATTTTGCTGATAAAAATGAGCCTCTATTTTTAGCCGGTAGCGGCAAGAATTTAATTGCTAAATTGATTGAAAATAAAAATTTTAAGTTGGACCAAGATGAGGATATTATTGAAGCTGATTTAATCGGCCTCTATATTCAAGAAGAATTTGCGATGATTGATTTAAAATCCAATCATAATCAACAAAAAGCATTTTATTTACGTCCACCACGAATTAGTGAAAGAAAAAAATAACAATCATGATTATGAAAGTAAAAATATATTCTCCCGCTAAATCAGCGATGCAATCAGGAAAAGCGAACAACGCTAAATGGCTATTAGAGCCAATTGAGGAGGAAAATATCCGCTTCATCAACCCGCTAACTGGCTGGATTTCTTGCGATGATACTAATTCACAAATAAAATTATTTTTTAATGATAAGGAAGAGGCGATTAAATATGTTAATTCAAAAAATTGGCAATATGAGGTAATTGAGCCAAAAGTTCCAACCATTAAGAAGAAGTCATATGCTAGTAATTTTTGCTAAAAATTAATATAAATTAGCGAAATCGGGGGCTTGATTTTCATATTCTGAATTCCTACAGTCAGATGGATCATAAAATAAAAGGTTATATTATAAACAATGATAGTTAATAATTTTCAAGATCATATTCAGGCTTTAGAGAGGTTTAATCTGGCTCAAGAGAGTCTGGATAAGGCTTTGGAAAATCTTGAAAATATAGTTTTAAATAAAATAGCAAATTTGCAAGAATTAGCCAGCGAAGCTAGCAATATCCCCGATGCTGATTTAGAAAAAATCGCCAATATCGATAATTTAAATAATGAAATTAATAATTTACAAAAATCCCTGGCTGAAATCGGCGCTGAAAATGAATCTTTAATCGCTGAAAATAAAATTCTCAATCAAAAAATCGCCAATTTTAAAAACCATCTTCCAGAAATTATTGCTGAGATTGAGTCAGATCTTTCTAAGATCAATTCCTTTTTTAAGCATCAGAAATAATTAATGTTCTGCTTGATAATGTGGTTATTTTTTACTAAACTCTATCTAGATTTTTAAAGTAAAGTTCAAATATCAACATTTAATATCATGGAACAAAGAACATTAGATGCGCTGAGAGCAAAAGACAATCAAATAGATCCCGTTGCATTTGAAGATTTCATAAAAAAATGGCAAGGTGTTAGGACGCCTGATCAAATAAACTGGAGAGGATTGTCATCACAAATAGATAATCTCGTCAATGAATTTCAGCAATTATCACTTCAAGCAGCTTCAGTGGCAACAAAACAAGGTCGTTCAGGATCAGGGGATTTCGACCCGTCAGATAGTGGAAGCCATAAATCAGCTGGAGAAAGCGTTAAATCTGAGACTCATAAAATGGCTCCCGATACTCCAAATAAACTTAAATTACTAAATAAACAAACGATAAGCTCAATTGCTTTATTTATTGAAGCATTGAGACTAGAAATAAAATAAAAAGAGCAGATTTGTGGCAATATCAACAATGTTTGGTAGATGTAATTAAAAGCAGGGATGATAGTTTTAAATAGAATGGAAGGGGTAGCATTTACTGGCTTGAGACCAAAAACTGCAAGTGAGCTTGGGTAAAGAGGGAAATGAAATTAGTAGTGCGATGGAATGGTTTAGATCCTTGGATGTTAATAATGTGAATGTAAGATCCAAAAATATAGCGCATCATAATGGCAATGTTGCTTAATTATCCGGTAGATGATATAAAAGATAAAGCAGAAAAAGATGATAAAACAAATGATGAAATAATAGAAGAATTTTATCAAACACTTAGAATCCATGAAAAACTTTGTTATGATAGTTTCGCATCTTTGAAAGAGTTGAGTCAAGATAGAAAAACAGAGGTAAGAAGGAAGTTTTTGCGACATATATTAAATCAAGGGTGGAAAGAATTTTTAAATCAAGATGATATGGAAGGAGAATTAGAAAATGATGAGAGATTAGAAAAATACGATGTAGGTATTAAGCTAGAAAATAATATACACAAGCTAACAAAGCAGTCTCAAGCAAAAAACTATCCATCATTTGAAGAAGCTATAAAAAAACTAAAACAAATATTTAAAGATAATTTAAAATAGAGCACACTTAAAATTAAGCAAAAGCTAGATAATTTTGATTCTAGCGCTAAAAAATTGCTTACAAAAGAAGATTATGACGAATAGTTGGGTTGCAAAAACGGGAAAAGAAAATCTCGATAAAAAACATGTAAGATTCAGCTTTCAGGAGCGGATTAAAAAGAGATAAATTTTAAAATGAAATATCAACAATTTATAGCTAAAAAAATGTTTTTTCCGATATTAATGATTGGTGCTGTGGCTGGCTGGCTGGTTTGGAATTATTATATTGACCCTAAAATGGCAATTGATGTGCAAATTACGCCGTCAAAAAATATTAATTATAATGAGCAGGAACCGGTGGCGATGAGCACTGCCAGCTTTATCAATGATTATGAAAATCATGAAGGAAAAGTGATGTTGCTGTATTTTTATACGAGCTGGTGTCCGGTTTGTCAGCGTAATTTGCCGGTTATTAATGAGTTGGTTCGGGAATTTCAGGCTACTGATTTATATGTAATAGCAATTGCACTTGATCGTGATATTGATGGTAAATATTTGCAAAATTATTTAAATCAACAAGGTAATATTTATTTTAAACCCCGTTATTTGGCCTTTAGAGAGGGTTTTTTAGAATTTTTAAGAAAGAAAAATATCAATTATCGTGGGGTGGTACCATTTACGGTTTTAATTTCTCGTGATTTAGAAATAGCCGCCAAATATAGCGGCGCTAAAAGCAAAGAATATCTGCGTAACCAAATTATTAAAGCTTTATATAGATAAGTCGGTTAGTAAGTAGGCATTCTAACTTTGACTTTTCCCTTTTTATCTTACTTCAAAAAACCCGCCATATCAAGATAATGCGGGTTTTTTGAAGTAAGATAAAAAGAAAAAATTCTTCGTTATAATGTCTACTTACTAACCAATTTATCTAAATAATGCCAAGAGAGCAAAAAATTAAAATTTTTAACAGCCTGAGTGGCAAAGAAGAATTTATCGAAACTATCAATCCTGATATTTTATCAATCTATGTTTGCGGCCCCACCGTCTATGACCGTCCGCATCTTGGTAATGCCAGAAGTGTGGTAATTTATGATTTATTTTATCGCCTGTTTAAAAGGCTTTATAAACAAGTTATTTATGTCAGAAATATCACTGATGTTGATGATAAAATTAATGCCGCTGCTAAAGAAAGAAATCTAAGCATTCAAAAATTAACCAGCGAAATTACCGGTTATTTTTATCATGATATTGATGCTTTAAATGTATTAAGGCCAGATTTTGAGCCCAAAGCAACTGAACATATTAAAGAAATGGTAGCTATGATTGCTAAATTAATTGCCAGTGGCAATGCTTATGAAAGCGAAGGTCATGTGCTATTTGCAGTTGAATCTTATAAAAATTATGGCTGTCTTTCCAATCGCTCTTTAGATGAAATGATTGCCGGAGCAAGGGTCGAAATTGCTGATTATAAAAGAAATCCCCTCGATTTTGTATTATGGAAACCGGCTTTAGAAGATGATGATGTATCCAGTATTTTTGACAGCCCCTGGGGCAAGGGACGTCCGGGTTGGCATATTGAATGTTCAGCTATGAGCTCTAAATATTTAGGCGTTGATTTTGATATCCATGGCGGCGGTGCTGATCTACAATTTCCTCATCATGAAAATGAAATCGCGCAAAGCCGGGCAGCAAATCACGACTCTATTTACGCTAAATATTGGGTCCATAATGGTTTTTTAACCGTTGATGGCGAAAAAATGAGCAAATCTTTAAAGAATTTTTACACTGTTTTTGATTTATTGAGCAAAAATATTTCCGGGATCGTAATTCGCTATTTATTATTATCAGTTCATTACCGGAAACCCTTAGATTATAATGAAAAATCACTACAAGAAGCAACTAAAACTATCGATAAATTTTACTTGGCAATGAGTAATCAATATGGCGATGAAGCGCTTAATTATTATCAAAATAACCAGCTGGAATGTGACAAATTACTTGACGAAAAATTAATCGCCGCTCTAAGCGATGATCTAAATATCGCCAAAGCAATCGCCCTATTACATGATTTGGTAAAAGAAATTAAACATTTAGAAGATAAGCAAGTAAAATTATCGCTACAATTAAATCTAATCACCGCCTTAAATTTCCTCGGCCTATTTTCAATCGATTATTTTAAGCAACTCAACCGACCAACCAAAACCACTGAAATCGACAAAAATTATATCCTAAATCAAATCGAACTCAGAAAAAAAGCCAAAGCCGAAAAAAACTGGCCCTTAGCCGACAAAATCCGCCTCGATTTACTCAGTAAAAATATCATCCTGGAAGACCAGCCTGGTAATCAAACGATATGGAAGATTGTGGTTTAATTTTGATAATATTTTTAGTGAAAGATTATAGCGAACGGTTAAATATGAGGAGGTTTATTGAAAAAGCTATGAAACGGTAACGAAGGCAAGAAAAGAATTATTAAACTTTGTTAATTTTTATAATTATCAAAGACCGCACCAATCACTTGATAATCAAACTCCAGCACAAGTTTATTTTGCAGGCCGCGGCCTGCAAAATAAATCGCATTAAATTTTCTTAACGGATTTTATTCAAACTGGCTATATAGGGAGCCTATGAGCGAAGCTACGCTTTCATAAAATCCTAAAAATTTAATAAGTTATTTTTTTGGATTTTGCCTCAAATTATGAGGATAAAATTTAATAGATTTTCTATCTTAGGAAATGAAAAAAATGGTCTTGACAAATGGGGTCACCTCACACAAAATTGCCAAAATAATAACCAAAGATCATGATTATGAAGTGCTGGAAATTATTGCAATCTCGGTAATTAAAGGGTCCAATCAATATTGGTCCTGGATTGGGTCAAATTTAAAGAATTAAATGCCAATTAAATAATTAGGTTGGTATTTTAAAAATGTAACTTATAGTAACTTCTCATAAGATAAGATTTAATCTTTTTTAAAACACCAAATTTAGAGAAGTGTAAAAACTGGTAAAACTTATTAAAAATCTTGGTAGATTTTATACCAGCCTGGTTTAGCGCCTTGAATTTGGCGTTATTTTAGTTGGGATTTTTTGACGATTACAAGAAAGCAGCTTTTGATTGATATGTCTAAAAATATCATGTAAGTAAGAATTTAACTAACAAATCAATGATTTTTAAAAAATTTCTTAAAATTAACCAAGCTTGAAAATTTAATAGCTGTTATAGATGTGATAGTAATCGTCCGTTATTTTGATTGTAAACAAATTATATAAAAGGACAATGTCAGTAAAAACAATTTTAATCGATGCGGCGCATCGCGAAGAAACCAGAATTGCGGTTTTAAGCGATAATTTGCTGCAGGATTTCGATCGCGAGGCCTATGCGATTAAACAAATAAAGGGCAATATTTACCTTGCAAAAGTAATTCGGGTTGAGCCTTCCTTACAGGCAGCCTTTATTGATTATGGGGGTGGACGTCATGGCTTTTTACCTTTTGGCGATATTCATCCTGATTATTATCAATTATCGGAAGCTGAAAAGCAAAAGATTCGCGATTTAACCAGGGAGCAAAATCAGCAAAATAATGATAGCGAGAATGCTCCAAATAATACTCAAAGACCGGGTAATTATCAAAATCAACAAAGAAATTCCCGCTTGCAAGATGATGATTATGAAGTTGGTCAAAATAATTCTAACAATAATCAAAAAAGCAATTTTGATCTTGAGGCAGATGAAAAATCGGTATTTGCCGGCTCTTATTCAGTAGAAGATGAAACTGATAGTTATCAGGGCAATATCTATAATATCTATAAAAAATATAATATTCAGGATGTAATTAAATCAGGTCAAACGATGCTGGTTCAGGTTACCAAAGAAGAAAGGGGCCATAAAGGCGCGTCAATGACTACCTATATTTCTTTAGCTGGTAAATATTGTGTTTTAATGGCCAATACCCCAAATAAAGGTGGAGTTTCAAAGAAGGTTGATAATTTTCGTGATCGCAAAATTTTGCGGGCAATTTTAAGTGATATTTCAATACCAACTGATTGTTCGGTTATTATTAGAACCGCCGGAGTTGGTAAAAGGCCGGAAGATATCAGAAGAGATTATGAATATTTATCAAGATTGTGGGATAATATCAAACAATCATCTACTAGTTCAAAAGCACCATCCTTTATTCATAGTGAAGATGATGTGATTAAAAGATGTATTCGTGATATTTATAATGAGCAAATCAGTGAAGTAACAGTAGAAGGTAAAGAGGCCTATGAGGCGGTGATTAATTTTGTTAAATTAACTATGCCAGAAGGTGCCCGTAATGTTCGTCTTTATGATGGCAGAGTGCCAATTTTTAATCATTATCGAGTTGAGCAGCAAATTTCTTCGCTTTATGAAAAACAAGTGAATTTGCCATCGGGGGGTTCAATTGTAATTGATCATACTGAGGCCTTAGTTGCAATTGACGTTAATTCCGGCAGAGCAACCAAAGAAAGCGGAGTTGAAGAAACTGCTTATAATACCAATCTTGAAGCGATCAAGGAAATTGCCAGACAATTACGTTTACGCGATTTGGCTGGTTTGGTGGTAATTGATTTTATTGATATGCATGATCAGCGCCATCGTCGTAATGTTGAGCGTACCTTAAGAGATGAGATGCAATATGACCGTGCCCGTATTCAGCTTGGCAGAATCAGTGTTTTTGGATTATTGGAAATGTCGCGCCAAAGATTAGGTGCCAGTTTCTTTGAAACCATAACTGAGCCTTGTAAAAATTGTAATGGTACCGGCTATGTAAGATCAGTTGAGATTTTAGCGGTTAGTATTTTAAGAGCGATCAGACATTCCTGCTCAGATCGTCAGGCTGGTGCAATTCATGTCTATACTTCTAATGAGGTCATTGCCTATATTATGAATTATAAGAAAAAGGAAATCATCGCTACCGAAGAAAATTACAATCTGCATATTTTTATGCATTTGGCTGATAATCTTGGTAATAGCGGTTTTAATATCAAAAAAAGAAGATCTTTAACCGATGAGGAAAAAAGAGAATTTGATATGGAGATTTTAACCGGTAAAGTCAATAAATTAGGGCTAGAAAAATCTTACATGAATGATATTGAAGAATCAGCATTAGATGAGGTTCAGTCTCTAAAAGAAAATCCTAATCAAAATCGTAATCCAAAATATAACAATCCAAAACATCAGCATAATAAATTTAAAAAAGACCGTTTTGGTAATCGCGATCGCAAGAAGAATTTTAACAATAAACAACCAAAACCTTCCTTGCTAAAATCGGTATTTTCTAAATTATTTGGTTAATTAAATACCGCTTGTAATCTGTTGCAACGCAATCCTTGCGAGCAATCTGTCGCAGTAATGGGTCTATTGACCCATTCCTAATCTTTGAATCAACTTTAATTCAAAAGATGAAGCTATATGTAGTATTTTATATGGATTTTGGTATTATTTTAGTGTGTTGAGTAAAGTGAGCAGTTCCAGATCTAACAATAATAGCTTCCTTTGGCCTGAATTTATCTTTATATCCAATGACTATATCTGCTGCAACTTTTATCGAATCATCTTCTGTTCGTTTAGAAATTATTTTCAAAGTGATTATTTGATAATCTGCAGTAAAGTATGATAAATAGCCCATAGCTATTGCTAAATTTAAAATAGACCCATCTGTTTTATTCATTGAATCCGGTTCAGAAAGCAATAATTTGATTATTGTTTAAATATAATGGTACTTGCCCAATCATTGATACAGATTCTGCTGGTAATATGAAGAAATTATCATCTCTGCTTTGTGTTAGATGTAGTTTTGGTAAAGGGTCAATTTGCCATTGATCATATGATTCTTCTAGAGATTTCTGATAGGATTACTGGTGGGCACAGCAAAGGTAAGGCTAAGATGAATATCGCAGCTCAGCTCTTTTATATTTTCTTGAGTAATTGCAGTTTTGGGTACTGCAATATGATCAATGTAATTGTTTAATTCTCCAAGAAATCTATATAATTTATCATTTCTTGCTAAGAAATCTAATTTTTGAAGGTGATATAAAAATATGGCCGCTTTTTCATCAGCGGCTAAAATAATATATTCTTGCTTTTTAAAAGCTGCAATTTTTCCAAGATAATCCCGGTGATTTGCTGTAATGATGCAGTATCATCACTTTTGCTACGTCAATTTCTTCTGCCTCAATAATTTTCATTTCGTTTTATTAAGCTTTACGATCAGCGATTGCCTGTTTAATTTTACCAATTGCTTTGGCAGGATTTAGGCCCTTAGGGCAAGTATTAGTACAGTTCATAATCGTATGACAGCGATATAATTTGAAAGGATCCTCTAAGGCATCTAATCTTTGATCAGTTGCCTCGTCTCTGGAATCAGAGATAAAACGATAGGCTTGTAATAAAGTAGCGGGGCCCAAATATTTATCGCCATTCCACCAATAGCTTGGGCAGGAAGTTGAGCAGCAGGCGCATAAAATACATTCATAAAGACCGTCTAATTTTTCGCGATCCTCTGGGCTTTGTAGCCTTTCTTGATTAGGATTTTCAGGCTCTTTTGATTGCAGCCATGGCTTAATTGATTTATATTGCTCATAAAAATTGGTTAAATCCGGCACTAAATCCTTGATTACTGGCATATGAGGAAGTGGGTAGATTTTTACATCATTTTTGCATTCTGCAATTGATTTGGTGCAAGCTAAAGTGTTGGTGCCATCAATATTCATTGCACATGAGCCGCAGATTCCTTCCCGGCATGATCTTCTAAAGGTCAGCGAGCTGTCATACTCAGCTTTAATTTTAATCAGCGCATCCAAAACCATTGGACCGCATTCATCTAAATCTACTTCAAATTTATCAATATAAGGATTAGTTTTTTGCCTATCTTCAGGGTTGTAGCGATAAATTTCAAAAACACGAATATTTTTTGCTTCTTTTTTGGCCTTAAATAAATCGCCGGCCTTTTTGTCAATTTTAGAAGCTTTGGGGAGTGTAAATTGTGCCATGATATAAATTTGATAATTTTTTTAAGCGTTACCTAGTTGAAAATGCTACTCCTGGCTTCATTTATGTCAAGAGCTTATTTCTTACAAATGGTTTTTTTATCTTGTAATAATTGGATAATTTTTGCCGCGGTTTCTTCAACCGATCTCTTGGTTACATCAATTACCGGGCAGCATAATTTAGCAAAAAGTTTTCTTGATTCAGCAATTTCTTTTTTAACTGATTCTAAATCAATATAATCATTTCTTATTTCCCCGGCAATTGATAAAAGACGGGTTTGCCTGATTTGAATTAGTTTTTCAGGATGAATAAGTAAACCAACAATTAATGGTTTTTTTAAATCATAAATATTATCCGGGATTCTGGTGATATCAACAAAAGGAATATTGGCGGTTTTGTAGCCGCGGCAAGATAAATAGACGCTGGTTGGTGATTTGGAGGTTCTCGAGACTCCAATAATTACAATATCAGCATCATATAAATCGCGGGCTGCCTGACCATCATCATGATTAATGGTATAATTAATCGCTTCAACCCGCGAAAAATATTCTTCATCCAAAAGATGTTGGCGGCCGATGACATTACTGATGTTCATGCCTAAATAATTAGAAAATTCAGTGACAATTCTTGATAAAACTGGAATGCAGGGGATTTGCAAATCATAACAATAGCTTTTAATGATCTTAATTAAATCATGCTGGACAATAGTATACATCACGATTCCGGGATTTTTGACAATTGCATCCTTAACCTTTTCAATCTGAGATTTGGTTCTAATTAGCGGCCAGATAAAATCCTTTGATTCTACCCCTTCAAATTGCGATAAGACTGAACGTGCCACCGAAATTAAAGTTTCTCCGGTTGAATCAGAAATTAAATGAAGATTGATAATTTTTTTAGCGCTATCAGTCATAAGTTTGGCTAAAAACGGTTCTAATTGGCGGCAAGGTAAGATCAGCATCAACAATAACGGTAATCTTAGTGCCTTGAGGTATTGTAATTACTGGCTGCACATTTAATTGATTGGCGATAATTTTGTTTACCGTATCAGTAACCGTCTGACTGACATTAGCGGCGGCCTGAGTGGTAGCGGTACCGGTAGTAGTTGAGGTGCCTTGGGTTAGATTATCAATTGTAGAAGTGCTGGAACCTCCAGTTACTTTATCTAAAGCCGCAGTGCCAGCAACAGTTAAAAGGCTGGTTAAAATTGACTTAACTACCGTTGGACCATATTTATTATCGACATCACCTTCAATACCGGTACGACCAAATTGGTCGGAAGCCTGAGAAGTAATAGTAGCATCAACGCCATCTGGCCTGATCAGTCTTTTCCAGTCAATTTTAACTCTGCCCTGACCAACCGCAATGACGGTAGAATAAGTGCCATATAATCTTGAGCCTCTTGGAATCAGCGCCTGAGATCCAGATTCGGCGTAAACATCGTGACTTACCAACGCTCTAACGCTGCCGGGAATTTCGGTATTGATTGCAGTTTCTAGGATTGCGGTTAATAATTTGCCCTGAGCAATAGTATGTTCAATATCATTAATATAAGTTGCCGGAACTGTTTTTGATTTTTGTAAGGATTGAATCGGATCACCATTAATTCTAATAATATTATTATCATATCCAACACCGGTAGGGGGCCCGGCATCGCCGGATAAAACCAATATTGGTGAAGTTTTAGGATTTTGGGCGATATTTTTTGGTTCCGGTCTTTCCTCAATTTGATTTTCATTGCCTTGGACATTTTCTTTGGTCAGTGGTTGCAATATATTATCAATCAAAGCTTTGTCAGTTTTTTCTTTTTGTGGAAATAAGGATGACACATCGTCACTATTTGATAATTCTTTTGGCAAAGCGGGAACATCAGGAACTGCAGGCTTGGCAATCAGCTGGTCATCAATATTTTTTTTATCCGCTTCTTTTGGTAAATCAATTTCAAAAGGAGATTTACCGCTCTCACTTGGAGCGACATTAGCAACCGGCAATATTTCTTCTTTTATTTTTTCCGGTGGCTTCACCTCAGTTTTAAAAAAGAAAAAATAAACTACTACGGTGATTAGCACCGAAGAAGCAGCAATAATCATCATTTTGCTTTTTTTGGCAGCAGCAATTGAGGGGCCGGAGGCCTCAATCGTGCTATCCGCGGCAGCCCGTTCAGTCTCTTCCTGATCTGGCTTTTCTAATAATTTATTTTTCATTTAATAGATTATTTTTACTAAAATTCTCTTCTTTTTGTTGCAGAAATTGGTCTATTGACCCCTTCTTGCAAGATCTCTATTATTAACTTTGGTTACCATAAAGAACCAAGCTGATATGGTCAAGTATATTTTGGCAATTGTCTTAATATAAAATCGCTAATTGCTTTAAATACTTCTTCTTTTCTAGGGCTGTTGATAATCACGTGATTGGAAAAATCCAGTTCCAGCAATTCTTTTATTGATGAAGAAATATTATAATAAATAATTTGGGCACTAGCTGGATTTACTACCGGATCATTTTTAGCCTGAATTATTAGGGTTGGGGCCGATATTTGGTCTAAATTATTGTTAACTACTGACATCAATTTTTCTAGCTCTGCAATCCCATTTAAATAATTTCTACTATAATTGGTTGCTGGATTTTCTGGCATATCATCAACATATTCAAATTTTGCCTTTTCGATATTAAATTTACTGAGCATCTCGTTCCATAAATTAATGCCTGGAACCATTTTTGATTTGATATTTTGAAGTTTGAGGGCGGTATTGATTAAAATGGTAGCGGCGATTTTACCTGGATTTTTGGCGGTTAAAAGAATTTCAAGTAAAGCGCCGGTTGAAAATCCGATCATAATAATTTTTGAGCAGGAATTATCCAAAAAAGCATAACCTCTTTGCACCGAACTATACCAATCCTGCCATTCAATATCTTTAAGATTAATCGGGGCAGTGCCATGACCTTTTAGTCTTGGAGCATATACTTCAAAACCAAAATTATTGATATATTTTGCAAGTGCGGCAACTTCACTTGGACAAGATTTATAGCCATGACAAATCAAAGCCCCGATTTTTTCTGAGGCTAAAGAGTTTTGATTAGACTCAATGATAAAAGGCGCCCCCAGTGATTTATCTTTAGAAAATTTCTGATCAAAATATTTATTATAATCAGTTTCAAAATTTTTAAGATCCGCTTCAAAAATTTCATCTCTAACTTTGATTTTTAATTCCTCATCTTTAATAGTAACATTTCTTCTAATGATATTATTGGCAGTATCTAGTAAAAAAAATTCATTTAAAATCACATGAAGAGTATTTTCTAAACGAATTTGATAAAAATCAGAGCTCTGTCCGAGTTTTTGTTGATTGATTCTAATTTTATTACCTGGAATCTCGGTAACTATCTTTAAATCAATAGCTAAATTAAAAATACTATCAAAATCATGATGGGCCTCATCTAAAAAAATCTTAAATAAATTCTCTTCAAAAATACTGTCATGAAGGCGATATTTATTAATTTTTTTAATCATTATTGCTGATAAATAAATCAGCCTTTTAAAATGATTAATCTCAATTTCATCTTTTTTAAAATAAAATAAAATTGCACTAAAAATATGATCGAGATTAATCTGGGTATTGCAGTAAATCGTCTCCATAAATTGGTTGGTGAGGCGATTTTTTAGATATTTTAAAACAAAATTACTTTTAGTTTCATTTTTAATAATTGGAATTTTATAAATTGATTGGCGGGTGGTTTTGATATATTCATTTAAGTTAATTGACTCGCCAAAATAAATATTAATATCCGCTGATAATAGCAAATTAGTTTCAATTTCAATTTCTTCGGCGATTTGTTTTGGAATTTGTTTTACTAGACGGCTAATTAAGCTTTTGAGCATATTATCGCCGGGCCTAATTGGATAATAAGTGATATTTAGGGGCACGATATGAGTTTTTAAGTTTCTAATTTCATAATGATATTCAAGATCAAAAGCTTTTTTAAAGCCATTTAGAATTTCTAAAGATTTATTTTCAAAAGCCTCAATTAATTCACTACGATATAATTCAGATTTTAAGGCCAAGACAGTTGCTCCGGTCCTGGTTTTGCCGGTTCGATTGGGAGTATAATTAACAAAATCACCAATATAATCTTTTTTGATTTCTTTGCTTTTAATCATGCTGCCTTCGGGATAAATTACCCAATCATTATTGCCAAGAATCAAATCTCTTAAAATAATATTATCGCGACCCTTTTGTTTGGTTGAAAGAGTGCCGGTATTGGTTAGGAAGGCCCCAAGCAATCCTTTATAAAGGCTGCTGTCAGCTAAGCATCTGACCTGTCTTTTAGAATATTTATTGATGATATAGGGAACAAAAAAAGTTTCTGAACGGGTGAAATGATTAGCAACAAAAACTATCGGCCCATCTGGAAGATTATATTGTCCGCTAACTCTAAATTTTGAATTTAGGGCTTTTTCTAAAATTCTTAAGGCAATTGAGGTATATCTAACTGCTTCTGAGGTATTAATTTGTCCCGACATTATTTACCAGTAATTTTGATAATGCTTAATAATAAAGAGCCTATCAACTAATATTAAATCAAACCTTATTAAGCAATCTTTGTAACTTTGATTGCAAGATAAAAAATAGCTAATTGCATTTCTAATTCTAAGAGTTTGTTTTTTGGTTAGGATTTCTTCAATATTTAAATTTTTATGAAGATTTTTTCTAGCCTTAACTTCAATTGCAATCAGGCTATTAGCCTTATAAGCAATGATGTCAATTTCTCCTAATTTTGTTTTATAGCGTCTGGCAATTATTTGGTAAAATTTTAATCTTAGATAAATTATCGCGATAAATTCTGCAAGCTTGCCAAATTTATAATTTTTTAATTTTTGTGGTGATGCGGACATTTTTCCTTAAATTATAAGTCGGTTAATAATTAAATTATAAGCATTTTCGGCAGTAATTTTAAAATATTGATAGAGATCTTCAGCTTTGGCTGAGGCGCCAAAAGAGTTCATGCCGATAAATATATCATCGGCTTTTAAATAGCGATACCAAGGCTGTTCAACCCCAGCCTCAATTACAACTCTTAAAATATTTTTATCACCAAGAATTTTATCTTGATATTCTTGATTTTGTTTAGAAAAAATTTCAATTGATGGCATCGATACTACTCTGGCTATAATGTTATTTTCCTGTAGTTGTTCTTTAGTCTTAATTGCAATTGCAACTTCTGAGCCGCTGGCAATTATTACTACTTGCGGGACAATTTTTGCTTCTAATTCAGATTCACAAATAATATAACCACCAAAATTACAAGATTGATGATCATAATTATAGTTAGAAGTAATAAAATCAACATTTTGGCGGGTTAACACCATTGCTGAAGGGGTTTTGGTATTTTTTAACGCCAATTCAAAGCAAGATAATGTTTCAATTGGATCTGCCGGTCTAAAAACATTGAGATTAGGAATCACTCTCAAGGCGGCTAAATGTTCAATTGGTTGATGAGTAGGGCCATCTTCTCCAAGGCCAATTGAATCATGAGTAAAAATATAAATTACTGGTAATTTCATTAAAGCGGCCAGACGAATTGCTGGTTTCATATAATCAGAAAATACTAAAAATGTGCCGCCATAAATTCTAAAACCGCCATAAAGAGCAAGGCCATTGATTAGCGCTCCCATCGCATGTTCTCTAATGCCATAATGGATATAGCGGCCTAAAAAATCATTTTTAGTGATTGCTGTGGTTGATGAGGTTTTGGTTAAAACCGATTCGGTTAAATCTGCTGAGCCACCAATTAATTCTGGCAATTCTTTAGTTAAAAATTCTAGACAATTAGCGCTTGATTTGCGGGTAGCCTGCTTGGCTTTAGCTGTATAAACCTCTTGCTTAAATTTTTGTAATTTTTTGGCAAAATCTGCCGACAATTCTTGCTTGCTTAAGCGATTTAATTCTAATTTAGTCTCTTGATCCAGCTCTTTAAAATTATTTTGCCATATTTTATAAATTTCATCTGATCTGCTTCCCGCTTCCCGCCATTTTATGCGCAAATGATCTGGTATTTCAAAAGCTTGATATTGCCAATTAAGATTTTGTCTGACCTTTTTTATCTCATCTTCACCAAGTGGTGAGCCGTGAGCTTTCTCAGAGCCGGCCTTATTTGGTGAGCCGTAAGCAATGATAGTTTTGCAGGCAATCATAACGGGCTTGGTAGAATTTTGTGCCAATTTTAAAGCATTTTCAATTTGCTCAAAATTATGACCATCAATTTCATAAACTTGCCAATTGCAAGCTTCAAAACGCATTTTAGTATTTTCTGAAGTTGCAAGATCGGTGCTGCCATCAATTGAAATGGCATTATCATCCCACAATAAAATTAAATTATTTAAAGCTAAATGACCAGCTAAAGATATCGCTTCTTGACTAATGCCCTCCATCAAACAGCCATCTCCGGCTAGACAATAAATTTTATGATCAAAAATTTTATCGCCAAATCTTGCTGCTTGCATTTTTTGTCCCAAGGCCATACCAACTGCATTTGCAAGACCTTGGCCTAGGGGTCCGGTAGTAGTTTCAATCCCGGCTAATTCCATATATTCAGGATGACCGGCAGTTTTTGAATGTAATTGCCGAAATTTTTTTAAATCTTCAATATTAATATCCTCATAACCGGTCAAATAAAGCAAACTATAAAGCAGCATTGAGCCATGACCGGCTGATAAAATAAAGCGATCTCTGCCCAGCCATTTTGGATCTTTAGGATTAAATTTTAAAAATTTGCCAAATAAAATTGTGGCTACATCTGCCATTCCCATTGGCATTCCTGGATGTCCGGAATTGGCTTTTTGCACCGCATCGATTGACAAAAACCTAATGCAATTCGACATTTCTTGAATAATTTTTTTATCAATCTTCATGATCTTTGATTTAATATTTTAACTTGAATTTTAACCAGTGAGTATAATTTTGTTGCTTTTTGTGGCGTTTGATTAAGAATTTAAACAACTTCTTTGCTAAATAAAAGTAAAAACTAATATTTTAAAAAATAAATGACTAAAAAATTGAAGAAAAATTCCACTAAATCTTTTCCATTATTTAGGTTGATACCTAATTTGGTAACCTTGATTAGTTTATGTATTGGGTTATCGGCGATTCGATATTCAATTAGTGGCGACTTTGTCAAAGCGACGTCATTTGTGTTACTGGCTGGCTTTTTAGATGGGATTGATGGCAGGATTGCCAGATTTCTTAATTCAGTTAGTGATTTTGGAGCACAGCTTGATTCTTTAGCGGATTTTGTCAATTTTGGCGTTACTCCGGGTTTTGTAATTTATATGTGGGTTAATAGTTTTGCCGATATTAGGGGCTTAGACTGGGCCTTGGTATTATTTTTTTCAGTCTGTTCAGCGATCAGACTTGCGAGATTTAATGTTGATTTAACTAAAGAAGTAAAAAATCCAACTTTAGAAAAATATTTTTTTAAAGGGATCCCGGCTCCGTGTGGTGCTGCAATGTCGATGTTACCGATGGTTTTATATTATGAATTTGGTAATGGTTTTTACAGCAATCCTTATACTATAATCACTTATGTTGCAGTGTTAGCAATTTTAATGGCCAGCACAGTTCCAACCATTTCAATTAAAAAAATTCCGGTTAGAAATGAACATGCCGCGATCACTTTAATAGTACTTGCTTTAATTATAATTGGATTAGCGATTCAACCATGGTTTACTCTGGCAATTATTGGCACTATTTACGGACTGTCAATTCCGGTTACGATTTTAGTTTTTATAAAAATCGAATTATCTAGCAAACAAGCCCCAACTAATCTTAATAACTAAAATTATATGACGAAAAAAAGAGTCTTAATCATTAATGGTCCCAACTTAAATCTTTTACATAAAAGAGACAAAAGCGTCTATGGCAATAGCTCTTTAGAAAAAATCAAAAGCAATTGTTTGCAGCTATCAAAAGAGTTGGATTTGGAAATAAATTTTATCCAAAGCAATAGCGAATCAGAAATCATCAATAATATTCACCAGGCAATTGATAATTTTGACGGCATCATCATCAATGCCGGCGCCTACACCCACACCTCAATTGCCATAAGAGACGCGCTAGAAATTTTTGAAAAACCCAAAATCGAACTCCACATCTCCAACATCTTCAAAAGAGAATCTTTCCGCCATCACTCCTATCTTTCTGTAGTAGTAGACGCCGTAATCTGCGGCCTCGGAGCCCCAGGCTATACAATTGCGCTACTGGCAATTAATGATTTAATGTAATTTAATTATACCAATATCCACCGCAGGAACGAAATCTCTCTCCCAAAGAACATAAAGCGCAACTCTTCCTTGTTGGCTGTTGCTACCAATCATCACTCCGGGCATCTATCGATAAACTCCAGCCAATCCATGGCAAAATATTTTCTGGTGCTAAATCGGGATTAAAAACCAATTTATTACTGGTTTTTAAATCCATAATTTTGCTACCAATACTTGATATGGTCTTGAAGTCTTGGATCAGATACTTTTTGAAAAATTTTATTTATTTGCACGATTTTCTCCATTTATAAAGTTAAATGGAGAAATTATTATTTGGTTTATTGGTTATAAGTCTGATGTTGGTTTGGGGTTAGGGGGTGGTGCGTAAGCCCTGCATAGAGACCTAGCTGCAGCTCAGGCCTTCTTTCGTAAAGCTTTAAGAAATAATGGTCATCCAAGCAAAGATTGCCATCGATAAAAGCGGCAGTAATAGCTCCGCCCTTAACAAGATCAATCAAGCTTTACCAAAAGATCAGCAGATTGAGATTCGTCAAACTAAGTATCTCCATAATATTATTGAACAAGACCATAGATTTATCAAGAAGAGAACCAAACCAATGTTAGGATTTAAAAGCTTTAATTTTGCTAGAATTACGATTGCTGGTATAGAAAATATTCGTATAATTCAAAAGATGCAAATAATTGGCGCTAATGATAATTATACTGTTTTTGAGAATTTTAAAGTTTTGATGTGGGATAGTTACGATCAAAATCTTGGATTTATTGGATAGTTTGGAGTTGGGTTTATAGATGCGACAGAGCTATAAATACGCTTAGATTTTCTTGACATTAATTATATTAAATTTATTAATACTTTATTAAACTTAAATTTTACTAATTAATATATTATTTTATATGTTAAGAATAATTAAAATATTGCTATTAATAATTAATATTACATTAATTATTAATAACGCCCTAGCAAGTCAAGCTCTCAATCCAAGCGACCCAGACACCTATCGTACTGCGGAATATAATCGCCAATGGGGGCTTGAAGCGATCAAAGCAGCAGATGCTTATGCTTTTTTAGCAAGAAATAATAAACCAGTTGCGGGGGATGGGGTATTGGTTGGTATATCTGATTCTGGATTGCTAAATTATCCTGATCCAGAATTTACACTAAATGACAGTTATATTCATTTTGGCAATCAACAGTGTCCAAGTGAAACGCATGGTAGTTTTGTAACGTCAGTTGCAGTTGGAGTCAAAAATGACTCTAACACTCATGGAGTAGCCTATAATTCCAAATATATGATGGCAAATGATAATGCTTATAGTGCTTATAACCCTTATAACCCTCATAATGCTTATAATCTACATTTGCTTGCGGAGTATGGCGCCAAAGTAATCAATATATCTTGGGAAATATCCCAAGAAGATTACGAGTCAGATTACGGACCGCTTAGCGAAGATGAAATAAAAATGCTACGGGAATTAAGAAGCCAAGTTACTACAGATATATCAGGAGCACTACAACAAGATACTGTGATTGCAGTTGCCGCCGGTAACGATAGACTAAATTTGGGCGATTACTTATTTAGTGGGTATACTATTCACATTATTGATCCAAATAAATATAGCGATATTAATCAATATAAAGCTGAATTTAACATTCCAACTGCTGATTCAGTATTATTTGCTCGCGATCATGTAATAACCGGGATTCCACAAAGTCTAACGAATGACCAAGAGATTACTCATGGAAAGATGATATTAGTTGGAGCAACTGATCAAAATAATAATCTGGTTCTTTTTAGTGATATTTGTGGAAAATTTAAAGATTTTTGTTTATTTGCACCAGGATTTGATATTTATGCCACTGAGCAGAATCAATATCGTACAATAGATGGTAAATTGGTAGATCTGGATGGAGAAATAATCGATCCAAACTCCGAACTGATCGCCAATGCCACACAAAACCAAGATGGCAGTTACTTTGTCAGCCAATTCGTGTCTAATGATGGCACCTCCTTTGCCGCCCCCCATGTAACTGGTGCTGCTGCTGTCCTCCGTGGTGCCTGGCCGCAACTCAGCGCCGAATCTACCGTCCAAATCCTCCTTACCACCGCAACTGATCTAGGTGCTCCAGGAGTAGATGAAATATATGGCCACGGCCTATTAAATCTATCTGAAGCAGTAAAGCCGCAAGGCCAAACCATCATCCCTTCTTCAGATAATGTTAATAACAGTAATATTAAAGGCTATTTATCATCCTCAAGCTCAATTACTGCTAGTACGGCATTTGGTGATGCCTATGAAAGAATGGCTACAATATTAAAACAAGCAATCTTTGTTGATATCTATGGCCGTGACTATATGGCAAATCTTGATCAAAGAATGTCAAAAAGCAAAGATTTGGTTCATAAATTGCAAAATATGCTAATTAAAAGCAATCCTAAATTTAAGACTTTACCGATCTATTTTGGCAATAATAACTCAAGTAAAGTTACCCTAAGATTTACTAATCAAGATTTAGGATCAATATATTCGATATTTAAAGACAAAAATGTGCAATATCTAGCTATTGACCATTCTAAGCCAGATCTGAGCAATGATCTGATTAATAAAAACACTGCTTCTTTCACCTATGAGAATAACTTTAATAATAATTTAAAATTAGGTTTTGCCATCAATAATTCTGACTTTAATTTAGCTAATAATTTTGCTGATAATTTCAGTTTTATTAATTCTACTGATTTTGCTTCTTCTAGCCCATATCAAAATCTTGCTAGCAATCGTTTCTCGGGCGATAATCGAGAGAATCAGGTAAGTAGTAACCGATTTTTAGCTGCTTATAAATTTAACGAGAGCTGGAGCAGTAACCTTTCTTATATTGTCAATAACAGCAATAATTTTGCTACTGGCGCTATTGCCAATAATGAACTACAAAACAGAATTTTTGACAGCGGAATCACTCGTAAAATTGGTAAAGATGGTCAATTAAGCCTAAATTACGGCAATATGACAGAATTTAATAATAACTTCCTAGGATCAAAGACCAGCGGAGCATTTGGCACTAGCGGCAATCCAGTGACTAACTATGCAAGAATAGGTTATAGTCAGAAGTTATTATCAAGCAATTGGAGCTTTATCGCCAGCTACTCAGAAGGGGTAACTAAAGTTGCTGGTAACGAGATTGGAATCTTTAGAGATTTTAGCAATATAAGAAGCAGAAGCTTTTCAGCTGGTTTATTAAATGAGAATATCTTTGGTGGTAAACTCGGTATTGCATATAGTGAGCCGCTTAGAATTTACCAAGGAAGCGCGAACATAAACATACCAACTGGAGTTGATCAAAATGGCAATGTTATAAGGCTTAATAGTAAGGTTAGCTTATCTCCTAGTGGCAAGGAGAAAGATTTTGAAGTTTATTATGGACTTGATTTAAAACATGATAGTAATATCAGTTTAAACCTATCGCTACAAGATGAGGTAAATAATGTTAAGGATCAAATGGGGTATTTGGGATTGGTGAGGTATAGGATTAAGTTTTAGATGAAATCATTTTGATAAATTAATGACCTTTATGAGCCCGTTGCAAATCTAAATCTCTAAAATTTTAACCTCAAAAAACCCAGTTCTAAATTTTAAAAAGTCTTGGTTTTTATTTTTTTTGAAATTTCTTTAGCTTTTCTGGGTTTAAATTCCCAG
>JACCDG010524649.1_pt1 | contig 47663 bp, 37 predicted proteins | sample 7442471 | NCBI WGS metagenome assembly JACCDG01 (sample SAMN15323444, study PRJNA562643) | freshwater metagenome | isolation source: river surface water | place: USA:Blue River Watershed | collected 2017-08-17
GAGGTAACAGATACTGCTGGTAATAAAAGGACACCTTACAATAATACTTGGCCTTTGATGTTTGTGACTCCCATTACAGTTTTAGATGTAGAAGGCGTCTGGCATATTGGTAAATACAATTTAAAACCAGGTCAGAAGGGTAAGTTTGTGAATTCAATTGGATTGAGTATCGGAGTCTTTACCTACACACCGTATCGTTTAGCTTATAGAAATCAAGGGAACGATGAGTCGTATGCCGCGTATAAAGCGAGAATCTGGAATGAGGAACGAATCAATTTGCGTGAATTAGGAATGGAGGGACAGAATTACTTGGAGAATGCAAAACCTTATGGAAAGGTTTCAATGAATACTGGTTTATCTTGGCAATTATCTTACATCAGAAAACGTTGGGCTTTCAAGGGTGAGATGAAGGCAGTTTATACGTTCACTGATTATTTGGATGATTATGGGCCAGGTCTTTGGTATGGGGGTGATTATGATGCTTGGTATCAGAATTTTATGGAGAATGAGAATTTCACCAATCCTGAACAAAAATTGGTTACTGTTGATGGCCAACCAACTGCAAAATTCACAAAGGTAAGCGGATACGGTGTAGGTAGTTGGGTCTCCTCAAATGCCGCCCGCTCCACTGACGGACTTAATGATTGGTACTATCAATTGCATATGGGACTGTCATACAGACTCTTGAGTAAGGAAGATAAGAATCCCAAGATTGAAACACTGAAAGAAAAAGAATCTAAAAAGAACTAATATTAAAAGGCTCCCAAGGGAGCCTTTTTTATTGATGAAATCACCAATAAATCCCCTAAATTTGCTGAAATTTTAGTGCAATATCATGGCCATAGAAATCATTGTTCCAGCTCCCGGAGAATCTGTTAGTGAAGTTACCATCGCCAACTGGTTAGTAAAAGAAGGCGATTGGGTTGAAATGGACGCACCACTCGCAGAATTTGAAAGTGACAAAGCTACCTTTGAGGTAAATGCAGAAAAAGCCGGTGTAGTGGAAAAGCTGATTGGTAATGTTGGTGATACAATCAATGTAAATACAGTTATTGCTTTGATCAATACCGAAGCGGCAAGACCAGAAAATGCAGCGCCTGCGGCTCCTGTAGCTTCGAAGTCGGATGCAGCCCCTGTTGCTGCTCCAACGCCAAGTGCTAAAGTTGAAAGCGCGAAATCTGAATCTTCTTCGGCGGTTAAAACGTCCCCCGAAAACAGCTCTGATGTAAATGCATCGCCCGTAGCATTGCAGTTGCTGAATGAATATGGTATCAATGCAAGTCAGGTTCAAGGGACAGGGTCAAATGGGAAAATCACTAAAATGGATGCCCTTGAAGCTATCGTGAAATTGGGTGGCACCAAAAAGGCTGAGACCAATAATTATTCGCAAACCAATCGCGAACCTCGACGCGAAAAAATGTCGAATTTGCGCAAAACGGTGGCCAGAAGATTGGTGGCAGCGAAGAATGAAACTGCTATGTTGACCACATTCAATGAGGTTAATATGAAGCCAGTGATGGACCTGAGAACTCAGTATAAAGACAAATTCAAAGATGAGTTTGGTGTGAACTTGGGTTTCATGAGTTTCTTTACAAGAGCGGTTTGTATTGCTTTGAAAGATTGGCCTGCGGTAAATGCAAGTATTGAAGGCGAAGAAATAGTATACCATGACTATTGCGATATCTCGATTGCGGTGAGCGCTCCTAAGGGTTTGGTTGTACCGGTTATTAGAAGTGCTGAAACTTTGAGCCTTGAAGGTATTGAAAAAGAAGTGAAGCGATTGGCTACAAAAGCTCGTGATAATAAATTGAGTATCGATGAAATGTCGGGTGGTACCTTTACCATCACCAACGGTGGTGTTTTTGGTTCCATGATGAGTACTCCAATTATAAATTCTCCTCAAAGTGGTATTTTGGGTATGCACAATATTGTTGAAAGACCCGTGGTTGAAAACGGACAAATTGTGATTAGACCAATCATGTATCTTGCTTTGAGTTACGATCACAGAATCATTGATGGACGTGAAAGCGTAAGTTTCCTTGTGAGGGTTAAGAACCTTCTTGAGAACCCAGAGATGCTCTTCGACGGTAAACGCCCCGAAGAACGCGTATTGGGATTGTAATGCATAATCACGATCACCACGACCATCATCTTGAGATGGGTAGGAAGTTTCTTATTGGTGTCGTGCTGAATTTTTCTTTTGTTTTGGTTGAATTTTTCTATGGATGGAAAGTTCAGTCTATCTCCTTGTTTGCGGATGCTTGGCATAACTTGTCAGATGTGGCTGGCCTTATCATTAGTTGGGTGGCATTCAGAATGGCCACGAAGAAACCCACAGAAAATTATACCTACGGTTATTCGAAAGGAACAATTTTGGCATCGTTGGCCAATTGCGTGTTGTTATTTATTGCGGTTTACGTGATGGGTGCTGAGGCTATTCACCGTTTTGGTAATCCTCATTCAGTTGAAACAGGCACCATTATGTGGGTGGCTGGAATGGGTGTTGTTGTCAATACGGTTACCGCTTTGCTTTTTATGAGCAGCAATGAATTGAATAATAGGGCGGCATTTTTGCATATGGCAGCTGATGCTCTGGTATCGGTAGCGGTGGTGCTAGGTGGTTGGTTCATGTCATTGGGCGCACCGGAATGGATTGATCCAGCACTCGGTTTAGTCATTTGTTTGGTGATTCTATGGGGAACCTTGAAATTGTTTAGCAGTAGTTTGAGGCTGAGTTTGGATGGGGTGCCTGAAGGATTGGATATTAAAACGGTTTCAGACGAACTTTTATCGGTTCCTGGATTGCGGAGAATTGAAAATATGCACATTTGGGCCATTAGTACCACACGAAGTGCTTTTACAGCTACTTTGGAAATAGACCTTGTTAAATCTCAAGAGATTGAAAGTATCAAAGGTCAGGTTCGGGAAATTTTGAAAAAACACAGGATTCAACATACCACTTTAGAGACTTTGTTGGTATAAAGGAATTTCATTAACTTCTCTTTCGTGAAAAAGATAAGTGATGAAAGAAGAAGTATTGCATCAATTTTGGCACCCAAAGCATTTGGGGCAAAATGTTTTCAAATTAGTCAACAATCAAGTTTTAGAGATTCAAAGTTTTGGTGAAGTCAATCTACTTCAAGGACCTGATATTCATGGGTTTCGTGCGAGAATAGATGGGCAGCTTTTAGCCGGTTTCATGGAGATGCACTGGTTGTCAAGCGACTGGCTGAAACACCAACATTCGTCTGATTCTAAGTACGATAATGTGGTTTTGCATGTGGTATGGGAAGATGATTTAAAAATGGAACCTTTACGCAATAAAGAGGGACAAATCCTGCCTACCTTAGAACTGTCGAGGTATTTCACGAAAAAAGATTTGCAAAAATTACATATTGAGAGGCCAGTTGATTTGATGTGTGAGAACATTATTTGTGAAAGAAGGGATTTAAATTGGATTGGTGAAATAATTGAAAATCAAAAAAAGAGGGCGGTATTTAAGAAATTGGATATCCAAAAAACGAAAATTCAAGAAATATTAGAATTTACCCAAAATGATTGGGAGCAAACGGCTTGGATTTGGTTGGGCTCGTATTGCGTTGATCCGCAGAATAGATTATCGGCTGAAAGGGTTTTTAGGAGTATTTCATTGAACAAGATGAAAAGAGGTAATTGGGAGGAGGTGTTGGTTGAGATTTTGTATCGGTTTGGATTGTTTGAAGCAACTCCTGATTTGCCTATTTTCCGACAAATAATTCCGTTGGTTCAAAATAAGCTTTCGTATTTGGAGGAGCAAATGAAGGAAAAGTGTGAGCAGCTGCCTTGGTACCATGGTAAGGTTCGGTATCAAAACTATCCGTTGGTGAAATTCATTCAGTATTTATCGTTTGTTGCTTCTTGGGATGGAGATTTGACGGTATTGCTTGAGAATGAAGGTTCTTGGGTCAATTTGAATAAAAGTCAAAAGGTGATAGATTATAAATTTGGGTTTTCTAAATTCGCAGGCGATCAGATTTTTCGAATTGCAGCAAATGCTTGGTTACCGTTGTTTTTGATTTATAAAGAACATAGAGATGAATCCTTGAATGAAAATCAGATTTTGAAATTATTGAAGGGATGGAAGCCTGAGGTTAATGGTATTGTAAAGAAATACAGAAAGATTGATGGTGCACCTTTGAATGCTTTTGATAGTTTCTCACAGATTTCGATGTGGCAGAATTGGTGCAGCGTAAAAAAATGCAGCAATTGTGAAATTGGGAAATCAATATGGAACGTATAAACTGATATTTTGGACTTAAATTTGTAGAAATCATGAAAAAAATCGCCATCATTGGAGGGGGAATTGTGGGTGTTGCAACAGCATATCAACTGTTGAATGAAACTTCGGATTGTGAGATCATTCTTTTAGAAAAAGAGAACAGAGTGGCAGCGCATCAAACAGGCAATAATAGCGGAGTGATACATTCGGGTATTTATTACAAACCGGGTAGCTTAAAAGCCAAGAATTGTCTCAGAGGGTATGATTTTCTCATTGATTTTTGCAAAAAGCACAACATTGATTATGAACTTTGTGGTAAAGTGATTGTTGCCATCAACGAACATGAAATTTCGGCCTTGGAGAAATTGTACGATCGTGGAAATGAGCATGGGCTAAAAGGCTTGAAGTATTTAACATCCCAAGAGATAAAAGAAATTGAACCGGAATGTACGGGAGTAAAAGGGGTTTTTGTTCCACAAACAGGAATTGTAGATTACAAACGGGTGACAGAGAAACTAGCAGAAGAGGTACTTCAAAACTCGAGAGCTAGTATACTATTATCATCAAAAGTGAATGCAATTAGTTACAGCGATTCAAAGGTAAATATCGCTTACACGTCTCCTGAAGGCAGAAAAAATATTCAGGTGGATTATTCGATCAATTGCGCAGGACTTTACTGCGATAAAATAGCCGAGCTTTCTGGTGAGAAATTGAACGTAAGGATCATTCCATTCAGGGGTGAATATTTCACGGTGAAGCCAGAAAGGGCACATATTATCAAGAATTTGATTTATCCGGTGCCAGATTCGAATTTTCCGTTTTTAGGGGTGCATTTTACCCGCCGAATTACGGGTGAAATTGAGGCTGGTCCCAATGCTGTTTTTGCATTTAAAAGAGAGGGGTATAAGAAGACGGATTTTAGTGCAAGTGAATTTTTGGAGAGTATATTTTGGCGTGGATTCCAAAAGGTGGCCTTCAAATATTGGCAGACAGGTATTGGTGAGTACTACAGGTCGTTTTCAAAAAGAGCATTCACAAAGGCTCTTCAAAAGTTGGTTCCTGCCGTTACAATGAACGACTTAGAGCCAGCGGGAGCTGGGGTTAGAGCTCAAGCTTGCGACAAGCAAGGGAATTTGATTGATGATTTCTATATCCAAGAGTCTGAGCAGTTTATACATGTGTTGAATGCTCCTAGTCCGGCGGCTACGTCATCGTTGTCAATTGGAATGCATATTTCTGATAGAGCCCGAGAAAAATGGGGAATCTAAAAGAAGTTTTAACGAAGTATTTACCCTCGGGCAGCGTAGATTATGCCCATGACTTACTTTGGAAATATGGAATTCAGTTGCATATCAAGAAGCCTCGTACTACTAAATTTGGAGATTATAGGTATCCCAAGCCCGGCGAACCACACCGAATCAGCGTCAATAACAATTTAAATCCTTATGCTTTTTTGGTGACTTTTTTGCATGAAGCAGCTCATTTAGTGAACTTCGAAAAGCGGGGCAGGCACAATATAAAGCCGCATGGAAAGGAGTGGAAATTGGAGTTTAGAGAAATTGCAACTCCGGTTTTGAACAAAGAGTTTTTACCAGAACCGGTATTATTCGCGCTGGATGGATATTTAAGAAATCCTAAAGCGAGCAGTTGCACTGATCCCAAACTTTTCAGGACATTGAAGCAATACGACCTTCAACAAGACAATAAATTGATGGTGGAAGAAGTGCCGATGGAGGGTAATTTCAGAACCAAAGATGGACGTGTTTTCAGGAAAGTGGAGAAGTTGAGAAGCAGATATCGTTGTATTGAGGTGAAAACAGCCAAAATATACCTTGTTCCGGGTTTAATGGAAGTAGAGTTGGTTTAATTATCTTTGCTTCTTGACTTTATGAAAACCTTATCTATTGTAATTCCGGCCTACAACGAAGCAGCAACCATTCATTTGATTTTAAATAAGGTAGCAGAGGTAAAGTTGTTAGGAGGAATGGCAAAAGAGGTTATTGTTGTTGATGATGCTTCGAAAGACGATACGTGGAAGGTTTTAAACGAGTATCAAAAGCAGAATCCCGAGCAAAACTTACAACTCTTCCAGCATCCTGTAAACCAAGGCAAGGGAGCGGCCTTGCATACTGGTATTCAGAAGGCAACGGGCGAAGTTACTGTGATTCAAGATGCTGATTTAGAATATGACCCACATGAATTTAATTTGTTGTTAGATCCAATTTATAGGGATGTAGCGGATGTGGTTTACGGTTCCCGATTTATGGGTGGAAATCCGCACAGAATATTGTTCTTTTGGCACAGCATTGGCAATAAATTCTTGACCTTTATGAGTAACATGTTCACCAATCTCAATTTGACAGATATGGAAACATGCTATAAGATGTTCAGAACAGATGTTTTACAGCAGCTAAAACTGAAGGAAAAGAGATTTGGATTTGAACCTGAAGTGACTGCAAAAATGGCTCGAGTTCCCAAAATAAGAATATACGAAGTAGGAATTTCTTATTATGGAAGAACGTTTGAAGAAGGCAAGAAAATTGGATGGAAAGACGGGTTTAGAGCTATTTATTGTATTCTAAAATATAATCTTTTCGCTTAATTGAAAAAAAGCGCTTTCCCTTACCCACTACCCACAAATAGTTTTCAGATTTTTGAATTGCATTGCTAACAGGCATATCTGAAGGCAGTCCAGACTGAATTTTATTGGTTCCAACAGCAGCAAAACTCTCATTGCCGGTTGCTAAAATGCCGCTAACGTAACCTTTGTAATTCATGGGAATTAATTTGTTGTCATGGGTTAATTTCCAAACGGTTTGTGTATCAGCAAGAGGATATTGCCAATGTCCACCGCCCAAGAAATATTCTTTAATTGGTTTTATATTGGCAAACTTATCATGGCGAGAAGTCACATGATTCTCAGAAGGTATTTCAGACATGGCATATATTCCCCAGCCGGCTCCTTCCGGAAGCGGAATGGAAATGTCTGTATAATTCTCTTCCAGTAATACAAGGTTGGTTTTTGTATCATCAATGGCTAATTTTAGTGATGCTCTTCTTATTGAGGCACCTTTTTCACCTCCGCCACCAATAACTAAGCCTAAGTCAATATTTTTATTATGTTTGATCCAAAATTCAATATTTACTGAGCTCCCACTCGCAGCGTACATAGAGCTTAATTTGGGTGAGATAGAGTTCCATTTTCCGTCGGGGATTTTAAACCATGTCTTACCATTATCTTGGGTAAGGTAAGAATATAGATGGGTTGAATCAATTGGGTCACCAAACAACACGCCGTAAGAACCTTCAAAATCAATAGCATCAAAGAATACATTTCGTCGATAATCATTGAAAACTTCGGTCCAGGTTTTGCCACCATTGGTGGTTCTTAATAGTACTCCTGAATCGCCAGCGCTCATAGCAATGGCTTCCGAAGGATTCCATGCATGTATGTCTCTGAAGTCTTTTCTTTCAAAACCAATTGGGGAGCAATTCAGCCATTGCATGGAATTTCCCAAACGAAAGATCTGTCCTTTAGAACCAGAAACCCAAACAATTGAATCAGACAGTACGTGTAGTCCGCGATAGGATTGTGCTGTAATAAAATTGAAGTTTAAAAATAAAAATACCAAAAGAAATGAGCGTGATTTTAGATAGGTGTCAATGAAACACTTGTTTCTACAAACTAATTGAATACGTGATGATTGGCGGTATGTTAAGTTTTTGAAAATAATGTAAATATTCATTGTGAAGTTGGACGGAATTTAGTTATTTTGTTACAAATCATATCTGCCTATGGATGAAAAAAATACAAGCATTTTATTTACAATCGACAAAAACTACCAACTAGAACCAGCTCTTACGGCTGTCAAATCCTTAGCAAGAAAAACTCAGGGAAAGATTATCTATGTTCAAACTGATGAGTCACTTGTTGTTGAAGGGCAATCTGGGGTCTTTGAAGTGATGAGGATAGCTTCAACACTTTGGAAAGGATTGGCAAAGGTTGCACAAGAACAGGGAGTTAAAATGGTTTTGATTTCTGCACCCTATCAGAAAGGTGGGTTATTAGGTGGAGGTATGTCTGCATGTGTTAAGAGTTTTGACAAATGCAGAATTGTTTACCTAAATCAAAGTCAAAATTGGTTAGAGCCGCGCAATATGTTGTTGCCCATTGATGGTAATTCGGAAACCAGGCAAAAGTTGTTTGCCACCTCTGATTGGGCGAAGAGTTACTTAAGTTTGGTAACGGTTTTGGGTGTTTCACATCCTAAAGACACTGAAGATCAAAAGTATTCTCACATGTATGCACTTCAAGCAAAAATTTACATGGAAGAACGTAAGATCAATGTGAAACTTGAAGAGGTACAAAATAAAAGTTGTGCTGAGGCTGTGCTTGCAAAATCCAATGATTTGCCAAATTGTTGGATTGCAGCGGTAAGCAACTCAGATGGTGCTTTTAAAACGAGTGCTTTTCAGGCAGTCTGTGAACAAGCGAAAGTTCCGATTTTGATTTCGCCGTACCAAGAAGTGGTGGGTACCGGTTCCGTTGGCTATTAAAAAGTGTATTTTTTGTCGAAAAACACCTTAGGGTCGCTAAAAGCGGCCCTTTTTTAATTCTACTGTTGCAGTATTGATGATAGTTAGCGAAATTGCAACGTTATGCAGCCAATTCGTACAGTTCAAGATTATTTATCGGCCGGAGAAACCCCTGAAATTCTTTTTTGGGTTGGTTGCGCTGGAAGCTTTGATGAACGCGCCCAAAGGGTAAGTCGCGCATTTTCCGAGATTCTGCAAAAAGCCGATGTGAAATTTGCTATTTTAGGAGTTGAGGAAGGTTGTACCGGTGATCCAGCAAAACGTGCCGGAAATGAGTTCCTTTTTCAAATGCAGGCCATGCAAAATATTGAAGTTCTCAATGGATACGGAATTCAAAGAATTGTTACTGCTTGTCCGCATTGTTTCAATACCCTAAAAAATGAATATCCTTCGCTAGGTGGAAACTATCAAGTTGTACATCACACCCAACTCATCAATGAGTTGCTAGAATCTGGTAAGTTATCTATTGAAGGTGGTCCATACAAAGGAAAGAAAATCACGTATCACGATAGTTGCTATTTGGGTAGGTCTAACGGAATTTATGAAGCTCCAAGAATGGTCATTGAGCGTTTAGATGCAGACTTGACCGAAATGAAACGTTGCAAAACCAATGGTTTGTGCTGCGGTGCCGGAGGGGCTCAGATGTTTAAGGAAGCTGAACATGGTGACAAAGAAATCAATATTGAACGAGCAGAAGAGGCTTTAAATACCCAAGCTGAAATCATTGCAGTCAATTGTCCGTTCTGCATGACCATGATGAAAGACGGAACAAAACACTTCGAAAAAGAAGATGAAGTAGAAGTTCTAGATATTGCCGAATTAGTTAACAAGCACCTCAATTAATTTAACGTTCTGTGCTATTAGCAAATTTACCCGGGCATTCTCGACTTTGGTTTTTTGGCGCCCATCGCATTTTAAGTGAGCATGAAATAGTAGTGTTAAATCAGGCGATGTCAGCTTTTGTGTCCTCATGGAAGGCCCATGGAGCCCAACTTTCTGCTGATTATTCCATTCAACACGAAGCAATACTTATTGTTGGTGTAGATGAGTCAGTTGCACCACCAACCGGTTGCAGCATAGATAAGGTTTTTCAATTACTCAAAGATTTTCAAAGTCAAACAGGTGTTGATTTCTTCCAAAGAACACTAATATGGGAAGCCTTCTGCAATACCACTGAGATTTATACCATAGATACTGCCAAACAGGCTCTTGAATCTGGCCGAATCAAGAGTAACACTCTGATTTTAAATCCATTAATTACCGAGTTGATTCAGGCCAGAGAATCAATGTACATTCCTTTGAATGAATCATGGGCCGCACCAAAACTTGGACTTAATTAAAAAATAATGAAAGATCGCCGAATAGCAATTCTGTTTTTAACCATTTTTATTGATCTTTTGGGATTTGGAATCGTCATTCCCATTCTCCCCAATTTGGCCAAGGAACTATCTGTTGAGTCAGGCACAACCATCAATCCGGATGTCGCTGTTGGACTCATTGCTGCAGTGTTTTCCATCATTCAGTTCATTTTCGCCCCTTTATTTGGAAGCTTATCTGATAGAATTGGCCGTAGACCCATCATTTTGGGCTCCATTTTGGTGAATGCTTTCGGATACGTTCTGTTTGGTTTGTCGCAGTCATTTTGGGTCTTGATTTTAGCAAGAATTATCTCCGGATTCGGTAGTGCTAATATTTCAGCAGCTCAAGCTTACATTGCCGATATTACCAACTATGAAGATAGGGCAAAGAAAATGGGTATTATTGGTGCTGCTTTTGGATTGGGATTTGTTTTTGGTCCTCCTCTCGGAGGATGGCTATACGGTTCCGAAACATTGTTTGGGTTTGATGTAAAGCAGTTGTTTCATATTCACGAATCAGCAAATCATTCTCTTTTTATAGTAGGTTTATTTACTGCAATGCTTTGCCTTTTGAATTTTGTGTTGGCTTGGAGGTTCCTTCCTGAAAGCAATACCCAAAAAACAACCGTAAAAAGAAGTCCAACAGAAACCTTCACTGGAATGCTAGAAGCTCGAAAAATTCCTGTAATTAGCGAGCTTATGTTGATTAATTTTATTTACATCGCTGCTTTCTCAATGATGCAAATTAACGCTAGCGTACTTTGGAAAGAAAAATATGATTTAAACCCAGTGGCCATTGGAAATATTTTTGGAGTAATCGGAGTTTTTAGTGCTGTAGTTCAAGGTGGACTTATTGGAGTTTTTCAAAAGAAATTAGGCTTGCGAAAGATGCTTATTTGGGGCGCTCCCATTGCTGGAATTGGACTTTCATTGATTCCCCTACCGTCGAAAGAGTGGTTTTATGCCGTTCAATTTTTTGCTATCTTCTGCCTTGCATTGGCTAACGGGCTGTTGATGCCGGCCATCAATAGCTTAGTTTCCTTAAATGCGCCAGCAAATGCTCAAGGTCAAATGTTGGGTATCATGCAATCGCTCGGTTCATTAGCGAGAGCTGTAGGTCCGTTGCTTAGTGGACTTTTATACGCGCAGTTTTACATGCTCCCATACTTGGCCGGCGGAATTTTGATGATGATCAATTTTGGTTTAGCACTTATATTAGCAAAACAATTAAACCAATCTCCACAGGAAATTGTCAAAGATTAAAATTCTCCATATTAATGCATCTTCTGAAGGCGGGGCTTCTGTGGTAGCCCAGCGACTGAATGAAGGGTTGAATCGATATAGTTTAGATGTTGAATCCAAGCATTTGGTATTTTCTGGTAACTTAAGTTCAAGCCACAATGGTTTAACTTACACTTTGTGGGCCGATTCTTTTCTAAAGAAATTATTTGCCTTTTTTAAACATGCCTTAGATAAGCTTAGTTTTTTGCGATTTGAGGCCTCTAAGAAGGTTAGATTTCAATTTAGTCATGCAAGTCAAGGAATAGATATTTCGAATCATCAATTAGTGCAATGGGCAGATATTATTCACTTGCATTGGGTGCACAAAGGATTTCAATCTTTTGAAACTTTGGAAAAACTTCTATTAGTTCCTGGGAAGAAGTTTATTTGGACCTGTCACGATTTGTGGCCTGTAACAGGAGGGTGTTATTATACTTGGGGTTGCGAGAATCATCAAGTTGCTTGCGGAAACTGTAAGTATTTGAAACATCCATCAGAATTTGATTTGTCAAGTTCTTTGATAAAACAAAAGATGAAGCTTTGGGGTAACAACCAAATTAGATTTGTAACTCCCAGTAATTGGCTTGCCCAGCAAGCCAATGTGAGTGCTGTCATGAAAAATAATCAACTCATGACTGTGATTCCTAATCCCATAGATACTGAGAAGTTTCAACCTTTGGAGGATGAAGTTCGCCAAAAGTTGAGGGCGATTCACGGATTCGATAAGCCGCTATTGATGTTTTCAGCGGCATATTTGCAGAATCCAGCAAAAGGTTTTTCATTTTTCGTTGAGATGTGTGAGATACTTTGCCAACAGAAAGTGGAGTTTGAGGTATTGGTTTTAGGGGATAATAAGCAAGAAGAATTGGGACCGTTTCCATTTAAATTCACTCATTGGGGATACGTTACAGAAATAGAAAAGGTGAAATTGGCTTTTCAATTGAGCGATTTATATGTGATTACCTCTGTGCAAGACAATCTACCCACAACAATCATAGAGAGTTTATCTATGGGTACTCCAGTGGCTGGGTTTAGGGTAGGTGGTATACCGGAGATGGTTGAAGATGGAATCAATGGCTGTTTAGTTGAATCTGGTGATGTATCAAACCTGTCACAAAAAGTTGGAGCCTTCTTAAAAAACAATCGGGCTGATTTTAGAAATCAAGCCCGACTGAAAACATTAAAAACATACGATACGAAAGTGATTGTAAATCAAATCACAACGGTCTATAAAGAGCTCTAATCTACATTGTCATGCAACATTCTGTTGGGTTGAACAGTAAAATTGGTGTCTTTAGATTGAGTTTCTGTTCCTTGAATGGTTAATCGACTCACCTCTACTGCGCTGCTTGGTGGGGCTGAAACTAATTCCACATTTCTTCTTAAATACGCTGGAATATCCATGTCATTGTCGTGGATGCTCGCTTTGTTTTCGCGGCTTAACGACTGAACGGGAGGTTGTTGGTAGTTTAAGTGCAGTTGTGAATTGCGGCTACTTTGGGTTTTGAATAAATCTTCCAAACTTGGAGTTGCAATAGGCTCAGATACCGCAGCGGGCTTAGAAACCAATATAGGTTCTGGCTTAGGAATAACAGGTTCTTTAACAGGGGTTTCAAAACTAGCGTCTTCTATTTCTAGGGGAAGATCAGTGGGTACGAAGGATTGAGTTTGTACCACTTCCTCAATTAGTTGGTTCGTAGGTGTTTCTTTTTGAATCGTTGTTACTTCCTCAAAACCGGTTGCAATAACTGTAACACTGATTTTATCTTCTAGTGCTGGTTCTAAGGTGATACCCATTTTGAGCAATGCATTATTACCCGCCTCTTCTTGGAGATAAGAGGTTATGATTCGGGTTTCAGACATGGTCGGAGCCTTTGTTCCATAGGTTAGATTAATCAACAGGTGTTTTGCACCTAAAATTCTAGTACTATCAAGCAAGGGGCTATTTAAGGCAGCTCTAACAGCTAACTCAGCACGATTCTCACCCGCAGCAGTTCCAGTACCCATTAGGGCTTGACCTGAACCTTGCATGGCGGTTTTAACATCGTTAAAGTCAACGTTCAAGTGTCCGGTTTTGAATATGATTTCTGCAATTCCACGCGCAGCTGTGCAAAGTACATCGTCAGCTTTAGAGAATGCCTCTAAGAAGGACAAATCACCAAACATGTCTACTATACGGTCATTGGAAATGGAAATGAGAGCATCTACGTGAGGTTTCAAATCAGCAATTCCTTGTTGTGCTTGTTTGATTCTGACTGGACCTTCATCTGAGAATGGAATGGTCACAATACCCACGGTTAAAATACCCATTTCTTTTGCAAATTTTGCAATGATTGGAACCGCTCCTGTACCTGTTCCACCACCCATACCGGCAGTCAAGAATATCATTCGGGTGCCATCACCCAACATTCTTTGAATATCGGCTTTGCTTTCTTCTGCTGCTTTCGCTCCCATATTGGGATCAGATCCAGCACCAAGTCCTGCAGTAAGCTCATTCCCAAGTTGTATTTTGTTGGGAACTGGGCTATGTCTAAGAGCCTGGTTGTCTGTATTGCAAATGAAGAAATCTACACCTTCAATACCTTCACGGTACATATGGTTGACCGCGTTACCTCCGCCGCCACCTACTCCAATGACTTTAATGATGTTATTCAATTTATTCGGTTGATTAGGTTCAGAATGAAAATCTGGTTGAAACATAATTTTAGACTTTAGTTATGGATGAAAATCATCTGCATCATCAGAAATCCAATCACTGATGAAGTTTTTGAATATACCATTTCCTGGATATAAACTCTTCCAAGAGATGCCCTTCTTTTTGTTCTGGGAGTTATCTTGAATTTCCTCATCAACCATCACAGGTTCAGGTTGTGGCGTTGATTTGGGTTGTGCAATTTCTTCCACATGGACATTGGGGTGATTTCCGGGTTTAAGTTGTTCGGTTTCAATTCCCTTCATGACTAAACCAATGGCAGTAGAATACATGGGATTGCGAACTTCTTCAATCATACCTTTACCTAAATGTTGGCCAGGGCTGTTCAAGTGAACATCAAGTCCTGTGTTATAACTGAAAAATTGGTTGATGTCTTTCAAGCTTGAACCACCGCCAGTTAATACTATACCTCCATTTAATCGGTGTTGTATTCCTGAAAGTTGAATTTCAAAATCTACTTTCTGAACTATGTCTTCCATGCGGGCTTTGATAACCTGTGAAATAGCATAAACTGAAATTTCGCGAGGAGATCTGCCGGGAAGTCCGGGAATTACCACAACTTCGTTCTTCATGTTTTCTAAGCTAAAGCAGCTACCGTATTTCACTTTCACTTCTTCGGCTTGATCTTTAAGAATTCCAAAGGCCTCCTGTAAATCTTGGGTAATGCGGTCTCCTCCAATAGGAATGATAGCTGTATGAACTATTTTTCCCGAATCGAAAATACAAATATCAGTGGTTCCACCTCCGATATCTACCAATGCTACGCCGGCTTCCATCTCTTGCTCAGATAAAATAGCTTGTGCAGATGCAACCGGTTCAACCACAAGGTCTGCCAAGTGCAAACCTGCTTTCATTACAGCCTTACCAATGGTGCGCGCACGACTGGTTTCGCCGGTAATAATATGGAAATTGCATTCAACGCGAGTACCTATACGTCCTTCTGGATCTCTGATTCCGTCTTCACCATCAATTCTATATTCTTGAGGCAAAACATGTAGAATTTCCAAGCCAGGAGATAACGCCAAGTTCTCCATTTCTGTGGTAAGACTATTCAGTTCATCCTTAGTGATTTCTTCCTCCCCATTTCTGCGAGTCAAAGTGCCACGATGCTGCAAACTTTTTATGTGGTGACCTGCAATACCAACGTAAACGGTATTGATTTTTACTCTGCTCAGTTTCTCAGCTTGTTTGACAGCTTCTTCGATAGCAGTTACTACTCTGCTCACGTTAGCTACCATTCCTCGAGAAACTCCACCTTGTGATGATGCTTTTCCTACCCCCAAGATGTTGATCTTTCCATTGTCGGAAAGTTGTGATACAATCACACAAATTTTTGTGGTTCCGATGTCCAGTCCTGCAATGATGTTATTGTTCGTTGGCGTCATACTATTTATGTTTGGCTTATTAGACAGTGATTTTGGTTTATTGTATAATTTATTGTTCAGTTCTCCTTCCTACAATCTGATCTTCATACGAAATATCGATTTCTCGATAGGTGTTCCAGCCCACTTGTGGAAGGCCTTTTTCGTAGAAAAGACGCAGGTTTTCGAACTTTTTTTCCATGTTCGTAGTGTTATCCAAAACAATGCTATGCTTTCCTACTCGGGGAATCAACAAATACCTCCCAAACTTATCTACATAGCACTGTTCAAATTGCGCGTTCCACAGCTCATTAGACCTTATGTACTTGCTGAGATTGAGTAATTCTACCATTTGTGGTGAGCCGGCGCGCTTGCCCGATTCGAATTTTTGCTTCACATTTCCATTAATAACCAAAACGACAGGTGTTTGAATTCCGCGTTTCGGAATCATATATCCTCCTGAATCAATGAAAAATAAGGAATCTTGATTGTTCTTTATCAACGCTATAGGCTCTCTCTCTTTTACCCGGATCTTTAATGTACCATCAAAGGCCACATAAATAATTCCTTTAAATACGTAAGGTACTTTTTGGAGTTCAATTTCCATTTTGGTAAGTTCAACTTCAGAGGCAGGCTTGCCAACAGGATTATCAAAATGCTGTTGAACCCAATTAACTACTGCTTGCTTGGTTAAGAAGTTGTATCCCGATTTCGAGGCGTCAATTTCAACCTCCATGTTCCCGATGATTCTGTTTTTACCAGCGAAACTCAATTTAGACCATGCGAAAAGTAAGATCATGAACACAATCGCGGCGATGGTGATCATCCATTGTCTTCTGCTAAATGCCAATCGTATCTTATCTTTCATGGTGTTTTAATTTTGCGCTTAATCTATCAATGTCGCCTGCACCCATGATAAGAACCAACTCAGGCGATTCCAATTTGATTTTTTCAAGTATCTGATCTTGGTTCAACAAGGACTTATTTTGATTTTTAACTAGGCTCAATAGCCACTCAGATGTTATGCCTTCTATGGGTTTTTCTCTAGCTGGATAAATATCCATCAAAATCAATTCATCAACTTCGGATAAACTTTGTGAGAATTCTTGAGCAAAGTCTCGGGTTCTGCTAAAAAGATGCGGCTGAAAAATACCGGTAATTTTCTTTTCCGGGTACAATGTTCTCACCGATCTGATAATGGCTTTTATTTCTTCGGGGTGGTGCGCATAGTCGTCTATGATCACCTGCTCCGGACTGTTTTTGAGAAATTCAAATCGGCGTTTTACCCCTTTGAAACTCATTACACCTTCGGCAATTTGTTTAGCAGAAAGCTTCAGTGAATTTAAGCAAAGAGCTATTGCAGCCGATGCATTAGATACATTATGATGTCCCGGAAGTCCACAAATAAAATGTTGGCCATTCAATTCAAATACGAATTGGTGGTTCTCTATGCGCACATTTTCATAGCAAAATTCATTTTTATCATGATTCCCGTAAACATGCAGTTTTACGTGTTCAGGAATATTCATTCGAATGCGTTCTTCCAAGTAAAGATCTCCCATTTTTTCTGGGGATATTAACTCGGTGAAAACTTCGAAAGCTTCAAAAAACGATTTTGAATCACCGTAAATATCTAAGTGGTCAGCATCAATAGCTGTAATAATGGCTGCATCTGGACGCAGCTGATGGAAACTGCGGTCAAATTCATCGGCCTCAACAACCACAATGTCTTTGTCGAATAGCTGAATGCCGTTGGTATGGCTGATGTAATTTGATTGATAATTGCTTGATATTCCGCCTAAAAAAGCACTGAAATTCACATTGCAGGTTTTCAATAGATGAGCTAGCAACGTGGATGTAGTCGTTTTGCCATGGGTTCCGGCCACCGCTATGCAAATTCTATCTTGAGTAAGCAGTCCTAAGATCTGTGATCTTTTGTGTATTGCAATGCCTTGTTCTTGTAGCCAATTCCATTGAGGGTGATCTTTTGGTATGGCTGGTGTGTATACGAATAGAGTATTGTTGAGGTCAGATTTTACTTGGGCTGGCAAGGCTTCAATAGCGTCATCATAAGTTATAATTACACCTAGGCTTTCTAGTTCAAGGGTGAGATCTGTTCGGGTTTTATCATAGCCCCAAACCGATATATTTTGCTCCAACAAATACCGGCAAATGGCACTCATTCCAATGCCACCAATGCCAATAAAATATGCTCTTTGAAACGACTTATTCACGATTTAAATCTTTTAGAATTTGGTTTACAATTTCTTGCGTGGCTTTTGGTTTTGCATGATTCAATAACTGTGTCCTCATGGTTTTGAGTTCATCGTTATTTTTAAGCATATCAACGACTTGGTTTGCTAATTTCGATTTTATTTCAGTATCCTTAATCAATATGCCTCCTCCGTATTGAGTGGCTTTCTCGGCATTTTTTGTTTGATGATCATCGGTGACATTGGGTGATGGAACAAAAATAGCAGGCACTCCTACAGCCATTATTTCCGATACGCTGGTTGCACCAGATCTTGAAACTACTAAATCTGCACAGCTGTAGGCAAGGTGCATTTCTTTTAAAAATGCCGATACCCAAATACCCGTTGATGGTTGAGTATATTGATAGTTTTTACCCGTTTGCCAAATGACCTGAATTCCTTCTTTTTGCCATATTCCTATAGATGATTCTACGGCCTCATTGATGCTTCTAGCGCCCAAACTTCCCCCGGTAACAAAAACAATGGGCCGAGTAGTATCCAATCCAAAAAAATCAACGGCATTTTTTTTATCTGTTTTCTCGAGAATCTCTTGCCTAATTGGATTGCCTGAGTGTATCCAATTTTTGTAAGGGAATTGAGAATCCATACCATCGAATCCACAGAAAATTCGCTTGGCAGTTTTTTTCAATAATTTATTGGTGAGTCCGGCGAAACCGTTCCCTTCCCACGCAAAAACAGGAATACCTAAACGGGTTGCTGCAATAGTAATGGGCAAGCTGGCAAAGCCGCCAGTTCCAATTACAGCGTCTGGCCTAAAATCTTCGATGATTTTTTTAGCCTTGAGGTAACTGCTGATTGCTTTGAAAATGATTTTGATGTTTTTTATGGAAACACTTCTTATCAATCCTTCAACCGGTAATCCTATGATTTTGAATCCTTCGGAAGGAACTTTGTCCATTTCCATTTTGCCCAAAGCACCTACAAACAATATTTCAACATGGCTAAATCGGTTCTGAAATTCACGGGCAATCGCAACCGCCGGAAATATATGTCCACCGGTTCCACCGCCACTGAAAATAAGCTTCAACGGTTTACTCATGTTGTTTCAGGCACTGCGCCTGCTCCTTGGGTGCTCGCTTTTAATTTTTCCTCCCGTATATGTCTGCTTGTACCTAAAATAATTCCAAAGGCAATGCTGTTAAATATGATACTGGTTCCACCCATGCTGACCAAGGGTAGGGTAAGTCCAGTTACAGGCAAGCGTCCTACATTTACACCCATGTGAATGAATGCTTGCAGACTCATGGAAAATGATATTCCTAAAACCACGAGGGCTGCAAATGATTTTTGGGCTTCGACTACCATTTTGAAACTTCTCAACAGGAGAACAATGAATGCAGCAATCAGAATTAGACCTCCTAAGAGTCCATATTCTTCTACAATTATGGCAAAGATGAAATCTGAGTAGGGGTGGGGAAGAAAATTGCGTTGAGTGGAATGTCCGGGACCTTTACCTGTTAATCCCCCAGTTGCAATGGCAATTTTAGCTTGCGTTTTTTGGTAGTCGCTTCCTGATTCACCAATGCCAGCATACGATTCAATTCTCGCTTTCCATGTGGGCAAACGCGTGCCAGACCATTTGTCAACGTCAACATTTAAAAGAAAAATCACGAAAAGACTAATCAGTAATAGGCCACCACCTGCAAAGGTGAGAATGAAACGAGTTTTGATTCTTCCTATGTAAAGCAATAAAGTACATGAGGTAATTAGAACCAATGCTGTACTTAGATTTTCAGGAATAATTAGACCAGCTGCAATAAGTACCGGGCCCATGGCTTTGTAGAAAACGATCTTATTGTCTACTTCTTCTTGGTTTTTACTTAGGAACTTGGCAATGAACACCATGATAAAAACCTTGGTCATATCAGAGGGTTGAAGGGTAAATCCAAAAATGGGTATTACTCGATTTGCGTTGTTGATATTCAGTCCAAAAGCCAAAGCCACAACCAACAATATGACCGAAATCCACATCAAGAATATGGATGTTTTGGCGTAAAATTTAAAGGGGACGGTGTGGATTGCATACATGGTAAAAAATCCAACCACTAAAAAGCCTAAATGTCTAAACAGATAAAATTCTGTATTTCCTTGCTGCTTGGCAAAAGCCAAGGTTCCAGTTGAACTGTATACAGCAAGTACACCTATGAAGCCCAATACAAAGACAATACCCCAGATATAAGGGTCGCCTTTTAGGTGGTTCGATTTTTTCAATTTTTCAATCAACGACATATCCCTGTATGAGATTACAAGTTTTTAACGGCTTGTTTAAACAGTCTGCCGCGCTCTTCGTAGTTTTCGAACAAATCAAAACTTGCACAAGCAGGAGATAACAATACAGCGTCGCCTGATTCTGACATTTTGGATGCAACGTAAACCGCCTCTTTTGCGCTCTGCGTGTTAATAATCATATCTACACTGTTTTGGAAGGCTTTATGAATTTTGATATTATCCAATCCAAGGCAAATAATCATCTTGACCTTATTCTTAACCAATGGAATTAAATCGGTATAGTCATTTCCTTTGTCTACTCCACCGGCAATCCAAATCACGGGCTTATCCATGCTTTCTAAAGCGTACCACGCAGAATTTACGTTTGTAGCTTTACTGTCATTAATGTATTCAACTCCATTAACTCGAGCCACAAATTCTAAGCGGTGCTCAAGGTTGTTGAAATTACTTAGACTCTCGCGGATACTCTCTTTACGAACATCAATCAAACTTGCCATAACGGCAGCTGCCATCGTGTTGTAAGTGTTGTGCTTGCCTCTTAAATTTACGTTAGTCATATCTATTGTGTATTGGGTGTTTTTTAATTTTATGTGAATGTTTCCTTCCTTGTACCAAGCACCAAATTCTAATTCTTGATTCATGGAAAAAGGAGTGAGTGTTGCTTTTTGGGGGATGTTTTGGAATCCCTCTTTTATTAAATGGTCATCAACGCAGTAAACCAAATACTCCTCTGGAGATTGATTTTGCCCGATTCTCATCTTGCTGTTGATGTAATTTGATAATTTGTAATCGTATCTATCTAAATGATCTTCGGTGATGTTTGTGACACAACCTATTTGAAGTTTGAGTTTATGGCAGTCATCGAGTTGGAAGCTGCTTAGTTCTAAAACGTAGATGTCAAAATTATTTTCGGCAACTTGTCTTGCAAATGATTGTCCGATATTGCCCCCTAATCCAACATTTAACCCGGCCTCCTTAAGAAGGTGATAGGTTAACATGGTGGTTGTGGATTTTCCGTTAGTGCCTGTGATGCCAATGATTTTTGCTGAGGTATACCAGCTGCCAAATTCGATTTCTGATATAATTGGAATATTGGCAGCGATGCATTTTTGAACTATGGCCACTTTTGGAGATATGCCTGGGCTTTTAATGACAACATCTGCTTTTAGAATGGTTTCTTCGGTGTGTTTGCCTTCTTCCCAAGAAATGCCTCTGGTATTTAGTTCAGATTTAGAATTTTCGTCTATTGTGCCATAATCAGACACAAATACATTCCATCCTTGAACAATTCCAAGAATGGCTGCACCTGTTCCGCTTTCGCCGGCTCCCAATATGACTAAATTCTTTTTCAAGTGTTTATCTTAGTTTGATTAATGCAATAGTGGCTAATACAAGAATGATGGTGATTAACCAAAATCGCAGGGTGATTTTACTTTCAGGAATGCCCTTTTTCTGGTAATGATGGTGCAATGGCGACATCAAAAAAATGCGTCTTCCTTCCCCAAACTTCTTCTTGGTATATTTAAAATAGGATACTTGAAGAATTACACTCAGGCTTTCAGCAAAGAAGATTCCGCAAAGGATGGGTAATAGGAGTTCCATTTTTATTATGATTGCAACTGCTGCAATGGCTCCTCCAAGAGCCATGCTTCCTGTATCTCCCATAAATACTTGTGCTGGAAATCCGTTGTACCATAAAAATCCCAAACAAGCGCCAATCAAAGCTGCCAAGAAAATAACCACTTCTCCGCTGTTAGGTACATAAATGATATTGAGGTATTTGGCAATTTTTATATTCCCCGTAGCATAGGCTAAGAATCCCAATCCAATGCCAACAATGGCAGTGGTTCCTGCCGCAAGTCCGTCAATTCCATCCGTAAGATTCACGGCATTGGTAACAGCCATAGAAATGAAAATGATAACCGGAATGAATATTAACCACGCGTTGCCGTCCCCAGGAATTAAATCACTGTAATTCAATCGATCTTTAGTGATGGGAAGATTTGTTTCAAGGGCAAAATGATTCACAGAATGGGTGTAATCAACCGCAATGGCAATGATGATACCCAACATCAATTGACCAATCAGTTTAGTGGTGGCTTTCATGCCCTCTTTGTCTTTTTTAAAGACTTTGATGTAATCATCAATTCCACCAATAACTCCCATCCAAAGGGTTGCGATGATCATGATGATTACATACATATTATCAAGTCGGGCAAATAATAAGGTAGGAATAATGAGGGCAATAATGATGATGATACCACCCATTGTAGGTGTACCCTTTTTTTGCATTTGGCCTTCAAGTCCTAGGTCTCTGATACTTTCACCAATTTGTTGGCGTTGCAACCAATAAATGATTTGTTTACCAGCAATTAGTGCAATCAACAAGGCGACAATACCTGCCAAAGATGCTCTAAAGGAAATAAAATTGAATACCCCGGCACCGGAATAACCCAATTGATCAAGGTATTTAAATAGGTGGTACAGCATTATTTGATGTGTTTAAATTCTTCAGTTACAATAATTCTGTCATCAAAAGGATGTTTTTCTCCTTTGATTTCTTGGTAAGTTTCATGTCCTTTACCAGCAATTAAAATCACATCACCCGGCTGAGACAATAAGACCGCAGTTCTTATTGCTTCTGATCGGTCAGTGATTTTTAAAACTTTTCTTAAGTTTTCTGGAGACACCCCAACCATCATTTCCTCAATGATTTGGGTAGGATCTTCATTTCTTGGATTATCAGAAGTAAAAAGGCATCTATCGCTCATCTGGGAGGCAATTTTGCCCATTTCAGGGCGCTTTGCAGCATCCCTGTTTCCTCCACATCCAACTACAGTTATGATGTTGCTTTGACCTTGCCTGATGTTTTGGATGGTTTTAATTACATTCTCTAAAGCATCTGGTGTATGAGCATAATCAACAATAGCTGTTCTTGAATTTGGACCAGCAATGGCTTCAAATCTACCATTTACTCTTCCTAGAGCACTCATGGCAACTTCAATATCTTCATCTCCTTGTGTTAATAGCTTGGCAGTTGCAAATACTGCCAATAAGTTTGAGGCATTGAATGTTCCAACCAATGGAGTCCAAATGTCAGCTGACCCAAATCGTAACAACATTCCTCCGAAATCACTTTCAATTATTTTGACGTTGAAATCTGCTGTTCCCTTCAAACTATATGTATATCTGATGCTTTTGGTGTTTTGAAGCATTACCAATCCGTTCTTGTCGTCTTTATTTGTTACACTGAATGCATCCTCAGACAAAAGATCAAAGAATTTCTTTTTTGCTTTGATGTAATTATCGAAGGTGATATGGTAGTCTAAATGATCGTGTGTAATATTGGTAAAAATTGCCCCTGCAAAAGGTATTCCTGCAATTCTATCTTGGTCAAGCGCGTGAGAACTTACTTCCATAAAAACATGGGTACAACCTTCTGCCGACATTTTAGCAAATAACTTATGCAGACTCACTACGTCTGGTGTGGTATGCGTGCTTGGATAAACTTCTGAGCCAATTCTGTACTCTACTGTAGATATGAGACCACATTTATAACCTAAATGGGTGAATAAATCAAACAATAGGGTAGTTACAGTAGTCTTGCCGTTTGTGCCGGTGCAACCTACAATAATGAGATCTTCAATTACTCGGTCAAAGAAATTTACAGCGATATTTCCAAGCGCAACTGCCGTATTCTCAACTCGTATGTAAGTAATTTGGTCGTTTAGTGAGGATGGTAAATTCTGACATAGAATTACCGATGCGCCATTTTCAATTGCCGAATCAATAAATTGATGTCCATCAACTTGAGTGCCTTTTATGGCAGAGTATAATGTGTTCCTTTCCGCATTTCTACTATCAATACTCAGGTTTGAAACCAATGCTTCCGAAGACCCCTTGATTTCCAAGGTTTTTACGTTTTCTAAAAGTTCGCCGATAGATTTACTCATCATGGATTTAGTTTTAGATAAATAGTGAGAGGTTGAGTGAAACGGGTTTTAGGGGAAATGCTCTGTTGCGATACTTTTCCATGTCCGTCGAAACGCACTTTCAAATTGAAAGCATTAGCCAATGCAATGGCATCTTTGATTCCCATTCCTCGGAAATCAGGTATTCGATTATTTTCGCCATTAATAACCTTCAATTCTACAGATTTTTCCTTTTTAGTGGCTTTTACCACCTGTTGGCCGCCACTGATATCGCTATGAGATGAAATGCCTAGTTCATTTAAAACTAATTTGGTTTGTTCTAGGTCTCCATTTAAAACATAGGGGACCACATCTTTTGAAAAGCCCTTGAATTCGGGTTGAGTTTTTAGTCTTGTGCTATAAATCTTATTGGCTATTTCTTTGAAAACGGGTGCGGCAACGCTTGAACCGTAAATGTCTCCAGAATTGGGTTCACTGATTACTACTATGATACTAAATTGTGGTTGATTGGCCGGAAAATATCCAACAAAAGAAGCTCGATGTTTATTTGTGTATTTATTGCCAGCCGATATTCTTGCCGTACCTGTTTTACCTGAAACAGCAAATTGGCAATCGTCAAAAGTGCTTTCTGCAGTGCCCTCAGCCACTACGCTTCTAAGCATTTTTTGAAGTTCCAATACGGTTTTTTCACTACAAATCTTTTTGTTAATTATTTTAGGATCTATAGTTTCCAATATTTTACCATCTTGTCTTATTTCCTTCACCAAATATGGATTCATCATAGTGCCTCTATTTGCGATGGCATTGTATAACATAAGAGTTTGTAAAGGGGATATTTGTGTTGAATATCCAATGCTCATAGATGGCAATGTCACGCCTGACCATGATGAACTTCCAGGTTCAAGAATGGTGGGGTGGTTGGAGCTCGGAATGTCAAAATTAGGTTTTAAGTGCAACCCTAATTCTTGTATGTGTTCTAAGTAATTTTCTGGATTTTTAGAATAATTATTGTAAATAAATTGCGATATGCCCACATTGGATGAGCGTGCGATACATTCGCTAAGCGTTATGTACGGCGGCAAAGGTGCCCCGTGCAAATCATCGGTAAAGTCTTTATCAAAGTATCTCACCTTGCCCTTTTTTGTAGGGACAGAATCGGTTGGTTGAACCTTTTTATCTTCTAAAAGTGCCAATGCCGACATGATTTTGAAAGTAGACCCAGGTTCGCTGTATTCATCGACAGCGTAATTCATGGTTTCAAAGTATTTGCCATTCCCACCTTTGGTCAAATTTGCCATAGCAACAATAGCTCCTGTGTGAACTTCCATAACCATTACGCAACCATGATGTGCGGAGTGTTTTATCAGGGCTTTATTCAATGCGTATTGGGCGATATCTTGAATATCAACATCAAGCGTGGTTACAATATCCTTGCCGTTTTCAGCGGTTTCACCATTGCCAATGCTAACTGGTCTCCAAATGTTTCCTGGCATACGCTGTTCCATGATTTGGACAGATTTTCCGCGCAATAAAGAATCAAAAGCGCCTTCCAATCCAATGCTTTTTCCGTTTCGAGTATATCCGATGGCTCTTTTTGCAAGTTCACCCATGAAGTACATGCGCTTCCCTTTTTCTTCAAACCAAAAGCCCGCTTTGAATCGACCCTTTCTTATGAGCGGCCATTTTTTAATCATTTTGACTTGGTCGAAATTCAAGTCTGATCCTAGTTTAGCATATCGATTTCCAGTTTTACGAAGTTTTGATAACTTGTTTTTCCAAGCAACAAAGCTGTAAGGCGCAAAATGCTTGGAAAACATGAGTGACAAGCTGTCTATTTTCAATTCATAATCACTCTTGGTCAAACCAGCCACATTTGCATCCCAAATCAGATCGTACGTTGGTACTGAAGTAGCTAACAGACTGCCATCATATGCATAGATATTTCCTCGTAGTCCATAAGCTGTTTTAATGCGGGTATTCTTCTTTTGTTGCTCTAATGAAAATTCCTCTTCGAATCCATTTTGCAGTCTAATTATAGATACTATCAGAAACAATGCAAAAGCAGCAATGCAAGCAAATACCACCCGTGAACGGGTCAGTATTTGTTTTCTGGTATTTACTTTTTGAGTTTCTGCCATATTAATCCTTTTTCTCTCTAACTATTTTAATAGGTGGATCTGACAATTCTTTCAGGCCTGTTTCTTTTAACTTTTCAGCGATTTCAGACTGTTTGCTGGATTGAGTTATTTCACTTTCCAAGCTGATTCTCTCGCTATGAAGTTCTTTGAGTTGTTTGCTCAGCTCATCTTTCTTTTTGATGGCTTTAGTTGTGTGTAAGGAATTGTATATGTAAAACACCAAAAACGGAAATAGGTAGATCAACCACTTTACCAATTTCCAGGTGGTAATGGGATTGTCTTGGTTCTCAGACTGTGGGATATTTTGAGTTTCTTCGGTCATGATTTTCTAACTCCTATTCTCATTTTAGCACTTCTTGAACGTTTGTTTACCAGTAATTCCTCTTCATTGGGGGTGATTGCCTTAGATGGTTTACAATCAAATGGTTGGCTACTCCATCCATACATGTCGGTCTGTTTTTTTCCTTCTAAATTTCCGCTGTTTAAATAGTTTTTCACCAATCTATCTTCTAGAGAGTGATAAGAAATTACCACCAATTTTCCTTCAGCTTTTATGATGTGCTCTGAATCAAGAAGTAAAGTTTGAAGGTCTTTCATTTCTTGGTTTACCTCAATTCTTAGTGCTTGGAATACTTGCGACAGGTATTTTGCAGGTTCCCCTTTGGGGATGCATGTTTCGATAGATTGTTTAAACTCTTCAACAGTGTTAAGTGGTCCATTATAGGCCTTTATGGTTTTCACCAATTTGTAGGCGTTTTTAATTTCTCCATAGTTGTTGAATACGTGGAGCAATTCTTTTTCGCTGTATTTTTTGAGGATTTCAGCTGCTGTTTTGCCCGATTGTTGATCCATTCTCATATCAAGAGGGCCATCTGCGCGGTGCGCAAATCCACGGTCATTGTGGTCAATTTGAAAAGAAGAAATACCCAAATCGCCTAATATTCCATCAATGCCGTTGGGTTCTAATTGGCTAATGAAGGATTTTATGTATCTGAAGTTGTGATTGATGAGTGTGAACCGATCGTCGTTGATGGCATTTGCGTTTTGTACGGCGTGTTGATCTTTATCAAATGAGTATAACTTGCCGTTAGGGCCTAATCTTGAAAGGATTTCGCGTGAGTGTCCGCCACCACCAAAGGTAACATCCACATAAACCCCATTTGGGTTTGTGACCAACGCGTCAACGCTTGGCTTTAATAATACGGGTATGTGGTATGCAGTGTTCATTGGCAATCATTTTGCCAGCAGGATGAACCACTTTCTATGCTCCAGGATTGGATCGGTGTTGATGGAAGTTCTTAGCCAATTCGCTCAACTCATCAGACTGAACCTCTAGTTCAGACTCGTAAAGCTCTTTGCTCCAAATTTCCACCTTGTTACCGAAGGCACTCAAAACAACTTCATCTTCTAATGCGGCGTATTCTAGCAACTTTTTAGGGAGTAGAATGCGTTGCGCATTATCAATTGGAAGAATGTTCGCACCGTTGGTGAAAATACGCTTGAATCGGCGAATTTCGGGACTCATAAAGTCGTCAACGGCATTGAGTTTTTCGGTTTCTTTTAACCAATCTTCTTTGGTGTACAGAACGAGGCACTTTTCAAATCCCCGGTTGATAACCAATGTATTGCCTGCCGCCTCAGAAAACTGAGAACGTAGACGCGAAGGAAGCGATAGGCGCCCCTTGGTGTCAAGCTTGCAATAGTACTCACCGATTAATCCGGACATTTTTCTTGCTGGTTTCTGACTGCTAAATAACTACAGATCCCCCCACTTTTTCCCACAATCTACCAATTTTAGCCACCACTTTTCCACATATCTCCACAAATTGAGGTTTTTCGCTGTTTTTGGACAATTGAGTCGTTGGGAGGGGGAGGCAAAAATAGAATAAATTTCCTGAAAAACAAGGGTTTTAAAGCTTGTGGGAGAAAGTGGGTATTTTAAACGAGTATTTTTTCATTTCTCATTCTCGGTGGGAAATCTTAAATTTGATTGAATGCATACAAGGTTTCCACATTTATTGATGGTATTAATCATGTTCTCGAGCAATGCTCAGCCATCCTTGTTTGCGCAAATTCAACATTCTTATTACGGTGAAGTTCAACTGAGAAACTACGGTTACGATTTTGGATTTTACAGAAGTACAACAAAATTCAATCAACCAATTCAAAGAGAAATTGGATTTCAGATTGGATCGTTAGTGCATCCTAAAGAAGTGTTTGTGTTGAATTCTGGTTTGCCCGGTAGCAGGATTTTTAAAATTGATAAAGTAAATTATGCATGGGTATTTAGGCCCAAAATGACCTATAGTTATCCAATAGCTAAGCGCGCATCGAGGTTTGAGATGGGGCTAAGTGTTTTCGGGGGATTTCAAATCCCTTTAGTTTATGCCTGGCCTGTATATGTGTGGCTGTACCAAGGCAATGTTCCTTTTGACGGATATTCAGATGAAAGGTATGATCCGAACATCCATGAACCGCAATACATTGGGGGAAATGCATCCTTTTCTCGCGGTATAAAGGAAGGAATTATTATTCCAGGAGTAGGAGTTCATGCTGGATTGTCTCTGGAATGGGGTAATTACAGAAGTTTGAGCAATGAGTTGAGTTTAGGAGTTAGCACAGAGTATTTTGTTAAAGAAATACCAATAATGCATTCCAATAATGTGAATCTGCAGTTCTATCCGGCAGTATTCCTTAAATTTGCCGTGGGATATATCCCTTAACTTTTTACAACGTGATTGAATTACCCATAGTAAAGAAAGAACGTCCCTCGGCACAAAAGCCGAAGTGGCTAAAAATTGACATCCCCATCGGCGAAAACTACACGCGTGTTAAGCGAATTGTAAAAGAACATAAACTCCACACAATTTGTGAAGATGGGCGTTGTCCTAATATGGGAGAATGTTGGGGAGCAGGTACCGCTACGTTCATGATTTTGGGAAATGTATGCACCCGCAGTTGTTCGTTTTGCGCTGTAGCCACCGGAAGGCCCGGCAGTTATGATACTGACGAGCCACGCAGAGTCGCAGAAGCGGTAAAACTCATGGGGGTTCAGCATTGTGTCATTACATCGGTAAATAGAGACGAATTGCGAGATAAGGGCGCAACTGTTTGGGCAGAAACCATCCGCGAAGTCAAAAAAGAGTCCCCAGAAACAACCATAGAAACCCTTATTCCTGATTTTAAATCTGAATGGGATCTTTTATACATGGTTTTAGATGCTCGACCAGATGTGGTTAGCCATAACATGGAAACCGTTGAAGAACTTTATAGATTGGTGCGACCACAAGCTAAGTATCAACGCAGTTTAGAGCAAATTAAGCGCACAAAAGAATATGGAATGCGCACAAAAAGTGGTGCAATGTTGGGTTGCGGCGAAACCGATGATCAAGTGAAGAAATTGATCCATGATTTAAGAGATCACGGTTGCGATGTTTTGACACTGGGTCAATATCTTCAACCAACGAAAATGCATTTACCCGTAGCCGATTATATCCACCCTGATAAATTCAAGTTTTGGGAAGAATATGGCCTGTCTTTGGGATTTAGATTCGTGGAAAGTGGCCCGTTGGTGAGAAGTTCTTACCACGCTGAGAAACACATTCATTAATCAGAGTAAAGTCCATTTTCACGCTTGACATAAAAATGATACAGATTACTTGCGGTTCTTTGCAAAACCGCACACATTTCGTTTTATTTGCATAATATAGAGTTTAAACCACATTCAGAAAATGAGAATGAATAGAATTATACCATTTACCTTATCAGCAGGGCTGCTTGCAGTTGTAGCTGTTGGGGGGTTAAAACAAGGTCTACCCGGTTTTAAAAAAGCGGATTTGAAAAACGAAGCTTCCGGAGCCGAGCAACACATTCGTGGTGCTATTGAATCGATTTACAGTCTTCGATTCAATGAAAAAACTGGCGATTTGAATCCCCAATGGATGGCAGATGCTGTTCAGCAGGCTGATAATTTAAAGTCAATTGCAAAACGTTTAAACAAAAAGATTGAATGGACAAACATGGGTCCAGACAATGTGGGTGGTAGAATTCGAGCGTTTCTAATTTCAAACAAAGATCAAAAAGTTTGGTTTGCAGGCGGTGTAAGCGGTGGTTTGTTCCGTTCAAGCACTTCAGGTCAAAGCTGGGCACCCATTAATGACATGCAAGAAAACCTAAATGTTACTTGTATTGCTCAAACGCCAGACGGTAAAATCTATTACGGAACAGGTGAAGGTGGATTTACCAATCTTGGTGGTACAAGAAATGGTTCGCCCGCATTTTACGGAAATGGTATCTACGTTAGTTCAGATGAAAAAGGTACAGACTTTTCTTTGATGAACGAAGCCAAAGATAACCGCTTCTTCGAGTGCAATGGTATGGCAGCACATCCAACTCAAAATAAATTTTACGTCGCTTCTGAAAGCGGACTTTACGAGTTTGATATGACAGCGGCAACCGCTAAGGTTACTCGTTTAACTGCAGGTTCAGTAAAAGAAGTAAAATTAGACAGTAAAGGTGTTATATGGGCTACAACTTCTAATGGTTCTGTTTACAAGAAGGAAGATGGTCAAGCAATTAAAATTGTTAACCAAAATTTCAGTTCTGGTGGCAGAACAGCAATCGCAATTTCACCTGATGATGATAACTACGTCTACACCATGGGAGCTGGCGGAGCCGGTGCAAATTACGGCCGCTTGGTAGGTGTTTACCGAACTACCAATGGTGGCACAACCTGGGAGCAAATCATTGTAGGAAACTCAAACAATAATATCTTCTCATCAAACAACCAAGGTTGGTATGATAACGTGATTGGTGTTGTTCCTGGTAAGAAAGACGAAGTGATTTTAGGTGGTGTAACTTTGGCAAGATGGGATAAAACAAACGGTTATCGCGAATTCGCATCAACTTTCGGTGCACCATGGAATTCTGAGTACGTTCATGCCGATAAGCACATGATTACTTGGAACATGAATACCAAACCTGCTACCTGTATTGTAGGTTGTGACGGTGGATTATTCGCTACCCAAGACTACAGAACTTGGACACCTCTAAATCGTGGATTTACGACGCTACAATTATATAATGTAGCTGCTAACTCTCTTGGACATATTGTAGGAGGTTCTCAAGATAATGGAACTCAATTGATTAATTTCTCTGGTAACTCATTTAATGGCATTCCTTCCAAAACTGCTATTTCTATTTACGGTGGTGATGGATTTGATGTTGAATTCAGCAAATATGACCCACGAGTAGTTTTCATGTCTATTTATTACGGTACTGTTGTTAGATCAAACAACTCTGGTCAATCATCTTCTACATTTTGGGATGACAGGCAAGAGGGTACTATACAAACTGATTTTAACACAACCTATAACCTTTGGGAGAAAAACGAGAAAGAATCAAGATTATTCTTAGCTAAAAATAATCAAGTTTGGATGGCTACCAACCCAACAGATTTTGCAAACCCCGTAAACTGGTTTTTAGTGGGAGATGCTCTAGGAGGTAGCCGTATCATTGAGATGGACTATACCACTGATGGAAATCATTTGTTTATTGCAAAGGCGGGTGCATTGTTCCGTTTAGATGGATTAAACAATGCGACATTTACATTAGATGCAAATCCAGTAGCAACTCAAGTTCCGTCTGGCATTTCGCAGAAGCAATTGAGTTTAGGTGCTGCGGCGGGCAGAACGGTTACATCCGTGAATGTGAATCCTGAGAACTCAAATCATGTTGTAATTACTTTGGGTGGATACGGAAACTCAACGTATGTTTATGAAACAGAAAATGCGTTAGATGATGCTCCAACTTGGAAGAACATCACCGGTAACTTGCCAAGCATGCCAGTTTACGATGCAGTGATTGACGTGGATGATCCAGATAGAATCATCTTAGGAACAGACCTAGGTGTTTGGGTTACTGAAAACGGTGGTACCAAATGGGAAGAAGCTAACGACGGTATGGCTCGCGTGCCCGTTTTTGAAATTCGTGGTTACGAGTGGAAGCCTTGGGAAGGAATGCGTTTGTATATCGGTACTCACGGTCGTGGATATTACCAGAGCTCAAACTTGTTGACTTCAACAAAGAAAATAGTAAAGAGCGCTTTTGAAATGACACTTTCTCCAAATCCTTCTAAAGACTTCGCAAATGTTAGCTTCCGTTCTAATGGAGGAAAAGCAACAATTAAAGTGGTAAGTATGGAGGGTAAAACAGTGATCAACCAAAACATAAATTCCCAAGTAGGAGATAATCAAACACGTTTGGATGTATCAAACTTGAAATCAGGATACTATTTCGTTCAAGTTGTGTTGGCAAACGGCTCAAGCACTACACAGAAATTGATGGTTCAATAACCTTAATACAGGCCGCTAAAAACAAATTCAGCGGGTCCGTTCAACCAGATGTTGACGAACCCGCTTTTTTTATGTTCAAAATTTACAGAGAGATTTCCTCCACGAGTCGAAACAAATACTTCCCCGACTTCCATATTCTTATTTATGGCATATGAAAGCACAGCTGCTGTAACGCCTGTTCCGCAGCTATAAGTTTCATCTTCTACGCCACGCTCATAAGTACGCATGATTAATGAGTCTTCAGCACTTATTTCAACTCTGTTCACATTGATACCAACTTCTTTATAGTCGTCAGAATATCGAATGTCTTTTGCCCAAGTTATTAAGTCAAACTCCTTCAAAGGCTCATTCGAATGAGATGTATTGAACTCTACGTAGTGTGGAGACCCTGTATTCATGCATATGACCTCTTGAGATTTGATTTCCCAATCATTCACATCTATCATCTTTAGCTTTACCCAATTATTTTCTACGATGGCTTCATGCGGACCATCCGGCGCATAAAACGATAATTTTCCTTGATTTCCTAGTCCCAATGAATGAGCCCAATGCGCAATGCATCTTCCGCCGTTGCCGCACATGCTGCTTAAATTGCCATCAGAGTTGTAGTAGATCATCTCAAAATCATAAGATGCTGTGCGTTTTAGAATCATTAAACCATCTGCGCCAATGCCAAATCGTCTGTCGCACATTTTTGCTACGTCAAGGGAATAATCGGTAAACCTACCGTCAATTAAAATGAAGTCATTCCCAGTTCCTTGATACTTTACGAACGGGATTTTTTCCGAATTTAACATCATTTCGGTTGAATCTTATCTATGATTTTTTTGTCGGTAATGGGTTTGGGTTTTTCAACTCTCGCCACATTTAATTTTATACTTATAATATTTTGGGGGCCCAATTCCAGGTATAAGTTCCCGTCTATTTCATACATAAGTGGGCTTTCGCTGCCCATATTTATCAAGAAAATGTTATTGCCTTGGCATTCAATTGCAGGTTTTTCATTGCGCGCTTCTTGCTGAATGATGTTAAATCTAGCAGGATTAACCTTTTGAGAGCTAGACGGAATACTCTTTTCAGGTGTTGAAAGATTCTCAGACAATCCGGGCAAATGAATGGCGACTACGCGTGATGTACTGATAGTGCGTCTTGTTAATTCAACGGAATCAGAGGCCAAACTCTTTTTAGATTTTCCGCGTGAAGCATCTGGCCTTGCCATCACTGGGGCAGCCGACTCACCTTCTGAAACTGACATTCGAGAGTTCATTTCGTATGTACCCTTATCTTGGTCATCTGCGGCTATTTCATAGTAAACGGTTTCTATGTCCGTTCCGTCAGCGTCAACTTCTGTTTGAGACTCTACAGTTGGTTCACTGTAGACTGCCAAAAGACTATCTGTCCAGTGCTTTTCGGCATCCGTGGAATCACTTTTATCTCCAAATAGAATACTTGGGAGAATGCTTTTTCCGAGTTTTTTATTTTTCCAGAATTTAACTCGGTCTGACTTTTCGTCTTTTAGAGTTATATATTCTGCTGATTCTTTCAAACTACCGGTTTCAACGTATTTGTAGATGGCGAAATAACCTAGCAACAATACAGTGACAGATGCTGCTGCATAAAACCACAAATTGGTTTGAGTTGTGGTGCTTTGCTCGTCAACTCGAGATTTTATGTATTCTTTAAGCTCCTCTCGTCCCTCAGAGCGTATACCTTCAATGATTAAACTATAAAGATCAAACTGAGCTTTAAGTTCGGAATTCAATTCCAATTCACGCAAAAATTCTTCCCTCTCATTATCTGAGAGTTCAAAGTCAAAATACCGCTCTATCCTTGGGTCAAACTCCATAAAAATCTGTAGAGGTGAATTTTGATTTTACTTTTGATGCTAGTTCCTTTAAACATTGATGTTTCTTAGATTTCGCAACATCTGAATTGGCTAAATTATTTGCTTTTGCGATGGTTTTCATATCAAATCCATCGAAATAAAACATCAGTAAAATTTGCTGACAAATTTCTCCCATTTCTCCAAGCATGTTTCGAACCAAGGCTAAATCCATGTCATTGTTGTTGGGCGTTTCTGAGTGTTGATGTGGCTTGATGTATTCTTCGGAAACAACGCGCTTTCTTTTCTCAAGTTGTTTGAGCCAAAGGTTTTTTACAACCGCATAAATATACGTTGATGGCTTCGATTCTAACTTAAAATCTGGCTTACGGGAATTTTGCCAAAGTACCACCAATGCATCTTGAAGAAGATCTTCAGCGTCTTCGTCTTTACCATTGTTTTCTCTCACATATTTCTTGACCATATCTTCATGTTCTTTGTACAAATCAATCAACACTTCACGATCTCCTTTATGGAGACGGTCAATGATTTCATCATTTAGGGTGTTGTTTAATTGCATTTCACGGACCATGAATACGATTTTATCGAAAAAGGTAAACGAATTCTTGTGCAAAATAAATCAAGTATTGCATTTTTGCGTTAGGTTACACTTGAATTTTACAAACATTGATGAATATGAGAAAGATTTTTGAAAATTACAAAATTGCTACCGCGGTTTTCGCCGGTGTAATGGGTGGAGTTGTTGCTTTGGTTGGAATGTATGCTTTCGCTCCCAATGTATTCAGAGCCAACAACATAGAAGATCTTCAGTCTTCTTCGAAGCAATTGGCTCGTTATGCGAGTTTGAATACTCAAATTGGATTTGATTTTACCGGTGTTTCTGAAATTGCTAATCCCGCGGTGGTCCACATCAAAACTACCATGAGCGGTGGGTCTGGGTCTAAGAGCATGCCTCAAGATATGCCTTTCAACCCGTTTGATTTTTTCGGGGGACCCGGGGGACCCGAATTCAGGTTTGAGCAACCAGGTCCTCAAATGGCAACCGGTTCGGGAGTCATCATTTCTGATGACGGATATATTGTCACCAACAACCACGTAATTGACAATGCCAACAAAATTGAAGTGGTGCTCAACGATAAACGCACTTACATCGCAGAATTGGTTGGGGCAGATAAAAATACAGATTTGGCTTTGTTGCGCATCGGGGAGAATAGTTTGCCCTTTTTGAAACTGGGAAATTCAGATCAAGTAAAAGTAGGTCAGTGGGTTGTGGCAGTTGGTAATCCATTCAATTTGAACAGTACTGTTACATTGGGAATAGTATCTGCTATGGGTAGAAACATAGATTTGATCAGGTCCAAAGGAAATCAATACGCCATTGAAAATTTCATTCAAACAGATGCTGCCATCAATCCAGGAAATTCAGGAGGAGCACTCGTGAACACGGAAGGTGAATTGGTTGGTATCAATACCGCTATTGCATCGCAAACGGGTTCTTACGCGGGATATGGCTTTGCAATTCCCGTTAATTTGATGAAAAAAGTCGTGAATGACTTCATGAAATACGGCCAAGTTCAAAGGGCAATTTTGGGAGTTTCAATCCAAGAAATTACTCAAGAACTCGCCGAAGACAAAAAGCTCGGAAGCCTCAAAGGAGTATATATAGCAGATGTTGTTGAAGGCGGCGCTGCTCAAAAAGCGGGCGTAAAAAAAGGAGATGTTGTTTTAAAAATAGAAGGAGAAGAAGTCAACAGTTCTAGCAGACTTCAAGAAAAAATAGGAGAGTACAGACCCGGTGATAAAATAACGCTTACAGTGAATAGAGACGGCAAAATCAGAGAGATTGAAGCCGTGTTATTGAGCAAAGAGGGAGAAGCCAAGTTGACCACTGCGAAGGCAAACAATGCAACAGAATTTTTAGGTATGAGCCTTGGCAATACGTCTCAAGCAGACCGTGAAAAATTGGGCTTGAAATCAGGCATCAAAGTAGAAACCATGCAAGATGGAGCCTTTAAAAAAGCTGGAATCCCTAAAGGTTTCATCATCACCCACATCAATAATGAAAGAGTGTATTCGGTGAGAGGGGCTATTTCTGTGTTGGAAGCCCTTTCAGGAAGCATTGTGGTTGAGGGCGTAATGCCCGGTGGAGAAGAAAAGATATTTGCTGTAAAACTGCCAGTGAAAAGCACCGAAAGAGGAGAATAATCAATCCTCCTCAAAGATGTTTGGATCTGCTGCAGGACGAGAAAATCCCGCACTCCAAGAATTACCCCCGTCAGACGTTTCTCCAAACGGTGACGGGCGGTTATCTGTTTGATTATAAATGTCTTCTTCCACGTTGAGTTTAGAACTGTACACTTGTGTACTGAATGAACTCATGGGGGTGCTGTTGTAATCAGGTTTCTTCTGACGAATCATCTCGCGCTCAAATCCCTCCAAATCAGCGAATTTCGAAAATTCACCCACAAATTTACAGTACGCCGAACCCACTGAACCGTGTCTGTTCTTAGCAATGATTACTTCAGTAAGATCTTTGATGCCGAAACTCAAATCATCTTCGTTTCCTGAACCGTCTTGAACATCCATCCCCATGCGTTCGTAGTAATCATTACGGTATAGGAACATCACCATATCGGCATCCTGCTCAATGGATCCAGATTCACGCAAGTCAGATAATTGAGGTCTTTTGTTGTTTCTTTTTTCTACTTCACGACTCAACTGCGCAAGGGCAATTACCGGTATGCTCAATTCTTTTGCTAGTGCCTTTAGCGATCTAGAAATCGCCGCAATTTCTTGTTCCCTGTTTCCTTGTCCTTTGAGTTCGTATCTCAACAACTGAAGATAATCCACAACAACCAAATCCAAACCATGTTGAGAGTGTACTCTTCGGCATTTCGCATTGAGATCAAAAATGCTCAACTGCGGGGTATCGTCAATGAATATCTTTGCCGAACCCAATCGTGCGGTCTCAGTTTGTAGTCTTGCCCATTCCTCTTTTGAAAGGTTACTCTTTTTAATTTTTTCGCCCTGTACCATGGCCTCGGCCGATATCAAACGATTTACCAGCTGAACGTCGGCCATTTCTAAGGAGAAAATCATGACGCTTTTGTTGTGATCTACAGCAGCATTCCTAACCAAACTTAAGGCGAATGCCGTTTTACCCATTGCAGGACGTGCGGCCAATATGACCAAATCAGAAGGTTGCCAACCGCCATTGATTCTATCTATGTCTGTAAAACCAGACGCCACTCCAGTTATACCATTGTTTTCGCTTGACATTCTACCTTCAATTTCCTTTAATGAACTGTTGATCAACATGGAAATTTCCTGGAAGTTTCGTTTTAGTCCGGCATTTTTTATTTCGTAAAGTTTAGCTTCTGAATCATCTAGTAACTTGAATGAATCTTGTGAATCATCGTAGGCGTTGAATTGAATATCGCCCGTAACCTCAATCAGTTTTCTTTGGATGAATTTTTGGGTTAAAATTCGAGAGTGAAATTCAATATTCGCAGCAGAAGATACTTTATTGGTGAGTTGAGCCAAATAGGCATTTCCTCCAGCCAGCTCTAATTTATCATGATCTCTTAAATAAGAAGAAACCGTGAGCAGGTCAATAGCCATATTGGCACTTTGATAAAGCTCTTGAACGGCCATGAAAACATAGCGATTTTGAGGATTGTAAAAATGGTCAGGTGATAAAATATCAATGACTTGGTGGATTTTATCGCGTTCCAACATCATGGCTCCGAGAACCGCTTCTTCCAAATCAACAGCATTAGGAGGCATGCGCCCTTCGCGGTCTTTGAAAAAACTTGCCGGTGTAGTTACTTCTCGTCTTTTTGTTGAACGAATTGATTTGTCCATAGTCTTTCAAAGTAAAAACAAAGCAACCTTTAAATGATGCTTTTACCACATAAATAGTTTTTCACAGACCTTCGTGAACAAGAGGTTGAAAACTATTGTTGATGAATCCGTCTGATTTTGTGGTCAACTGTCGATTCTGCAAGCAAAACTCTGATTTGAATGTTATCTTTGAAATTATCGATTTATGGAAGCTAAATTTTCGCCAAGGGTTAAAGAAGTAATACAATACAGCAGGGAAGAAGCCATTCGTTTGGGGCACGACTATATTGGTTGTGAGCATTTGTTGCTGGGCATCATTCGCGAAGGCGAAGGCAAAGCATTTCAAACGCTGGTAATTTTAGATGTTGACGCACTTCGACTGAAAAAGAACATTGAAGATACTATTCGAGGTACAGCCAGTAAAACGTCGAATCTCGGAAATATTCCTCTAACAAAACAGGCAGAAAAGGCATTGAAAATCACCTATTTGGAAGCTAAAATTTTCAAAACCGATTTGATTGGAACAGAGCATTTGTTGTTGTCTATTTTAAGGGACGAAGACAATGTAGCATCGAAAGTGTTGTTGAATTTTGGAATTACCTATGATGTCTTTAAATCTTCATTAGAAGAAGGAATTGATATCATTAAAAGTGAGTTGCCCAGTGACGATGGTGATTCTCCCGAGGAGTTTTACAGGGAAGAGCAAAAGGCGCAAGCCGCATCCAAGTCAAAGGCAAAAACCAAAACACCGGTGCTTGATAACTTCGGGAGAGATTTGACCAAGGCTGCTGAAGAAGGAAAGTTAGATCCAATTGTAGGTAGAGAGAAAGAAATTGAACGAGTAAGCCAAATCCTATCAAGAAGAAAAAAGAACAATCCAGTTCTTATTGGTGAACCTGGGGTAGGTAAAACAGCGATTGCTGAAGGACTAGCGCTGCGCATAGTGCAACGCAAAGTTTCCAGAGTTCTATTCAATAAGCGTGTTGTGAGTTTAGATATTGCCAGCATGGTGGCAGGTACAAAATATCGCGGCCAATTTGAAGAGCGTATGAAAGCGCTGATGATGGAATTGGAAAAAGCGGAAGATGTTATTCTATTCATTGATGAAATTCACACGATTGTAGGCGCTGGTGGAGCATCGGGTTCATTGGATGCTAGCAATATGTTTAAACCGGCATTGGCGCGCGGTGAAATTCAGTGCATTGGAGCCACAACCCTTGATGAATACCGTCAGTATATTGAGAAAGACGGGGCATTGGAACGTCGTTTCCAAATGGTGTTGATTCAACCGGCATCCCCCGAAGAAACCATCGAAATTCTAAAAAATATCAAAGGCAAATACGAAGATCATCACAGTGTTACATATACGCCTGAGGCCATCAAAGCCTGCGTAGATTTGAGCGAGCGCTACATGAGCGATAGGCATTTGCCTGATAAGGCCATTGATATTTTAGATGAAGCAGGAGCCCGTGTGCACATCTCAAACATTCATGTTCCTACAGAGATTTTGGATTTAGAATCAAAAATTGAAGAGGTAAAAGTAGAGAAAAATAGGGTTGTTAAAAGTCAAAATTTTGAAGAAGCAGCTCGCTTAAGAGATAGTGAAAAGCGTCTATTGGAGAATTTAGATTCAGCTAAAGCTCTTTGGGAAAGTCAAGCAAAAGACGAACGATATGCCGTAACCGAAGATGATATAGCGGCAGTGATCAGCATGATTACTGGTATTCCAGTAAAAAGAATGGCCGAAGACGAGAGCAGACGTTTGCTAAACATGGCAGAAACCATCAAGAAAAGGGTGGTGGGCCAAGATAAAGCCGTTGAGAAATTGTCTAAAACCATTCAAAGAACCCGTGCAGGTTTCAAAGAACCCAATCGTCCCATCGGGTCATTTATTTTCTTGGGACCTACCGGCGTAGGTAAAACGGAATTAGCAAAGGCCTTGTCTGAATTCTTGTTTGATGCTGACGATGCTTTGATCAGGATGGATATGAGTGAGTACATGGAGAAATTTGCGGTAAGCCGTTTGGTTGGAGCCCCTCCAGGCTATGTGGGATATGAAGAGGGCGGTTTGCTAACCGAAAAAGTTCGTCGTAAACCCTACAGCGTCATATTGTTTGATGAAGTGGAAAAAGCTCACCCAGATGTATTTAACCTTTTGTTACAGGCCCTAGATGAAGGATATATGACTGATTCTGGTGGACGTAAAATCGATTTCAGAAATTCTGTCATCATCATGACGTCTAACATAGGTTCAAGACAACTGAAAGATTTTGGAACTGGAGTTGGATTTGGTACTCATGCCCGTGAGGCCAATAAAGATCGCGATACAAAAGGGGTGGTTGAAACCCAATTGAAGAAATTTTTCTCGCCTGAATTTTTGAATAGAATTGACGATATCATTGTGTTCAACTCATTGGAGAAAAACGATATCATTAAAATATTAGATATCAGAATGGCGAGAATGCTCAAGCGAATTGAAGACTTAGGCTATAAAATTACCATTACTGATGCAGCAAAAAGCTTTTTGGCAGACAAAGGGTTTGACGCTGACTTTGGAGCGCGTCCGTTGCAAAGAGCCTTACAGAAACACCTAGAAGAAACTATGGCAGAGAAGGTTTTACAGGGCATCCTTAAGGAAGGCGATACTATGGTTGTTGACTACACTGAAGGTGCAGAAGATTTGAGCATTACCGTATCAAATCAACTCAGTTTAAGTGAGGGTCCTCAAAATGTTGATGAAGTTATTCAACTTGGAGAGGCACCTAAAACCAAAGGAAGACCCAAAAAATCAGATCAAAACGGATAACCAATTCCAATAGCAACGGCAGTTTCGTTCAATAAGAAGCTGCCGAAGCTTCTATTGTTTATGCTTTCAGATAGAATCCAACGTTGGTTTAATGCCAATGATGGGTCCCTCAGCGGAATTCCCCAATCCATTCTAAACATAAACACGCTCAAATCCCAACGCAAACCGATGCCGGTGTTTAGAGCAATTTCGCTCAAAAACGTTTGCCTATTTAGTACTCCATAGGTTGGACTAGATGAAGATTGTTTTGATAAATTCCAAATATTACCTGCATCCATAAATAAGGCAGTTTCTAAAAGTTTCCTGATTAAAGTGAAGCGGTACTCAATGCTGGCTTCTAACAAAAACTCACCCGACCTGTCAATAAGTGTGGAAGTGCTCCTAGGGGTATTTCCTGGGCCTAATCCGCGGGGTTTCCAAGCTCTCAATGAGTTGCTCCCTCCAATAAAATAACGTTTGTCATAGGGAACTAAATTGCTGTTCCAGTAGGGAATAGCCATGCCCCAATTGACCTTCATGGCTACTGAGTTGAGTTCGTCAATGTTCTGCTTGAGTCTAAGTTCAGCTTCTAATTTGGTATACTGAAAGTAATTTACACCCAATAATTTGTAGCTGGAGTCAGGACGGTGATTTTCTTCAAATAAGTAACGATAAAGTCTATGCCAGTTACCCGATGTTTCTACACCCAGCCTGAGAAAGGTAGAAGTTTGGCCGGGTTTTTTGGTATTGTTTGAATAGACCATTCCCAATTTGGTTGGGGTAATGATTTGGTCAGTAAAAACCCTTCGAACAAATTCTTGATCTAACTTTGGAAGTTGAGGGAGAAATTCTGCACTGATTTGATTTCGGTTGAAACTAATTTCAAAAGGAGTGTAATACCAACTTAATTTGTTTTTCAGGAATTGCAGAGACAGAGACGCTGGCAATGAACTTCGCGTGAAATTGGGATTCTGTTCGTATTGGTAACTGATATTCAACAATGTATTCTGCTGCTCATATTCGTTGAGTCCTTTCACTTTTGAAATGAATCCGAAACGCGGCAATTTCAATGAAGCTACTACGGCTTGTTGTAAGCCGGTAAATAGATCGTTGATATCGTTTCGTTTAAATATGGCTTCGTAAGAAGTGATAGAAGATAATTTAAAATATTCTCCATTTCCGAAGGTGTTTCGGTTGGAAAAAGATAGAATTCCTGCCAATCCAAAACTGCGCTGAGTTGAAGTTTGAAAATTCAACCCCGAGCTTCCTTGAGGAGAATACAAGAACTGCGGTTCTGCTTCTAAACGCATTCTGGGTGCTGTTTTAAGCGTTATTTTTGGGCTGATGCGGAAAGTTTGAGTATCAATGCTCTGTTGTATGTCTACTTGGCTAAAAATACCTAGATCAATCAATCTTCGGTATGATTCTGTCCAACGAGTTTGAGAAAAGTGATCTCCTGAATCAATGGTAATAACTTGGTTAAGAATTGAAGGATTGAATGGGTATTGATTCAAAGTGATATCAATTCCTGGGAAATAGGCAAATTTGGGTTTGTTATTTTGTAAATATTGTGGTGAGGTGTTGATGGTAACATTCACCTTGTCAATGACAAACTTTTTATGTGTCTTTTGGCTGCCTGGTGGGTCGAGAATAATTTTAACCTTCGCCTCTTTACGAGTTTGATTGGTGTCAATCTCATAGTGAAACAACTGGGCAGAAACGCTATAATACCCTGAGTCTCTAAAAACGGAGCTCAATTTTTCTTGTGCGTCTTGGAAGCGATTTAAGTTACACGGCCACCACATTCTAAATTGAGGCATGCCGTTAACGGATTTTTTCAATAAGTCATCTAAAGCCGAATCAGGTGCAGAATAAGTGATTTCTGAAATCTTATATCGTGTTTCAGCATCGGCGAGATATTTGACTCTTGCTTTTCTCTTGCTGAAGCTCACACTGTAGGTACAGGTTGCATCAAAATAACCTTGGTTGAATAAGTAGTATTTTATATTGTCGGCTGAAATTCTTGCCAATTGAGGATTAAAAAAAACAGGTTCTTCACCCAATTCGCGTCTGAATTTTCTTCGCCATCCTACCGAGTCAGATAGTTCAGGATTTTTATTGTTTGTACCCAATGCATAAATCCACAAAAAAATGGGTAATCGGTTAAATAAGACCCTTTTATTTGTTCTATGCAGAATTTGAGCATTGACCTCACCAACGTCTTTGTCATTAGTGACAACCGATACTGTATTTCTCTTGAGTAGATGTTGGTTTTCAGGAATGATTTTGCGCACTCCACACCCTGTATGCATAATTGTAACGGCCACTCCAAACAGAATCGCTGAAAAAAATGCATATTTGCTGCGGAAAAATGGCGTCATTGGCTGAAATAAAACAAATTGCTTCTTTGAGGTACCCCAAATTCAGACAAAAATATGGTCAATTTGTGGTAGAAGGTCGAAAAGGGGTAGATGAAGTATTCCACAGTAACCTAAAAGTAGTCAAAATACTACTCACAGCTACCTATTTAGCCAAATTCGGGAAGCCTAATTGTGCTGCAAATCTGATTGAACAAGTTTCAGAGAAAGAAATGGATAGAATGAGCCAGATGGATACGCCACCAGGTATCCTGGCTTGGATGGAAATTCCTCCGGCTTTCTCAAAACCCTCATCTGCGCCTTTCTATTTGATTTTAGACGGCATTTCTGACCCTAGTAACTTGGGTGCAATTCTGAGAATTGCCGATTGGTATGGATTGTCTCAGGTCATCCTTTCTCAAGACTGCACCGATGAGTATAACTTGAAGTGTGTTACAGCAAGTATGGGTTCATTCACCAGGGTCAAATGCATCCGCCAAGATTTAGGGCAATTTTTATCTGGTATTTCAACGGTTTATGGGGCACTGCTCAACGGGCAATCCATTTACGAAGCTTCGGCAAAAATTGATGACGTGGCATTGCCGCAAGCTTTGGTCATTGGCTCTGAATCACACGGCATTAGAGAAAACTTGATGGCTCTCATCAATCACCCAGTGACCATTCCGCGTATTGGAGGTGCTGAGTCTTTGAATGCGTCTGTCGCCACTGGTATATTGCTTGACCGATTTTTGGGCAAATAACCTTCTGATTTGTTATATTTGATATTTATCCAAAATTTGCTGTGAGTCCTATTCGTGCGCAACTACTTTCGTTCATTCGCTCTTATCACAAGAAGCAATTTTTGGGTGCACTTTTGTTGGTTTTACTTGAATCGCTTGTGCTGTTTTACGGCATCAATTACACCGAACACTTTTTATGGTTGAGCTCGGCCGGGAGAAAGGGTCTCTTTTTTTTCTGGTGGATATTGTTGCTGACGCTTTTTATTTGGCAATTAGGAAAACCCCTGCTTCAACTGTTGGGACTTCGGAATGGGTTGTCTCAAACCGATGCGGCCGTGATCATTGGTAAGTACTTTCCGGAAGTTCAAGATCGGTTGCTCAATCTTCTACAATTGGAAGACATGAGTAGGCAGCAAGATTGGCCCCTTCTAGAGAAAAGTATCCAACAGAAAACACAAGATTTAAATAAATTCTCCTTTCTGCAAGCTTTAGAATGGCAACAATTTAGAAGGCAAGCCATTCGATTTGGAGCAGTTATTTTGGTGATGTCTTTGTGGGGAGTTTATGACGCCCAAAATATTTCTGCTGCCTCACAACGGTGGTTTAATTTTGATAAAGAGTTCATACAACAGGCGCCTTTTGACTTCGTGCGATTAGATACTCATCAATTTGTATCTGAAGGGGGCTCAGCAGAAATTAAATTGAAGTTTGAAGGGAAAGCCCTTCCTACAGCTGCAGAGATTCAAATCAATGATGGTGTTGCATTGCCCATGAACAAAGGAAATAATCAGGAATTCACCTTCAGTCTAAAATCCTTGAAGCATTCTGTTAAGTTTAAGTTTTTATCAGGTAAGTTTTCCAGCAAGGAATTTAACCTTCATCTAATTAAACTTCCAAAATGGAAAGGCATCTCAATCAAAGCCGATTATCCGGCATACACCGGATGGAAGAATGCTGAAATTGATAATTTTGAGCAATTTCAAGTTCCCGAAGGAACGGTTTTACATATTCATTTACAAACCGAAAATACCAAAACTATACACTGGCGTCAAAATAATATTCAGCAGATTTTTTCTTCGAAAGAAGCTAAAAAACAAACCACAATTAAAACGGTAATTTTAAATGATGCCCATTTTAGAGGCACTTTGGAGAAGCTAAACTCTTCCGATTCTGTTGGATTTTTTGTGACTTGCATAAAAGATGAATTCCCAGAACTTTATGTTGAGTCTAAAACTTCGGAGATGAATCCATTCCGACACTTCTTTTCAATTTTGGCCAATGATGATTACGGAATCAAAGATGCATGGGTTGAAATTCGAGATGCAGAGGGAGACGAATTCCATAAAGTGTTTACGTTCGCAAATCCCGAAGGTAACAAGATTTATGGTGCTGATTGGGCTTATGAGTTGAATCAAGATCAGCAAGTTGAAATACGATTTGCCGTTCGTGATAATGATGCACTACGCAAAGGTAAAGTACGATACAGCGTCCCCCAGAAAATAAAAGCTCCATCAAAAACAGAATTAGAGAAAATTACCAATCAGCAAAAAATTGAATTGGAGAAATCTTTAGGTTCTGTACAAAAGCAAGCACAAAACCTTCGAAAAGAATCTGAAAAATTACAAGAGGGTTTAAAGTCTTCGCAATCAATGTCTTTTGATACAAAAGAAAAAATAGAAGATTGGGCAAAAAAACAAGAAGATAGACTGAAACAAGCTGAGAAGATTCAAGAAAAATTGAAGCAACAAGAGCAAAATTTAAAATCTCAAGATCCTGAACTTAAGAATAGGAGAGAAGATATCAGCGAGAAAATCAAGGAGATGAAAAATCCGGAGCTCGAAAAATTGCTCCAGGAATTGAATGAGTTACTGCAGAAAAATGCACCCAAAGAACAGGTTGAAAAAAAGATGCGAGACATCAATCAACAGGTGAAAAATCAAGAACAGCAATTGGAGAACATCATGGAACAGCTCAAGGAACTTCGTTTGGAAGAATCTGTTAAAAATCAGATCGAGCAAATGAAGAATTGGTCTGACAAAATGAAAGAAATTGCCAAGAACACGGAAAACCTGAATAAAAAAGATGAAGCGAAAAGAGCCGAAATTGAAAAACAACTCAATGAGCAAAAAAGCGAATTACAATCACTGAAAGAAAAAGCAGCCGATATCCAAAAGCAAAACCAAGAATTAGAATCGCCCATGAACCTGAAAACGGGCGAAAAATCAATGGATAAGGCACAGGAATCACTAGAAAAAGCGAAGCAAGAACTTCAAAAAAAGCAAGACGATAAAAGTGCTGAAGATCAAAAAAAATCAGCCGATGAAATGGAAAAAGCCCAAAAAGAGATGGAAGAAAGCATGGAACAATCTCAGAAAGAACGTCTTTCTGAAGATATGGCCACTCTGCGCTCTCTTCTAGAAGGGTTGATTGAAGTTTCACACAGACAAGAATCCATTTTCACCGAGTTAAAAGGGCTTAAAAGTGATAATCCTCGGGTATTGGTTTTGAATCGAAATCAGGTTTTGGTAAAGGAAATGGCTTTGAATCTAGAAGACAGTCTAAGAGCCTTGGCCAAGCGTCAGCCTATGGTATCTGAAAGGGTAACCAGAGAATTAAATAAAATCAATGATTATTTAGAATCATCGTTGACCGACTTGAAAAACAGAGATGTTAAAAGGGCTGCAGCCAATCAGCAGTTTGTGATGACTGGCTTCAATGATTTAGCCGTAATGCTGATGGAAAGTTTGAAGAATGTGCAGCAAAAGATGTCGCAACAAAATCAAAAATCTCAATCAAAAAAAGGTCAATCTTGCAGCAATCCCAATAAATCTGGAAATTCTGGAAAAAGTAAAATGGGTAAGGGTTCGAAGTTGTCTGAAGCACAAAAACAGTTAGGAGAACAACTTCAGAAAATGCAACAAGGCCAACAGCAAGGACAACAACAAGGCCAGCAGGGGCAAAAGGGAGACAAATCTGGAACCACAGGTGAACCAAAATCAGGCAATGGAAATGATTCCAAGCAAGGTCAACAAGGGAATAAGTCAGGGGGCAAGGAAGCCGGTCGCAGTTTAGAGCAAGACCTCGTGGAAATGGCTTTATTGCAAGAGCAGTTGCGCCGCCAAATTCAAGAATTACGGAAAGAAGCTTTGAAAAACGGCAACACCGGAGATGCAGCTAACCTTCACAAATTGGAAGAGTTGATGGAAGAGCAAGAAAAAAACCTGGTAAATAAAACCCTAGACGAAAAGAGTGTTCAACGTCAAAAAGAAATCATGACTCGATTGCTAGAACATGAAAAAGCCGAACGTAAGCAGGGTGAAGAAGATAACAGGGAAAGCCAACAAGGGAAACCCAAAGAGTTGTTGGTGCCCGATGAAATTCGATTAGAGACGCAAAAACGCGTCAAACAAAAGGAGCAATTACAGAGAATTCCTCCGTCGTTGAACCCGTACTACGAAGAAAAAATCAAGCAACTCCCGCGCCAGCGTTGATTTCAGTGCTCGGGCGTACAAAATGCAGTTTCCCATTGCTGTCTTCAGCCATTAGAATCATTCCATGACTTTCTATGCCTCTCATTTTTCTAGGCGATAGATTTGCCAAATA
>JACCDG011119210.1_pt1 | contig 47630 bp, 46 predicted proteins | sample 7442471 | NCBI WGS metagenome assembly JACCDG01 (sample SAMN15323444, study PRJNA562643) | freshwater metagenome | isolation source: river surface water | place: USA:Blue River Watershed | collected 2017-08-17
GTCGTGGATTGGAACGATACCGTTTGACGCGAATAGCCATCCGTCGCCACGTTGGCGATGTTGTTGCTGACGGTCGCGAGCGCACGCTGGTAAGCGTTGATGCCCGACGCACCGAGGCTGAGCATGTCGCTCATGGTTGCTTATCCTCGTCAGTGTGGCCAAGGCCGGCGCCCCGGGGAACGGCCGGGGTCTTGTCTTGTATCGGCACCAATCCCGAAGAGTTGAGGGGCAGGGGTTTCTGTCCCGCCACCGGGTACGGCTGGGCCGGCCCGGCGGGGTCTTGCAATTTGTAGGCCTGTGCCGCGCCTGGACGCAGCGGGTAGCCTGTCGCCTGGCCCTGACGCCCCTGCAGCACGGCCTGGGTCGAACTCGTGTCAGACGGCGTCAACTGGCGGGTCAGCATGTCGGCGATGCCCAGGGTCCTTCGCTTGGCAAACTGGACCGAGAGTTCGCGGTCCATCAGGTCCTGGTACATGTCGGCGGCCTGGGAAGTGTTTTCTTCGTCCTTGACCACCGATTCGCGCATGGACTTGAGCATCATCTGGACGAACAGCGCTTCGAACTGTTCTGCCGCTTTGTCCAGCGAACCGCTTTTTTTCTGTACCGCGTCGCCACGCAGTTGTGCCAGCCCCGAAAAATCGAGGTAACCCGGGCTGGCCGTCTGGATGGGCGTGGTCATGGCAATGGGCTCAGATGATGATCAGCTCGGCACGCAGTCCGCCGGAGTTTTTCAGGGCTTCCAGAATCGCAATGAGTGCGGAGGGCGTGGCGCCGACCTGGTTCACTGCATCGACGATTTGCTTGAGGTCAACCCCCGGCTGGAACAAGAACATGGGGGTCTTGGTTTCGCTGACAGCGATGTCAGCGTTCTGTACCGGTGTGGTCTGACCCTGACTGAAGGGGGCAGGTTGCGACACCTCATTGGTGGCCGAGACCCGGACCGAAATCGTGCCGTGCGATACGGCCGATGCGCTGACCTTGACGTTGCGGCTGATGACCACCGTTCCCGTACGCGCATTGACCACCACTCGCGCCGGGGGCTCGCCCGGAATCACATCCAGGTTCTCGACCATGCTGAGGAAGGCGACGCGCTGGGAAACGTCTTCGGGGGCGCGTACGGAGATGGACACCGGATCGATCGCCTTGGCGATGCCCGCGCCAAATTTTTCATTCACGCTCTTGACGATCGCGCTGGCGGTGGTGAAGTCAGGTTCGCGCAGGTTGAGCACAACGTGATCGGCTTTGTCGAAAGGGGTATCGATGGTGCGTTCGACGATGGCCCCGCCGGGGACCCTCGACGATGTCGGGACGCCGATGCTGACTTTGGAGCCTGCAGCGCTGGCCTCGACCCCAGTGGCATTCAGGGCCCCCTGGGCCAGGGCATAGACCTGACCGTCAATGCCTCGCAGTGAGGTCAGCAACAGGTTGCCGCCGCGCAGGCTTTTGGCCCGGCCAATGGCCGAGACGTTGATGTCGATTTTCTGTCCGGGCTTGCTCAGGCCTGGCAATTCTGCGGTCACCATGACTGCGGCAACGTTCTGAATGTTGTTCCTGCCGCCCCTGGTGGTGTTTTCAAAATCGGACAGGGCGCCTTCGAGGCTGACGCCCAGACGACTGAGCATGGCCCGCATGCTTTGGACCGTGAAGCTCACGTCGGTGCCGTCGCCGCTGCCTTCCAGACCCACCACCAGGCCGTAGCCGACGAGCTGGTTGGGACGCATCGCGGCCACCGTGACCAGGTCCTTGACCCGATCGGCGTAGGCCATGGGTGAGAGGACCGAGAGGAATGCAGCCAACAGGAGGGGCAGGATCGGTTTCATGACTGTTTTTGCCTGGGTGGGTGAGAGCCTGCTCAGAAAGGCCAAAGGTTGAGCAGGGTGCGCGTGGCCCAGCCGGGTCGCGCGGTGTTGCTCAGGTCTCCGGTGCCCCGGTAGGCAATTTGCGCATTGGCAAGCCGCCTGGACTGGACCGTGTTGTTGGGCGAAATGTCGGCCGGGCGAACGATGCCGCTGAGCTGGATGACTTCGGTACCCTCACTGAGGGCCAGCTGTTTCTCGCCGCGCAGCACCAGGTTGCCATTGGCCAGCACCTGCACCACGGATGCGGTGATCGAGCCCTTGAGCGTGGCGGCCTGTCCGGTCTCGCCCTTGCCATCGCTGGAGATGGTGGCGCCGTCGGTTTTCATGCCCGAAAGGGTGTTGCTGCCGGGGAGCTTGGCAATCAGGCCGGGGGTCATGACATCGTTGCTGGATTCGCGGGAAACGGTAGTGTTTTGCTGGCGCGCGGCTTGGGTGGATTCGTCGAGCAGCACGGTCAGGGTGTCGCCGACCTGGTAGGTCACGCTGCGCCCGAACCAGTTGTCGCTCTGGCTGCTGCCAGTGAAGATAGAGCCTGTGGCTTCGGCGCGAGCCACCTGGGGGGCCGGATAAACCGGCGCAAAATCGGGGCTGTGGGTCAGCTTCAGTGGCGCCTGTCCGCATCCAGCCAGCAGGGCTGCCAGGCCTACAGTCATCAAGCAACGTGCATTCATGGCTGGGTTCACATGTTGTTGTTGAGGTAGCGCAGCATGCCGTCGACCGAGCTGATCGCCTTGGAATTGATTTCGTAGGCGCGCTGGGTCTCTATCATGTTCACCATTTCTTCGACCACGTTGACGTTGGAGGCTTCCAGAGTGCCCTGCATCAAGTTGCCTGCGCCGGCTTCGCCCGGGACCTGCAGCTGTGGCGGGCCGCTGGCCGGGGTCTCCCGCATCAGGTTCTGGCCCATGGCCTGCAGACCGGCTGGATTGAGGAAGCGGGCCACCTGGATCTGGCCCAGCGTCTGGGCTCCGCCGCCGTTGGTCAGTTCTGCACTGATGGTGCCGTCGCGGCCAATCGTCAGGGTGGCCACGTTGGCGGGCAGGGTGATGTTCGGGATCAGCAGGCTGCCGTTGCTGGTGACGATTTGCCCAGTGCTGGAAACCTTGAAGCCACCATCGCGGGTGTAGGCGATGGTGCCGTCAGCCATCTGGATCTGGAAGAAACCGTCACCTTGCACCGCGAGGTCGAGTGCATTGCCTGTGGTGATCAGGTTGCCCTGGGTGTGTGTTTTTTCGGTAGCGACCACACGCGTACCGGTACCCACCATCAGACCGGTGGGCGATTGCGTGTCGACACTCTGTTGTCCGCCGGGCTGCTTGATGTTCTGGTAGAGAAGGTCTTCGAACAGTGCGCGGTCGCGTTTGAAGCCATGCGTGTTGACGTTGGCCAGGTTGTTGGCAATGACCGACATGCGCGTTTGCTGCGCATCCAGCCCGGTTTTGGCGATCCACAATGAGGCATCCATGGTTGTTTCCTTTGTGGGAGAGTTTTATGACTGGCGGATCATGGTTGCGCCGGATCCATCGAGGTCCTTGGCTTCCTTGATGATGCGAATCTGTGATTCGAAGGTGCGGGCGTGATCGATCATCTTGGCCATTGATTCGATCGCACTGACGTTGCTGCCTTCCAGGGCCTGGCTGACCACGGAAGGCACTTTTTGCGTGACAGGAATATCCGTTCCGGGCGGTCTGCCATCCATGCCATACAAGCCGTCCTGACGCCGGCGCAGCTGGACGGTGCTCGCATCGCGCAGCAGCAGTTTGCCCACCTGCTCGCCGGTCTGTGTACCTGCCTGGGCGGGATTGCGCGCGAAGATCGTGCCGTCCTGCAAGATGGTGTAGGTGAAACCCAGGGGCATGGTGATGGGCCCATCCTCGCCTCGCACGATTTCGCCGCTGCCGGTCTCAAGCACGCCACTGGCATTGACCCGGAGGTCTCCGCGGCGCGTAAAGGCCAGTTCGCCGTTGGGCGCCTGGACCCCCATGACCGTAGCGTCTTGCATGGCGATGTCAAGGGGGTTACCTGTGACCATCAGACTGCCAGCCTTGAGGTTGATGAAATCGCGTTCGACGGTCCGCGCCTGGATGCGGGTGTCAAAACCCGGGCCATCCGCCTTGACCGCTTGCAGCGTCGCAGCAAAGCTGGTCTTGAACCCGGTGGTGGACACGTTGGCCAGCTCGTTGGTCAGCATCTGTCGATTGACTGCCTGCTGGGCCACCAGGTTGGCGGCGTTGAAGATCAGCTTATCCATGGTCTGTCCAGTTGGGGTTCAGCTCACCTGCATCACGAGCGGATGTTGATGATGGTCTGGGTCAAGGTGTTGTTGGTCTCGATCGCTTTGGCGTTAGCCTGGAAGTTACGCTGGGCAGTGATCAGCTCGATCAGTTCCTGCGTCAGGTCCACGTTGGCGCGTTCGGTGGCGCCGGCGCGCACGGTACCGAAGCCGGCCGAGCTGGCTTCACCCAGCGACAAGGCACCGGATTGAGCGGTGGCGACGTAGTTGCTGTCGCCGATCTGGCGCAAGCCGGTGGGGGCAGAGAAGTTGGCCAGCACCACCTTGGCCAGCTTCTTTTGCGTGCCGTTGGAATAGCTGGCCATCACCAGGCCGTCGTTGCCTACATCCAGGCCGATCAGGTCACCCTCGGGCTTGCCGTTCTGGTCTTGCGACATGATCGAGAACGACGAAGCGTATTGTGTCGAGCCTTCGTAGTTCATCGAGAAGCTCAGGTTATAGGCCGAACCGGAAGGCTGCACCAAACGAGTGGCCACTGTGGGCGAGTAGAGGTTGCCACGGGAATCAAACGTCAGCTCCCCTTTGTCCAGGAAGACAGGGACCCACTCCGGCAGGGTGTCGTTGCTGGCTTGTGTGGACTCGGCGAAATTGTTGTCATCTTCTGCAGCGACGTACAGCAGTGAGTTGCCGGCGTTGGTTGCCTGCAGGCTCTCGATATTGGGTACCCACAGGCTGGTGGCTCCACGCGCACTGCCAATGTCCGACAAGCCCCAGACACTGTCGCCCGAGACGCGGATGAATGCATTGTTGCCGGTTGTGCCTGTAGTGAAGCTCAGGCGGCCTGTACCGTTGCCGGTCTGTTCCACATTCACCTTCACGCCGTTCACAGTCCGCCCTTCGTTGTCGACCATGGCGTTGATGCGTCGCTCCAGTTCGGCAGCAAAGGAATAAATGGTGTAATCATCCTTGACCGGCACCTGGACCGTGCCGCTCACGTTGTCCACCGACACCACAAAGGTGTTGTTGGTCGAATCGACGCGGAACTTGTTGTTGAGGTTCACGCCGATCGTGTTGCCTTCCAGCAGGGCCGGCTGCGAAGAGATACCACGCGCCGGATTCAGCGCGGTCGAGATGTAGTTGCCGTCTTTAGGATCACTGGCGCTGCTCAATCCAAACAGGTCATAGGCGATATTGGATGCTTCGTAGATGGCAATGCTCGAATCGTCACCTGTCGAGCCGGAGGAGATGCTGAAGCCTTCGTCGCCGAAACTCACCTTGATCCCGTAGCGCTGGTCGCTTTTCTCCCGGACCATGTCGCCGTTAGGGATGGTGTAAGCACCGTACAAGCCGGTGACCGGGTCGACAGTGGTGTACTGGGTGCCACCCATACCGAAGAAACCATCGGACGCCAATCCGCCAGCGGAGCGAAGGTGTACCCGGTTGGTGTCACTGCTGTCCTTGAAGGTGAAACTCTTGTTGACAGCGTCGTAGCCTACCGTGACATTGGGGTTGATGGCCCGCACTGCATCCTGAATCCGGGTCACGGCATCCTCGACCGTCATCTTGCTCATGTCTTCATTAGGGCCGATTTCAAAATTGATCATTTTGAAATCGCTCTGCGATGCAGACTCTTCTGCGGTAGTGACAGCGATCTGGAACAGTTCGACTTTATTTTTGCCGGAATTCAGGTAGTTGGTGAAGTCGAAATAACGCTCATCGCCGTATTGCTGGTTAATCAGCTTGGTCATTTCACGGGCCATATCTGCGCCGGTGATCGCCGTTTCGCTAGCGGTCAATGACGACAGGTCTACAAAGATGGGTTCCTTGGAGTTGTCGACGTTCAGCTTGAAGCTTGCGCCGGACTGCCAGGATGTGGTCAGTGCCGGGTTGGCAGTAATGGCTGTGATGTCTGTGCCGCTGGTTTTGGAAAAAGTGAAGGTAGGCAAGGGTTCGCCAGCGGTGTCTGCAGTGATCAGTAGTTGACCGGATGCATCAATGTCGGCTGAAAACGCGATGCTGGTGTCTGCATTGATGCTGGTCTTGATTGCGCTCAGCGCATCGCTGTATTTGGACGTTCCCGTGGCGGTGAAGCTGTAAGTTTTTGTGCCAGCGACCAGTTTCATGACCGTGCCATTGCCCAGCAGAGCATCTTTGTTGTTCACTGTGAAACCCGTCGTGGCCACCGTATCGACGCGCAGCTTGTCTGTGGCATAGCCGGTTTGCCAGTTGGTGATTTTGGTCAGCGTCAGGGCATCGCCCTTGGCGGTGGCGGGGGTGGAGTCGATGCGGTCGTTGAGACTGTCCAGGTAGTAGAGGGGGGTACCTTCATACACCGGTGGTTCAGTGCCGGCTTCAAAACTGCGGGTTTCACCATATTGGTTGACGAACAGTTTGGCGCCCTCTGGGCTGGTCGCCTGGATGAGTTTCTCCTCCAGTTTGGTGTCTCCAATGAACACATGCGTCTGCCATTTGTTCGTGGGGTCGGTTGTGGTGGCATTTTGGGTCTTGACGTAATAGACGGTGGCCAGATAGCCATTGCCTGCCTCGTCGAAAACGGTCACACCGGTGGTCAGGTTGTAGGTGGTCGAATCGGCTGGGTTGAACGGGGCCTTGATGACGGCGGCATCCGCTGGCAGGTTCAGGCCCAGGTTGACCTGAGTGGTTTCTCGTGCATCGCCAATGGTGGCGCGCGGAATGACCAGTTTGCTCAGTTTGCTGAGGTCGGCCTTGCCGGCGTCGTCGACTGCAGCGGCCATCAGGGTCTGCTTGGAGGCATTGACCACCGCATAGTCTTCATTGAGCACAAATTCACCGCTGCGGGTGTAGACATCCTGGAGACCGTCGGCAGATTTCATGTAAAAGAAACCATCACCGCTGATGCCCATGTTCAGCGAGTTGGCTGAAAACTGCAGGTTGCCCTGGCTGAATTCCTGGGTGACCGATTTGATGGCCACGCCCTGGCCGATCACCGAGGCGGCGCGTTGCAGGGGGGAGGTGGCAAAGATGTCGCCGAAGTCCACGCGCGAGCGCTTGAAGCCTGTGGTGCCGACGTTGGCAATGTTGTTGCTGGTCACGCCCAATTGCGCGGTGGCGGCGTTCAACCCGGTCAGAGAGGTGTAAAACGACATGGCAGGTTCTCCTGTGGACGGTTATTTGGAAGCGGTGCTGACTTTGGACAGGGGCACGGTGGAGCCGTCCTCGAGCGTCAGGATCAGGTCTTTTTGTGCGGCGCTGTAGGTCACGCTGCTCACGGTGTTGGGTGTGGTGATCGGCATCTGCGTGACCTGGCCCAGGCTGGTGACGGAGGCCACGATCTTGTAGCGTCCGGGGGCCATGCGCTGGCCCTGGTTGTTGGTGCCGTCCCAGCCGATGCTGACCTCGCCCGGCATCTGCCGGCCCATGGCGCGAGTGGAGATCTTGTTGCCGGCGTTGTCGTAAACATCGACGTTGATCTTGTCTGCCCCTTGAGGGATGGAGATGATGCTGCTGATATTGGCGCCCGCCACCAGCTCGGCCGTGCCTTCGGGTGCAGTGACCCGCTTGCCGATCAGTGCCGCTCCCTGCAGCAGCCGGTCAGCTTGCGTCGCGCTGACCATGGTGTCGAGCGAGTCGGCCATTTTGGTGGTGGCTTCAAGCTGGGAGAACTGGGCCAGCTGGGCCACGAAGGCTTCGTTCTTGACCGGATCCAGCGGGTTCTGGTTTTGCAGCTGAGTCGTGAACAGTTTCAGAAAGGCCGATCTGTCCATCTCTTCGCTCTTGCTTTTGGGAGTTGGACTGGTGATGGACAGGTTGGCATTGATGCCGCTGGCGGTGAGCATGGTCACGATGAGTCTCCGCGATCAGGAACGGGTGATTTCGAGGGTGCGCATCATCAACTGCTTGGTGGTGTTGATGACCTCGACGTTGTTCTGGTAGGCGCGCGAGGCGGCCATCATTTCCACCATTTCCGTCATTTCGTTGACGTTGGAGTGGTAGACGAAGCCGTCCTTGTCGGCCATAGGGTTGGTCGGTTCGAAGACTTTGCGCACTGGAGTTGCGTCATCGGTCATGCGGTCGACTTTGACGCCGCCAACGTAAGGCGCTGCGGCGTTGGTCATCTGCTCGCGCATCAGGGCTTTGAAAACCGGTCGCTTGGCCCGGTAGGCTTCGTTTTCGGTGGTGCTGACGACGTCGGCGTTGGCCAGGTTCGATGCCGTGCTGTTCATGCGCGTCATCTGCGCATTCAGAGCGGTGCCGGCAATGCCGATGATGTTGTCCAGAGACATGCTCACTCTCCTTTGAGTGCCCGACGCAGGCCATTGACACGGTTTTCGAGAAAGCTCAGGGTGGCCTGGTAATCGGCTGCTGCCTTACCGAATTGGGCTTGCTCGACGCTGAGTTCGACGGTGTTGCCGTCAAACGAGGTGTTGAAGGGGATGCGGTAGCGCAGACCATTCGTGTCCAGACCTTCACCGGCCTGGTAATGACCTGCGGCGGTGGCATCCATACGGCTGTCGTTGGCCAGGCCGTTGAGCACGGCCTTGAAGTCCAGGTCCCGGGCCTTGAAATTGGGGGTGTCCGCGTTGGCAATGTTTCGCGCAAGCAGATCCAGGCGCTGGCTTTTGAGCTGAAGCGCTTTTTCGTGGTTGCCAAAAACGTTGTGCAAGCCGCTGAGGAGACTCATCTTTTTGCCTTGGTGGTTCGTGTGCTCGGATCGGGTTCCATGGGAATCACGGTCAGAGATCGGGGGCATTTATGCAATAGCCGTGCCATGCTCATCCCTGTGCCTTCAACCCAGAAGCAGGGCCTGTTTCTGGGGCTTTCCCGGTGTTTCCGGCCGAGCGGCCGGCAAGGTCTTGCCGCTGAGTTGCCGCTGCCGCCGCTGGACCCGTCAAATTTTTCTCAGGTGCTGCAGGCAGATTGAGCAAGCCCATTTGCCTGCGGGGATCGATGTCCGGCCTGTCGCCCAGGCGGTTCTGGCTGTTCTGGATCAGGCCACTGACGATCGATGCTCGGGTGATGGGGCGGTGCCTTTGCCCATCGGGATGCAATGCGGCGGCCTGAACGCCCGGAATGGGCAAGGATTGATTGGGCTCGCGGTAAGCGCGGGCGGCCGGTGTGAGGATGCTCAGGTAAAGCTCATCGAGCTGGATCTTGCGGGGGGCGCCGGTTTCCAGGCCAACGTCACGGAAATACCGGTCGACCAGGTTGAGCTGGTCCAGCACACTCATGTTTCGGATGCTGGCCGCCTGGCCCAGTTTGTCGACGCTGGCCGCCCCGCGCCCAGGGCCTTCGCAAAACTGGATGATGCCGTGGCAACGGCCGTTCGATGCCTTGGGGTTGAGGCCATCGCTTTCCATCATGGCCACGTGGGCGAAATCGTCCGGGTTGAAATTGAAATCGTCGGCCAGTTTGAGGATGCGGTCGTACACCAGAGGCTGCTCAGCACGGCTGAGGTAACCTTTTTCGACCGCCCGCTCCAGGGTTTTTTGAAGTACCGCATGGGTTTGTCCGGACTGGCGGGCCAGCAGTCTTTCCTGGGTGGACCAGGAGGCGCTGGCGGTGAGGCTGCTGTCTTTAGCGGGGGTGGGTGTCGTAAATTCGACGGTCTGACCGGGGAAGATCAGGTTCGGATTGGCGATGCCGTTGGATTTGGCCGTTTTCAAGGCTTGTCGCATGGCTTCGTTGTCGCTCAAAGAAATACCGGCCTGGGCAGCCTGTTTTTTGGCCAGGCCGATGAGTGTCTCGCCGGCACGCACTTCGACCCGTGCCTTCTGGGCTGGCTGACTGAGTTGGTCCTGTGCCGATTTCAGGAGTTCACCAAAGCCGCCCGCAGGCCCCTGAGGGTCGCGGATGGACGGAGTCATGCCTGAGGAGGGCGTGATCCCCGGGGATGATGACAGCAGAATGGGCGACGATGTACTCATGCTTCAGTTCACTCGGTGCAAGAGCCCTGTTTGGCTCGTTTTATGCTTGTGCCTCTCACATGTTCAATGGCTGACGGAATTTCCACAGGCAACCCAAAATGCAAAGAGCGTGCCAAACAGATCGAGCAGTGCGGCGGAATCCCCCGGCCTCGCCAGATGCCCGCAGGCCTGCATCCGCGGCCTGGCGGCTGCTCATCCTGCTGCTGTGGGTGGTGGGCGCGCATGCCGCATGGGCCAAAGATCCAGGCCAGACGCTGAGCGCGGGTGCTCGCCAGTGGGTGGCCGAGCAGCGCGGTGTGCGAGCTGAATCGGTCAACATCGGCGAGATCGATACCCGCCTCAAGGTGCCGCTGTGCCATGACCGCAAAGGATGGCAATACGACTTTCCCTCGGCGCAGCAGCAAAGCCTGCGTGCCCGTTGCGCAGAGCCGGTCGCCCAGTTCTTTTTGAATGTGAATGTCAGCGGCCCCAGAACGGCGGCATCGGCCGCCAGGACCCCGAATGCCCAGGAGGCCAGGGACAGCCGCCCCGTGGTGGTCTTGCGCCAGGGCCTGCTGAGGGGGACGCGGTTGACCGCGGAGCATCTGGAGCTGCTGCAGTGGCCAGCGGGCAACGTGCCCCTTCAAAGCATCGACAACATGGACAACGCCATCAATGCCGAATTGACCCGCGACGTTCTGGCCGGGAAACCGATCCGGAGCACGGATTTACGCCCGGCGCTGCTGGTCAAGCGGGGCCAGACGGTCACCTTGACCATTCGTCAGGAGGGTGGATTTGCGGTCACAGCGCAGCTGGAAGCCTTGCAAGACGGCCGAAAGGACGATTCGATCCGCTTGAAAAACCCCGAATCCGGTCGTATCCTGACCGGTAAAGTGGTTGGGCTCAACAGCGTGGAGGGACAATGAGCACATGTTTCTGCACGTCTGTAGCCTCAGGTCCTCAAGTTTTCCCGTGCACTGTCGAATCTGATGACAAGGGCTAAAATCAAAGCCCATTGCCGGTACTGCCGGCAGGAGTGAAGAAGATGAGCGACCCGATTTCTAACTACAGCCGCATCGCGCTCAATGACGCGCGTACCCGCAGCTCGGCCAGCAGGCCGGAGGCACTGGACGGACGTTCCGAGTCCGGTCAGGGCGCTGCTGTGGGTGCTTCTTCCATCATGACCCCGATGGGTGACCAGCTCCAGCTCAGCGATGTGGCACTGCAGGCCATGAAGACCGATGCGTTTGATCGGGCCAAGGTCGACGCCATCAAGTCCGCCATCGAGAAGGGGGACTACCCGCTCGATCCGCGCCGGATCGCCGAAAGCTTCTACGCCATTGAACAGATGATCAAAGGCTGAGCCTCTGGCTCTGTTGCCAAGGCACTTCATGTCCGGTAAATCCTCGGGCTTTCAACCTTCCTCTGCGCCTGCGGCGCTGTCTTTTGCCGAGACCTCACACGCCACAGCATTGCGTCTTCTGTCCTTGATCGATGCGGAATTCGACGCCCTCAAACGGCAGGATCTGACGGGTTTTGAGGCTTTGCAGCCAGAAAAACTGCAGCTGCTGGAGCAGCTGGGCGATGTGGCCAAAAAAATCGAACAAGGGGCGCAGGCAGACCAGGACCGCGCCCAATGGGATGCTTTCAAGGCGCTCGTGCACCGCTGCCGGGATGGTCATCGGCGCAACGAGACCCTGATCAGCCGCCAGCTGATGACGATCCGCGGTGCCTTGCAGGCGCTCTCCGGTGCCAATGGCCCGGATTCCGTTGAAATGTACGATCGCCTTGGGCAAATCACACAGTCCAATAGACGTGATCGTTACAACGAGGCTTGACGCCTCTTGGGCGCTGTCCTGTGGCCCGAGGCCGGGTATTCAGTCAATCTTCAGACGCAATTGCTCACCCTGGCTTTTCTTGGGCAAAGTCAGTGTCAGCAGCCCTTTTTCGTAATGTGCCTTGGCATCTTTCTGGCTGACCTCGATGGGCAGCGACAGGCTTCGACTGGTCACGCCGTGGTAACGCTCGGTGCGTAACCAGGATTCGTTTTTCTGAATTTCTTCCTGCTTGATCTCGGCCTTGACCGTCACCCGGTTGCCGTCGATCGAGACTTCGATGTCTTCCTTGCTGGCGCCCGGCAGCTCAGCCTGGATGATGTATTGCGAGTCGGTATCTTTGACATCCAGGCGTATGGGGCCTGGTGCATTGGATTCGCCATGAAGGGGGCGGATATAAAAACCGGGGAAATCCTTGAAAAAGTCTTCCAGCAAATCGCTGCTGCGGTTCATCAGAGATTTTTGCATGTCACGCTCCTGGGTTGAAAGTGAATGTGGCCATGTCGGGGCCACTCGCGACTTTCGTTGCGGTCAGCGGCTGGCGCAATACTGTGCTTGAAGTAGTCCCATGGGTTGCCTGTGGGGTGTCTATCTTTTGGGCGTGTACCTGCAGCTTTGCATCTCCTGATGCCCGGTGCGATGGCATCGGCCGTAAGGGTTTAAGTAACAATGGTGACAAAAGTGTTCAGGATAGTCTGGAAAGATTGAAAATCCAATAAAACCTCCGACACCATGCAAATCTGGCAGCCCTCCGATGCGCATCGGCTTCGCCAAATGCGTCTCGCCCAAGGCCTGGACACCTTTGCGTTGGCCACCAGGTGCACGCTGTCGGAGCGCCAGCTGCTGGAGCTCGAGGGCACAGGCGAAGGCAGCTTCTACAGCGAAACCATCAAATTCCAGACCGGCATCAAGATGCTCCGGCTCCTTGGCGATGAGACCGCAGCGCAGTCTGTGCAGGCCACCGCCTTGCCTCCCGTTGTGTCTGGCAAAGCCTTGCAATCGGTCAATCTCCCCTTGCAAGTGGCGCCGCCATCCGAAAACCAGAGGCTGCTGCGCCACATTGGCATGGCCTTGGCGCTTTCCGGTGCGCTGGTGAGCTTGGTCAATATCCTGGATGGGCTCGGGCCGCGCCCTGGTGGTGTGTTGCTGGTTGTCGTGGGGCTGGCGATCGTTGCGCTGGCCCTGCTGGGCAGAAACTGGTGGGCCGTGGTGGTGCTCTGCTGGGGCTGTCTGCTGATCAATTTCTCCAGTGCGCTCGCGATCAGGGGGCTGGAGAACGTGTCATGGGTGGCGGTGCCCATTGCGGTCATGGCGGCGGGCTGGTTCATGGGGCGAGGCATGGCCTGGACGATAGCGGCAGTCAGCGGTCTGGGCGCCCTGGGCCTGTACCTCATGCATCGGCAGGGTTATGCCTTCGCCAAGGCGATGCCAATCGAGTCGGTACTGGCAGGACTGCTGGTGGCCTGCGCCGTCGCCGCACTGGTTGGCGGAGCCATTTCACAAACCTATGGGCGCCAGATCGAACTGATCAGTGAATCCCGGGCCGAATTGAATGCCGTGATGGACAGCACCCGCGCCATGATCTGGTCGGTCAGTGCCCATGATTTCCGTTTGCGCACCTTCAACCGCGTGCTGGAGCGGGAAGTGCATACCCTGTTGGGCGTGCAACCTGGTCAGGGCATGTTGCCTGAACAGGTTTTCGGTGCCGAACAGGGACAGGACTGGGATGCCCTGTACAGAAAAGCCGTCGATAGCGATGGACTTGCGATTGAAAAAGAGATCTTCGGTGACGAGCGGCTGTTTGAGGTCAGTTTCCAGCCGATTCACAAGGCGAATCAGGTGATCGGTATCGCGGTCTATGCACAGGAGATTGGCAAACAGAACCAGTCTGAGCGCATGGTGGCCTGAGGTGAGCACGCTCTGGCGTTGCGTGTTTGGTTGCCGTTGGCACCGGGGGGTGCTGGAACCAAAACAAAAGGTCCTTGCATCGCTGCAAGGACCTTGAATGGTGGCTCCCCGACCTGGGCTCGAACCAGGGACCTACGGATTAACAGTCCGGCGCTCTACCGACTGAGCTATCGGGGAATAGCCCTCAATTATAGCGTCAAAAAGCAGCTCAGAAACTGGTGCGGACCGTGATGCGGCCAGTGCGCGGCGCACCCGGGTAGAGGTAGTAGTGGCCAAACTGCTTGGGCGACTCGCGCCAGTAGCGCTGGTCGGTCAGGTTGTCGATGGCAAAGGTCCACTCGGTGCGGATGCCACCCATGCGCGTGTCGTAGTGCGCGGCGAAGTCCAGCGTGGTCCAGGCGGGCAGGTTGATGCTGCCGTCTTCGAGCACTCTGCGCTGGCCTTCATGGCTCAGGCGCAGGCTGGTGCGCAGGCCGGGCACATCGGCCCAGCGGTACTGGGCGAGGGCGCGCAGGGTGTATTTGGGAACATTGACGGGACGCTGGCCATTGACAGAGGGATCGATAGTGGCTTGCTGGCGCTGCGCGTCAATCCAGGCGCCGCTGCCTTGCAGCAGCCAGGGGCCTTGTACATAGGAGCCGCCCAGCTCCAGACCGGTGTTGTGGGTGTTTCCGTCAATGCGGCGTACGCAGTTGTTGTTGACATCGCAGGCATCGCCCGATTGCGGGCGCTTGATGTCAAACCAGGCCAGCTGCCACTTGAGTGGACCGGTCTGGGTCTTGAGACCAAGCTCCAGTTGCTTGCTCCGCAGGGCGGGCAAAGGTTGACCGGCGTTGCTGTATTGAGGCAGGTTGGGAGCAGCATCGACCTCGATGCCCTCGCCATAGCTGCCATAGACTACAGAGCTGGCGGTTAACTCCTGGCTTACTGCTAGCCAGGGTGTGGTGAAGCTGGATTGAATGCGGTTACTGTTGCTTGCGTCACTGGTGCCGCGGTCCATATTTGTGTGGCGCAGACCCAGCCAAAGGGCTGTACTGGCGGATAGAGTGAGCTTGTCCTTGAGTGAAAGTTCGGTGTAGTACTCGCTGCGAATGTTGCCAGTGTCTGGTATGGGGCTCGGATCAGAGTAGCTTGGAAGCGAAGTGAACATGGAGCCGGTGCCTGCCGAGTTGTAGGCATAGGGCTGGGTGTTCAGCGTCATGCGGTAACGTATCAAACTCACAGATACATCGTTTTTAAACCCTCCCAGCATGGTTTGACCGCTGAGCTCGGTTTGCAGTGCGTCGACCTTCCGTCGTTCGTTGTCACTGCGGTAGTCGTACAGATCAAAAGTGCCGTTTTGGCAGAAGCGATCCCCGTAGCCTTCAGCAGCGCAACCTAGTGCAAACGCCAACCGGTCATCGGTCTTCAGGCGTTGCGCTCCATAGCTCGTGGTCCACAACCAGCCATTGGCCAGATTCTGTTTGAAGCGGATAGTGCCGGTGTCGGCGCCAAAGACGCCAGGTACGGCCCAGTCCCGCCAGGTCAGATTGCGCTTCCCGTCCACGGGCGCGGGCAGGGAGTTGCCCAGCAGGCTGTACCCATTCACCCCGATCTGCTGTCGCTCGCTGCGCTCAAATTCCCACTCCAGCTTGCTGTCCGGCGTGATGCGCCAGTCCATGGCCAGGGCGATGAGGTTGCGGTGGCCCTGGGTGTTGCGGATGTAAGGGTTGAGGTCTTCGTAGGCGGCGTTAAAGCGGTAGCCGAAGTCCTTGTTCTCGCCAAAGCGGGCACCGAGGTCGAGGGCGATGCTGCTGCTCTTGCCGTTGCCGTAGCTGGCGGTGACCGACCGGATTGTGTCGTCGTTGCCAGTGGGGGCGCGCTTGACCACATAGTTGGCCAGGCCGCCGGGGGCGCTGGTGCCCGCCTGGATGCCGCTGGTGCCCTTGAACAGTTCGATGCGCTCCTTGTTTTCCATCGGGATCATGGTTTCGGCCGAGATGGGCAGGCCTTCGCGGCGGTAGTTGTAGCGGTTGTCCAGGGTGTAGCCGCGCACGCTCAGGATGTCCCAGTAAGCGGGCGAGTTGTAGCTGTCGGAGACGCTGGCATCCAGGCGCAGGGCGTCCGAGATGCGGGTGGCGCCGATGTCACGCAGGGTCTGGGCGTCGATGTTGACGCCGCTGAAAGGCGCTTTGGACAGGGGCACATCGCCAAAGCCGCTGACCTGCTGCGACGCGGGGCTGGTGATGACCAGTTCCTGGGGGGGGGCAGCATTTTGCGACCAGGCGGTGCTGGCCACGCACAAGGCGGCTGCCGCGGCAATGCGGCTCATGGGCATGGATGGCGTGTGGTGTGCCATGACGTTTTCCTTCAACGTTATGGCAGGTCGGCTGGCGGGGAACAGGTGTGCGCCAGAGAAAGGCGCGGTTCCTTGGACAAGCTTCCCTGCGCGAGGATTACCTCAATCAGGTTCAAAGGGACTTTCTCAGTCGGCACTGTTGAAGGTGCCAACACCCCTAGCGGATGCCGCAGTCGGGCTGCAGCGGTGTAGATTCTAAATCAGGCCCAGACGGCGGTGCAGAGTGGTCGAGGTTGTCGTGTACTGCAGCAGGGTCTTGTCCTCGGGCCACAGGTGGGCAGCTGCGCCGAAGGCGGCCAGCGTGGCTTCGTGGAAGCCGCAGAGGATGAGCTTTTTCTTGCCCGGGTAGGTGTTGATGTCGCCCACCGCAAAAATGCCTGGGGCGCTGGTGGCAAAGGTTTCGGTGTTGACCACCAGCTGCTTGCGCTCGATCTGCAGGCCCCAATGCGCCACCGGCCCCAGCTTGGGCGACAGGCCCAGCGCCATCACCAGCTGGTCACAGGGCTGGTCGGCCTCGGTGCCTTCGGCGTTGAGGTGGCGCAGGGCGGTCAGGCGATCACCCTCGGTCGCGATGGCCGTGGGCTGGCCGGCCACAAAGCGGACCCGGCCTGCGGCCTGCGCGGCCTTGAAGGCCTCGACACGTCCAGGCTCGGCACTGAAGTGCTCGCGCCGGTGCATGAGCGTGACGTTGGCGGCGCTGGCTGCGGCATCCAGACAGGTTTGCAGGGCACTGTCGCCATCGCCGCAGACCAGCAGGTGCTGACCGCCAAAGTCGGGCAGAGGGGAAGAGGCGAACCAGACCTGCTTGCCCATGTGCGGTGCCAGACCCTCGATGGCCAGGCTGCGCGGGAGAAAGGCGCCCACGCCTGCGGCAATGAACACGGTTTTGGCCAGCCAGGCGCTGCTGCCGGTGCTCACCGCCCAGCGGCCGTCGTCGCTGGCTTGCAGGCTTTCAACGGTCTGGCCGAGGTGAAAGGTGGGTTTGAAAGGCGCAATCTGCTGCTGCAGGCGCTCGACCAGCTCACGGCCGGTACAGACCGGGATGCCGGGGATGTCGTAGATGGGTTTGTCGGCGTAGAGCTCGGCGCACTGGCCTCCTGCGTGGGGCAGAGCGTCGACGATGTGGCAGTCAATACCCTGCAGGCCGAGCTGGAAAGCCTGGAAGAGGCCCACCGGGCCCGCCCCGATCACCAGCGCATCGGTTTCGATCGGGGTGGCCATGGCAGGGATCAGCGGGCCAGTTCGCCCAGCTTGCCGGTCTTGTCTTTCCACTCTTCTGCGTCGGGCAGAGGAGCCTTGCGCTTGGTGATGCTCTTCCAGTGGGGCAGCTTGGCCAACTCGGCGTTGAGCGCGGTCATGTGCTGCTGGTCGGCAGGCAGGTCTTCCTCGGCATAGATGGCGTTGACCGGGCACTCGGGGATGCACACGGCGCAATCGATGCACTCATCGGGGTCGATGGTCAGGAAGTTCGGACCTTCGCGGAAACAATCGACCGGGCAGACGTCCACGCAGTCGGTGTATTTGCAGCGGATACAGGATTCGGAAACAACGTGGGTCATGATGTGCTCTGAAAACGGGGCAGGGCGTGCCCGCAAAACAGTTCGATTTTAACTGGGGACGAACACCCCGCGGTGCGCGCTTGTTCTCTGTCATCCCCGGGGCTGGCCCAGGGAGCCATCTGGATGTTTTGTTTCGCTGTCATCCTCGGGCTTGACCCGGGGATCCATGGATTCCCCGGTCAAGCCGGGGAATGACATCCATTGGGGTCGGTCATGACAGCGCCCATTGGAGCCGGTCATGACAGCACCCAGTGGGACGGGCACCCATTGGGGCTTTTCATGACAGCAGCGCAGTCAGTTCACCAGTACAGCGCCTGAGGTCTTGTGGCTGGCGGTGTCCACCAGCACCAGGGCGCCCAGCACGCGCGACTGCGCAAAGGGCAGGGTGACCAGCGGCTCCTGCAGTGCCAATGTCACATGGCCGATGGCGTTGGGCGGCAGCTCGGTGGCTTCTTCTTCGGCCAGCGTGTTGACGTTCAGGCGGTGCACCACGCGTTGCACCTTGGCCTTGACCCAGCGGTGGCCGTGCAGCGCCCAGTAGACGCGGCCGGGCACCAAAGGCTCGTCGTCCATCCAGGCGATGGTCGTGTTGAGCGTGCGCTGGCCCTCGGGGGCACCTTCGCCTGCCAAAATCCAGTCACCGCGCGAAACATCGACCTCGCGGTCGAGGACGATGCCGGCGCTGTGGCCTGCGGCCTTGTTCTGGGGCTGGCGCGTGGCCGACAGCACTTGCGAGACCACGGCGGTCTGGCCGCTGGGGAAGACCTTGACCGTCTGGCCGGGTGCGATCGAGCCGGTGGCCACACGGCCCCAGAACACGCGGCGGCCCTGGGTGGTGACGCCGGAGTCGTGGAATTTTTCGACCCACTGCACCGGAAAGCTGAAGGCCACTTCGGTTTCGGCCGGGGTGACGGGCAGGTCTTCCAGAATCTCGAGCAGGCTGGGGCCGGTGTAGCCGCACCAGTCGGGCTGGGGCTCGACCACGTTCCAGCCCTTGAGGGCGGAGACGGGCACCACGGCGGTGACGCGGATGCCGGCATCGCGCGCGAACTTGGCCAGCGCGGCTGCGATGTTTTTGTAGGCCAGCGCCGCGTCTTCCACGGCGTCGAGCTTGTTGATGGCGAACACGACAGACGGCACACGCAGCAGATTCACCAGCAGCGAGTGGCGGCGGGTTTGCGGCAGCAGTTCCAGCGCGGGGTTGGACCAGTCGAGCTTGATGGCGTCGACCAGCACCACGGCGGCGTCGGCACTCGATGCGGCCGTCACCATGTTGCGGGTGTACTGCTCATGGCCGGGTGCGTCGCCAATGATGAACTTGCGGTCTTCGGTGCTGAAGTAACGGTAGGCCACGTCGATGGTAATGCCTTGCTCGCGCTCGGCGCTCAAGCCGTCGGTCAGCAGGGCCAGATCGGTTTCACCCGAGCGCTGCACCCCCGCCAGGTGGTCCTGTAGCACGGCCTTGGTGTCGACCAGCAGGCGGCCGATCAGCGTGCTCTTGCCGTCGTCGACCGAGCCGCAGGTGATGAATTTGAGGGCGGAGAAGTGGTGTTCGTTGTGCATGGGGCAAATCGCTCGATGTTCAGGTGTCCGTTCAGCCTGAGCCTGTCGAAGGCAGTCAGGGCTGCATGTGCTTCGACAAGCTCGGCACGAACGGTGGGTGGTCTTCAAAGCACGGTGGGTGGTCTTAAAAATAGCCGTCTTTCTTGCGCTTCTCCATCGACGCATCGGACGTCTTGTCGTCCATGCGCGTGGCGCCGCGCTCGCTGACTTCGGCCGCCAGCGTCTCGATCACGATTTGCTCGGGCGTGGCCGCGTCGCTTTCCACCGGGCAGGTGCAGGTGATGTCGCCCACGGTGCGAAAACGCACGTCGCGCACCACGACCTGTTCGCCGTCCTTGGGGGGCGTCAGTTCGGTCACCGGCACCAGCAGGCCCCGGCGGTCCACCACCTCGCGCTTGTGGGTGTAGTAAATCGAGGGCAGGGCGATGTTTTCGCGGGCGATGTATTGCCACACATCCAGCTCGGTCCAGTTGCTGATCGGGAACACGCGGAAGTGCTCGCCGGGGTGGATGCGGGTGTTGAACAGCGTCCACAGTTCGGGGCGCTGGGCCTTGGGCTGCCACTGACCGAAGCTGTCGCGGTGCGAAAAGATGCGTTCCTTGGCGCGGGCCTTTTCCTCGTCGCGGCGCGCCCCGCCAATGAGCGCGTCAAAGCGGAATTCCTCGATGGCTTCGAGCAGGGTGACCGACTGGTGCACGTTGCGGCTCTCCCCCGGGTGCGCCAGGCGCACGGTGCCGCGCTTCATCGAATCCTCCACGCTGCGCACGATCAACTCGGCGCCCAGTTCCTTGGCCCGGAAGTCGCGGAAGTCGGTCACCTCAGGGAAGTTGTGGCCGGTGTCGATCATCAAGAGCGGGTACGGCAGGCGGCCAGCACCAAAAGCCTTTTCGGCGCACTTGAGCATGACCAGCGAGTCCTTGCCGCCCGAAAACAGCAGGGCAGGGCGCTCGAAAGCGGCGGCGACTTCGCGCAGGATGAAGATGGTTTCCTCTTCCAGCGCATCCAGGTGGCTGTTGCTCAGCAGGTGCAGCGTATCGGTCATGGCATTCATTCGGTTCTCTCGTATCTCAATTCAGGTCAGCGTGTTTTGTGGACGCCCGGCGAGGCTTGATGTGATGTGGGGTGGGCTCGGGGGCACAGTGGGCGACGATGTGTGGTGCAAAGCGACTTCTGAGGAGCCCGCTGTGCCCTGAATCCGCCGCGCATCACACCTCGCAACGCATCAGCCCTTCACATGCAGTCCACACTCCTTGGCCGCCTCATCCTCCCACCACCACCGCCCCGCGCGAAACTCCTCGCCCAAGCTGATGGCCCGTGTGCACGGCGCGCAGCCGATGCTCGGGAAGAACTGGTCGTGCAGCGGGTTGTAGTCCACCTGATGCTCGGCGATGTAGTGCCACACATCGCCCCAGGTCCATTGGGCCAGCGGGTTGAACTTGTGCAGCCCTTTGCTGGCCACTTCGCTGTCGTCCTGCAGCGGCACTTCGGCGCGAGCGTTCGACTGTTCCTTGCGCAGACCGGTGATCCAGGCCTTCTGGCCCGCCAGGGCGCGCGAGAGCGGCTCCATCTTGCGGATGTTGCAGCAGGCCTTGCGCAGCTGGATGCTCTTGTACATCGCATCCTGGCCTTCGTTGCGGATGAACCAGATCACCGATTCCTGTTCCGGGCGGTAGACATGCACCGGCGCGCGCGAGTGGGCTTGGGTGCGCTCCAACAGGGCCAGGGTTTCGGTGTGCAGGGCACCTGTTTCCAGCACAAACACCGGAATGTCCAGGCGCAGGCGGTTGATGATGTGGGTGATGACCACGTCTTCGGCGCCCAGGCTGGAGGCTTGTGTGAGCGGCTGGAAGTCGGCGGCTGCGTGGCGCAGCAGGGCCTCGGTCTCGGCCAGTTTGGCGGCAAAGCCGGCGCTGGCCTTAGCGTGCAGTTCGGTCGCTTTGGCAGGCGCAGCGCGGGAAGAAATCAGGCTGGAGGTCATGGTGTCTGTGTCGTCGGCGTCTCGTGTCCCTGTCATCCTCGGGCTCGACCCGAGGATCCATGGATGGTCGGGTCAAGCCCTCCCATGACAAACATCGTCAGGCGGCCTTGGCAAAGTGCGGTTGGGTTTCCACGGCCGAGCCCTGGTAGAAGCCGGCGTAGCGGTCGAGCTGGCGCTGGGCGGCGCTGGCGTCCACTCCCTCCTTGAGCACGGCGACGTCAAAGCCGGTGCGCTGCATCTGCACCAGCTGGTCGATCAGCACGTCGCCGGTGGCCCGCAGTTCGCCGGCAAAGCCCAGGCGGCGGCGGAGCAAAAAGGCCTGGCTGTAGGCGCGGCCGTCGGTGAAGGCAGGAAACTGAAGGTCGATGCGGGTGACGCCCGCCAGGTCGAGCGTGCGCGGGTCCAGGTCGTTGGCCAGCTCCAGCACGCCGGTCTTCGTGGCAGCCTGGTGTTCTTGTTCGCTGATGATTTTCATGTGTGTGCTCCCTGGATTCAGACCGTTTCGGTGTCAGCGGCCGGATGGCGCGCGGCGTTCGCCGCGGCCTTGAAGGGCTCCTGACCCACGCGCCGCAGGGTTTCGATGAAGGCTTCGGTTTTGCCATTGGCCGAGGTGCGCAGCTCCTTGTAGGTGTCGAGGATGGCCTCGATCACATCGGGCACTTCGGCGGCCGAGAACGACGGGCCAACCACCTTGCCGGGGGTCGCAGGGCCCGAGATGTCCTTGCCGTCGGAGCCGCCCAGCGTGACCTGGTACCACTCCTTGCCGTCCTTGTCCACGCCCAGGATGCCGATGTGGCCCGAGTGGTGGTGACCGCAGGAGTTGATGCAGCCGCTGATGTGCAGGTCGATGTGGCCCAGGTCGTGCAGCTCGTCCAGGTCCTGGTAACGCTCGGTGATGGCGCTGGCCGTGGGGATGGAGCGGGCATTGGCCAGGGCGCAGTAGTCGCCGCCGGGGCAGGCGATCATGTCGGTCAAGAGGCCGATGTTGGGCTGGGCCACGCCCAGCGCCTTGGCCTCGAGCCACAGCGCATGCAGCTGGTCCATGCGCACCCAAGGCAGCAGCAGGTTTTGGGTGTGCGTGACACGTGCTTCGCCTGCCGAATACTTTTCGGCCAGGACGGCGGCGGCCTCGAGCTGGTCGGCCGTGGCATCGCCGGGGGCATAGCCCGGGCGCTTGAACGACAGCGACACTGCGCGCAGCTGCGGGTTGCGGTGGGGCTTGACGTTCTGCGTCAGCCAGCGGGCAAAGGCGGGGGCCTTGGCCGCCTCGATGCTCAGCTGTGCTTCGGCCTGGGCGAGCCATTCGTCGGTGTTCTCGGGCAAATCCAGTGCCGGCGCTGCAAAACCAGCCTGAACGCGATCGAGTTCGGCCTGCGGGATGGTGTGCAGTCCGCCGTCGCGCTCGACGATCTCTTTGTACTCGGTCTCGACCTCGTCGAAGTAGCGCTGGCCTTCGGCCTTGACCAGGATCTTGATGCGGGCTTTGTACTTGTTGTCTCGGCGGCCCCAGCGGTTGTAGACACGCACCACGGCTTCGAGGTAGTTCATGATCTCCTGCCAGGGCAAGAATTCGCGGATTACCACGCCGTTGACCGGCGTGCGGCCCATGCCGCCGCCCACCAACACTTTGAAGCCGACTTCGCCCGCGTCGTTCTTGAGTACCTGCAGGCCCACATCGTGCCAGCCGATTGCGGCGCGGTCTTCTGTGGCGCCGGTGATGGCGATCTTGAACTTGCGCGGCAGGTGCGCGAACTCAGGGTGCAGCGTGCTCCACTGGCGGATCAGCTCGGCATAAGGCCGCGGATCGACGACTTCGTCCACCGCCACACCGGCCAGCTCGTCGGTGGTGGTGTTGCGGATGCAGTTGCCGCTGGTCTGGATGCCGTGCATGTTCACGCTGGCCAGCAGGTCCATCACATCGGCCGCCTTGGACAGAGGAATCCAGTTGAACTGCACGTTCTGGCGCGTGGTGAAGTGGCCGTAATTGGTGCGCAGCAGCGGTGCGGCGCCCGGCAGCTTGTCTTGTGTGGCTTGCGCTTCGGCCAGCAAGGCGGCGTCGGGCGTGTCGTAGTCGCGGGCGATGCGGGCCAGCACCTTGAGCTGGCCGGCGCCGATCACACCGTAGGGCACCGCCACGCGCAGCATGGGGGCGTAGCGCTGCACATACCAGCCGTTTTGCAGGCGCAAGGGGCGGAACTGGTCTTCGGTCAACTGACCTGTTTGCCAGCGGCCCAGCTGGTCGCGGAACTCTGCGGCACGGGCTCGGACAAATGCTTTGTCGAATTCGGTGTACTGGTACATAAAAGCGGCGGGAGAAAAAATCAGATCAGGACCAGCTTGGTACCGGCCCATGCGAGCAGCACGGACAGCATCGAGCGGATCACGCGGTCGGGGGTGTGGTGTGTCAGCCGGGAGCCTAGCCAGATGCCAGGCAGGGAGCCGGCCAGCAGCTTGGCCAGCAGGGGCCAGTCCACCGACCCGAGCGAGGCGTGGCCGAGACCCGCCACCAGGGTGAGCGGCACGGCGTAAGCGATGTCGGCCGCCACGATGCGTGGCAGCGGCAGCAGCGGATACAGGATCAGCAGCACGCTCACGCCAATGGCACCGGCACCGACCGAGGTCAGGGTGACCAGGCTGCCGATCAACGCGCCAAACAGCAGTGGCAGGCTCCAGTGGCGGGGTGTGGTGGCTCGCGACTCGTCGCTGGCCGACAGCTCGCGGGGCAGCTGCTTGCCGCGCACGGCCTTGTAGAACATGGCCACCGCCGTCAGCAGCAACGCCACGCCGAGGGTGCTGGTCATGACCGACTGCACATGCGGGTTGGCGGGACCCACCCAGCGCAGCACGCCGATGGTGATGAGTGATGCCGGGATGCTGCCCAGGCTCAGCAGGCCCACCACGCGCCAGGGCACGATGCGCTGGCGGGCAAACGAGACGGTGCCGCCGAGCTTGGTGAAGGCTGCAAACAGCAGGTCGGTGCCCACGGCCATGTAAGGCTTGACCCCGAAAAAGAAGATGAGCAGGGGCGTCATCAGCGATCCGCCGCCCACCCCCGTGAGGCCGACGACAGTGCCGACAAAGAAACCCGCAATGACATAACCCAGATCCAGCATGGGCGCTACTGTAAGGTCGCTTTATGCCTGTACAAACGATTTTTTAGTTGTTCATATATTCTTTCTGTTTATAAGGATGGGTGTGGGCTCGCACAAATGGCCTTGCCCGCAAAGCCTTGCTGCCGGCCAGTTTGGGTTTACACGGTAAAGTTTCGCCTTTTCACGCTAACCCCTTAGGACCTTATGAATCGCCTCATGACCGCCGGCCTGCTGGCCGCAACCCTGAGCTCGGCCGCCCTGGCCCAGGCCCCGATCAAAATCGGCGAAATCAACAGCTATTCCGCCATCCCTCAGTTCACACAGCCCTACAAGCAGGGCTGGCAGCTGGCGGTGGAGCAGATCAACGCGCAGGGCGGCCTGCTGGGCCGCAAGGTCGAGGTGATCGCCCGCGACGACGCAGGCAAGCCCGAAGAAGCCCTGCGCCACGCTGTCGAACTCACCTCCAAGGAGAAAGTGGACGTGCTGGCCGGCGGCTTTTTGTCGAACGTGGGCCTGGCCCTGGCCGACCACGCGCAAAAGAACAAGCGTCTGTTTGTGGCCAGCGAGCCGCTGACCGACGCCATCGTCTGGGACAAGGGCAACCGCTACACCTTCCGCTTGCGCCCGAGCACCTGGATGCAATCGGCCATGCTGGTCGAGGAAGCTGCCAAAATGCCCGCCAAGCGCTGGGCCACGATTGCGCCCAACTACGAATACGGCCAGAGCGCTGTGGCCAGCTTCAAGGAGCTGCTCAAGGCCAAACGCCCCGATGTGGAGTTCGTGAGTGAGCAGTGGCCTGCCCAGGGCAAGATCGACGCCGGCAGCACGCTCACGGCCACCATGGCCAGCAAGCCCGACGCCATCTTCAACGTGACCTTCGGCGCCGACCTCGCCAAGCTGGTGCGCGAAGGCAACCAGCGCGGCGTCTTCCCCAAGACCCCGGTGGTCTCCTTGCTCTCGGGTGAGCCCGAATACCTGGAGGTGCTGAAAGACGAGACGCCCAAGGGCTGGATCGTGACCGGCTACCCCTGGGACCAGCTCGACAACAAGGACCACGCCGCCTTTGCGGCCAGCTACTACAAGCGCTTCAACGAGAACCCCAAGGTGGGCTCAGTGGTCGGCTACGCCACCATGCAGGCCATTTTTGCGGCGATCAACAAGGCCAAGTCCACCGACAACGAAAAACTGATCACAGCCCTGCGTGGCCTCAAATTCAACACACCCTTCGGTCCGGCCGAGTTCCGCGCCATCGACCAGCAATCCACCATGGGTGCCTATGTGGGCAAGCTCGACCAGCGCGGCGGCAAGGGCACCATGACCGAATGGCGCTATGCCGATGGCAAGAACTACCAGCCCAGCGATGCCTACGTGAAGGCGCGTCGCCCGGCCGAAGCCATCAAGTAAACCGACCATCGGTTTCACCGAGCCGCCCGCCTTCAGGCAGGCGGCTTTTTCATGCCTTGGCCGTGCCGGGCTTGAACCGCTGTGCGCCCAGATGCGCTGCAAGCGATGAAGCCAGCGGCAGCGGCTCGCCTTCGAGCAGCGCGGCAATCAGCTCGCCGCAGAGCACGTTCAGGCTGATACCGCGCGCGCCCATGCCGGCGCACACGTGCAGGCCGGGCAGTTGCTCGGGGTGGACCGGTCCCACAGCAGGGAGGCGGTCGGGCAGGGTGCAGCGCAGGCCGGCCCAGGCCAGCACGCGGTCGGGCGCAAAAGCCGGCCGCATGGCCTGGCTCAAGCCTGGCAGCAGGGTGGCCAGGCGCGCGTGGTTGGCCGCGTGGTCCTCGTCGCGCAGCACGGCTTCGGCGCAGCCGCGCTCGAAGGTCGAGCCCAGGTACCAACCCGGCCCATCGCCGAATTCGGGCGGCAGCGGCACGCCGCTGATGAAACTGCCGTGGCCATTGACCGGCACATCGGGCAGCGCTTGAGCCCAGGTGTCCGGCAAGTCGTTCAGGGCGCCCATGCTGATCTGCCCGCGCAGCGGGTTCAGGGGCAGCGTGCCCATGGGCAGCAAGTCCCGCGTGTGGAAACCGCTGGCCACGATCAGCTGATCGGCTTCGGCCAGCAAGTGTCCCTGAGCGTTCAGCACCTGCCAGCCGCGCTCGCTCTGGCGCATAGCATGCACAGCCGTGTTCCAGCGCACTTCAATGTGGGGCATGGCCAGCTGCGCAGCCACCAGCTGGCGTGGCCGAATCCAGCCCGCCATGGCATGCCACAAAGCCTGCGCCCTGTCGGGCAGGCCGGCGGCGGCGATCTGCTCGGGGGTGGCCGGTGTGCTCCATTCGTGACCTGGTGCGGGCCAGCCATCTTCGGCAGGCAGTGCCCGCTTGCCTTCGACGCGGTGCTCCAGCACGCCGCTCCAGGCCCAGTCGGAGCCCGGCTGCAGCAGCTCGGCGCAACGCTGCAGGGTGGCGCGCACGCCTGCGCGGGTGATGCGCGAGAGCACGCTGTCGTCCGGCGAAACATGCGGCGCGGTCAGGCCTGCAGGCAGGCCGGAGGCGCCAGCGCCCACGCCTGGGCCGGCATCGAGCACCGTGACCGACCAGCCGCGCCTGGCCAGGCTGCAGGCCACGGCCGAGCCAGACAGGCCCGCACCCAGCACCAGCGCAGTTCGGCCTGGTAGGGTGTGCCAAGCCGGACGCAACTTCGTGCGCGGCGTCCATGCGGGCTGGAACACGGCCTCGAGCCGGTGCGATTTGGGTGGCAGGCCATCGGCCCGCATGACGGCAAAGCCGCATTGGGCCAGGTCTTCACGCACGCTGCGCTGGACGCACCAGCTGGCCACACGGGTGCCCGTGCGGCACAGGCGCGAGACCGCCTTGAGTGTGTGCAGTGACCACATTTCCGGATTGACGTCGGGGCTGAAGCCATCGAGGAAGACGCTGTCTGCTGGAACATCGATCTCGCGCAGCATCTTGTCCGCCGGGCCGATGCACAGTGTCAGCTGCACCCGGCCGCCTTCAAACACCAGCCGGTGCACGCCCGGCAGCAGGCCGCGCCAGGCATGGGCCAGTTTTTCGGCCAACGGTTGCAGCTCGGGCCAGGCCTGCACGCTCCGCAGGATGTCCTGCGCCGCGACCGGCCAGGCTTCAACAGACGTGAAAAACAGCCGCTCGGGCCGCTGCGGGTCTTGCAGCCATGCCTGCCACGTGGCCAGAAAACTCAGGCCCAAACCAAAGCCTGTCTCCAGCACATGCCATTTGCGCTGACTCTGCCAGGCCGGTGGTCTGCCCTCGGCTGGCCACAGACCACAGCCTTGCAGGAAGACATGCCGCGCCTGCAGCAAACCTCGGTCCATGCCATGAAAGCCCCGGCTGCGGTAGACGTCGTCAAACAGGGTGCTGCGGGGCGTGCCGTCGGCAGACCATTGAACAGGACTTGTCATGGGCCATTCACTGTCAATGTGTCATCCTCGGGTTCAACCCGAGGACCCATTGATTGCCCGGTCAAGCCGGGCAATGACATGAAGTGGGGCTGGCGATGCCCGCTCTGCACGCGATGACCACTGTGGTTGTCATCCTCGGGCCCGACCCGAGGATCCATGGATGGCCCGGTCATGCCAGGCCATGACAGGGGTGGGGCCGACGATGACCCGTCCAGCATCAGGCCTGCGAAGGGGGCACGTACCCCTGGGCCTGGTCGGCGCCTTCGCCGAAGAAATGCTTTTCCATCTGGCGGGCCAGGTACTGGCGGGCGCGCTGGTCGGCCAGGTTCAGGCGGTTTTCATTGACCAGCATGGTCTGGTGCTTGAGCCAGTCGGCCCAGGCCTGCTTGCTGACGTTTTCCCAGATGCGCTTGCCCAGTTCGCCGGGGTAGGGCGGGAAGTCCAGACCTTCGGCTTCGGTGCCGAGCTTGATGCATTGAATGGTGCGTGCCATGGGGGTGATGTCTTGATGAGTCTTAAGAAGCGCTGGTTATACGGATATAAAATTTCAGTATTTCCAGTTCTGAGCCTTTCACAGGACAATCGGCGCCGGCCTGAAGCCAGGACACCGTCTGTCCGTCAAGCCTCCACTGTAGCAACTTCCTTATTCCTGTCTGGCCCCGGGGCCGTTCCCGGGACTCCTCTTTCTGACCCATGAGTGCATTTCTTGAAGAACGCGTGCTGAGCGTTCACCACTGGACCGACCGCCTGTTCAGCTTCACCACCACCCGCGATCAGGCGCTGCGCTTCTCCAATGGCCACTTCACCATGATTGGCCTGCGCGGTGACAACGGCAAGCCGCTGCTGCGCGCTTACTCGATCGCCAGTGCCAACTACGAGGAGCACCTCGAGTTCCTGAGCATCAAGGTGCCCGATGGTCCTCTGACGTCAAAACTCCAGCACATCCAGGTGGGCGACACCATCATCGTGGGCCGCAAGCCCACCGGCACACTGCTGTGCGACTACCTGCTGCCCGGCAAACGCCTGTACCTGCTGGGCACAGGCACCGGCCTGGCGCCGTTCATGAGCATCATCCGCGACCCCGAGACGTATGAGCGTTTCGAGCAGGTCATTCTGGTGCACGGTGTGCGTCAGGTCAATGAGCTGGCCTACCACGACTACATCACGCAGGAGCTGCCCCGGCATGAATTCCTGGGCGAGATGGTGAGCAAGCAGCTCAAGTACTACCCCACCGTGACCCGCGAACCCTACAAGAACCAGGGCCGCATGACCGACCTGATGGAAAACGGCAAGCTCTTTGCCGACCTGGGTGTGCCCGCGCTCAACCCGGCCGAAGACCGCGTGATGATCTGCGGCAGCCCCGCCATGCTGCGCGACCTCAAGCGCATGTGCGAAGAGCGCGGTCTGGAAGAAGGCAACACCAGCACACCGGGCGCCTTCGTGATCGAGCGGGCCTTTGCAGACTCCTGATCCGCAGTCCTGCGGATGAAACCGGCTTCGGCCGGTTTTTTTTCGCCCGCGCCATCCCGCTGCCGGCTGGGTGGTTTTTCCATAGATGTTTCGCTCATTAGCAAACTAGAAATCAGTAGTTTGAGTTTGAAAGGTCGGCTCCCAGAATCTGTTCCATCGTCAAAACGACGAAGCATTTCTGGAGAGATTCATGACCACCACCCAGCGCATTTCCAAACTGATTGCAGTCACCACCCTGGGCCTGAGCGCCTTTGCCGCCCAAGCCCAGGTGAGCCTGCTCAACGTCTCGTATGACCCCACCCGCGAGCTGTACGTCGAGTTCAACCAGGCCTTTGCCAAATACTGGAAGGCCAAGACCGGCCAGGACGTGAGCTTCAAGCAGTCGCATGGCGGCTCGGGCAAACAGGCCCGCTCCATCATCGACGGGCTGGACGCCGACGTGGCCACCCTGGCGCTGGCCGGTGACACCGACGCCCTGCACGAGAACGGCAACCTGATCCCCAAGGACTGGCAAAAGCGCCTGCCGCACAACAGCTCGCCCTACACCTCCACCATCATCCTGGTCGTGCGCGAAGGCAATCCCAAGGGTATCAAGGATTGGGACGACCTGGTCAAGCCCGGCATCAAGGTCATCACCCCCAACCCCAAGACCTCGGGCGGTGCCCGCTGGAACTACCTGGCCGCCTGGGAATTCGCCAAGCGCAAATATGGCGGTGACGCTAAAGCCAAGGAGTTTGTGAAGAAGCTCTACGAGAACGTGCCCGTGCTCGACACCGGCGCCCGTGGCTCCACCATCACCTTTGCGCAGCGCAACCAGGGCGATGTGCTGATCGCCTGGGAAAACGAGGCCTACCTGCTCGACAAGGAATTCGGCACCAAATTCGATGTGGTGGTGCCCAGCCTGTCCATCCTGGCTGAACCCGCGGTGACCGTGGTGGACAAGAACGTCGACAAGAAAGGCACCCGCGCCGTGGCCCAGGCTTATCTGGAGTACCTCTACAGCGACGAAGGGCAGGACATTGTCGGCAAGAACTTCTACCGCCCCATCTCGCCCAAGGCCCAGGCCAAATACGCCAGGCAGTTCCCCAAGCTCAACCTGGTCACGATTGACCAGGCCTTTGGCGGCTGGGGCAAGGCCAGCAAGGAGCACTTCGCCGACGGCGCCAGCTTCGACCAGATCTACACCAGGAAGTGATTCCCCCTGATCTGCGAACACCTCGTTGATCGGTTAAGGTCTTACTTGTGTGCCGCCTATGGGCGGCTTTTTTGTGTCAACGAAGGAAAATTTCATGTCCCTCAACGCCCTGAGCGATGCCGCGCTCGACCAGCTTTTCCGCCAGGCCCGCACCGTCCACGCGTTCAAACCCGAAGCCATGTCGGACGACACGATTCACCAGCTCTACGACCTGTTCAAGTGGGGCCCCACGGCCTTCAATGGCCAGCCGGCCCGCTATGTGTTCGTCAAGAGCGCCGAGGCCAAGGCCAGGCTGATCCCGGCGCTGTCTCCCGGCAACGTGCCGCAGGTGCAAAGCGCTGCCGTGACGGTGATCGTGGCGCACGACACCCGCTTCACCGAGCACCTGCCCACGCAGTTCCCGGGTTACGACGCTAAGGCGGTGTTCGATGCCAATCCCGGCATCGTCGAGCCGGCCGCTTTCCGCAACAGCAGCCTGCAGGGCGCCTACCTGATACTGGCCGCCCGCGCCCTGGGTCTGGACAGCGGGGCCATGTCGGGCTTCAACCCGCAGGCCGTCAACGACGCCTTCTTCCCGGATGGCCGCTTCAAGGTGAACTTCCTGCTGAACATCGGCGTGGCCGATCCGGCCGGCATCTACCCCCGCGCGCCGCGCCTGGCGTTTGAAGAGGTCGCGCAGATCGTCTGAGGTCATTGCTGTGCAGGCAAAAACCCGCTTCGGCGGGTTTCTTTATTTGGTTTGGTTATTAGCAAACAAGAATAAAGTCGTTTGTGTTTGAAGGGTGCGGTCCCACAATCGCGCCCATGTCTTCGCAACCCACTCTCGTCATCGTGCCCGGCTGGCGCAATTCCGGGCCTGACCACTGGCAGAGCCTGTGGGCCGAGCGCCTGGGCGATGCCGTACGCGTGAAGATGGCTGAGGACGACTGGCAGCGCCCCAAGCGCAGTGTCTGGATGGATGCCATTGCCCGAACCATCGTGGCCCAGCAAAGGCCGGTGGTGGTGGCCGCGCACAGCTTGGGCTGCATCGCCACCACGCACCTGCCGTCTGAGGTGGCTCGCTGCATCCGTGGCGCTCTGCTGGTGGCGCCGGCCGACCCGGAGCGCCGCGGCGTGCTGGCCGACTTTGCGCCCGTGCCTTACCAGCCGCTGCCTTACCGCAGCGTGGTGGTGGCCAGCACCAACGACCCGTTTTGCCCTATCCGCACAGCGGGGGCGTATGCGCGGTCCTGGGGCAGCGAGGTTGTGCGCCTGCAAAACGCGGGGCACATCAATGTCGAATCGGGCCACGGCGAATGGCCGCTGGGCCTGGCCCTTTTGCAATCCCTGATGGCCGAGCACGCCTGGAGCGCTCAGCCGCAAACCGAACTGGAGTCCGCATGAAAACCACTGTCCGCAACGTCCAACGTCTGGCCCTCGTGGCCGCGCTGTCCCTCGCCGGTCTGACCGCCCAGGCCCAGACCCTGCTCAACGCCTCCTACGATGTGGCCCGCGAGTTCTACAAGGACTACAACGCCGCCTTTGTGGCGCACTACAAAAAGACCACCGGCAAGGACGTCAAGATCGACCAAGCCCACGGCGGCTCGAGCGCGCAGGCCCGTGCCGTCAACGACGGTCTGGACGCCGACGTGGTGACCATGAACACCACCACCGACGTGGAGTTCCTGGCCGGCACCGGTGTGGTGGCCAAGGACTGGCAAAAGCGTTTCCCTAGCAACGCATCGCCCACCACATCCACCATGCTGTTCCTCACCCGCAACGGCAACCCCAAGAACATCAAGGACTGGGACGATCTGACCAAGCCGGGTATTCAGGTGATCGTGGTCAACCCCAAGACCGGCGGCAACGGCCGCATGGCCTACCTGGCTGCCTGGGGTTATGCCAAGAAAAAGGGCGCCAGCGATGCGCAGGCCGCCGAGTTCGTGGGCAAGCTCTACAAGAACGTGCCGGTGCTGGCCAAGGGCGGGCGCGATGCGACCACCATCTTCCTGCAGCGCAACATTGGCGACGTGCTGGTGACTTTCGAGTCCGAAGTGGTGTCGGTGGACCGTGAATTCGGCACGGGCAAGGTGGACGCGGTGCATCCGTCCATCAGCATCGTGGCCGAGAACCCGGTGGCCGTGGTCGAACGCACCGTGGCCAAGAAGGGCACCGCCGAAGTGGCCAAGGCCTACCTGGACTACCTGTACTCCGACGAGGCCCAGGAGATCGCCGCCAAGCACGCCCTGCGCCCGCGCAACGCCAACATCCTCAAGAAATACAGCGCCACCTTCAAGCCGATCCAGCTGTTCACCGTGCAGGAGCTGTTCGGCTCGCTGGAGCAGGCGCAGAAGGTGCACTTCAACGATGGCGGTCAGTTCGACAAGCTCTACACCGTCAAGTGATTCTTTTCCCGCAGGCTCGGTCGCTGACCGCGCCTGCATCCCTGCTGTATGACCTCTCCTGTTTCGCAACGCCGCAAGCCCCGCCGGGTGCTGCCCGGCTTCAACCTCACGCTGGGCTACACCCTGCTGTATCTCAGCCTGATCGTGCTGATCCCGCTCTCGGCCCTGGTGTTCAAGACCTTCACCCTGAGCTGGGAGCAGTTCTGGGCGGCCGTGACCGGCCCGCGCGTGCTGGCGTCCTACCGCCTGACCTTCGGCGCCTCCTTCATCGCCGCGCTGGTCAATGTGGTGTTTGGCCTGCTGGTGGCCTGGGTGCTGGTGCGCTACGACTTCTTCGGCAAGAAGGTGGTCGATGCGCTGGTGGACCTGCCCTTTGCACTGCCCACCGCCGTGGCCGGCATTTCGCTCACGGCATTGCTGGCGGGCAATGGCTGGATCGGCCAATACCTGGAGCCGCACGGCATCCAGCTGGCCTTCAACCCCAACGGGGTGGTGATCGCGCTGATCTTCATTGGCCTGCCCTTTGTGGTGCGCACGGTGCAACCGGTGCTCGAAGACGCTGAAAAAGAACTCGAAGAAGCCGCCACCTGCCTGGGCGCCACGCGCTGGCAGACCTTCACCCGCGTCATCCTGCCGTCCATCATCCCGGCGCTGCTGACCGGTTTTGCCATGGCCTTTGCCCGCGCCATTGGCGAATACGGCTCGGTCATCTTCATTGCAGGCAACATGCCCATGGTCTCTGAAATCACGCCGCTGATCATCATCGGCAAGCTCGAACAGTACGACTACGCCGGCGCCACCGCCGTGGCGGTGGTGATGCTGGTGTTCTCCTTCATCCTGCTGCTGGTCATCAACGCGCTGCAGGCCTGGCAGCGCCGTCACACTGGGGCCCCGGTATGAGCGGCGCCGTCAGTTCTTTGGGCAAGAGCCCGCGCAATGCGCAGTCCGGCACCACCGAACCCGCCTGGGTGCGCTGGACGCTGCTGGGCATTGCGCTGGTCTTCATGTTCCTGTTTCTGGTGCTGCCGCTGGCGGCGGTTTTCACCGAGGCGCTGCGCAAGGGGCTCGACGCCTACCTGGAGGCCTTCAAAGAGCCCGATGCCTGGTCGGCCATCCGCCTGACGCTGATCACCGCTGCCGTGGCCGTGCCGCTGAACCTGGTGTTCGGCATCGCCGCCGCCTGGGCGATCGCCAAGTACGAGTTCAGGGGCAAGGCCTTTCTGACCACGCTGGTGGATTTGCCGTTTTCCGTCTCGCCCGTGGTGGCGGGCCTGATCTATGTGCTGATGTTCGGTGCGCAGGGCTGGTTTGGCCCCTGGCTGCAGGCGCACGACATCAAGATCATCTTTGCCGTGCCCGGCATCGTGCTGGCGACCGTGTTCGTGACCTTCCCCTTCATCGCCCGCGAGCTGATCCCGCTGATGCAGGCGCAGGGCACCGAGGAGGAGCAGGCCGCCATCGTGCTGGGTGCGACAGGCTGGCAGACCTTCTGGCATGTGACGCTGCCCAACATCAAGTGGGGCCTGATCTACGGCGTGATTTTGTGCAACGCCCGGGCCATGGGCGAGTTTGGCGCGGTGTCGGTGGTTTCGGGTCACATCCGGGGCCAGACCAACACCATGCCGCTGCACGTCGAGATCCTCTACAACGAATACCAGTCGGTGGCCGCCTTTGCCGTGGCCTCGCTGCTGGCCTTACTGGCCCTGGTCACCCTGGTCATCAAGTCGGTGGTGGAGTGGCAGCACGAGCGCGAGCTGCGCGCCGCTGCCGACACCCCGCCCGAAAACCCGAATTCCTGAATCACGCCATGAGCATCGAAATCCGCAACATCCACAAGCAGTTCGGCGACTTCACCGCGCTGGGCAACGTCAGCTTGGACATCGAGTCGGGCGAGCTGGTCGCGCTGCTCGGCCCCTCGGGTTGCGGCAAGACCACGCTGCTGCGCATCATTGCCGGGCTGGAGACGGCCGACAGCGGCACCATCTCTTTCAGCGGCGAAGACACCACCCATGTGCATGTGCGCGAGCGGCAGGTGGGCTTTGTGTTCCAGCACTATGCGCTGTTCCGGCACATGACGGTGTTCGAGAACGTGGCCTTTGGCCTGCGGGTGCGCCCGCGCGCCACCCGCCCGAGCGAAGCCGAGATCAAGCGCAAGGTGCACGAGCTGCTGGGCCTGGTGCAGCTGGACTGGCTGGCCGACCGCTACCCCTCGCAACTGTCGGGCGGGCAGCGCCAGCGCATCGCCCTGGCGCGCGCCCTCGCGGTGGAGCCCAAGGTGCTGTTGCTTGACGAGCCCTTTGGCGCGCTGGACGCCAAGGTGCGCAAGGAGCTGCGCCGCTGGCTGCGTCGCCTGCACGACGAGCTCAACGTCACCAGCATTTTCGTGACGCACGACCAGGAGGAAGCCCTGGAAGTGGCCGACCGCGTGGTGCTGATGAACAAGGGCCACATCGAGCAGATCGGCTCGCCCCAGGACGTTTGGGATCACCCGGCCAGCCCGTTCGTGTATGGCTTTCTGGGCGATGTGAACCTCTTCCACGGCCGCGCGCACGAGGGCGAGATGCTGATCGGCGCCGACCACCATGCGGTCCGGCTGGAGACCCCCGAGCACGGCGATGCGCAGGACGCCAAGGCCTTCGCCTATGTGCGTCCGCACGACCTGCATGTGGAGCGCTACACGCCGGGACACAAGGGCGGCATTGTGGCCCGCCTCACACGCGCCATCGTGGTCGGCCCGGTGGCCCGGCTGGAGCTCGAAGCCCACGAAGACCAGGGCTTTGGCAAGGACGCGGTCATCGAAGCCCAGCTGGCCGCCAGCCAGTACCGCCAGGAAGGCTTTGCCGAGGGCGACATGCTGGTGCTCACGCCGCGCAAGGCGAGGGTGTTTGTCGAGGGCTGAGGGGCGCAGCCTCATCAAGACCCGGTAACGACGGGGCCATCGGGCTGCGGCACAATTCGGGCTCTCTGGCCGCCAGGCCCGCACCTTGTTGAGCTTTGAAGTGTCAGACAAACATTCCGCCCCCCACTTGCGCATTGCCGGGATCACCATCGCCACGTCCTCGGTCTTCGGACTGATCGCCGTGGCCTGCGCCGGCTTGCTTGCCTTTGGTCTGTATTTGCAGCACGTGGTGGGCCTCAACCCTTGTCCCATGTGCATCGTGCAACGCTACGCCATGATCGGGCTGTTGTTGCTGGGCCTGGCAGGGTGGTGGGTGCGCCGAGCTGCTGTGGCCATTGCATTGGCCCTGGTGACGGTCTTGCTGGCCGGGTTTGGCGCTTTTGTGGCGGCCCGCCAGAGCTGGCTGCAGTGGTACCCGCCCGAGGCCGTCAGCTGCGGTCGCGACTTTTACGGCATGATCGAGAACTTCCCGATCGGCCGGGCCATCCCCATGATCTTCAAGGGCAGCGGCGATTGCACCGCCATTGACTGGACGTTCCTGGGGGGCACCATCGCCAACTGGTCGTTTGTCTGGTTTGTCGGCTTTGCCTTGACGGGTCTGCTGATGGCGGTGCAGGCCTGGCGGCAACGCTGACGATGGATTCCCGGGTCAAGCCCGGGAATGACATCTTCTTTTCACCCCGGCCCGCCATGGTGTTGTCACCCCGGACTGGATCCGGGGTCCAGGCCTTCAACACTCAGAGCTTCTTGACCAGCACCTGGCTCCTGCGGTCCCAGTTGTACTTGCGCTTGCGCGCCTCGGGCAGCCAGTCCGGGTCGGTCTGCACAAAGCCGCGCTTGAGGAACCAGTGCATCGTGCGGGTGGTGAGCACAAAAATGCTCTTGAGCCCCATGGCGCGGGCGCGCTGCTCGATGCGCTTGAGCACTTTTTCACCATCGCCCTGGCCCTGCGACTGCGGCGAGACGGTGAGCGCGGCCATCTCTGCGGTGCGGGCTTCGGGGTAGGGGTAGAGCGCCGCGCAGGCGAAGATCACGCCGTCGTGGTCGATGATGGTGTAGTGGTCGATGTCGCGCTCGATCTCGGTGCGGTCGCGCTTGACCAGGGTGCCATCCTTTTCGAAGGGTTCGATCAGCTGCAGGATGCCGCCCACATCGTCGGCGGTGGCTTCGCGCAGTTCTTCGAGTTTTTCATCGACCACCATGGTGCCGATGCCATCGTGCACATACACCTCCAGCAGCAGCGCGCCATCCACCGCAAAGGGCAGGATGTGGGAGCGCTCCACGCCTTCCTCGCAGGCCTTGACGCAGTGCTGCAGGTAAAAGGCGAGGTCGGTCGGCTGGGTCGGGTTGGGCGACTCGGCCAGCAGCTTCTTGGCGGCGGCCAGCGGCAGTTCGGTGTCGATCGGGTTGTCGTCGCTGGCGGGGGCGTGCGGGTCGATGCGGATGCCCGGGATCTCGGTGAGGAACAGCAGCTTGTCAGCCTGCAGCTCCACCGCCACGCTGGTCGCCACTTCTTCCATCGTCAGGTTGAAGGCCTCGCCCGTGGGCGAGAAGCCAAAAGGCGAGAGCAGCACCATGGCGCCCATGTCGAGCGAACGCATGATGCCGTCCACATCCACTTTGCGCACCAGACCCGAGTGCATGAAGTCCACCCCGTCCACGATGCCGACCGGCCGCGCCGTGATGAAGTTGCCTGAAATGACGCGGACCTTGGAGCCCGCCATCGGCGTGTTGGGCAGGCCCTGGCTGAAGACGGCCTCGATCTCGTAGCGCAGCTGGCCGGCGGCCTCCTGCGCGCAGTCGAGCGCCACGCTGTCGGTGATGCGCATGCCATGCGAGTACTTGGGCGCATGCCCCTTGGCCGCCAGCTGCTCGTTGACCTGGGGCCGAAAGCCGTGCACCAGCACGACCTTCACGCCCATGCTCTGGATCAGCGCCAGATCCTGCGCCAGATGCCCCAGCTTGCCCGCCGCGATGGCTTCGCCAGCGATGCCGACCACAAAGGTCTTGCCCCGGTGCATGTGGATGTAGGGCGCCACCGACCGGAACCAGGGCACGAAGGTGAAGTTGAAAACGGTGGACATGGGCTAGCGGCTCAGCAAGTGCAGGCGGTCAGAGGGCAGGAGTCGCGAAAAATCGCGGTCAAATGTGCAGAGTGTCTCACTGGATTGCAGCACGGTGGCGGCGATCCAGGCATCGGTGACCAGATTGCCTTGCGCCTGTTGCGCCAGACACACTTGCCGCAGGTGGGACCATGCGGCGCCCTGGGCTTGGTACTGGACACCTGGGCAAGCGAGCAGGCTGTCCACAAAGTGGGTCACGTCCTGCAAGGGATCGGGTTCCCGGAATATTTTGGGGTGCGTGGTGATGCGGATGAACCCGGTCACCACTGTACCCAGCAGCATCAGGCTGGCGCGCCCTGAGGCGGCCTGCACCACCGCGTCGTCGAGCCAGGCGCGCGCGGGCGAATGGTGGGGGTGGTCGGGCCGGTAAGACGCGACCAGCACATTCACATCGGGGGTCATGACAGCTTCTGGATGTCCATGTCTGCGTCCATGGCCTCCTGAAAGGATCGGTTGCTGCTGGGGTCAATGCCAGGCTGCAGGCCGCCTCGGGCCTTGGACACGGGCAGTTTGGGAATGACCGCAGGCGCCGTCGGCAGATCCTGGCGCACATACAGGGAGAGCAGCTCACGCACTTTGGCGCTCAGCGAGGTGCCTTCCTGGATCGCCTTGATGCGTGCCTGCTTGACGAGGTTCTCGTCGAGGGAAATGGTCAGGTTGGTCATGGTGCATCTCCTGTGGGAAATTTCACGTGAACCAGTGTAGCACGTGAACACGTGTCGTGGGATAATCCCGCGCGTGACCGCGCCAGCCCATTCCCCATCCTTTGTCATCGACTTCCCCGACAGCCTGCCTGTCTCCGGCAAACGCCAGGAGATCATGGAGGCGCTGGACCAGCACCAGGTCATCATCGTCTGTGGCGAAACCGGCTCGGGCAAGACCACCCAGCTGCCCAAGATTGCGCTGGCCATGGGCAGAGGCAAGGCCAACGCCAAGCCCGGCGAGAAACCCAGACTCATCGGCCACACCCAGCCGCGCCGCATTGCCGCCAGCAGTGTGGCCAAGCGCATTGCCGAAGAACTCAAGACCCCGCTGGGCGAGGTGGTGGGCTACAAGGTGCGCTTTCAGGACCGTTTGAGCAAAAACGCCTCGGTCAAGCTGATGACCGACGGCATCCTGCTGGCCGAGACGCAAACCGACCCGCTGCTGCAGGCGTATGACACCATCATCATCGACGAGGCGCACGAGCGCAGCCTGAACATCGACTTTCTGCTGGGCTACCTCAAGCAGATCCTGCCGCGCCGCCCGGACCTCAAGATCATCGTCACCTCGGCCACGATCGACGCGGACCGCTTTGCACGGCACTTTGAGAGCCGACACGGTCCAGCGCCCGTGATCATGGTCTCGGGCCGCACCTTCCCGGTGGAACAGCGCTACCGCCCCTTTGAAGAATCGCGCGACTACGACCTGAACGACGCGATTGCCGATGGCGTGGACGAACTCTGGCAAGGTAACGCCTCGGGCGACATCCTGGTCTTCTTGCCCGGCGAGCGCGAAATCCGCGAAGCCGCTGACCACCTGCGCAAGCACCTGGCCCAGCACGCCTGGACGCGTAACGCCGATGTGCTGCCGCTGTTTGCGCGCCTGTCGCAGGTCGAGCAGGACCGGGTGTTTGAAAGCTCCAACGGCCGGCGCATCGTGCTGGCCACCAACGTGGCGGAAACGTCATTGACGGTGCCCGGCATCCGCTACGTGATCGACGCAGGCACCGCCCGCGTCAAGCGCTACAGCCTGCGCAGCAAGGTCGAGCAGCTCCTGATCGAGCCGGTGAGTCAGGCCGCGGCCAACCAGCGTGCCGGCCGCTGCGGCCGAGTGGCCAACGGCATCTGCATCCGCCTGTACGACGAAAAAGATTTCACGTCCCGCCCGCGCTTCACGGACCCGGAAATCCTGCGCTCGTCGCTGGCGGGCGTGATCCTGCGCATGAAGAGCCTGCACCTGGGGCAGGTGGAAGACTTTCCCTTCATCGAAGCGCCGAGCAAGCGGGCGATCACCGACGGCTACCAGCTGCTGGCCGAACTGGGCGCGGTGGACGAGGCCAACGAACTCACGTCCATCGGCAAGGAACTCTCGCGCCTGCCGCTCGACCCCCGCGTGGGCCGCATGATCCTGGAAGCGCGCCACCGCAACGCACTGGACGAAGTGCTGATCATCGCCAGCGCCCTGAGCGTGCAAGACGTGCGCGACCGCCCCCTGGACCAACAAGCCCAGGCCGACCAGCAACACGCCAAGTTCGACGACGAAAAAAGCGAGTTCAGCGGCCTGGTGAGGCTGTGGCACTGGATACATGACGCACGGGGAGGCCCTTCGACAGGCTCAGGGCGAGCGGATCAGGGGGCTTTGACTGGTTCGGGGCGAGCGGAGGATTTGAAAACCGTTCGGGCTGAGCTTGTCGAAGCCCGCTCCCGCCACACAGAAGCCCCCCACCACCGCCTGAGCAACCGCCAATACGAACAGCTCCTGCGCCAGAACTTCATCAACGTGCGCCGCGTGCGCGAATGGCGCGACACGCACAGCCAGCTGCACACCGTAGTGGCCGAGCACGGCTGGAAGCTCAACACCCAGCCCGCCAGCTACGAGCAGCTGCACAAGTCCATGCTCGCGGGACTGCTGGGCAACATCGGCTGCAAGCTCGAAGACGAGGACGTTTACCTGGGCGCGCGCGGCATCAAGTTCCACCGCCACCCGGGTGCGCACCTCAAGAGGAAGCCCGGCCGCTGGATCGTGGTGGCTGAACTGGTTGAAACCACGCGCCTGTTTGGCCGGGGCATTGCCAACATCGACCCGCAATGGCTTGAAGAAGTCGGCGCGCACCTGCTGCGCAAGCAACTGCTCGACCCGCACTGGGAAAAGAAATCCGCCGAGGCCGTGGCCTACGAGCGCGCCACGCTGTACGGCCTGATGGTCTACAACGGCCGCCGCAAGCCCTACGCCACGGTGGACCTGCACGGCGCCCGCGACATCTTCATCCGCCAGGGCCTGGTCGAAGGGCAGTGGGACACCCAGCTGCCGTTTTTGGCTGCCAACCTGCGCATGGTCGCCAAGGTCGAAGAGCTGGAACACAAATCGCGCCGCCAGGACGTGCTGGTCGACGACGAACTGATCTACGCCTATTACGACGCGCAGATCCCGCCCGAGGTGTGCAACGGCCGCCTGATGGAGCCGTGGTGGCGCGAGCAGGCGCGCAGTAACCCCAAGTTCCTGCACCTCATGCGCGAAGAGCTCATGCGCCACGAGGCGGCGGGCATCACCACCCAGGCCTTCCCCAAGACCGTGCGTCTCGGGGGCGTGGACTGCGCCGCCACTTACCTGCACGAGCCGGGCGACAGCCGCGACGGCGTCACAGTCACCGTGCCGCTCTTCGTGCTGAACCAGGTGAGCGAAGAGCGCTGCGAATGGCTGGTGCCCGGCATGCTCAAGGACAAGATCCAGGCCCTGCTCAAAAGCCTGCCGCAAAGACCGCGCAGCCGCTTTGTACCCCTGCCTGAAAGCGCCGCCCGCCTGGCGGACGAACTGAGCACCCCCGAGGTCTTTGGCAGCGGTTCGCTCACCGACGTGCTGCTCAAAAAAGTGCGCGACGAGACCAGCCTGGACGTCAAGCGCGCCGACTTCAAGCTCGACATGCTCAGCCCCCACCTGTTCATGAACCTGCGTGTCGTCGACGAACACGGCCGCCAACTCGGCATGGGCCGCAACCTCGGCGCCCTCAAGGCCGACTGGGGCAGCAAAGCCCGAGGCGCCTTCCAGGCGCTGGCGCAGCTGAAGGGAAGTTTGAGTGGCGAGGCCCAAAAATCAAATGGGGTAGGGAACGTCAAGATGGGGTCAGATCCCGATTTCGCGCAGCGAAAGTCGGGCTCTGACCCCATCCCCACCAAGGCCGAAAAATCAACGCCCTCTGCCTCTGCAGACCAACGCCACACCACCTGGTCCTTCGGCGAACTCCCCGAGCTCATGGAAATCCGCAAGGCCGGCCAGACCCTCATCGGTTTTCCCGCCCTGGTCGACGGTGGCGACGCCGTCACCATCGAAGTCTTTGACGAACCCGAAGTGGCCGCCGCGAAACACCGCAAAGGCCTCTCGCGCCTGTTTGCCTTGCAGATCAAGGACGCGCTCAAGTACCTCGAAAAGAACATCCCCGACCTGCAAAAAATGTCGGTCGCTTTCATGGCCCTGGGCACGGCCGAAGAGCTGCGCACCCAGATCATCGACGTCGCGCTCGACCGCGCCTTCTTGCAGGACCCGCTGCCCACCGACGAATTCGCTTTCAAAAAGCGGGTGGAAGAGGGCAGGGGCCGCCTCACCTTGATTGCCAACGAAGTCGCCCGCCTGGCCGGCGTGATCCTGACCGAGTACGCCACCGCCGCCCGCAAGATCAAGGACACCAAAAACGCGCCTGACGCGACTGCCGACTGCACCCAGCAGCTGCAACGCCTCATGCCCAAGCAGTTCATCGCCGCCACCCCGTGGCCGCAGCTGCAGCACTTTGCGCGGTATCTGAAGGCCATCACCCTGCGCCTGGACAAGTACCGTGCCGACCCTGCCCGCGACGCCCAGCGCATGACCGAACTCAAGGCGCAGGAGCAGCGCTACTGGCGCCTGGTGGCCGAGCGCAAAGGCGCGGTGGACGAACGCATGCTCGAATTCCGCTGGCTACTGGAAGAATTGCGCGTGAGCTTTTTCGCCCAGGAACTGCGCACACCGCAGCCGGTCAGCATCAAGCGGCTGGACAAAGCTTGGTCGCAACTGACTTACTGACCACCACAGGCGTGACAGCTGCTTTACCTGCCTGATTTTTGAGCAGCAGATGGCGCCCCAGCAGTGGTGCGGCTTGCAGTGCTTGTTCACGGACTTGTCCACAGACTTGACCATGCCCGACGGGGACAGATTCGCGACCAGTGCAACAAACCCCTTCATTGACCAGCCCGGTATGCTGCGCACAGTGTCAATGGTTGCTGACGTTTGATCATCGGAAAGACAAGGATGGCCGGGAGTTCCCTATGCGCCAACTTTCATATCTACGAATTTGCTGGTTTTTTTATTTTTCCAAATAATGTGCTTTATCGAACATAGGCGAGGCCTTGCGGGGCTTAAATTCATTGGAAGCAATGTTGCTTGTCTGAATAAAGCCGATGAACCCACGCATCAACGCCTTGCTCAATGAATTGCCAGCCTTTGAATACGATCGATTGACATCCCACATGGAACTGATTTCCCTGCCCAAGGGGCGGGACCTGTTCAACACCGGCCAAATTTCTCCCTATGTCTACTATCCTGTCGGTGCTCTGGTGTCGATGATGATGGACATGCCCGACGGTTTCAGCGTGGAGACCTACATGGTGGGTAACGCGGGCTTGATTGGATGGGGTGCACTTGACGGTCCCAGCAACTACAGGGCCAATGTCCGCCATGCCGGGCTGGCCTACCGCATCCCCGGTCCGCTGTTCAAAAGCCTGCTCCACCATTGCCCGACGCACGCGATGGCGATCTCCAACACCATGCGCCGCATGGTCATGCAGCTGGCCCAAGGGGTGGTGTGCAGCAAGCGCCATTCGGTTGAGCAGCAACTGATTCGCTGGATGCTGATTTCGCTGGACCGCACCCTGGAGCCTGTGATCGAGATGACGCACCAGGAGATCGCGGAGCGTCTGGGCTTTCGCCGCGAGGCCATCACCCTGGCCTTGGGCAAGTTGACCGTGCTGGATTACATCGACTCACGCCGTGGCGCGATCGAGGTGACCTGCCGCGAGGGCCTGGAGTCGCTGGTGTGCGATTGCTACTGGATCGGCCAGGAGCGACTCAAGCCCGATTTCACCCAGGTGGAAAAAGTGTTCATGTATGGCGGCAGCTGAGCAGGCATCTCAGGCCACGGGCTCGCCTGTGGCATAAAAGAAGCCGCCGGCCACATGGTGCAGGCTGCGCAGCTCGGCCGGGGCGCTTTCAAAGTGCCAGCGGCCGTGGCTGAAGACGCGCTCGTCGGCCCAGGCACCCAGCACCTCGGCCAGGATCAGGTCGTGCGGGCCAGCCACATGGGCGGTGGCGGGCAGCACGCGGCATTCGAGCTGGGCGGCGCTGCCTTCCACCAAGGGCGTGCCGGTGAGCGCGCCGCTGTGAAAGCGCACACCGCAGCGCTGGAGCTTGTCGGGGTGGTCCTTGCCGCTTTCGCCGCCCACGGCGCGTGTCAGTTCGGCCTGTGCCACACAAGGCACGTTGATGCTGAGCACGCCCGAGGCGTCGATGAGTTCCCGCGTGAGCGTGGCCTTGTCGACCACGACCGCGATCTTGGGCGTGTCGAAGTCCAGGGGCATGGCCCAGGCCGCCGCCATCACGTTGCTGCGCCCGTTGTGGGCGCTGCCCACCAGCACGGTGGGTCCGTGGTTGAGCAGGCGGTAGGCGTGTTTCAGGTCAACGGCTTGCATGCGCAGCTCAGGCGATCTCGGCAATCAGCTCGATCTCGACGCAGGCGCCCAATGGAATTTGCGCCACGCCAAAGGCGCTGCGTGCATGTGCGCCAGCCTGTGCACCAAACACCTGGCCCAGCAGCTCGCTGCAGCCGTTGGTGACCAGGTGCTGCTCGGTGAAGTCACCCGTGGAGTTGACCAGGCTCATGACCTTGACGATGCGCTTGACCTTGTTGAGGTCACCCACGGCGGCGTGCAGCGTGCCCATCAGGTCAATGGCCACGGCGCGCGCGGCCTGCTGGCCTTCGGCGGTGCCCATGGTTTTGCCCAGCTGGCCCACCCAGGGCTTGCCGTCCTTCTTGGCGATGTGGCCCGACAGGAAGACCAGATTGCCGGTCTGCACATAGGGCACATAGGCGGCGGCGGGCACGGCCACCGGCGGCAGTTCGATGTTCAGGGATTTCAGTGTGTCGTAAACGCTCATGTCAGCTCCTGCAGGTCATGCCCGTACTGGGCAGAGTGCCGACTTTAACGCCTGTTGCGGTACAGGCTCAGACCAGCATGCCGCGTTTTTCGATGAAGGCGATCACCTCGGCCACGCCCTGCAGGGTCTTGAGGTTGGTCATGACCCAGGGGCGCGTGCCGGCGTTGGGGCGCATGCGGGCGGTGTCGGCTTTCATGACCTCCAGATCGGCACCCACGTGCGGGGCCAGGTCGGTCTTGTTGATGACGAAGAGGTCGCTTTTGGTGATGCCGGGGCCGCCCTTGCGCGGGATTTTTTCGCCCGCGGCCACGTCGATCACGTAGATCGTGAGGTCGGATAGCTCGGGGCTGAAGGTAGCGGCCAGGTTGTCGCCCCCGCTTTCAATGAACACGATGTCGGCGTCGGGAAACTTCTCCAGCATGCGGTCGATCGCTTCGAGGTTGATCGAGGCGTCTTCGCGGATGGCGGTGTGCGGGCAGCCCCCGGTTTCCACGCCCATGATGCGCTCGGCGGGCAAGGCGCCGCTGATGGTCAGCAGGCGCTGGTCTTCCTTGGTGTAGATGTCGTTGGTGATGGCCACCAGGTCCCACTTCTCGCGCATCTGCTTGCACAGCATCTCCAGCAGGGTAGTCTTGCCAGAGCCCACCGGGCCGCCAATGCCCACGCGCAGCGGCGGCAGTTTTTTGGTGCGGTGGGGAATGTGATGAAGCGCAGAAGTGGTGGCGGTCATGAGCGGAACAGTCGTGAATATTGGGTTTCGTGGCGCGAGGAGAGGATGGCCAGCATGGGGCTGAAGGCCTGACGCGTGTCATCGCTGCGGGTCAGGGCGATCTGCACTGCCTCTGGAATGGCGCGGGCCAGCGCGGCCAGCATGCGCTGGCCACTGCTTTGCCCCAGCGGCACCGCCTTGAGGGCGGCCTGGGTCATGTTTTCGGCCCAGCCAAAGGCACAGGCCTGCAGGGCTTGGTCCAGCGGGGCCTGCGTGCTGGCCAAGGCCAGCGCGTAAGCCAGCGGGTAACTGGGGGGCAGGGCGGCCAGGTACTGCAGCGCTTCGGGCGAGGCCGGGCAGTGCTCCTGCAGGCTGCGCAGCCACTCCAGCAGCGACTTGCCCATCTGCAGGCTCTGTAGCCGCATCTCGCTGCTTTCGCGGGTGGCCAGCACCCAGTCGCTCAGCTGCTGCAGCCGCACGCGGTCCATGGCCTGCCAGGCGGGCACGGCCTGGGCTATTGATGCCATGTCGCCGCGCGCCTGTGTGAGCAGCAGCTGGTCGAGCAGCCAGGCGGTGCAGCTGGCTTCGTCGTGCACCAGGCCGTGGTCGATGGCGGCTTCCAGTCCCTCGGAGTACGAGAAGCCGCCCACCGGCAAGGCCGGCGAGGCCAGCCAGATCAGCTGCAGCAGGGCAGGGGTCGTCATGCTTTCGTCACGCTCTGGTGTGCATGGACCCTCGGGTCAAGCCCGAGGGTGACATGGGGAAGAGGGAGGACATGGAGGGCTTCATGCCTTTGTCATGCCCTGGCTTGACCAGGGCATCCAGTCTGGTGCGGCGGGATGGACCCTCGGGTCAAGCCCGAGGGTGACATGCAGGGGGGGAGGCACGGCAGCATGGCTTCAGTGGCTGTGCCCATGGTCGTGGCCGCAGCAGCTGCCGTGGTCGTGCGCGTGGCTGTGCCCGTGGTCATGCGTGTGGTCGTGTGCATGGTCATGCCCGTGGCTGTGGCCATGCCCATGGTCGTGCCCCATCATGGCGTTGTCGCCATACGCACCACCTTCGGGCTCGAAGGGTTCCTGCACCTCTGTCACCGTCATGTGCATGGCACGCAGCAGGTCGGCCAGCACATGGTCGGGTTCGATCTTGAGGTGGTCGGGCTTGAGCTCGATGGGCACATGGCGGTTGCCCAGGTGGTAGGCGGCGCGCATCAGGTCAAAAGGCGAGCCGTGCTCGGCACACGCCGTGATGCGCAGCACCGTTTGCGGCGCGGCCTCGACGCGCACCAGCGAGCCGTCTTCGGCCACCAGCACATCGCCGCCGCGCACCACGGTGCCACGCGGCAGAAACACGCCCAGCTGCCGGCCGCTGCTGTCGGTCGCGTCAAAGCGGCTTTTCTGGCGGGTGTCCCAGTCCAGCGTGATGGAGGCGGCGCGTTGCACCAGCACCTTGGCCAGGCCTTGGCCCTGGGGCATGCGTTTGGAGCAGATGATCATGTCTGTAGGAGGGGCCGCTGGCCGCGATGGAAGCTGTGAATCAAAAAAGGAAATACCGCTGCGCCATCGGCAGGCTGATCGCCGGCTCGCAGGTCAGCAGCAGCCCGTCGGCTCGCACCACATAGGTCTGCGGGTCCACCTCCATGCGGGGCGCGTAGGCATTGTGGACCATGTCCTTTTTCTGCACGCCACGGATATTCTTCACGGCACTCAGTGTCTTGGCCAGGCCATAACGCTCACCCACACCCGCCTGCAGGCCCGCCTGCGAGACGAAGGTCAGCGAGCCCTTGGCCAGTGCACCGCCAAAGCTGCCGAACATGGGCCGGTAGTGCACCGGCTGCGGCGTCGGGATGGAGGCGTTCGGGTCGCCCATGGCGGCCAGCGCGATGAAGCCACCTTTCATGACGATGGCGGGCTTGATGCCGAAGAAGGCCGGTTTCCAGATCACCAGGTCGGCCCATTTGCCGACCTCGACGCTGCCGACCTCGTGGCTGATGCCGTGGGCAATCGCCGGGTTGATGGTGTATTTGGCGATGTAGCGTTTGATGCGCGCGTTGTCGTGGCGGTCGGTGTCACCCGGCAGCTTGCCGCGCTGCACTTTCATCTTGTGCGCGGTCTGCCAGGTGCGGATGATGACCTCACCCACACGGCCCATGGCCTGGCTGTCGCTGCTCATCATGCTGATGGCGCCCAGGTCGTGCAGGATGTCCTCGGCCGCGATGGTTTCCTTGCGGATGCGGCTCTCGGCAAAGGCCAAATCTTCGGCAATGCCAGCGTCCAGGTGATGGCAGACCATCAGCATGTCCACATGCTCGTCCAGCGTGTTCTGGGTGTAGGGCA
>JACCDG012014807.1_pt1 | contig 47576 bp, 65 predicted proteins | sample 7442471 | NCBI WGS metagenome assembly JACCDG01 (sample SAMN15323444, study PRJNA562643) | freshwater metagenome | isolation source: river surface water | place: USA:Blue River Watershed | collected 2017-08-17
GCGCGGTGACGACGGCGAGGATAGCGCGAATCGCACGGATAGCGTGGATTCTACTGGCGACGACGCCGACGATGGGTACAGTGACTTCGGAGGTGAGGAAGATGGCGATGGATAGAGACGCACGCAGAGAAGTGAAAAAGACCGAAGAGGGCAAACCCCTTACGCCGGCCGAGCGCAAGAAGGCGCGGTCGGAGCGCATCCGTACCCAGCTGACGGAGGCGGCCCGACGACTTGAGGAGCACCATTCGCGCAAGGGTCCCCACGCCCCTTCCGCACGCGCGGCCACCAAAGCCGCGGTGCCCAAGGCGGCGCCCGGCACCTACGGGCTGGCGGCGCCCGCGGTCGTGCGCGGCATCGCGACGGACCACCTCGCCGCGCACGACTTGCGCGCGGCCGCCACAGCCGCGCGCATTCGCGCCACGCAGACCAACGCGGCTGCTGACCACCACGCGGCGGCCGCTGCGTACGGGGCGCTCGCGAATCACCCTGGCACGACCAACTCCGACGCGTATGGGGCACAGCGTCGACAGGCGAAGCACCTGGAAGCGGCGAAAGCTGCGACTACCCCGAAGGAAGGCACAATGGGAAAAGCATCTGGAGCACCCACAGGATGGGAGCACGCACCGCACAAGCTCCTCGATTCCGCCACGGCTGCGCGGTCGCGCGCCGTTCGCACCAATAATGCTGGGGACCACCACGCGGCTGCGGCAGCGTACGGGGCGCTCGCCAAGCACCCCAGCATGACCGAGTCCGAGGCGCACAGTCACGCGCGCATGCAGGCGAAACACCTGGACGCGGCGAAGAAGGCTGCGTCCAACCCGAAGGGTCGGCCCGTCGCACCGGGCACCATCCGGAAGGGCGGCATCTCCTACATCGGGCGTCGCGGTGGCGGGGCGCGCGCCCCGAGCGCGGCTGGTGGCGCCCAGCTCTCGGGGCACTCTCAGATGCACGCTGCGAAGGCGGGCAACGGTGCAACGGGCTGGGCCATCTGGCGCGCGAAGAACAAGTGGCGGGTGAAGTAAGTGAGCACGCGCGCGTTCATCGGGGGGAACGTGGTGATGGCCGGGTGGGGCACACGGGCACCGACGCCGCATGCGCCGGTGCCCGTCCTCGCCGACGGACGCATGGCCCCAGTCGAGGCCATCGCAAGCCCAACCCCCCCGGACGCGGGGCTCCCGTTCGAGGACACCGAGCTGGGCATCACCTTCCGGGTGGTGCGCCGGCTCGACTTGCGCGAGGGGTGGGGCACCGCCGGCTTCTGGATGGAGCGGTACAAGGTGCCGTGGGAGGCGGTGGCGGAGTGGGTACGCCGCGGGTGGCTCGACGCCGCCGTGGAAATGGGCAGCCCCACGCGCCGCTACCGCCTGCGGGATGAGCAGCGCGTGCTAGCCTGGCTGGGTGTCGCAGGCGCGCGGGTGCCTGTCGGCAAAGGGAAAGGACGCAGACGATGAGCGACAAGATTGCTGCGGGTAAAGCCCGGTACAAGGCCGCTTCCATCGAGGCGGGGAAGCAGAGTGCGCACCAACGGCCTCTACAGCGCATCGCGTACGAGGACCCCGCACGGCGCGCCAAGTATGGTGTCAAGATCACCCGTGTCCCGTCCGCGTCTGCGCCGGGCAACGCACGCGCGAAGGTCCTGGCCGAGCGCACACTGCGCGCCTCGGGGGGTTACAGCTCCCACAGGTCTAGCCCCAGCGCAGGCGCGCGCGTGGCTGCGGCCGCAGGCGCGCTGGCCCCGCGTGCGAAGCTGTTCAGCGGTGGGAGCGGGAAAAAGGTGGCTGCCTCGCTGCGTGGTGACGCGCGTGTGGCGAGTCACCGGGAGGCGCGCAACCCAGGGTTTCAGGCGACCCGCGCCGCCCAAATGCCCCCTGCGCTCAAGGGCGTCTCGGGCTGGGCCATCTGGCGCGCGAAGAACAAGTGGAGGGTGAAGTGAGCAGCAGCACACAAGCACGACGGTCGCGCGCGAACACGCGCAAGTTCATGGACGGACGCGTGACCCCGCGGGAGTTCCACGCGGCGAATGCGTTCCCCCCGGGAGCCAAGTGCTCGGGCTGCACGCGCCGCCCCACGGTGCGCGCCGAGGTGCTCGCACCGCTGGACGAGGTGAAGCGGCGGGACGCCGACTTCGAGGAGGTGTCGCAGCTGGCGCTGACCAACCCCGAGGCGGCCAACAAGTTCTTCGCGATGCTGGTGCCGCTCAAGGGGTCGGACGGGAAGCCCGTGCCGCACGTGCGCATCTCCTCGGCGTTCGCGTGTGACGCGTGCGCCCCCAGCCTGGAGCGCGCGCTGGCCAAGGGGCCGAGCTGGTGCGTGGTGGACATCCGCCGCGGGCCGGCTCCTGAACGACTCGTGACCTCGGGTTAGGCCGATGTTCCTCGGGGCTGGGTCACTCCTGCGCGCGCTCCTTGCTGCACACGCGCGCAGGAAGGCCCGCATCGCGCGGCAGGTGGCGCAATCCACGCAGACCACGCGAACCAACGCCCACCTCCACGCTGAGCACCAACGGCAGCAGCATGTTGCGCAGCAGCTCACCGCGGCGAAGGCGCAGCGGCGTCAGGCGATGGGGCGCGTCCGCGCGCAAATCAACCGCCTGGGGGAGCACCGCGCCGCGCAGAAGAAGGCTGGGGTGGCCACCCCGCCCAAGCGCATGCAGGCGGGGACGAAGCTTCGGGCGGGGCCGCAGCGCATTGCGCAGGGTGGTGCGAAGCTCGCGGGGGTGGCCCAGCGCGGGCGCGCTGTAGCTGGTTGGGCGGCCTGGCGGAAGCAGGGGGCGAAAGGGGCGAAGGCGCGCGCGGTAGGGCAAGCGGTGCCACGTGGTGTGGCACACGCGGTGGGGGAGCTGCGCGGCTCGGCGCAGCGCGCGGTGGGGGCGGTACGTGCGAAGCTGGCGGCGGTCGCGCCGCAGTCTGCCGCAACCAAGCGGCTGCAGACCGCGGGCACTCCGAAGCCCCCGATGCCGAAGGGTGTGCGCATTGGCGCGAACGGGGTGGCGGTGGCGACCGCCCCCAAAACCGCACACGCGGCACCGCAACCGAGCAAGTCTGGTAAGGGCGCGTCCGGGTGGGCCGCCTGGAAGGCGCTCAACAAGTGGAAGTTCAAGTGAGCCCGATCGAACACATCAAGAGGCGCGTGCTCGCCGCGGGACCTGGTGGGGAGCCGTGCGCGCGGTGGGTGGAGCCCGACGGCGCCGAGGTGGCGGTGGTGGCGCGGGGGGACGCGGTCGACCTGTACTTCGGCAGGGAGGACATCCAGAGCGCCAGCCTGACGCCGGGCACCGCGTTCCGCCTCGCCTGGTTTCTCCTGTGGCGCTGGGGGGTATGCGCCACCTGGTGCGGGCTGCGCCTGCGCCTGTGGCACTGGGCGCTGCGGGGGCGTGCGTGAGCCCCTACAGAACACCGGGGCATGTCGAGGTCGATGACGAGGAGGATGCGCCTGTGCAGAAGGACCCGTGGGCTGTGGAAAAGTTCGCCATCGCGGCGGCCGTGGTCGCCATCGCCATCATCGCGGGGGCTGTCACGGCCAACACCTACATCGACAGTCGCGCCCCCTGTCGTGAGGGCAAGGCGCTGGGGTTCAACCCGTGCCCAGCCGGCGCCCGCGCGGAGGTGCGCGACAACGAGACGTGGTGCCGCTGCCCTGACGCGCACGGCGGAAAATAGGGCAGCGATGCCGCTGCGCTTGTGCACCGCCTGCCTGCAACGAGGGGCCGCCCAGCAGGCGCGACAGGCGTCATTCGTGATGCGCGAGGACCCCGGACCGCACGCGATGATGTGGTACGCCTGCGACGAGCACGCAGCCGAACAGCTGGCTTCCGGGGAGGCGTACGAGGCGATGGCGCTCGCGGAATGGCTCGCGCACTGCATGCAGCAGTGGGAGGCGGACGCATCCATGCGTGCGCTTCGCGGCATGTCGGAGGTGCTGGGTACGGGCGCGGAGCGCCGCACGTGAAGACGCCCTACGTCGACTGGGATGCGCTAGCGGAGGAGCAACGGGCGGAGCTGGAAGACGCCGAGCAGGCGTCGGCTGCGTGGCTCGACTCGGCCTGGACCGCGCAAGCCGAGGCGGCTGCGCGGGATGCTGCGCGGGTGGCGCGGGACCACAACACGGCCACCGCCGCGGCGCTCGTCGCGTTGCTCCTCCTCGGCGTGGGGCGGCGCGCCGCCCGGATGTACGCGGCGATCGACACCCAGATGCACCGGGTGACCCGCCGGGTGTTCCGGGACGCGCAGCCGCTTGCGTTGGAACAGGCGCGCCAGGTGCTCGGCCAGCCGCTGTGGCGGCCATCCCACCACGCGGAGCCAAGCTCGGCACGCATGGGCTACCTGGACCACGCGCGGCGGCAGACATCCGCTGCCACGGCGGCAGCCGCGAACGCGAGGCTCCGTGACACGCTCACGCAGCAGGTGGTGGGGGTGGCCGCACTCACCCCCGAGCAGGCCGCCGAGACCGCGCGTGCTGCCATGCAGGGGGAGTTGTGGCGGGCACGGCGGCTGGTGGTGACCGAGACGGCGTTCACGCACAACGCGGCGCAGGCGGGGGCGCTCACCGCGCTGGCCACCGAGCCAGACCTGCGCTCGCTCCGCATGCGGTGGACGGAGCTGGTCGACGACCTGACCGGACGCCCCCTCGACCGGCGCGTGGGGGACGACAGCCTGGAGCTGCACGGGCAGCTCGCGCCGCCGGGTGGGCGGTTCATCATGCCGCCCGACGTGACGCGGAAGGTGGGGCGGCTCGCGGGGCGGTCATGGATGCACCCCCCGAACCGCCCGCACGACCGCGCCGTGCTCACCCCGTGGCTGCCGGGAATGGGGCAGCCTGGGTGGGTGTGGACCGGCTCACACCGCGCGCGGTTCTAGCCGTCAGCCGCGCGGCTGACGGCGGCCAGGCGGTCCAGCGGGAGCACCTGCCCCAAACGTGTGCGCAGCACATCCCCGAGCAGGTGGGCGTCGTCGCACGGGATAAGCCAGCTGGTGAACGTCGCACCGGTCCAGGCCGTGTCGTAGGGGTGCGACAGATCACCGAACGCGGGTTCAGCCGGGCCGGTGATGTACCGCCACTCAGCGAGGGTAGCGACCGCGGCGCGCCAGGTGTCCGGGCGTTTGATCACCAGCACGGTGCCTTCCGGGAGCACCACCCCGACGATGTCTGTCTGCTGCACGCGGGCGAGTGCGCGCTCGACTGCTGACGGCACCTGGCCGTCCACACTAAACCGCGACATGCGGTCGCCAGACGTCACAGCTCAACCCCACCGCGGAGGCGGTTGGCTGCGTCGTTGGCGCGCCAACGCACGAGTCCCTCGTCGTACTCCCGACGCCATCGCTCGTGGCAGTGGTCGCACATGACCGCGGCGCGGTGTGACTCCTGGCACCGCGCGAACCGCCACACGCAGGCGATGGGGTCAATGTCGCGGGCCGCGCGTTGCTGCGCAGGAGACGCGAAAATGGCGCAGTCCGTGCGCTCAACGACGCCGAGGCGCAGCAGTGCTCGCGCGGGCACTGCCCCCCCAATTGGGCCGGACATTGCGCGGGCCTCAATGTCCACGTCGGGGAGCACGAAGAACTCGTTGGCACCCAGTGGGGGTAGCCCCCATGGGCGCAGGTTCACCGTGAGGTGTTGGTACACCTCACCACCGCTGATTACGTCGATCGCTCCGTTGCCCTCACGGTAGCGGCCGACCCGCAGCGACATTGCGCGCTCGGCATTCGGCCCCATCGGCACCCAGAACTTGAGGCCGTCCGCGGCGAAGAAGCGCGGCACGACTACACCCCTCCTTCCGTGACCATGCGCGCGAGCACCTCCAGCCGCGCTACCCCGTCGATGCCGTCAAGCAGTGGCCGCCAGATGTGTCGGATGGACGTCACGGTGGGCAAGTCGGTGTCCCACTCCAGCACGATCACGTCGCGCCCACGGCGTGGTTGGTCGTTACCCAAGCGCGGCACCGCGTACGGCGGCCCCTCCTGCTCCCCGCCCGGTCGAGGCAGCGTGTTCGCGCGCGCGACTGCGTCGAATTCCGTGGGCGTGACGATGTGCCCCCTTTTACCAAAGCGGTGCTTCACCACCAGGAGGGTGCCCTCGGGGAGACGGACGGCCACGAGATTGGCGTACCGGTACCACCACAGCCGGTCCTCCTCTTCCGCGGTGAGCTTGCTTGGGACGATGATTCCGGTGTGCCGTGGTGGGTACGCGCCTTCAAGCCCGAAGATTTTGTCCATCGTGCACGGAGGTTTGCGCGCTCTTGACGCCTCCGCGCCACGCTGTAACGGTAAAACCGGCGCACACCGAGGAAGGAAGAAATGAACATGGGCATCGACAAAGGGCAGCTGCAGGCGTTCGCGGGCAAGGGCGAGGCACCCGACGAGGGGTACGAGGAGGAGCACGCGGAGCCCGACGCCGAGGCGGGGGAGGAGCTGGGTGCAGCGGAGGCGTACGCACCGCTCATCGACCTGCTCGAAGAGTTCAGCGAGGAGGTGCAGGAGTGCATCGACGAGCTGGACGGCGAGATGCTGCAGGACCCGGACTTGGACATCGAGCCGGCGGACGAGCAAATTCTCCAGGAGGGGGTGACGGGGCTCGACCGCCGACTCCAGAAGCAGCTCGCGGCCGACCTTCCGGGCATGCCGCCGGAGGCGATCGACGCCATTGGTGCGCACGTTGAAGACGAGGGGCACACCGCCGAGGGGGCGCTCCTGGCGGGCTGGCTGTGGCGTGTGCAGCAGACGCTCTTCCCTGAGGAGGGGGCGGGGGAAGGTGAGGAAGAGGGCGCGGAGGAGTTCGAGGACGAGTAGTCCAGCAACTGGAGGGTTGCCCCCTCGCGTCCCGTCTCGTACGGTTGGGGGATGAGCCAGTTCCGACAGGCCGTCCCCAAGGGGCAACCGCGCAGCGCCCGCAGCATCGCCGAGGCGGGGAACGCCCCCGCCAACTTCCCCACGGACCTGCCGTATGATGCGGCTGCGGGGGCCCCGGCTTCCGCTGTCTCGGGTTCGTACCGGGACTCCGTGCAGCAGTCGCCGCCCGGGGTGGGGCAGCCGGCGGGCACCGTCCCGTTCGTGCTGCGCACCCCGTGAGCGAGCAGCGCACCCCATACCGGGACGCCGTGCTCGCCATGCCTGAGCGGGAGCGGTACGCGCTCGACGTGCGCCCACGCACGGACAAGGCGTTGGAGTGGCGCAGCGTGAAGGATTGCGGCGGCGCGGCGGTGGCGCCGTGGCCGTGGGACCCGTCGACGGTCACCCATGGGGGCCGTCGTGGGTGACCTTGTTCAGGCGCGCGGCGCAGTTACGTCCCTCCCCCCCACTGCCGCGTCCCCCGTGTCGGGGGACCTGGGCGAGGTGGGTGAGCTGGACGAGCGGCTCCTTGTCGGAGCCAAGCTGAACACGCGCTTCGACCTGCTCGCAGACACCGCCCTCGCCGTCCCCCTGCTCGCCGCGGGGGGTGGCCCGTTCCGCGTGGGCGCCAACTTCATCCTGGTGAAGTGCGTGGGGAAGGTGCGCGTGCGCATCACCACCTCAGACGGCGCGACGCAGGCGGTGCCCGTCGACGGGTGCCTGCTGCTGGTCTCGTCTTCGGTGTACGTCACGGCGATCGACTTCACGCGCGTTGCTGGGGTTGCTACAACCGTCAAGCTGTTTCTGGCCGAGAAGCTCTAGCTTCAGGCACCCACCCACACCCGCGAAGGGGTTCAGACCATGTCCGTCACGACCACCAAGAAGAAGTCGATTCAGCAGGCGTTCAACGACGGCGACCCCGGTACCATCGGGGACGCGGCGCGCCGCGCGAAGCTCGGCACCATGCTCCGCCCCATCAAGGTGACCTTTGCGGGGCTCACGGCCACCGCGTCGCTCGACGTCACCAGCGCCACGGCGCGCGCGGCGGCCACCGTCAACGACGGCGACATCCCGGAGGGGTACATCGCGTCGAAGACCAACCTCCCCCCCATCAACGACGTGAAGAGCCTGCGCATCACGGCGTCGGGCACCGCTGCCTCCCTCGGCAACTACATCGCGGGCGACGTGGGCTCGACGATGATCATCCCCCCGGGCGGCGCCGCGGCCGCCGTGGGCATCGCGCGGCTGTCCGACGACGGCAAGACCATCACGTTCCCCAACACCGTCACCGGCTTCGTCCTCCACTACCTGCCCCGGGCGGACGTGGAGCTGAGCACCGACTTCGCGCCCAGCACCTGAGCGCACCCCTTCACCCCGAAACATCAACCCCCAACCCATCACGGCTCTCCACCCTAAGCAGGCTCCGCCGTCCTCACGCGTGACGACGGCGGCAACAGTCGGTAACTAGGCGGAGACCCACAGGAAAAGAGCGCGTATGGACATCGAGAATCTGGACGAACAGGAGGGTGGCGCCGACGACGCGCTGCCCGCAACTCCCCCCACCCCGCCCGCGCCTGCCCCGCAAGCGGCCCCCACCAGGGACCCGCTCATGGTGCAGCTCCCGCAGGCCGCCTTCACCAAGTTGAAGGCGTCCGAGCGGGAGCGCGGCAAGCGCGCCGCGCTCGAAGCACTCGAGGCGGAGGCGCGCAGCCTCGGGTGGGCCAGCTACGCAGAGATGCGGGAGGCCGCGGCCGCGCTCAAGCGTGCCCCGCAGCAACCCCAGCGACAGGCGCAGCCGCAGCCGCAACCGCAGTACGAGCAACCTGCGCCCGGAGAGCTGGGCTCGGAGGACCTGGAGCCCCCGCAGCACGCGCGCTCCAGGCAGGCGCAGCAGGTTCAGCGACTGCTCGACGACCGCCGGCGCCTCAACCGCTCGGTCACCCACGCGCAGCGCAAGCGCGTCGCGGCCGAGCAGGCGCTCGCCGCGCAGGAGGCGGAGACCGCGCTGCGCGTCGCCGCGGCCCGCGCAGGCGTCCGCGACGTGGACTACTCCCTCACCATCCTCCGCCGCAAGATGGAGGCCATGACCGAGGAGGACCTCCACACCTTCGACGAGGACCAGTTCTTCTCGCAGACCCTGCGTGAGGAGCACCCGTTCCTCTTCGGCGTCGAGGAGCGCCCAGCAACCACGGGCACCCACGGTGCCGCGCCCACCCCCGCGACGACCCGCGCATCGGATGGAGCACCGCTTCCGCCCGGCTCGGTCGACGCGAAGAAGCTCACCCGCGAAGAGTATGACCGCATGCTCCGCGAGCGTGGCCTGCTCAACCCCGCAGTCGGCTCGTCAAGCACGTTCTGAGCCGAAGGGCTTGGCGGGCGAATCTGCGCTCAGCTAGAGTTCCACCACCAGAAGGACCCCAAGAGGACCCGCCATGCCCGACTTTTCCGTCATCCTGCAATCGCCCGAGGTGCGCAACATCGTCCAGGAGAACTTCCTGGAGCGCGCCTTCCACGACGCGCTGTTCCCCAAGCTGCTCTTCCGCCAGGAGGCCACCCCGCAGGCGTGGCCGGCGGGGGTGGGTGACACGCAAATCTTCAGCGCCCCCGGGCTCATCCCCGTGGACGCGCAACCGCTCCGCCCGGGCGTCGACCCCAACCCGGTCACGTACTCGGTGGAGCAGTGGACCTCGCAGCTCCAGCAGTACGCGGGCTCCATCGACACCCACATGCCCACCTCCATGGTGGCCATCGCGAACCTGTTCCTTCGGAACGCCCACCAGCTCGGCCTCATGGGCGCGCAGACGATCAACCGCATCGTCCGCAACCGCATGTTCGCCGCCGGGCTCGGCGGTCACACCGTGGCGGACGGCGCGTGCATCGCGTCGACTGCCCTGCGCGTGAAGCGCCTGAACGGGTTCACGCGCGCGCGCCGCCCCGACCTCGCCGCGGGCGCCCCCGTTCGGTTCGAGTCGGTGTCGTCGAGCAACCCGCTCGCCGTCACCCTCCGCGACAACGGCGCGGACGTGGCCAACACCGTCATCGCGTTCACGCCGGACACCCCGGGTGACGAGTACGGCCCGGGCATCCTCACCCTCGGCGCGGCCACCACCAACGTGGCGGACCGTGGGTACGTGCTCGCCTCCGACCGCACCTCCATGGTGCGCGTGGGCGGCGGCAACAGCGTGGACGACGTGGGCTCGGGCGACATCCCGACGCTCGCGGACGTGCGCAGCGCCGTCGCGCAGTTCTGGCAGCAGAACGTGCCCGAGCACGCGGACGGGCGCTTCCACGGCCACCTCGACCCCATCTCGCAGGCCAAGATTTTCGCCGACAGCGAATTCCAGCGCCTGCTCACCTCGCTCCCCGACTACTACATGTACAAGCAGTTCGCGCTCGGGGAGCTGCTCAACACCGTGTTCTTCCGGAACTCGGAGTGCCCCACCACCGACACCGTGGTTGGGCAGGGTGGCAAGACCACCAACGCGAGCCTCACGTTCGATGCGCGCGACCCGTTCTGCGGGGAGCTGCTCAACGCCACGAACGTGAAGATTCACCGCATGCTGTTCACGGCGCAGGGCGGCATCTTCGAGTACTACTCGGACCTCGCCGCGCTCGTGAGCGAGGCGGGCATCAACGGGAAGGTCGGCGACCCGCGCATCGTCAACAACGGCATCGAGGTGCTCTCCGAGCGCATCCAGCTCATCATCCGCGGGCCGCTCAACCGGCTCCAGGACCAGGTGAGCACCAGCTGGAAGTTCATCGGCGACTGGCCGGTGCGCACGGACGCCAGCACCGGCGGCGCCGCGCGCGTGAAGCGCTTCCTCGTCGTCGAGCACGGCGAGTAATCGCCCGGGGGCGGGGTGCTCGGCACCTGTCACGTGGGGTCGTTCCCCGCGCGCCCCAACCGCCCTGGCCCCATCGTGTGGCGCTCAGCGGGGTAGGGTCCTTCCCCCCCGAGCCTTACCCACGTGCCACGAGGAGGGGTTGGGGCACTTCCTACCTGCTACGGTGGAGAGCATGAGCACCAAGAAGCCGACGTTCGACCCCCTCGCCTCCGCTGCCATCCAGCCGCCCGCACCACCCCCCGGTGTGGCGGCGCCCTCGGTGGTCGCCCCTGCCACGGCGCCATCGAGCGCACCGGGGGCGGCTCGACAGGAGCCGAGCACGCCCCCGGAGGAGCCTGTTCTCCCCCCGGTGGGCGCGGGGGCGCAGCCCAAGCGCTCCCCCACCTACGAGGTGCTGCGCGCCATCACACTCTCGTGGGGGCCTGGGTTCATCCGCCTGGCCGCGGGGGACCACGTGAGCGACGAGACCCACGGCGACGGCGCTGTGGCGCGCATGCGCGATTCGGGTACGGCCCTTCGGGAGCTGTAGCCCGTGGCCGCCCTGACCGACCAGGACAAGGAGCGCATCCGGTACCACACGGGGTACATGGAGACGTCGTTCGCCGCGTCGCTGCAGCTGGGCATACCGCGCCCGGTGCAGACGGTGTTCCTGCTCGAAAACGGTATGGGGCTGCTCACGGAGGTCAATGCCGTGGCGCGTGTGCGGTGCATCCTCGACGTGCTCGACGGCATCGAAAAGCAGATGGTCCTGGCGACGAAGACCGCCGGGACCGCCCGCGTCGGTAACGTCGAGATGCGCGGCGCCAAGGCGGGGGAGACCCACGGCGACCTGTTGGAGCGCGAGTACGTGCGCTGGGCGGGCCGCCTGGCGGATGTGTTCGGCATCCCCCTCTACCCCTACAGCGCGCGATTCCGTCCGAAGACCGCCGCAGGGATGGTGCCCCGTGGCTAGTGCGAAGAAGCTGGCGTTGGCGCCCGGGCACGAAGCGCGCTGGGACGCCGCGCTCAAGGAGCACCCGAACACCGACGCGTACGGCAGGTTCACGGATATCAGGAAGGCCGCCCGCGGCGCGTCGATGGCGGCAGCGTCGCACGGCACCGCGCAGACCGGCGCGGCGCGCGACGCGCACATGCACGCAGCCGAGATGCACGGGCTCGCCGCGCACGCGGCGCGTGCCGCGCAAGCTGCGGGGTTTCTCTCCACCCCAACTGCGGAGAGCCTCGCTGCGGCCAAGAGCCACATGAAGGAGGCTGCGCGTGTCCAGCCGCGCGAGGTGACCCGTGCCGTGCGAGTCACGCACGTGCCACCAGCATCCACCAGGGACGCGCGCGGGCTCCGTGCAATGCCTCGTGCGAGCGTCCTCACGCAGCTCGCAGGGAAACACGCTGGTGGCGTCAGCTCGTCGATCGGTGGGCGGCTGGCGGTCGCTGCGGGGTCGCTGCGGAGCGACCCGTTTCACAGCCCCCTCGGTCTGGGCACAGCCACGGGAATCAGCACCGGGCGGCTCATGCGCAGGTCCGGTCTTGGGGGCACCCCCGTAGGCGCCGCGACTCGGGCGGCGCAGGCTCCGCCCATGCTCAAGGATGTGCGTGGGTTCGGCGCGTGGGCGAAGCGCGACCCGCGGGGTGTACTATCCCGAATCGGCGCGCCGCCGGGTGCGGCACCACACGCACCAAAAGGTGCAGGCGGCGCAACGGCGTCGAAACCCACCCCTCCAACCGCGGGTGGTGCTGCGCCTCGTACGGCACCGAGCCCCGTCGCACGCGCCAAGACCGCCACCTTTCGACGGCGTGGTCGGCAGGGCTTGGACTACATCGGAACGCAGCAGGCGCCGAGGCGTCCGGGTGCGGTCGCGGGGGCAAAGCTCTCCGGGCACCAGCAGGTCCGCCAGCAGAAGGCTGGCAAGGGGGCGACGGGCTGGGCCATCTGGCGCGCGAAGAATAAGTGGAGGGTGAAGTGAGCGCCCCCACCGCCTGCGTGCGTTGTGGGGCGACGGGGTGTGATGACGGCGCGTGCGCGAACCTCACCGCAAGCCCCGACCGCTGCGCGGCTCGCCCGCTGTGGGGGGCGGTGGACGCCGCGCGCGACATCGTCTCCCAGCTCGGCCTTCGCGCCTACACTGTGCACCAGGTGCGCACGAAGTGGGGTGGCGGCGCGCGGGGTGTGGGCATCGAGGGGGTGGTGTGGGAGCGCCCTATTCTGCCCACACCCGCGGTGCAGGACGTTGGTTCGCTGCGGCAGGAGCTTGGGATGGGGGGCACCGGCGAGGCTGGCTCAGTGCGTGTGACCGAGGTCAGCCCTCGATACACGGAGGCGGACTTGTCAGGGCTCGACCCCGACGGCGCGCCGGTGCCTGATGACGAGAGCGTCTACTGGGAAGTGCGGATGGCGCTGGGGGATCCGCTGCGCGAGGTGCGCCGGCGGTTCGTTGTGGCGGGTGTGCCGTCGTACGACCCCACGAATTTCGAATGGGTGCTGCAGCTCACGCGCGCCCGCGACGACCGCACCCCCACGGGGGATCCACCATGGTAGCGGTCACCCGCACGATTTCTGTCCGCGACCTGGGCCGTTACGAGCGGCGCCTGGGCGCGGCGCTTCCTGCTGCCATCAAGGCAGCGATGTGGCGCGGCGCGCGCGCCGCAGTCATGGCCATCGCGTCCGTCCCGAACCAGCCGCGAGACTTGGGTGGCTACGCCGCTGGGTGGGCAGCGATGTCCACCCCCACGGGCGTCGTCATCCGCAACCGCGCCCCGCACGCCATCTTCGTCGAGCGGGGGCGGCGCCCGGGCGCGCGGCAGCCCCCCGCGGCGGCGCTCGCGGGCTGGGTCATCCGACACTGGGGGGTGAGCCCCGTTTTGCGTGGCAAGGGGGGGAAGTTCCGGTCCAACCGTGACGCTGTGATGGAGGCTGCCTGGATGCTCTCCCGCGCCATCGCGCGGCGCGGCATCGCAGCGCGGCCGCTACTCCTCGCTCCGAACATGCGGGATTTCACCCGCGTGGTGGTCGACCGCGAGGTCAAGCGCGCGCTGGACGCCCTGCTTGCTGGGGGGGATGTGCCATGAGCGGTGTGGTGCCGTTTCCGGGCAACCGGCGCGTGTGCGCGTGTGGGTGGCACCTTCCCACCCGCTTCGGGGTGGAGGTGCGCGCGCCCCACGTGCGGCTCGTGGGGGATGACCCCCACCCCAACGTAGAGTGCCAATTCGACTGCCCGCAGTGCTCCAAGCGGTTCGAGGTTTCGTTCGACCCGGCACACCTCACCATCGAGCAGCCTGGGGGTGGCACGTGACGCAGGAGGCCGGCCCGAACCTGCACCCCAACGCGCTGCCGCGTGTTCCGGCGGGGGGCACGCGCCTGATCGTCGAGGCGATGGACAAGGAGAGCCTCACGTCGCACCGCGAGACCGACACGCGCACGGCCACGACGCGCGGGATGCGTGAGTACCTGGAGCAGCTTGGGCTGTTCTGGGCGGGGCGCACGCTGCGGTTCGCGCGCGTGGTTGAGGCGTGGGCAGAGCCCGAGCAGTCGGCCGCCTACCCCATGGCGATCGTCCACGCGGTAGGGGACGCGCACCCTGACCGCGAGCAGGCGCGCCTCACCCCCCGGGTGACGCAGCTGGGTGACGGGGTGGCGGTGGCGGTCGTGTCCGAGTTCGCCTCGCAGATTACGGTCGAGGCGTGGGCGACCGACCCGGTGGAGCGCGCAGGCTTGTCGGCGATGCTGGAAGACGCGTTCGCCCCGGTGGAGTGGATGAGCGGGTTCCGGCTGGAGCTGCCGCACTACCACGGCGCGCGGAGCACCTGGGAGGTAACCGGCACGCGGTACGTGGACACGGCCGACGACGCCCAGCGGCGCCTGCGGCGGGTGCAGTTCGACTTGGCGGTCACGGTGCCGCAGATTCGGGTGGTCGGGAAGCTGCCGCTCATGCAGACGCGTGCGCGGGTAGAGCCGTGGGTTTGAGGGTGCTACGGTAGGCGCAAAGCCAGAGGAGAACGGCCATGCCTGGATTCGTGCGACGCTACGGGTACTTCCCGGGCACCGAGCAGATTACGCAGATCGAGGGTGTCATCATTGTCGACTCGCCCCCGCCCGGGACGGCGTCGGGGGTGGGGACCGGCACCTGCGGCATCGTGGGCGAGTTCTGCGACATGACCTACGCCACGAGCGTGGATTCGAGCGGGGCCGTGACCACGAACGTTCGCCCGGTGGAGGTGTTCACCCCCCAGGACATGCTCGACAAGGTGGGCGGCTGGGACGAGACCCTCGGCGACTTCGGCCGCGCGCTCGGGAACGGGTTTCACGCGCTGCGCAACAAGCGCTTCAGCCGGCTGGTGGTCGCACCGGTCAACCTCTGCTCCGCGCTCGGTGTGCGGTACTTCCGATCGCTGCCGATGTGCACGAGTACCACGAACGCGGCACCCGTGGTGCCCGTGCAGGGCGCGCAGATTGCGGCAGGGCGCGAGTTCCGCAACGGGCTCGGGCGGCTCCGCATCGGCGCGCGCACGGTGTTCACCCAGGGTGGGCAAATCACCACGGGGTTGAACGGCACGACTGTCGCGGGCGTCGCCGCGGCGACGCAGGTTTTCAACGCCACGGGTGGGTTCGACTGGACCACCGTGGTGCGCCAGGACGGGCAGCTCGGCGCCAAGAAGGGCGACATCCTCGTCGTGGGCCATAACAACGCGGGCGCCATCAGCACCGACGGCGGCACCTACCGCGTGCAGGCGGACCCTGCGTCGGGCGTGGCCATCACAGTCGAGCGCCTCGATGGCGCCAACTTCGCCTGGACGGGTGTGGCCGGCACGGTTCCGTGGCGTCTGCACCTCGCCTCCGATGCCGACTCTTCTCCCGTGCTCGTCCCTGGTGCAGCAACCCCGGGTGGGTACGCAGCGGGTGATGTCGGTGGGTACACCATCCCGTCACGCCCCATCACGAACTTCACCGGTGGCGCGACCACAGGCAACTGGACCGCGGGTGCGCTGCTCACCCCGGCCACTGTGCCAACGGCGATGACCGGTTCGAGCTGGGACCCACTGTCCGGGCTCGGCGGCCGCATCATGCCCTCCGGCACGTTCACGTTCACGGCCACCGTGCAGGGCGTGAACGCCGCGAACGACGCCACGCTCGACGCCGCCTACTCGACGGCGATCGACGCGTTTCTGTCCGACGCCGCGCCGGTGCGCGACGTGAACCTCATCTGGGCCGCCAGGAAGAGCGACAACATCCGCGCCGCCCTCAAGACCCACGTGCTTTCGGCATCGGGGGTGGGCGTGGGGCGCATGGCGGCAATCTCGCCGCAGCTGACCACGCTCACGACTTCGAGCGCGGTGGCGGACGCCGCCCCAGGTGTCGGGGCGCAGCGTGACGAGCGCGTCATGTACTCGTGGCCGGGTGCCCGCGCGTTCGTGCCTGAGGCGGTCAACTACCGGCTCAAGACCGCGGACGGGCTCACGACCATCGACGGCGTGCTCGACGAGACCTACGACTCGTGGCTCATGTCGCTGCTCAGCAACCTGAAGCCCGAGTGCAACCCCGGACAGGCGAGCCCCCCGGTGCCGCAGGTGTTCGCCCCTGTCGTGGGGGTGCAGCGGGGGGTGTCGGCACTCGCGATGCCGGACTACATCGCGCTGCGCGCCGCGGGCATCGCAGCGCTGCGCATGGACCGAACGGTCGGCCCCATCATCCAGTCGGGCGTCACCACGTCGCTCGTGAGCGGTCTGACGACCATCAACCGGCGGCGCATGGCGGACTTCGTGCAGGACTCCCTCGCGCGCCTGCTCATGCCGTTCGACAAGCAGGTGCTCACGAACCAGCTCAAGGACGCCGCGTACGCCGAGGTCAACTCGTTCCTCAACGACCTGCTCAGCCCCGGCAACCCCGCGGCGCAGCGCATCTTCCAGTACCAGGTGGACGACATTTCGGGGAACACCCCCGACCTGTTGGCCAAGGGGGTGTTCGTCATCATCGTGCGGGTGCGCATGCTCCCGACGGCGGACTTCATCGTCCTGCAGGCGGAGGTCGGCCAGGGCGTTCGGATTCTGGCGGCGTGATGCACCCACCCACGGGCAACACCGGGCACACGTGGCGCCCTCTCGGGCGGCACGTGAAGGCGGTAGGGCTCGGTGACCCCGAGCGGCTCAGCGACCCCGAGCGCGTACGGAGCTTCCTGGGCGCGCTCGTCGCGTCGCTGGGCATGCGCCCGCTCGGCGACGCCGTGGTGCACGACGTGCCCGTGGAGCTGGCGAAGCTCCACGTGGAGCCGTTCGAGGATGAGGGGGGCGTCACCGGTGTGGTGGTGCTCTCCACCTCGCATTGCGCCATCCACACCTGGCCGGCGCGGCGCCTCCTCGTCCTCGATGTGTTCTCGTGCAGGGACTTCCCCCCAGGCGTCGTCAAGGAGGCGCTCGACGACGCGTTTGGCGCCCACCCACGGCGTCTGGTGGACATCCCCCTGGGGTGGTGGCCGGCCGAGTGGCCCGCTGCGACGGAGGAGGGGTAGGCGCGCCGTGGCTCGCGGTGCTAGACTGCACGTGCCTTGAAAACGGCGGGGACTGAGCGCGCCAACGCGAGGAAGCCAAAAACCCAAAAAAGCGTCCGCTCCGTGAAGGGGGCGGACGCTTTTTTGCTAGCCTACCTGCATGAGCACCTCGGACGGGTTCGACTTCCGCTTCCTCCTCGGCACGGTCGGTGGCGCAGCGCTCGCGGTCGACGCCGTGACGCCCAACACCACGGAGCCGGAGCCCATCCGCACTTGCCAGCTGCCGACGGGTGACGGGCTGCACCACATACTGACGCTGTGCTCCGACGCGGCGTGCACGGTGACCGGGTGGGTGTTCAACGCGCAGACGGGCAAGTGGTTTCAGCTGTTTAGCCAGGCGCTCACGGCGTTCGTGGCGTCGCAAATCACGAACATCCCGGACGGCGCCAAGTTCTACCTGCGCGTGACCGTGAACGGCGGCGGTGCTGCGTTCGTGGGCTTCGCCGTCCACTGATTGACGGCGCGTCCCAGCGGGGGCATGCTTCCGGAAGCCCGGGCCGGCCTGGGTGTGTTGGGCTTCACCGCGGCAGCTGTCGCGGGATAGGGCTCGGCGAAGGTGCTCGCATGCCGCGGCGCCCTCCCGAGCCCTTCGCACGTTCTCTCGGAGGTCACCGTGGCGCAGCGCATCAAGGGTCAAGAGCTGGAGCTTCTCCTCATCGTGGACGGGGCACCGCAGAACACCATCACGGACATCAAATCCTGCGAGGTTTCCTTCCAGCTCGACATCCTGAGCGAGGGCTACCTCGGCGAGACCACGGACCGGAAGGACTCGGTCTTCAAGGGCGTGCGCGGCAGCATGGAGATTCACTTCGAGAACGCCGACGTTTTCAAGCTCTTTAAGTCGGTCGTCGACAAGGCGCGGCGGCGCACGCCGGGCACCAAGATCAACCTTAAGGGGACCTTCAACTTCCCGAACGGGGACCGCCCCAGGCTGGTCATGCCGGACGTCGAGTTCGGCACCATCCCCGTGAGCTTCGGCAGCCGCGCGGACTACGGCAGTGTGAAGCTGGAGTTCGAGTCCAGCGAGGCCCAGATTTCGTAAGCCCCCCTGGGTGCTCACGGGGTGGTCCTGGGAGCGCACCTGGAGGCTGTTGTGGGGAAGGAACAGAGAGCCATGGATGTGTCACCTAGGTCGTTCACTGGTATGGGTTCGGGCGTCGTGCACGCCCCACGCGCGCTGCACCTCTTCGACGTGCCGAAGAGCATCGGCGAGGCCATCGGCGTGCAGCAGGTCGGGCTCGTGGAGCTGACGGCCGAGGAGGAGCTGATGGCGACGAAGCGTGCGCAGGGGGATGCGTTCCGCCTCGCGTACGAGCTGGCGAAGGAGGCGCTCCGCTCCATCGACGGGCGCGTGCTCACGGCGGCGGACGGGTCCACGGACGTGGCGTGGAGCAAGATGGGCGCGAAGCTCCGGCAGCTCGTCATGTCGGCCTACAACGTGCTGCACAGCCCGAAACAGGAGGAGCAGGCGAGTTTTCTCGGCAGCCGCCAGGTCCAAGTGGGATGACCCTGGCGGCGCTCGCTACGGCGTGCGCCCAGGACGGACCACGAGACGCGGCCATCTGGCGTCTCGTGGCGTTCGCCGCCCGGTACGGGCACCAACCCATCCACGAGCTTCTTCGGCTCCCTATCACCGACCTGATGCGCTTCGCGGAGTTCGTCGGGGACCTGCTCGAAGCGGAGTCACGCACCCCGGAGGATTGATTCGATGAGCCTGTTCGAGCATGTCGCCGTGAGCGCGGGGGTGGTTGCCGTGTGGGTCGCGGTGCGTGTGTTGCTGGACCGCCGGCATGCGCGGCGCATCGCGGCTGTGCACGCCGAGGCGGAGGCGCGCGTCATCGATCAGGTGTCGCGCTTGGTGCTCGTGCGGGAGCCTGGGGGCAACTTCCTGGTGGTCTCCGCCTCTCGCGCCCGCGGGCCGGTCATCACCTCGCGGGGGGGCAGCGCCTGAGGAGCCATGACCGACGTAACGAACACCGTTCAGACCAACTTCATCGCGAACACGGCGCAGTACGCGAGCGCCGTGTCAGCGATGTCGATGCAGGCGTCGGGGCTGGGGCAGGTGCTGCAGTCGGTGCAGGGCATGGCGCAGACCGCCGGCGCGGTCATGGGCGGGTACCTGTCGGTGCAGGCCATGAAGGGGCTGGCACAGGTGCACTCCTCGTTCGAGGACACGAAGATCAGCATGGCGGGCTTCCTCAGCTCCCTGCACCTGTCCACGAACTTCACCGAGGGCCTGAAGGACGCGGCGGACGTGCAGCAGGCCATCACGGTGGCGGCCGCGCGCCTCCCGGGCGAGGCGGAGGACTACGTCGCCATCTTCAAGCAGGGGCTCCCCGAAATCCAGGGGGCGATCAAAGGGTCGCTGAAGGACCTGTACACGTTCTCGAACCAGTACGCGGCCATCACCAGCTCGCTGCAGATCGACTCCGCGCAGGCGGGGCGCGACCTGAAGCTGCTGCTCGCAGCCGGCACAGGGCATGCGGGCGGGCACGTCAAAACGTGGCAACAGCTCCAGCCGTTCATCACGGCCATCCCCAAATACGCGGACATCACCACGCAGAAGTTCAACCAGATGGACCAGACGGCGCGCGGCGCGCTGCTCAAGGAGGTCCTGATGGGCAAAGAGCTGGCGGAGATGGTGACCATCATGGGCGACACGTGGAGCGCGCAGACGGGCGCACTGGCGTCCAACTCCCGCTCCCTGCTGCGCCAGGCGACCACCCCCATCTTCGAGGCGATGAAGACGTCCCTTGGGTGGGTGAACGCCCAGATGTTCGACATCGAGGGCAACCTCCAGGGCGTGGGCAAGGTCATCGTCTACCTGGGCAACCGGGTCTCTGAGAACCTCGTGGGCGGGCTCACGCGGGGGTTCGCGGTCGCGCAGCGCCTTGGCGCGGTCCTTGGCGCCGCTGGAGAGGCGCTCGCGCGCAGCCCCGGCTTCGGCCGCATCGAGGCCATGTTCGACGAGTTCGCCACGGGTGGGGACAAGCTTGCTCGGCTGGGCACCGGGCAGTCGCTCGGCGCCGCCGGTGGCGGGCTCCAATTCCTCGGGCCGCTGGGGGGCATCCTGGACGGCTTGTCGCGCAAAGACGTGTCGCGGGAGTCCGGGGGTTTCGCGGCCAACGCGCTGCTCAGCCTCACGCGCGTCATCGAGCCCTTGCTGGGGTTGTTCGCCACCATGCAGGGCGTCATCGGGGACTTCGTGGAGTGGATGATGCCCGCGATGTCGTTCCTCTTCGACGCGGTGGTTGGGCCGATGACCACGTTCGCCGTGGGCATCATCACGCTCGCGGGGGTGATGCTGGACCAGCTGCGGCCCGCACTTGATGGGCTGTTCAAGGCGGTCGCGGAGGTGACCGTGGGCGCGGGTGAGTTCCTCCACCCTGCTCTGCGCCTGCTCGGCGCGGCCGCGCTGTGGGTGGCCAAGTCGTTCATGGGGCAGCTGGTCGAGGGGCTGAAAGCGTTCGTGAACACGCTGGCGGCCATCATTTCCTGGGTGGGCAAGCTCGTCGGCAAGGACATGGGCAACTCCCTCGACAAGTTCGCGGACCGGGTGCTCGGCCCCGAGACGGACGATGGCGCGGGTGGGTCGGTGCTCGACAACATCAAGAAGGCGTTGGAGGCGGGCAACAAGGCCGCGGCCGCGCGCGACAACGCCGCCAACGCATCGCACCGCGCCACCCCTCACGCGCGGGGGAAGACCGTGCAGGACTTTCGGGGCTCGCGGTTCGACATCACGCAGAAGTTCGCGGAAGGGTTCGACCCCGACCGCGTGGCGGTGGCGTTTGCCCGTGACGTGGAGCGCATCGGGGAGCAGAAACTCCAGAGCGGCTTCGAGCCAGCCATGGGTGTCCGATGAGCTTCATTTCCGACGCGCTGGACTCCGTACTCGGGCAGTCGAAGCCGGGCAACTTCGAGCAGGTGGCGCCCCCGAGCGCGTTCGTCATCGAGCAGCTCACCGGGCGCAAACGCAAGGTCGTGCTCACTGGGCGCGCGCTGCCGTACCGACCCTTCAAGCTCTCGACCAAGCAGCGCATGGAGCTGGTGTGGCTGCCCGGGTACGCGGACGCCACGGTGACCGTGCTCGGCCCCGCGGAGGAGCCGACCACGGTCACCGGCTACTGGAAGGACAAGTTCGTCGGCCCGAACATCACCGTGGCCGAAAAGTCGGGCGGGCTGGAGGGGCTGGTGTCGGACGTGGGCAGCGCGCTCGGGTTCGGCGACCCGCCGGCGGCGCCCGCGTCCCAGCAGCCTGCTTCCCTCGACGGGGTGCCCATCAACAACGTCCAGGAGTTGGTGAGCGTTCTGGACGACATCTGCCGCGAAGGGCAGCTGCTCACGGTGAAGTGGGGCGTGACCACGCGCCAGGGGATGCTCGAGGAGTTCGAGAAGACCTGGCACAACGCCCACGACGTCGAGTGGAGCATGAAGTTCAGCTGGAGCGGTCGCGGGGAGCCCCAGCCGCTCCCGCGCCTCACGGCACCGACCGCGCCCAAGGCGGCGTCGCTGGGGAAGGTGTTTGGTGACCTGCTCAAGGCGGCACAGGACCCGAAGTTCAGCCTGACGCCGGAGCTGGTGAAGGACCTGGAGTCCGACCTGCTGAAGGTGGGCGCGCTCGTGGAGGGGGTGCAGGGGCTCGGCGGCGCCATCGCGGATGCCGTGATGAGCCCGTTGGCGCTCGCGCAGCAAGCCGCGGGCATCCTTTCCAGGCTCGTTGCGGGCGCGGACGACGTGGCCAGCCTCGTGGAGTCGTCCGCGGTCGGGGAGATGGGTGTGGGGGCCGCCGTGCCGCCCGGGCTGACCGACGGGCAGAGCGACGGGTTCGTGGGTGGCACCGCCGCTGGCGGTGGGGCCGTAGACGGCGCAGGGGGCGTGAGCACCTTCTCCGGCGGCGTGGGCGCAGGTGCGGGCGGAGGCGGTGCGGCAGGGGCGGCCCCGCCCGAGGACGCGGCAGCGAGCGCCGCAGACGTTGCGTCGCGGGGGTTCGGCGCGCCCCCTGCGCCCGCGACGCGGGGGTTCGGGGAGCTGCAGCGTGCAAGGCAGTGGACGCGCACGGTGTCGGGGCACGCGCGGCTGCTGCGGCGCCTGGCGGTGCAGATGCGTTCCGACCTGCTCATCCCCATCCGCACGGAGGTGAAAGCGCTGCACATGACGCGCGAGGGGGAGGAGCTGCGCGCGGTCAGCCGGCGGTACTACGCCACGAACGACCACTGGCAGGACATCATGCTGTTCAACGGGCTGCGGTCGTCCATGCCCGCCACTGGCACGGTGCTGCTCATCCCGCGCGAGCCTTCGGGGCGCGGCGGCTCCGGAGCGAGGGGCGTATGAGCGCCACCTTCTACCCGAGCCTCGTGGTCAACCTGAAGATGCGGTTCGACCAAGACGTCCTGAAGACGCTGGAAGCCGACGCCGCGGGGGCGACCCCCGAGCAGATGGCGAAGGCTGCGGACGGCAGCACGTCCCCCACAGGAGACGCGCCGCGCGTGCTGCGCGTGGACCCCCCGTACTCGTTCATCACGGGGCGCGTGCCGGTGAAGGCATCGGTGGACCTCTCCGGGTACAGGCAGGCAGCCACGTTCGACTGCGAGTTCCCCTTCCGCGACCTGCCCATCGACCCACAGACGGTGAAGGCGGCCGCGGTCGAAATCTACCTCGGCACGGTGTCCCCCATCGCCATGGCGTCTGCAGCCAACCCTGCGTCGGAGGCGGTGCGGCTGTTCGGGCGGCAGTCAGTGCTGCGCGTGCGCGACACGCTGGGCCGGGCGATCGACGAGAACCTCGTGCTCGTGGGCATCGTGGACTCGTGGAAGGTCTCGCACGGGGGGGAGGGGAGCACGGCGCACCTGCACGGGCGCGACATGCGCGCCATCCTCATCGACACGCCGGTGGCGCTGCTCCCGGGGGAAGCCGACCACTTCTTCGAGCAGATCGACATGGAGGAGGACATCGTGGGGGTGGTGCAGGCCATCCTCAAGCAGCACCCGCTCATGGCCGACGTGCGGGTGGTGTGCAACGAGGAGGAATGGGACGGGGGCAAGATTCCATCACCTGCGTCGAGCGCCGCGACCCCGCGGCATCGCAAGGGGGCGAAGGGGACGAAGAAGCGCCAGGTAAGCAGCGGCCAGGGGGAGGTGCCCCACCTGAGCTACTGGGACCTCATCGTGCGCGAGTGCTACCTCGTCGGTGCCATCCCCCACTGGGTCGGGTTCGAGATTCTCATCCGCCCCGCGGCAGCCATCTTCGACCAGCTGCGCCAGGGCATCAACCCGCGCGGGCGCCCCACGCCATTCAAGAACGGCCGCCCCCGAGGATTCGACGCGCAGAGCGGGAAGATGATGCCGCCGCTCGCCGTGCGGAAGCTGGTGTACGGGCGCGACGTGAAAGAGTTGAACTTCGACCGCAAGTACGGGGGCTACCAGAAGCCCAAGATCGTGCGCGTGGTGACCGTGGATGACAGCTCCCCGAAGCGCGGCGAAGACCGGCTGCTCGTGGCACGGTGGCCGCCCGAGGACGCGAAGCAGAAGGCGGGGACGAAGCCGTCACCGGGGGAGGCGCTCGCGCAGAAGGAAATCCTGAACATCCCGGTGGCGGGGGTGCGCGACAAAAAGCAGCTCGAACGCATCGCGCGGGCGGTGTTCGAGGAGATTGGCCGCGGGGAGATGGGGGGCTCATGCAACACGCCGAACCTCAGCAGCTTCGGCGGCGACAACGACGACCCGGACCTGCTGCGCCTGCGCCCAGGGGATGGGGTGGAGTTCGCCGTGGACACGCGCGTGCTCGGCCCGGTCTCCCCGCTCATCAGCACGCTCACGGACACCATCCGGCGCCCCATGGGGGAGATGGTGTCGGAGCTGACCGTGGCGTTGGGGGACAGGATGCTAGCGCGCGCGGTGGTGGCCGGCGCGCGGTCTGCGCGCGCACAGCGGTTCTTCCGGGTGAGCACTGTGAAGTTTGACTGGGCCGCGGCCAGCGGCCTGAAGGTCTCGTTCGACTTCCAGAACTACGTGGTGGCCACCAACGAGACCGGTCCGATGAGCAGCGCTAGTGGCACACCGGTCTCCGTCGGCATCCCCAAGAAGCTCCTTCCGGCACTCGAATGAAGCGGCGCTGCCCAGACACCTGCTACGGCTGCCAGCGGACCAAGTACCTGGTCTCCATGTACCTGTGCGCGACGTGCGACGGCGAGGTGATGAGCACGCTGCCCGCAGATGTTCGGCGCGAGCGTCTCCTGGCGCGTCTGGCGGACATGGCGGCAGCACGCAAGCGCGCGAGGGTGTCATGTCCGTGAGACGCAATCTCGACGCGAGCAGGCTCGCCCGGGCGGTGTCCCGCCCGGGCATCGACCCGCGCGTGTGGCTGGAGCTGGGGGTAGTGCGCGAGCTTGGGTTCGACGCCAAAGAGGGGATTTTCGCTGACGTCGTCATGCAGCCCAACGGCAACGTGGAGACGTGCTGCGTGGCGACGCCCTACACGGGGAGTGTCGATGGGGAGGTTGGGTTCGGCGACTGGTGCCCCGTCGATGTGGGGGACACAGTGCTTGTCGGCATCCCCGGGGGGGACTCCAACCGCGGCCCGGTCGTCATCGCGCGCTGGTGGGATTCTGGCGACCCGCCCCCCGCGCAGATTGGGGACGGGGAGGAGCCGAGCAAGGACCTGTGGCGGGTGGTGCGCCCCGGGCGGCGCTTCGAGCTGCTCGCCACCGTCGCAGGCGCGATTGCGGGGGGCGGCACGCAGGTGACGACTGCACCGGCGGAGTGGAAGTGCACCTCGCAGGCCGCGGGCGGCGCGACCGCGGGCACGGTGAGCGTGACGCCCACGGGGGTGGCGGTCGATTCGACGTTGCCAAGCTCCATCGAGCTGGGGGGGCCCGCGGCCATGCCGCTCGCGCATGCGGTCGAGACGTTGGCCCAGGGTGCCGCGGGTGCCGCGGGCATCGTGGCGGTTCAGACGGCGCTCGCAACGGCGGTTGCGGCGCTTGCGGCACTTGGGGCGGCGCCTCTCACCGGCGCGACCGCAGCGAGCGCGTTCGCGCCGGCGCTCGCCACGCTGTCTACCGCGCTCGCCACCATGGCCACGACGCTGGGCACCGCGGCGGCTACACTGCCAACCATGAAGGTGCGTGGGGCATGAGCTGGGGCACGTTCTGGGGCACCTACTGGGGCGGCTTCGGCGGCGCGACGCTGAGCCCGGCGGCGTGGGCCATCGGAGAGCGGCAGGTGTGGGCCACGTTCGCGTCCCCCCCGCTGGCGAAGAGCACCATCACGCAGGGGGACGCACTCAACCCCGCCTCGTGGACGGTCACGCGCTCGGACACGGGGGAGTCCCTGTTGGTCATCGGCGTGCGCTCCATCACCCCGAACACGTTCGAGCTGTACCTGCTGCGCAAACTCGCGCCGTTCCTGGTTCCGCACAGCCTGGTAGCGCACGTGCTCGATGCGCTCTCGCTGGGGGCCGTCACGCTCTCGCGCACGTTCGCGGGCTGCGCGTACGTGCCGCCGGCCGAGTACAGCGGCGGCACGGTTGACATCGCCAACCCCTACTTTGTGGGTGTGGGGGACGAGCCCGCTGCGCACCTCATCGTTGGGTCGTCGGGGGACTACCAGCACGAGAGCGGCGTGCCGTTGTGGCGGAAGCTCACTATCCGACGCCTCTCGTCGCTGCCCAGCGAGTTCTTCCACCTGAGCCCCACCCAGTACGGGCTGGGTCTGCGCGTCAAGGATGTGCCCGCGGCGGGGCGACTTGCTGAGCTGCAGGTGGAGATCGTCCAGCAGCTCCTGCGTGAGCCGGAGTTCGAGGCTGTGCGGGTGCGCCTGCGTCTCACGAGCAACGGCGCGCTGCTGATTCAGGTGCGCGTGCGCATCGCGGTCACGGGCGACACGGGCGACTTCGACATCCTGACGGCGCCTGCCGAGATAAGGTTGTAACCATGGCCGACCTGCCCACATTCGACGACCTGTTCGTAGCCGCGCGCGACGAGGTGCTCGCGCGCAACAGCGCGCTGACGAAGGACGCCGTGGAGCGCGAGGGGACGGATGCCAACGCGCTCATCGCCGCGATGAGCGCCGTGGGGGACGAGTGCGTCGGCGCACTTGCGCGCGCGGAGGCCGCGCTTTTCTCCGACTCTGCGACCGGCACCGCGCTCGACCGCCTGCTCATCGACCGCCTGAACATGTTCCGGAAGCCTGCTGCTGCGGGCTTCGTCACGCTCGACTGGACGACGATCGTAGCCAACCCCGCGGCGTTCACCATCCCGGCCGAGACACGTTGCGCAACCGCGGACGGGGCGCAGTGGTCGACCCTCACCGACACGAACTTCCCGGCGGGCAGCACCGGACCCATCCGCACCGCGGCACGGTCCCTCTCTGCCGGGCTCACGCAGCAGGCGAAGCCAACGACGATTACCAACATCGTCGACATGCCTGTTGGCGCCGCGGCGGACCTGAAGGTGACCAACCCACTGGCGAGCGCCGGCGCAGACAACCCCGAGGAGGACGAGGACTACCGCGGGCGGTCGCGGCAGTATTTTGCCACGGCACAGCGGGGCACCCTCGCCGCCATCCAGGCAGCAGCTGCGGCGTACCCCGGGGTACGCCGCGTGAGCGTGTTCGAAATCATCGATGGGGACGCGCGACCCGCCCGCACGGTGCAGCTGGTGCTCGCCGACGCGTTTACCGACGCTCTTGTGGGGCAGCCCACCCCGGGCGCCTACTCCACGCAAAGCCAGGTGTTCGCCGCCCAGGTGGTGGCATCGCTCGGCGAGGCGCGCGCGTGCGGCATCTACGTCTACGCCATCGTCGCGCAGGTAGTCCTGCAACCTGTGCAGCTTGCACTCACCTTCGTGGCGGGGGCGGACGTGGACCAGGCTGCGTTCGCTGCGCGGCAGCGCGTGGTGGGCTACATGAACTCGCTCAGCCCGGGGCAGCGGTTCTCTCGCGCCGACTGCGCGGTGTCGCTGCAGTCGGTGCCCGGGCTCGTTGTGAGCGGCGCGGAAGTCGTCAGCCCCGCGGGTGACGTGGTGCCGCGCACGCTCCAGGTGCTGCGCACGCAGCTGGGGCTCGTGAACGCCATGTCCGTGCAGCCCGACGCAGCACTGCAGGGCAGCACCAACCCGGACGGGGTGTAGGCCATGACCACCCCCCCGGAGTACCCGGTAGCGGGAGTCCTCGCCGTCACGGAGGACGGGAGCGCGCTGCTACGCGCGCACTTCCTCGCGCTCATCGAGCGCCTCCTCCCGCTCGGGTACGTGTACCCGATGAAGCTCGTCCCGAACGCGGGCTACGAGTTGTTCCAGGCCGCGTCCGTCATGGGGGAGCGGGTCGCACAGGCGGTCCACCGTCTGGAGATGGACGGCGTGCTGTTCTTCGCGCGCGGCGGTTCGCAGGCGACCGGGACCGTGTGGTTCACTCGCCCCACGGCGGCAGCGGGGGCCGTGACCATCCTGCGCGGCTCCACGGTGGTGGGGCGGCAGGGACGGCGATTCGCAACCACGGCGGACCTGGTATTCGGCGGTGGCGTACTTGGGCCGCTCTCCGTTGGCGTGCAGGCAGTGGCGCCCGGGTACGAATACAACGTGCGGGGGGAGAGCACCGGCGCGGGTGGGGACCTGCTCCCGGGGGACATCGCGACCACAGGGGACCTGTTCGAGTCGCCGCCCTACGGAGACGCGACCTTCACGGTCAAAAACTTGCTCGCGACATCCGGTGGGGTGGAGGCTGCGCTGGACGGGCGCGGCGCGGAGCGGGGGCTGGTGCGCGCGCCCGGGGAGAGTGACACGAGCTTCCGATTCCGCATTCGCAGCCTCGCCGACACGGTGAGCCCCAACGCGGTGGCGCGCGCCCTCACCGCGCTCCTTGGCACCGACAACTTCTGCCTGCGCGAGGTGGGGACGGCGAAGCTCCGCGGCGCCTACTTCGACGGCAACACGGCGGTCGGGGCGGCCGCAAGTACCCGCGACTACTACGACCAAGACGGCTTCCTCCTCGAAGGGGACACCAGCTCGACCGGGTTCGAGTTCCAGGAGCCGGTCGAGGTGCGCTCGCCGAGCAACACCCTGCTCGCGCAGGGGTACTACGGGAACGTCACCGTGACGGGCGCGACATCGCGCCGTAGCCTGGCGCGGCGCGGGGTGAACCGGCTGCCGTACGGGACGGTGACCGCCGGCACCCGCCTGCTCGGCATGCGCACGGGCACGTCGTGGCTGTTCGATGCAGTCATCGACACCAGCGCAAGCTACAACCCGCGGCGGCACCGCACGGCGTTCGACTACCTCGAATTCCGGGGGTTCTTCCTCGTGGGGGTGCCCGCGGGCTCCGCGGGGGAGTTCGGCATGGCCTACGGCGCCTACCCCTACGCGGCCTACGGGGCGCTCGGGTCGTGGCTCAACTTCTACGGGGGCTACCCGCGCTCGACGGCGCTGGTGCGGCTCGCCGCGTGGCACCGCCTCGACGCCGTTCGCGCCGGCGGGGTGGGGTTTGGGCTGTACGTGGAGCGCATCGGGTGCTCGTGATAGACCGGAGGGAGCATGTCGAGCGGTAACAAAGAGCTGGTGTTCAACACGCAAGAGCACGTCCTCAGCGTGGACCACAACAGGGCGCAGAAGTTTTCCCACGCGCAGGTGGCCGACATCGCGCGGTATTTCTGGAACGTCAAGACGGAGCTGGACGACAGCGCCGCGGGGGAGGTCGAAGCTGTTGCGAGCACAACCGCGAGCCCCCTCCGCGCGGAGGTGCTCGCGGGGCTGCGTGTCGCGCCCGCGCTGGCCTCGTTCGCGCTACTGGTCACCCCGGGGGTGGCGTTTCTGCTCGCGCCGGACAGCGCGAGCGACGACAGCCCGTACAAGTACGTGAACGACCCCGGGGTGCCAACACCGGGCGCGCTCACGCTCGCCCCGAACGCCACGGGGCTCACGCGCATCGACGTGATCGAGTGCTCGTGGGGCACGGTGGTCGCCGAGACCGACAGCCGCGACATCCTCGACCTGGCCACGGGCAGCTACGCCGCTGCGATGGTCACCAAGGTCAAGAAGGGCGTGCTCACCTACCGGGTGCGCCAGGGCACCGCGGGGGCGGGCTTCCCAGGAACCGCGCTCGGGTGGCTTCCGCTCGCGGTGGCCTCCGTGCCCGCGGGGGCGGCAAGCAACGACGTGGTGACGTTCTGGGACGTGCGCCCGCTGGTGAACGACCGCGTGCAGAATGGAGCCTCGACGACGAAGCCCATCGTGGGGCGCAGCCAGGTGAACGCCATCAACCTGGCGTTGGTGTGCGGCTGGGTGGACGCGGAGTTGGGTGGACGCCGCATCGGCGGCGCGCTGCGCTCCGGCATGCCCACGGCGGACTTGGCGCTCATGCCGGCCATCAACTTCTCTGACGCCGCCAACCATTCGCTGGGGTTCATCCCGCTCGCCCACAAGCCGTACTACCTCTACCTGTGCACGCCGTTCGGGCTCCCACGCTGGGCGCGGTATTCCCCCGCCTCCGCCGGCGTGCGCATGCCGCGCTCGCCACGAGGGCTGCCGGTGGTGACGAACATCGCCCCGGACGTGGAGGGGCGGCCGTTGTTCGGGGTGGCGCTGCCTAGCTCGTGTGGCCTGGGCGGCGCGGCCACGGTCAACGAGGCGGTGGTGGTGGCGTCCGGGTACGTCACCTTGGCGGCCGCACTGGGCCAATTCTACGCGGCGGATGGGAAGCACCAGCTGGTCGCCGACGACAGCGGGCTCACCAACCCCATCGTGAAGGCGAGCACATCCATCACGGTGGCCGCAGGCAGCGTGACCGTGCGGTACGACTACACGCAGGGGTTGGAATTCCCTCCGCATGCGCGGGAGGTGTGCATCGAATTCCGCGGTGGCCTCATTACGGCGAACGGCGCCATCCCCATCGACAAAACCTCCGTTCTCGCGCGCCTGGATGTGTACGCGCCGGGCGCGCCAACCGTGCGCATCGCGCAGATGTACCTGGACTTCGTGTTGGACACCAAGACCGGTTTGGCGCCCAACACCGGCACCGACTTTGCGACCCGCGTGTGGGTGTCCCTGGCCAACATCTACCCATTCCTCGCAGGCACCACACAGCGGTTGGACCTGGTGTTCGTCACGGCGGGCGGCGCTACCCTCAGCGCGTACAGCACGTCGTCCAAGATCTGGGGATGGAGGACCTGATGCCCACGGGAAAGCAGCTAGTGTTCAACGACTTGGAGCGGGTGGTGCACACCGACCACCAGCGTTCCGCGACGTTCGCGCGGTATGAGGCCGCCGAGGCCATGCGCTTCCTCGCCGACGCCTACACGGACGAGGAGGACCAACTCGGGGCCGGCTACGTGCTGCCGAGCGCGGTGGGCACACCGCTGCGGGCGGAGATTCTAAACGGGCTGATGGTGCGCCCGCAGCTCGGCACGTTCGACCTGCTTGTGGACGAGGGGGCGCTCTTTGCGCTCACGGCGGATGCGGTGTCGGAGGAGAGCCCCTACAAGTTTGTCCGCGACCCGGGGGTGACCGCGCTCGCCACGTTGACCCTGGCGGCGAACGGCGCAGGCACCACGCGGGTGGACGTCATCGAGTGCAGCGTGGACGCCACGACGCTCGACACACTGGAGCTGCGGGACGTGTTCAACACGGGCACGGGCACGTTCACCCCCACGAACGTGACGAAGACGCGCACGGCGCGTCTCACCTACCGGGTGCGCCAGGGCACCGCTGGTGCAGGTTACCCCGCCGCGGCCGCTGGGTGGGTTCCGCTCGCGGTGGCGTCGCTACCCGCGGGGGCCGCGAACAACGACGCGGTGACGTTCTGGGACGTGCGCCCGCTGGTGAACGACCGCGCGCGGGGGCCCGCGCAGCTCACGCGCCGCCTGGCCAACTACGACCAGGTGCAGATGACGATCGACGACATTTCCACCCCGGGTGTCATCCGCGCGTTCGGCTCCGTGGACGTGCACCAGCGCGGTCGTCGCATGGGGGGCGTCCTGCGTCGCGGCTCCCCGGGCACGGACGACCTGTGGGTGGACATGCTCGACGCGGCGAACCAAGAGGACGGGTTTGTGATGCCGGCGGACGGGTTCGTGTACCTGTACCTGTGCAGCCCGCTGCGCATGGGGCGCTGGGCCCGCTACACGGACGCGCCTGCGGCGCGCCTCCCGCGGGCGCCGCGCGGGCTCCTGTTGGTGTCCACCCTCCCTCCGTCGAACTCGGGGGAACCGTCGAACAAGCTGTACCTCCCCGCGGGGTACGGGCTCGGCACGGCGCAGCCGGTGCAGACCAGCGAGGCGACGTGCATCGCCGCAGCGTACAGCCGCGGCGGCACGCTGCGCGGCGGGCTACTCGACGGTCGCGTGTTGTGGCTGCACCGGGCGTCCGCGGGCTTGAACGGCCTGCAGCTGGCAGCCGGGGCAGCCAACACGACGAACGCCACGTTCACGCTCACCGAGGGCACGCATTACCCCGCGAACGCGAAGGCCATCTACGTGGCCCTGCGCGCCACCTTCACTATCGCACCGAACGCGCTGTTGCAGGTGCAGGATGGTGAGATCGACGTGTGCTACCCGGGCACGGCCACCCCTATCTGCCAGGTGCATGGGGGCCGGCACACGTGGATAAACAACGCGGTGGGTGCGGTGAATGTGGAGATCGGGACACCCACGGTGCGGGTGCCGCTTGTGGGGCGCTACCCCCTGGGTCTGTCCAGCGCCGCAAAGGACCTCATCTGGCAGTACAGCATCGGGGGCGGCATCCCGGTCCTGGTAGGGACACCCGTCTGCGCCATCTACGGCTGGGAGCTTTAGGCCATGAGCGCAGCAGCAAGAATCAAGTTCTCACAGGGCGCGACGCTTCCTCCGGCTGGGGAGGCACTGGACGGGGTGGTGGCGGTCGCTGTGACCGCCATCAACAACGACAACACGGACATCGTCTCGTGGACGTGGACCCTGGAAGACGTGCCCGCCGGTAGTGGGCTTGTCGTCGGGTCGCTGGGCAACGTGGCGGCCATGACGCCGTTCGTTCCGGACGTGACCGGCAGCTACCTGGTGAAGCTCGTCACGACGGACAACGTGGGGCTCGTCACCGCGGACTACCGCGCGGTGATGGTCAAGCAGACCGCGACATACGCCAACCGCTACCTTCCGGCGTCGTTCGCGCGCGCGCTCGCTGAGACCTCCCACAACATCAACGGGCAAACCCGCGGGTGGGCCATCTTCATGGAGGCGTACCTGAAGGTCATCGACCGGCTGCTCGACGTGGGCGGTGCGGCGCCCGCAGATGGCGAGCAGCTGACGTGGGTGGCCGCAAACAGTCGCTGGGAGCCGGGTGCTGCGGGCGGCGGTGCGGGTGTTCCAGGCGGCGCGGTGAACACCGTGCAGTACAACAACGGCGGCGTCTTCGGCGGCGCCGCGGACGTGCTTGCCGGCGCGGGCTTCATCTCCTGGGGCGCGACACCCGCGGCGAGTGGGCACGTTCGCCTGGGGAGCCCAGCAGCCGGCATTGAGCTGGTCGTGTGTCGCGACAACGCAGGGGCGGCCGACATCGTGGTCGCCACGTCGTCGGCCGCGGATGACCTCTACTTTGGCTCGGACGCCACGTTGGCGCTGCGGCGCGCGGCTAACACCTACGTCCACGCGGTCACCAGCGTGCGCCTCGGCGCGGGCGGCACGACTACCCTGGTGGCGCAGGCAACAAAGGCGGTGCTGCAGGCGAGCATCCTGGACCTGGCCGCGGCGGGGTGCGCTGCCCAGGGCATGCTGCGCGCCCCGAACAACGCGCTCGTCTTGGCCTACCGCAACGCGGGCGGCGCCGCGGACCTCGCCGTGGTGGACACGGACGCGTCGGACGACCTGTTCATCGGAACGGACTCCGTGTGGGGTCTTGGGCGCCCACCGAACCTCCACCTGGGGGCGTCCACGACTATCCGGGCGTCTCGCCCGGTGCTCGGCGAGGCGGGGGTGAGCGCACCGTGGGGGGTGCACGGCGAGACGACCGTCGACATGGCCGACGCCAACTACACCGCCACGGCGGCGCAGTACGCACACGGCATCATCAAGAACGGGACAGCGGTGGCCATGACCGCCCAGCGCACGCTGACGCTTCCAGACGCCACGGACGCCACCGCGTACTACAAGTTCATCCGTAATCTCGGCGCGTTCGGCGTCAACGTGACCAACGTTTCCGCCGGCACCGCGGTCGTCGTGGGTGCCGGGATGTCTGCCTGGGTGGGGGTGGACGCTGCGGGGGCATTCCGGATGACCGCTGACGTGTGACCCTCGGCCTGCTATCAAAAACTCAAGGAGGTCGCCGCCCATGAACACACCGCAGCCCCCACCAGAAGCACCACGCCCACCGCTGCCGGTGGTGGTTTTGGACGGCGAGACGTTCACCCCCGAGCAAATGCGCGTCGTCATCGCGAAGTCGCGCAAGTACGAGCGCGCTGCGCGCTACACGGTGATTGCTGCCATGGTCGGCGCGGTGGCCACCATGGTGAGCAACGTCAGCCACGACCTGGCGTCCGTGCGTGTTGCGGAGGCAAAAGCGCGGGAGTGCAGGCCGTGAGCGCGGACGACGAGTTCAAGCACTCCGAGTTCAACCCGTTCGTTGGGTTCGCGGACGAGCGCGACGTGGTGGCCATCCGACGCATGCTGCACGAGGAGATCGCCCACAACCGCCTTTTCCGCGGCGAGGTGCGCGCGTTCATGGGGCGCAGCGAGACGCGCATGCTGGCGCTGTTCCACCGCCTGGGCGTGCACGACCCCGCGCCTGATGCGCCCAAGGTGGACGAGGCGATGGCCGAGGAGGTACTCGGCACGTTCGTGCTTGCCCCGGAGTACCAGGGGTGGCGCGCGCGCCTCGGGGTGTGGCTTGCGCAGCGCCCGACCAACCGCGCGTTCCTCTACGGGGGGGTCGCGGTGTCTCTACTGGCCACCCTGGCCGCTTGCGCAGTGGCGCGGTGACTGCGGGGGGTTGTCGGGGCGGGGCGCGCTGGTAGACTTGGCCCATGCGCCAACCGCCCAACCCAACCGCCGTCTACATCGCCAACACCATTCTCGCAGTCGGGGCGCTCGTTCTTGCCGGCCTCGGCAAGGTGAGCTGGCTCGAAGCAGCCGCATTCATCGGCGTGATGCTCGTGCCAAGCGCCGCGTTCGTGGGCACGAAGCCTCAGCCGCCCGCGGCGGGGCCGGGCATTCTGTCGATGCTGCTGCTCGTTCTTGGGCTCTCGCTTGGGGTTGTGGCGTGCCCACAGGGCGCGCCGTCACCAAAGCAGGTGGTGGGGGCGGGGGTTGTTGCGGCGGACGCCGCATGCACGATTCTCGAAGGGCTCACGCCCAACCGCACGGTCATCCAGGCGTGCGCCACAGCGGAGGAGGTGGCGGCCATCGCGGACTTCGTGGCGAAGTTCCTGCGGCACGGGGACGCCCCCGCGCGAACAGCGACGCTCAGTGACGCGCGAACGGCCGCAGAGGGTGTGTGCACGCCGCTCCCGGGGACGGTCGTATGTGCGACACGGGAGGAGCTTGGCGCGGGTATCCAGGCGCTCCTCGTACGCCGGCGCGCGCCATTCACCGATGCGGGGGGGCAGTGATGCCGCCCACACCGGCCGACATTGACCGCGCCTTGCACGGAAAACTTGACCCGCTCTTGGCGCTTGCGCGCGCGTCGGCGCGCGCGGTGCGGCGACTTGGCGCTCGTAGGCACCGCAGGGCGCGCGCCAAGCGTCGCGCGAAGCGGGGGCGGCAGTGACGCCCGCGGTCCTCATCTCCGTTCACAACCGCAGCACACGGGTGACGGATTCGGAGGTGCTCCGCATGGTCGGTGCGGTGGGGCAGCAGCTGGCGCGCCACGTTGCGCCGGTGTGGGGCGCGGTGCCGGCGCTCGAATTCGTCCCGAGTGACGGCTCGCCGAGCATGCTGGACGCGGCGCTCTGCTACATCGACGACTACTCGGACATCGAGGGGGCGCTTGGGTACCACTACGAAGCCGACGACGGCACCCCGACGCTGCGGGTGTTTGCCGCCGAGATTCTCGACGGGGGAGGGGCGGTGCTCACCAGCGCATCTGCCGTGAGCGTGACGCTCTCGCATGAGGTGCTGGAGGTGGTAGGCGACGCGGCCGCCAACCGGTGGGCGGACGGGCCTGGTGGGCGCGCCTACGCTGTGGAGCTGGCCGACGCCGTGCAGGGCGACGCGTACGACGTGGATGGGGTGGCCGTGTCGAACTTCGTCCTGCCTGCCTTTTTCAGCCCACGGGCGGGGGCGGGCACGCGCTTCGACTTCCTTGGCAGGCTCTCCGCACCGTTCACGATGACCCCGGGTGGGTACCAAATCACCCGCGGTACCCCAACCGACGACGACACGGTTTGGGGGGCCGGGGACGCGTTCACGGAGGTGGTGCTGCCCGGTATGAGCCTGTCCTGCGGGCCGGACGTGCCCGAGCGCAAGCGCCTGGGGCTGCTCGCCAAGTACCGCGGGGCGCAGACGGGGCGCAGACCACGATGATCGCCGACCTGTTGGGCATCCTCCTGGACGGCACGGACTTCGCACGCGGCGTGCAGCGTAACCCCGCGCGCGAGCTACGCGTGCCGTTGGGCTCCACGGTCACCCTGCGCCTGCGCGTGGTGCACCCGAGCGGGGTGGAGGCCGACCTGACAGGCGGCGCGCTGGTGCTCACGGCGCGCAAGCGCCTGGTATGGCCGGCGCAGTACAACGCGGCCGCACAGGCGGCACGACAGGCCGCGGCGTGCCCGTGTGGGGGCACGGGGTGCCGCGGGTGCTCCTCCCCCGCGTATGGGTCGGAGGGTGGCGCCATCGAAACCATTCCAGCGGCGTCGCTCACCCTCGCGGGGACGCTGGTGCCTACGGAGGGGCGGGGACGCGCCAACTTCAGCCTGACGCCGGCGCTCACGAAGCCGCTCGACGCGGGGCGCTACGTCTACGACGTGTGGTTCACGTCGAGTTTGTCGGCGCGGGACCAGGTGGTTCCGGCATCTCCCCTGGTGCTCGAACCACCTGCTACGCTCCCACCCTGATGGGGTACCTCGTCGCAGCCGGCACGCACTACCTGCCCGTCGCAGCCGGCACGCACTACCTGCCCGTTGCGCAAAGGACTCCCATGAAGCTCGTCGTCATGCGTGGGGACAGCATCCAGGTCGACTACCAGGTGTTCGGGCCGGACGGCGTGACGCCGTTCTCTCTCGTCGGCGCCAAGGTGTACGGGACCATCAAGCGGCAGACGAGCGACACCGACGCGGCTGCGCTCAGCCGGGTGGACTCGTCGGGCACGAGCACCCCGACAGGCGGGGCGGTGACCGTGACCGACGCGGCCAACGGACTCGTCACGGTGCGCCACCCAACGGGCGCGACGACGGCGCTGGAGGCCGGCATCGGCCTCCTCGTCTACGACGTGCAGGTGCGCGACGCCAATGGGCGCGTGTTCACCGTGGACCACGGGACAATCACGCTCGTGCCCGACTGCACGATTACGCAAGCCTGAAGCTTGGGGAAGGACTCGGACCATGGCGATCGTTGCACGCAAGGTAGAAGTGGGGGCGCGTGGGGTGGATTCGCTGCCGTTCAGCAACTCGGGCACCCCCGAGCAGGCGCGGAAGCTGCGCGCCTCGGGCATCGACTTCTTGGTCGGCTACCTCGGCGCCATCTCGCCCGAGCGGGTCGCGGGGGTGCTCGCCGCGGGGCTCGGCTTCATGCCGGTCACGTTCGGTGGCCGCGCAACCTTCGACGGCGCGGCCGCGGTGCAGGCATGCCAGGCGCTGGGACTCCCCACTGGCGTCACCGTGTGGCTCGACTTGGAGGGCGGGGAGCTGCTCAAGGTGCCTGCGCAGGTGGTGGCGCAGCGCGTGAACGCGTGGGCTGAGACAATGAACGCCGCGGGCTTCGAGCCCGGGCTCTACCTCGGCGCGCCGCAGCCGTTCACGGCGGAGGAGCTGTACGCGCTCAAGGTGCGCCGGTACTGGAAGGCACCGAGCCGAATCTTCGACCGCAACGGGAAGGTCAGCGACGGGCCTGCGTGCGGGTTCTGCGTGTACCAGCTCTGGCCGCAGGGAAACTGGCGCGACTCAGGCGTCTTCGTCGACGTCAACTTCGTGCAGCAGGACTTCCGCGGCCGCGTCCCGACCGCCGCGTTCGCGGAGTGACGCGCGCCGCGGCGCGACTGGCACCCTGCGGGCCTGCGCGCGCACGCGCCTGGCCGAGAACACCACACCGAGCTTCTCTGCCGCATACCGCTGCCACGTCGCGAGCGGCATGTGGCGGCGCGTGGAGTTACAGGAGGCGCACGCCGCTACGAGGTTGCTTGCGTCGTCCGTGCCCCCTCGGGCGCGGGGGGTGAGGTGGTCCAGGTGCATGTGCCCATCGGTGCGTGCGCAGTACACGCACGCACCACCACTGCGCGCGAGCACCTCCCGGCGCAGCTTGCGCTTGCGCTTCCCCAGACTCTCGCGACGAGGGCGCCGCGCGTGCTCAGCCCGCGTGCACATCGCACCCCCCCAGGGCGAGTACCGCCACGTCCGCCATGATGCGGAGCCACCCCAGCCCGTTGCGGTCCGCTTGGCGGAACTCGTGCACGGTGTGCAGGGCCACGACCGGCGCGGCCATGGCCCGAATGTTGGTGCCACTGATCTCTCGGCACGCACGTAGCTCCGCCACCGCGCACGCGTGCTCGCAGGACACCGCGGCCACGAGGTAGTGGGTCATCGCCTCCTGCATGAAGTTGCTTAGGGAGTCGTAGAAGACGCGGACCTCCCACACCCCGGGATGCCGCTCATCGACGCCGCTCATCGACCGCACACCGTCACCGTCCACCCCTGCTCGGTGTGCGCAGCGGCGTCCACCGTGTTGATGATGGCCAGCTCAAGCGAGTCGTGCACAACTCGCTTGAGCTGGCCACGCTGAGGTCCGCGCCGAACTCAGCCGCGATGGCCCCGCGCACGTGTGCAATCACGCGCGCTTGCAAGTCGCGTGTGTTGAGGTCACCGATGAACGCTGCCGCCGCGCGCTGTGCGGTTTCCTCCATGCGCTTGCGCAGTGCATCCATGCGTAGGATGCGAAGTGCGTCCAAGGCAAGCGCCGTCTGCATGGCCTCCGCGCGGCTCACGTGCGCCTCCAACGCATCGCGGGGAGCGGCCACAGCTTGCGCGTCCGCGCGATAACAGCCGCGACCCCCGCGATCGTCCCAGCCGCCCACGCAACCGACCACCACCACTGGGGTACTGGCTCCAGCTCGCGGGGGGCCGGGCTGCGGTATGGGTGCGCGCTCACCAGCTCACCATGGTGAGTCGACCGCAGCCGAAGTCCGTGGGGAGCGGCCCGACGATGCCACCGCCAGCCGCGGTGCGGTGCTTGCCTACCTTGATGCGCATGCCTTCCTCCTCGTCTCGGTTCAGGGTGAGGACAAGGTCCGCGACGCGCACCTTGTGCATCGAGTCTGCCACGTCGTCCAAGTCGAGCACCTTGCGCCCACGCGCGTCGCGCCGCCGGCTCTGCGAGCCTGTCCACAGGAACAGTCTGCGCTGCACCGCCCACGTGCGCAGCCCCTCGAACACCACGCGGCCGCGCACGTAGTCGGACTCGTCGCGCGTCCCCCCCGCGCGCACGGGCCGTGGCGCGACCATCTTGTCGGCGTAGTCGACCACGAGCAGGTCGATCGACCGCTCGGCGCGCGCCTCCACGCTGGCCACCCACGCCTGCACGTCCTGCACCGTGGTGACCTCCGGGGTGAACTCCTGCACCACGTACCGCCCCAACGTGCCCGCGGCGCGCCGCGCTGCGAGCATCACACGGCAGGTGTTGGATGCCTGCACGTTCTGGATGATGGCGTTCGTAGGGATGCCGGTGACAGCAGCCTTTACCCGCGCCAGCTGCAGTGCGGGCGGCAACTCCAACGTCGCGCAGGCCACGAAACACCCCGCGAGGAGCGCGCTCGCACTGACGTGCGTCATGAAGATGCTTTTCCCGTCACCGGAGCCCCCGATGACCACACCGAGCCCCGACCGCTGGAGGCCACCCTCCAGCTCAGCGTCCAGCTCCGGGATGCCTGTGGGCAGGCGCTCCAGATTCCCCAGCGCCTCGATCTCCGCAAAGCTCGCGTCCCCCAACTCCACACCGATGCTGGTGTCCACCACCCCCAGCGCCATCGCGCGCGCCTCGGCGAGCACCACGCCGCTCAGGTCACCTGCCCGGGCGATCTCACTGATGCCCGCCCGGATGCCCTCCGCCCGGATGCGCTTCGCCAGAATGGGCGCCAGCTCCCCAACGAGCGCCTCCTCGCCTACCTGCTGCGGGTCGTCCTCGGCCGCGTCGAACATATCCGACACCCCGCGAACAGCCTCCAGCGTGACCTTCCCCTCCGTGACCCACCGCCGGAGGCGCTGCAGCACGTGCAGCGGCGCGGACGGCCCATGCCCAAGGTCCCGCGCGATGGCGTGCGCGGCCTGCAGCGCAAGCTTCGCCGCCGGCGCGCCAAGGCAGTCGGGGTCGAGCGCGTGCCCCAACCTCCCGTAGAACCGCGGCTGCGCGCACGCAGTCAGCACCGCCTGCGCCTCGAATCCCGGCGCGAGCCCGTACGGGTCCGTCGTCTTCGGCGCCCCGCTCATCGCACACCGAAGTCGTCGAGGATGAGCAGGTCGACGCGGGCGCCCACCCCCTGCTCGGCCTGCGAAGACCGCAGCGCCAGGAGTGCGCCGCGCGCGCGCAGACACACCTCGTTGCAGAACCAGAGTCTCCGATCGCAAACCTGCGGCGCGGGGGGTTGAGACATCACACCGTCGGGCATCATCGTCGGCAGCTCCACGAGTTTTTGGCAGTAGGGGCACACGCCCACATCGGGCGCAACACGTGCCAAGGGTCGCGCGAGGCCCACGCGCTTCATCCCAGCACCCGCACGTATTCGAAGCGTGCGCGGAACCACCCCGCCGCGTCGCAATCTTCGAGCGCCTGGCGAAGCTGCGCAGCGGTCATGACGCGTGCGCGCGCCAGCCCAGGCACCCACAGAGAGTCATCGGTGCGCGCATCCCCGGTGAAGTACGTCCCATCACCCCCGCGCGCGGGGGGGTCGTACAGCACGAACGACCCAGGGGTCGTGGGGTCGAGGGTTTGCGCCAGCCCGTTGGTCACCATCCGAGCCACTCTCCCCGCAGCGCGCGCGTGCGCAGCAGCTTGCGTTGCTCCTCCGCCTCACGGCGGACTTCGGTCACGATGCGGTCGTACTCGGCTGGCATGAGGTTGTTCCGCTCCATGGTTTGCGCGGCGGGCACCCCGCGCGCCAGGTCCCTGCGCATCGCGTCGTATCGTCGCAGCAGGTCGCTGTACGCCGCGCTTGGGACGCGCGCACCCCCACGCGCGTAGCTTCGCGCGGTCTCCGCGTCCTCGACGATGCGCTTCGCCGACCAAAACCACGCGACCGGGGGGAACGGCGCAACCCGCCCCGTGCGCTCCCCGTCCTCGTGCTCCCGCATCCCGCGCCACCGTGTGGCCGAGAACAACGCCCACGCAGCGGGGGGCAACGCAGCTGCCTGCAGCGCGTCCGCTGCCGCTCGGCACACGTCACGGATTTTGTCCCACCGCGGAGAGGCGGGTGACCCCACCATCGCCGTCGGGCGCACCACGCGGCGCACACCCGCGCTTTTGCCCCGCTTGGGGGTGTGCGCCGCGGCGTCCCCCCAAACCGCGGCACACGCGCCCTCGTACGCCAGCGCGAGCCAACGCAGGTGGTCCTCCCACGACGCGTCGGCGCGGAGCGTCGGCGCGGAGGGGACCTGCGCGGGGTGCACCAGGCTCACCCCCGGGTACGGAGGGACACCCGCGGTGCTCAGCCCCCACGTGGGTGCGCGTGACGTGAGGGGCACGGCGTCGAGCAGAACATCTCCTTCCGGAGAGAGGAGTGAGAGCTGCGGCGCCTCGCCGCCCTTCTTCCCCGTAGGGGAAGAATCCGTCCTGTCCGTGACTCTGTTACTCTTCTCTTCTCTCATAGATATACCCCCAGTCTTGAATTCGCCCCGTGACCCCCCGTCTTGAATTCTGACTACCGGACTTGAATTCTTGGCGGGCCGCCCCGCACCCAGGCGGGGACCCCCCCACGCGTGGGCGTGTGCGAGCCACTCCGTTGTCACGGTGGGGACGAGCACCGCCGCGGGCTCCACACCCTCGGTGGGTGCGAGCACGCCAAAGACGCGACGCCTGAACACCCGACGGCGCACCCCCCTTTCTGAGAGCACCCACCCCGGGCCGATGTCGAGCACCAGCCGCGCGGTGCGCAGTCGCGCGAGCGCCTGGCGCACCGCACCACTGGGCACCTGCTCAGCTAGTGCTTCGTGCGCGAGGCCCATCCCAAGGCGCGCGACGCTCACCCATGTCTCCCCGGTTTCGTGGCTCGCGCACGCTCGCGCGCGCCGCCACACCAACGAGGCTGTTCGCCCCAACACACGCTCCAGTTTTTCAAGCGGCACCGGCTTCAGAGGAACCATGTAGTGACGCAAGGCTTGCGCGTGAGCGCAGGACTTGAAAAGAAAGCCTTTGCACTAATCGCACGCATAGGCTAGGGTAGCCGAACCAGCCGAAGTGGCTGGGCACCAAGCCGAGGAAGCCCAATGAAGCACATCGACGCGCAAGGACTCATCCGCATCTGCAAACAGGCCGCTGGTCGCTACCGCCAGGTGTGGTGGGCGGACGTGCGGGACATGGAGGCGGAGGCGGCCGTGGCGGTGCTCAACGCCGACCGCACCTTCGACCCGGCGCACGGCGCGCCTTTCCGCGCGTACGCGTGGCGCGCCGCGGTCCTGCACCTGCGCAACTACCTCCTGCGTGCGGGCAGCCCCGTCTCCGGGCGCAGCCGCCCCGAGCGCATGGCGGGCCTGCACCACGCCGAGCTGACGGAGGTGACCGATCACGCGGACGCGGCCCCGAGCCCCGAGGCCGCGCTGTGCCAGGCGCGGTGGGCGCGCACAGTTCGCGCGGTCGCCGACGTCGACACCGCCCCCGGTGACGACGAGATGGTGAGCACCACCTCTCGCCGCCGTTTGCGCGCCTCCCTGGCGCTGCGTTTTTTGCACAACGACCGACCTCTGCAGTGAAGGACCGACAGCACATGAAGACGATCGCCACCGCCACCCCCACCCCCATCGACACCATGGTGGAGGACCCGGGCAACGCCAACAAGATGGACGAGGAGAAGCTGCACACGCTCGCCTCCGCCATCCTCCGGCTTGGTTTCCGTCAGCCGGTCCTCCTGCGCCGTCTGGGTGACGGGGTGCTGCGCATCATCGACGGTCACCACCGCGTGCGCGCCGCGCGCGCCGCGGGTTTGACCGAGGTGCCCGCGGGCATCGTCGAGTGCACGGACGAGGAAGCGCGCGTGCTGCAGCTCGGGATGAACCGCCTGCGTGGGGAGGTGGACCTGGCGATCGTGGCCACCAACATCGCTGCGTTGGTGTCAGCCGGGCTCGGCGCGGAGGACCTGGTGCTGACCGGCTTCTCGACGCAGGAGCTGGACGCGTTGCTGGCTGCGGCCGCGCCCGACAACGCAGGCGACAACCCCCTCAGCGGGGGGGTGTTGGGCGGGGACGGTGGCGGTGGCGGGGGGGAGTCGGACCCAGATGAGACCTTCACGCTGGAGCTGGTGTTCGGCTCCAAGGCCGACGTCGCGCGCGCACGCCGTGGGCTGCGCAAGGCGGCGAACGGGGGTGAGCTTTCTGCGGGGCTCCTCTTCCTCCTCGACACCGCACAAGCCTCTGCCAAGAAGGGCGGCTGAGATGGCACACTCGAAGGCTCAGGTGGAGGCGATGCACGCCAAGGGGTTCTGCACCGCATGGGAGATGGCGGAGGCGAGCGGACTCCACCTGACGACCATCCACCGCTACTTCACCGAGGGTACCCTGCTCGGTGTGCGCGTGGGCAAAGCCTACTTCGTGCAGGTGGAGGCGGCGATCAAAGTCTGGCCGGCGCTCGAAACGGACATCCGCGGTGCGCTGGACGGCATCTTTGCCCGGTCGCGGGAGAAGTTCGCGAAGATGCTCGTGCAGCGCACGACGGGCAGACAGAGTGCGCCGACCCCGCGCATCGGGAGCGCGCCAGCTACCGCGCTGGGCTCGACCCTTTGCCCGGTGTCCGAGCCCGCCAAGCCCAAGCGCCGGAAGAAGGGCTGATGTACCTCGAAGTCCAGAACCTGCGCACGCGGGTGACCGCAGCCACGAACGACGAGCGGGAGTGGCTCGGGGAGTACCTGAGCTTTTCCACCACCGTGTTCCGCGGGGCGGGGCGGCGCCCGCAGCAGCAGACCGTGAGCCTGCTCGGGCGCGACGCCACGTTTCCGACGGGCCTGCTCGACCACGTGCGCACCGCAGCACCGGCCTCGGGGGTCGTGGCGGAGGTGCTCGATCGACGGGTGGCGCCCGCTGCGCGCGACACGTCCGCAGACATCGGGTGGCTGCGCGACTACCAGGTCGCGGGGGTCGACGCGGTGGTGGCGAAGGGCCGCGGCATCCTGTGGATGCCGACAGGCAGTGGGAAGACGGAGGTGGCGGTGGCGCTCACGCAGGCGCTCCCCGGTCGGTGGGCGTTCATCGTTCACCGCGGCGGTCTCATGGACCAGGCCGCGCGCCGCTACGAGCTTCGAACGAAGATGGAGGCGGGGCGCATCGGCGAGGGGGTGTGGGGCGCGTCGGATAGTCTCCCGTTCACCAGCGCAACGTTCCAGACCGTCCACGCTGCCTTGGAACGGGGGTGCCCGCGCGCGGCCGCCTGGCTCGCGGGGCTCGACGGCATCATCGTCGACGAGGCGCACACGCTGCCCGCCAGCACGTTCTACTCGGTAGCCATGGCCACGCCGAACGCGTACTGGCGTGTCGGCCTCAGCGGCACCCCGCTGGCGCGCGGCGACCGCCGCAGCGTCCTCGCGATTGCCGCGCTCGGGCCGGTCATCTACCGCCTGCGCGCCGACGACCTCGTGCGCCGCGGTGTGCTCGCGCGCCCCCGGGTGCGCCTCCTCCCCGTGGTGCACACCAACATTCGCGCGAGCACCTGGCAGGGGGTGTACGGGGAGTGCGTCGTGCGCAGCCCCCTGCGCAACGGCGCGCTCGTGGCCGCCGCGCGGACCGCGGTGGGTCCCACCCTCCTCTTCGTGAAGGAGGTGCACCACGGGAAGGCGCTGGTGCGCCTGCTCGAACGGGCGGGGCTGCGCAGCGAGTTCGTCTACGGCGCGCATTCGGTCGACATCCAGAAGAGCCTCATCCGACGCCTGGTGCGCGGCGAGTTCGACGTCCTGGTGTGCAGCGTCGTCTTGCAGGAGGGGGTGGACATCCCGGAGCTGCGCACGGTCATCGTCGGTAGTGGTGGGAAGAGCACCATCGCGACGCTGCAGCGCCTGGGGCGCGGGATGCGCGTCGAGCGCGACGCGTCGGGCGCGGTCGTCAAGGACGTGTTCACCGTCATCGACGTGGACGACCGTGGCAACGAATGGCTGGAGAAGCACGCGCGCGCCCGCATCAAGGCGTACATGGGCGAGGGGTTCGAGACGGTCGTGGCTCCGTCGCTGTCTTGAACTTTCTCACCACACCCCGAAAAAGAGTTTGCACCTATCGCACGCATAGGGCATAACTCTTTCACCGGCGCACGCCGGGCACGAAGCCCCAAGCCAAGGAAGCCAAGCCATGCGCACGTTCACCTGCCTGACCCAAGCCACCCTCGCGAAGCTGGAGCCCTCCGCCGAGGTGCTCCTCGACATGGGCGCCATCACGGAAGCGGAGGCCGACACCATCGTCGTGGCCATCGAGCGCGGCGGCTACTTCGACGACACCGACGCGGCGCGCCTCGTGCGCCTCGCCGTCGAGTCCTACGACGATGCGCACGCGATCGACGACGAGCCGGCGCTCGGGAGCTGGCTGGCGTGAGCACCACACGCCTGGTGGTGGTCGGCCAGACCGACCCCACGGAATGCGACGGCTGCGAGGGGGACAGGTGCCTAGGTGGCTGCCCCATCCTCGCGGGTGAGCGCGCGTACGAGGCGGCCACCGCCACCGCGCGGCCCAAGTACTCGACGCGCGACCCGCGCGGGTGGTGCGGCGACCCTTCGCGCGGCGCTGCGCTCGGGCGCCCGACCTACGGGGGGTCGGCCGATTTCAGCGGCCGCATCACCCTGCGGCGCGTGCGGTTGAACAGCGGGGGGTACGACTGCCTCGGCACCTACTGGGGGGTGGGCGCGCCCTTGTTTTGGTACGCGGACGACTCGGGCACGATCGACGGCTGCCTCCGCGCGAGCAGTCGCGACGCGGCGAAGGCGAAGCTGCGGAAGCCGTACCCACAGGTGCGGTTCTGGCGGTGACGAAGAAAGGAAGTGGACCAATGCGAACGATGGAAGAATTCGAGAAGACTCTGGCGGACATCATGAAGCACGCGCGGTTGCGCGTGCGCGCGGCAGAGCGACGCGCACAGGCGCAGATGAGCGCCAACGCGTTCACCAACGCGTTCCTCGGGCCTACCCCAGTCGTGCAGGAGCCGACCGCGCGCATGCGCCTGTACCGGCTGACCCGAACGGACCGTGTGCGGCACGACGAGGCGAGCGCGCTGCTTGTCCGAGCGGAGAACGCTGCCGCGGCGCGGCTCACCGCCGCGTGCTCGCGCACGAACGCGGATGAGGGGCCGAGCATCTGGGAGGCAGCGTCGACGCAGGTGGAGCGCGTGCGTGTGCGCGGCAAGTCGGAGGTCATCTTCGTCGACACGCTCGAAGGCTGAACTTTCTCGCCTCACCCCGAAAAAGAGTTTGCACCTATCGCACGCATAGGGCATAACTCTTTCACCGGCGCACGCCGGGCACGAAGCCCCTCCCAAGCCAAGGAAGCCAACATGAACACCACCACGAACCTGCAGCGCGCCGAAGAGACCAAGATCGCCCGCATGCTGCGGGAGCTGCAGAGCGACATGGCCGACCTGGTGGCCTCGGGGGACATGACCGCCGAGGAAGCCAACGAGTGGGTCAACCACAAGGCTGACCAGTGGGCGCACGGCCTGAGCTGACCGAAACACGGGGGCGCACCGCGCCCCCACAAAACACCCGTAAAAACGCCAAGAAAGCCGAGAAAAGCACATGAAGGACTCCATCCTGACCGCCGCGCTCTTCACCCCGATCTCCGGAGGCCGCTGGGGTCTCCCCATCCTCGCCTGGGGCAGCCCCGGGGTGGGCAAGAGCGCCATCATCGAGGCGCTGGCCGCGCGCTGGGGCATGGCCTGCGAGGTGCTCTCCCCGGGCGAGCGGGGCGAGGGGGCGTTCGGGGTGGTTCCGGTGCCCGACACGAACGGGGTGCTGCGCTACCCGCGACCCGAGTGGACCTGCGCGTTCGACGGCGATGTCGCGGGGGTGGTGTTCGTCGACGAGATGACGACCGCGGCGCCCGCGCTCCAGGCACCACTCCTCGGGCTCCTCCTCGCGCGCCGCATCGGCGGCCACACCCTCCCCTCGCGGGTGCGGGTCATTGGGGCGGCCAACCCCCCCGAGCAGGCTGCGGGAGGGTTCGACCTGGCCGCCCCGGTGGCCAACAGGGTCGGGCACATCAGCTGGGGGGAGCCCAGCGTCGAGGAGCACACGCGGTACATGCTCGGCAGCACGGAGGAGAGCACCGTGGGGGACGCGTCGGCCGAAGAGGCGCGCGTGCTCGCCGCCTGGCCCACCGCTTGGGCGCGCGCGGTCGGCCTCGAAACGGCGTTCCTGGCGCGCCGACCCGCCCTCAAGAACAAGTGCCCGGAAGCGGGCAGCCCCACGGCATCGCGCGCCTGGCCGAGCGACCGCAGCTGGGAGGCGGCCACGCGGGCGCTCGCCTCCGCCGCGGTGCACGGGCTCTCGGGGGAGGATACCGAGGAGTTCGTGGCAGCCTTCATTGGCGAGGCGGCCGCAAGCGAGTGGTTCGCTTGGATCACCGAGCAGGACCTGCCGGACCCGGTCGCCATCCTCGACGGGCACGCGACCTTCGCGCACAACCCCGCGCGCCTGGACCGCACGGTGGCGGTGCTCAACGCCTGCGTCGCCACGGTCGCGCCGAAGGTGGCCGTGCGCAGGCAGGAGCGCGCCAACGCGCTCTGGGGCCTCCTCGAAGTGCTCTCGGGCGCCAAGGGGACCGGGCCGAAGGTGGACCTGGACGTGTTCGTGCCCGCCTGCGCGGGGCTGGTGGACGCGGGGCTGGTGGACCTGGCCGCGGCCGCGGCCACCCTGGCTGCGCTCCAGCCGGTGCTGCGCGCCGCAGGCATCACGGCGCGCTGAGCACACCGAGGCAGCGGGTACCCCAGGAACAGGCGGGTTTCTGGGATACCCGAATCTTTCTCGCCACACCCCGAAAAAGAGTTTGCACCTATCGCACGCATAGGGCATAACTCTTTCACCGGCGCAGCGCCGGGCACGA
>JACCDG010178108.1_pt1 | contig 47574 bp, 51 predicted proteins | sample 7442471 | NCBI WGS metagenome assembly JACCDG01 (sample SAMN15323444, study PRJNA562643) | freshwater metagenome | isolation source: river surface water | place: USA:Blue River Watershed | collected 2017-08-17
GACTTTATGGGGTGCCGGACACGGTTGGGGAAGTTATAACCTCTATGTTGACCCAACCACCTATCAATTTACGACCATGATGAATGAGGAAATTGGTCAATAATACATTAACCTAAAAACGACAGCTAGATTAAAGTAAAATAATGTAAGACTTTTGTCTTCAATTAACTAAGAAGTCCCGCTCTCACTAGCGGGACTTCCCATACCATTGTACTCACGTTGTCGTGTACGGTGGCTTTAAGAATCCATGTATTTTACAAATACACCAAGTTATACTAAGAGCGTATATACAGAATAAATAACCGATCTCACTCGTTGATTACATGCTCTAGCCTTCTGCTTCTGTTTTGACTAGTTAACTCTTGAACTAGCTTCTTTAACTTCACTAGTGATTAGCTTGCTACTTTTAATTCAATCACCCCTTGCTGCGCTTTTATTTCTGATCAATAATAGATTTTCCCATGCAACAGATTAGGCAATGATAGAATATTTACCGGAATCATTTAACCAGATTACAGTACATCTAATCGTTACAGTTGATTCGTTTTTTATAGATTTTTAATTAGTTGAAATAATGAAGTATACCCTTGTAATTCTATACCTTACTGCTATATCGTTGGCATACAGCGATGGTAACCTTTTCGAAAGTTATACGCCAAACTACAGATATGGATCACAGCCTCTTGGAACATATATTGGCGGTGTCGGCGATAGCTCTTATCGTGGTATTTTTATTCCAAATACAGGAGCCACACAATATTATTATCCTCAATCTGGACTCCCGCAGGAAATGTCTCAATTTCTACAGGGACAAGAGCAACTCATGTTATCTAACTCAATAGAAGAGCAAAAGAGAAAATTACGCGAAAAAGAAATTGAAAACAAGCTACTGGAACAATATCAGCAGCAAATTAATAATCAGTAAGCTTCCTGCAGAAGCGATTAAGAAACTGCTCTCAAACCCCATCTCAAAAACAAAATGTTAAACTGATAAATGCATATTTAATTCAAGCTTACGAATACTATCCTTGTGTAGCGCTAACTACACCGCATCGTCTTCTTTATCAATCCTTCGCTCTAGAGATTCAAATATTATGAGGATGGAGGGAGCTTTGCGCTCCCTTTTTTAACGCTGTAATTTATACTCAAGATTAGTTTTTACTATTGCCCATTCATTATCCAGAATACTATAAACATAACTATCACCTATCGCACCATTGGCTAAAATTCGCGCATTGCGCAAAACGCCATCCAATTTAGCACCCAAACGCTCAATCGCCTTACGACTGGTAAAATTAAACGCACTGGTACGAAACTCAACCGATGCACAATTTAAAACCTCAAAAGCATGGCGCAGAAGCATTAGTTTACACTCAGTATTTAAAGCAGTACGGTGACAATTTTGGCGATACCAGGTATAACCAATCTCCAAGCGACGATTTGCCTGATCTAGTCGACAATAAGTTGTCATCCCAGCCGCTTGATTGGTTCGTTTATCAATAACCGCAAAAGGTACCATTTCGCCTTTAGCTTGTAAGCCAAGCCGTCGCTCAATTTCAGCGGCAAGGTTTTCTGGTCTAGGTATGCTGGTATACCATAAATTCCATAATTCGCCATCGGCTAATGCCTCGCGTAAATGTGCATAATGATCCACGGTTAATGGGACTAAAGAAACATGTTCGCCGTGTAATTCAACGGGTTCAATCCAGATGGTCATTTCTTACCCTCAATTTAAGTAAATTTAAAAATGTAATGTTTGGTTTCGCTAATCGCTGCAAAGCCCAGTGAATAGTACAAATGCATGGTTAGCGGATTATTTTTATCTACAAATAATAATGGTATTTTACCAGATTTAAAAATTTGTGCACAGATCATCGTAATTAAAGCGCGTCCATAACCTTTGCCACGATTGATTGGTAATACCGCTACGGTAGAAATAGCTTGATATTTTGGAGTTTGGCGAATTATCTCGACAATACCCAGAGCGTTCCTGCTGTTATCCTCTAAAATAAATCCCACTTCACCCGCAATAAATTGCTGAGCAACAGTCTCGGCAGAAGCGATTATTTCATCTTTGGGTACCTTCGGATAAATATCCAATAAAAATTGTTGGCAGTGTTCTGTTATCACCGCAAGGTCAGAATTACGTGCTTGGCGCAATGAATATTGAATCATAGTGCTGGGTTGCAATTTTTCCATTATCAACATCTCAGTATGATGAAGTAATTCATAAGATACAGAACCGCGCTGACACCAAAACTCTGCAAATTTCTCACTCAATTTAACTTGCGCAACTACGCCATGAAGCGCAACTTCATTGCTAATAAAAAAAGCGTGCAGGACACTCAAATCAGTAAGCTCCCACGTGTGAGATAAAATCAGCGTTCCACCCTGAAAAGCACTGATAATTGCTACTTTGCTCGCCTGACCATCAACAAATAATACTAGACCAAGCTTGAGCGGTTCAAGTTTGTGCTCAGCGCGTAGAGCTACACCTAGTGCTAGATTATTGTGCGCTTCGTGTTGTAATAAAATAAGCTTGGCAAAATGCCAAAACTCTTGGTAATTGGTGTAGGATTTTATTTGCTGCATAATGCTTCCATTAACAATAACTAACTGGGGAGGTTTTTTGACATGTTATGCTTTCAAAAAATTATAAAAAGGCAATTATACTACAAAGTCTTTTTTAATTTCACCTAGGTATTACCTTGATGAAATTACTTAATTAATTAACTATAATGACACCTGCAATTTGACAATTATAAGCTATTCAGATTAATATACGACGAGTTAACCAATAATAACATAAGTAAGTTACCCTTTCCTGATCCAAATAAAGTAACAGAAATAGTTACTAATCGGTATAAATGTTCAGATAATGAGCATTTAAAAATGGATTAGACCCTAACAAGGTTAACGGGATTGTATACCATGCAAAAGAAATTTGGAATGATATAATGGAGCTATTATGGGCACTACACAAAACAAATACGAAACATTTATTATAGTCCTTGCTGCACTATTCAACAGCGTGGCAGGTATTGTAGTTGATTTATATGCGCCATGTTTGCCAGAAATAGGTAATGAGCTACACATTTCCTCTGTAGTTATGCAAAATACTATTAGTGCATCTATCATTGGTTATGCTTGTGGGCAATTATTTTTCGGTATTCTTTGTGATTGGAAAGGGCGTAAATTAAGTATCATTATCGGATTAGTCTTATTTGTAATAGCAAGCTCGCTTGCTGTTGGTGCTAACTCACTAACGGCATTATTGACTGCACGAATATTGCAAGGGTTTGCCGCAGGCGCTTGTCAAGTGGTAGCTCGGGCAGCATTGATTGATGAAGTAAAAGGACATCGTTTTACTATTGCAGTAGTCTATTTGAGTACAGCATTTGCACTCGGTCTGATTCTTGGACCATATGTTGGAGCAGTTGTTCAACATTCACTAAGCTGGCGCTGGAATTTTGTTATCTATGCTATTTATAGTTTTATACTACTCGTCATTGCCTCCATCTGGATGCGCGAATCATTGGCAAAAGAAAATAACAGAAGCCCAAGCGAAACATTCACCAATTACAAGGTTATTCTTGCTAATAAACAATTCATTTCATCATTTATTCAACTCGGTAGCTGTTTTATTGCATTTACCATGTGGAATCAGGTTGGTCCATTTATCATAAAGCACAGCCTTAATAAAAGCGAAGTATATTTTGGTAAAACAGCACTACTGGCAGGATTGTCCTACCTAGCAGGCACTTTTTTAAATCGTTTTCTTATTAGTAAAAGCTCTATGAATTGGCGATTAAATTTAGGGACAATCATATTTGTTAGTGGTATCACAATTTTGTTAATGCAGCCATCTTTTATCCCGTTAAGGTTAGTGATTGGGTTAATGCTGATTACGTTTGCACAGGGGATCACTTTCCCTAATGTATTATCACATGCTATGGCAATTTTCCCAAAAATGGCAGGGTTATCAGCAAGTTTACAAGGCGCAGGAATGCTACTAATTGGCTTTATTGGGCTTAGCCTTATCAGTTTTATCCATATAGATTCTGGTATGACACTCGGAATTATTTATCTTATGATTTTTATGATCTCTATTACAAGTAGACTAATTTTATACAAATAAACTATGAGAGAACTGACTGCAGTGATCAAAGCTTGACTTTAGTTATTGTAAATAGCATTTTTTGTAATTTATTAAGGTTTTTATACATCACCCATAATTGCATTAGACCAATTTCATGCGTTATATTATGATTTAAGGTAAGGACTGAGCAAACCTGTTTCTGAGAGTTGATAATTGGATACTTCTCATATGATGAACAAATATATCCCCAGATGGTGTAAGAAATATCCTGTTTTTATCAATAATTAATTCATGACTATACTTTATTTGATTATCAAAAGCCTCTATTTCACTTGCAAGATTTCCCCAATTTTTGCTCATATGTTGATCTAGATCTCGTACAGTAAGCCCACAAACATCATCTGGTTTAGATAAGCCAACTTTCTTTACATTTGCTTCATTACCTAATAAATATTTTCCTGAATTTAGATCTTTTAGATGAGCGGATCCTTCATAAGTAAATATAATATCCTCAACTAAATTAATACTAGCAAGCTTATCATGTATTTTCTTCATTTTAGACCTAGGTTTATTATTATAAGATTATTTACAATATGTAAGAACGATAATTTTACCATGAGATTAAAAATCAGTGGTTTTCACGGATGTATTTTGTCGTATAAATCAATAAAATTACTCCTTACGTACAATAAGGGGTATGTTATGATGAAGAATACAACAAAACAAATATAATTAAACACAAACAGTTTATGTTGTCATTCGATTTACTAGATGCTAAAATAGATACACTGCTTCATGATGGTGCCTTAACGCGCTATACGAATGAATTTTTCACATCATCAAGATCAATGTCAAATATATTTCGTCTTAACAATCATATTGGCATATTCTTTGTCAATGCGTAACCTCTAACATATTTGTCATTAAGAATAATTTAGTAATTTTACGCGGGTACTGATGTTATTTCACACTTTATCAAAACCTGTAATTATAAGTTATTAACTAGGTACTATAAAATGCAGTGTGTACAAGGCTAACTATAATGGTGAACTAAATTAGTATACCCTAGATTCTAATCATATTTGATTACATAAATGGCTGGTACAATCCTAATCAGATTCATTCAAAACTAGGCTATCTGTCACCAAATGAATTTGAGGCAGCAATGTCTTGAGAGAGGGTGTCTAAGTTTGGTGGGATGGTGCACATGGTAATAATCCTGTAAATTTGGCACAGTATTATAGACTACTAAGAAAATAAAAACATCTAGGTATTACCTAGATGAAAATATATCAGAATATGAAATATAATTCAGTCATATGAAATATAACATTGATACTTTAAAAGCTGGGCTTAAAGAACCCCACCTAGTTTATAGGACAACAAAAAGATGAGACATACTCTCCGAAAAATAGCTGCATTTACTATAGTGAAGGTTATGATTTGATTGACTTTAGTGAAGAAACCATTGGTTTAGGAGGTAGTGGACATGAATAAAAAATCTTATCTATTATTGGTCACATTGATAACAGCTTTAATTGGCTGTAGTAGCGGTGACGGTGGTATAAGACATTATGAGCAGAAAAACCCGGACCCCCCTCCAGCACCTGGTCCACAATGGAATGCAGTAGCACCACTTGGTGTACCAATAATATATAGTGGTGTCTCACCATCTAGCCATACCAACAATGTCAATATTATCTATGATACTGCAAATGGCATTCTTTATGCACAACATGTTAATGCTAACCTATATCCCGTGCTTTTAGATCGTACATTGTCACCGTATTGGCAAGAGTCAAATCCATTTGAAAGTCAATTAGTCAATAATAGCATTACAGTAACATCTTATCTTGGGGCTGATAGTACCGGACAAATTTATGGCTTTGGTCTACAGGCGAATACTCCAGTATTATTTAATTTTAATGATAATACAGAAAGCTTAACCATTTCCCAATTGAGTGGGGATTATCCAGACTCTACCCAATTTGGTAATTTATATTATTACAACGGTAGTGTTTATGCCATCGCCCAAACTCAAAGTGGAACAGTCTATAGTTACAGTTTAGTCCAATTTGATGCTACTAGTGGCGCTTATCAAGCAACGATTGACTTAAACTACACATCAACTGCACCATTTGTAAATATTTATAGTTTACCTGCCAACAATAGTATGCCATTTGCTTTTAGCCGCTACTTAAGTGGCGCTTTGGGTGACGGAGTTTTTTATGTCAATAATAGTGGAGTGGTCACTGCCATTCCACTAGCTACACCAACGCTTCATACGCAAATAGGTGCTACGTTTATTTCAGCAAGTACTATGTGGGGGCTTGGAAATGGACCTATATTAGTAGAAATGTCAGCAATCGCATATTCTCATGGTAGATTATTTGCCTGTGGCTATCTCCCCGATAATGATAAATACTGGAATACTTGGGCCATTTTAGGAATAGCAAGCTCTTCTAATACAAATCAGGCATGGGAGTCCATTGGCTATACTCAAGAAGGTTTTCGGATAGATAATGGTCAAATTGCTTACTACAACGGTTGTATGAACATTTCTGCGTATGGTAATAAAGTATTTGCGAATGATAATAGCGAATCAGACACTGCGGACTTATTTCCATACACGACGATGGTTTACGAAAGCACAATTCAATAATTAAACTTTAATTTAAGATAATCATTGGTTTAGGAGGTAGTGGACATGAATAAAAAATCTTATCTATTATTGGCCACATTGATAACAGCTTTAATTGGCTGTGGTAGCGGAGGCGGTATTAGTAATTATGAGTCGAACGCGTCAAAAAATATTATTCCAGCACCAGGTCCACAATGGAATGCGGTAGTACCTCTTGGTGTACCAATCATATATAGTGGTGTCTCACCATCTAGCCATACCAACAATGTCAATATTATCTATGATACTGCAAATGGTATTCTTTATGCGCAACACGTTAATGCTAATCTATACCCCGTGCTTTTAGATCGTACATTGTCACCGTATTGGCAAGAGTCAAATCCATTTGAGAGTCAATTAGTTAATAATAGTATTACAGTAACATCTTATCTTGGAGCTGATAGTTCCGGACAAATTTATGGCTTTGGTCTACAAGCAAATACTCCAGTATTATTTAATTTTAATGATAATACGCAGAGCTTAACTATTTCACCGTTGAGTGGAGCTTATCCAAACTCTACTCAATTTGGCAATTTATATTATTACAACGGTAGTGTTTATGCTATCGCTCAAACTCAAAGTGGAACAGTCTATAGTTACAGTCTAGTTCAATTTGATGCTACTAGTGGCGCTTATCAAGCAACCATTGATCTCAATTACACATCAACTGCACCATTTGTAAATATTTATAGTTTACCGGCCAACAATAGTATGCCATTTACGATTAAATACTATTTAAGCGCTGCTTTAGGCGATGGAATTTTTTATATTAATAATAATGGAGTAGTTACCGCTATCCCATTGGCTACACCAGCACACCATACGCAAGTAGGTGCAGCATTCATTTCAGCTAGTATTATGTGGAGTCTCGAAGAAACACCACCATGGGCAGAAATGTCAGCAATCGCATATTCTCGTGGTAGATTATTTGCATGTGGCTCTATTCCAGAAAATAGTAAGTACTATATGACATGGGCTATTTTAGGCATAGCTAGTTCGGCTAATAGCAATCAATCGTGGGAATCTATCGGTTATACTGGATTCGTCACAACTCCAATAAATAGAAAAATTATTGACTATCATGGTTGTATGAATATCTCTGCGTATGGGAATAAAGTATTTGCAAATAATAACTCAGAGTCAGACACGGCAAACTTATTCCCGTATACAGCAATGGTTTATGAAAGCACAGTTCAATAACACTACAGTTAAATTTAAGATGAAGGATATCATGAAAAAAAGATCATTAACTATGTTAGCAGTTATAAGCACAACTATAGTTGCTTGCGGTGGCGGTGGTGACGGGAGTTCACCCACGCCAACACCTAGCCCAACACCGACACCATCTAATTTACCCAATGTCTTTAGCTTGTCTTCAGTCAAAGATTTGCAGTTTGATACCTTGAAATTAGATAACAGTGCAATAGTAGGAAATTTGAATCGAACTAAAGTTGCTGGGCATGTTTCATACAAAATCAGAATTACTAACCCCAATAATTTTGCATTGAGTGTCAATAAAATAAAATTTGAAAATGAGAGTGGTTATTTGTTTGTACGCAATAATGAATCGGATAACTGTTTCAACCAAAGCTGGTATCTACAAAATTCATCTGGCACAACGCTGGCAATGCCAGCTCTGGGTAGCTGCTCTTTCTATACCGTATCGCCTTGGATACAAAGCTATACCAGTGATATGAGTCAGATAGGCGCAAAATATCGTCAAGATTTTGTGGATTATGCTGCGAATACTACTGGCTTTGGCTTTAGCCGAGCTGGGACATACCGTACCAATATGCACTGTGAAAGTGGCTGCTATCCTATAGGAACTCAAGCTATATTAAGTGATGGCACAAATAATGCTATTAATTCAAAATATTATACTTGGCCGATTAGCCGAAGTATTTTCAAAGACTATCCTCAAGCATCGTTTATACAAAATGGTAATTCAGTTATCAATCTTTATTTATCCGCAGGTTACATTACTATGGAAAAGTATCCAGTAGCATATGATGATTCACAACTAGATTTACTCCCTACTACAACAGTAACGCCAAGCACGGTATACAATGGTTTGGCAACTTCACTAAATGATTTTGTATTTAATAGTAATGGAACACAGGGGTTGATGGCTGCTCAGTTGTCATTTCAAGGTGCTTCTATTCTAAGCCTTGGAGTTGGTTCTGCAACTGGGGTTTATATTGGTGCCATTGGGAGTAGAATCTTTTTGAGTGGGTTAAATAATATACTTTATGCCCAAGATAATTATGGTATTCAATACTTACGTTCAGATGGTTCTCTCACTTGGATAACAGCATTGTCAGCAAACTTACCTCAAGTAGGCACATTGTACGGTGCTGATGTTGATGGCAACTTAATTATTAAGGTAGGCTCAACAACTAACTGCTATCTTAAAAATGCTAGTTATAATAGCATCCCAGCACTGAGTAATCTAAGTGACATCCAAACACAAAATATCTACTCAAGTAAATATCTTTATTCAAAAAGCCCTGCTGCAGGCGAGCAATTTTATAATTTAGATCAACAAGTAGTCAACAATCCGTTTAGCTATCAAGTTGATGCAACAGTTTGTCAAACAATTCCCCTTGTATTGGCTGCAGAAAGCCAGATTCTCATAACCGAGAAATACACTGCGGTGGCAACCAGCCAAGGCTATTTCTTCGTTTCTTCTGCAAATACTTCTGCGGGCGAAAATGATGACAATGGAGTAAATTAACATGAATAAACAATTGTACTGGTTAGCACTGAGTGGATGCATGATTCTTACTGGTTGCAATAATACTGGCAGTAGTGACACCGTTTCTCAAGTAGCTAATGTTGAAAAAAATACATTGACTCAAAATAGCAGTCAATCACTTTATCATTTGGTAGTTTTATTAGAATAGGAGAAAATTATGAGTATATTAGAACATACTTTAAAGGCTGCAATGATGCGTGGAGGTACATCTAAAGGTTTGTTTGTATTGAAAGCGCATCTTCCTGCAAGATGGGAAGATCAAGAAAAGCTATTACTCACGATGATGAATCCACTTACGGGATTAGGAGGTGATAAGCCCACTTCTAATAAAATTGCTATTATTGACAAATATGTTGATGGCAGAATTGCAGATGTCAGTTATTTGTCTGGACAAGTAAAGCCCGGCAAGATTGATACAACCTTAAGTTGCGGTAATACCTTGGCTGCGGTAGGACCATTTGCAATTCAAGAAGGATTGCTCGTTGCGACGCACCCAGAAACTAGAGTGAGAATATTTTGCGAAAATACGGGGGTTATAGTTCATTCAATTGTCCAGACTCCGAATTGTCAATTATCATATGAGGGTGAAACTCAAGTGGATGGGGTTCCTGGGAAGTGGGCAGCTATTAAGTTAAATTATCTAAATGCAGTAGGTGCAAAAACGGGTAAGCTTTTGCCAACTGGGAGACCACAAGATATTCTTGATGGAATAAGGATATCTTGGGTTGATGTAGCTGTTCCAACATTGTTTATTCATGCAGATGATTTAGGACTTAAAGGAAATGAGGATATAAGTGTGTTAGGTTCCGTCTCTTTTTTAACTCGACTGGAAGAAATAAGACAAAAGGCTGCCTTATTAGCAGGCTTAGAGAGGGATGAAGCTGCTATGCGAATATCTATTGTCAGTCCAGCAGGCAATGTCGGTGCGGTCACCTCTCGTTGTTTTACTACGGCGCCTTTAACTGTACATTCTGCACATCCAGTACAGGTTGCTTTAAGTTTAACGGCTGCGTGTTATATTCCTGGAACAGTAGCTGCTGAAGTTGCGACCTTACCAAGTTATGGTGATTGTTTTATGATTGAACATCCCCAAGGGGTAATTGGTACAAGTATCAGTTTAGAGAAGGACTCTGAGGGCGGTCTTATTGGTATTCCAGAAGTTGGCATTGTGACGACTGCAAATGCTATTATGCGGGGAGAGTTTACTATGCCATTTACTAGAATTAAAAAAACCGAGCAATAAAAGAGCAACTCTTTTTACTTTTGTTATAACTACAATTATGTAGCTATTGCTCTATTGTTTAATCCATCAAGCTATGGAGTAGTATTCATTTCTAACAGCATGCTGTTTAAATTAAAACAATCAAGTTTTAATTTATTGATTATTTTATGAATATGAGATTCTAGTGTTCCTTCGGCAATCTTAAGATGTTGAGCAACTAGTTTATTCTGACCAAATTTCTTTTTAGTTATTAATACTATTGTTTCAGCATCTGTCGGCAATGTCTTAAAATAATCCAATATACCAACATGCTCTAAGAATTTTGAAATAGCAACTTTACGATTTTGGTAAAAATGACGATAATATTGGTATAGCTCTCGTAAATCCAAAGATACAGTTAAATCCTCCGATGTGCCAAGTATCGCAATAACTTGTTGTTTGTTATTCATCACTGGGAATTTACCCATATGATGAGCCCAAACCATTCCTCGGGAGTTTAACCAAACGCGTAACGGTTTTACCACTGGCTTACCAGTATAAAGTACTTCTTCATCAAATTTAGCGACTTGTTGGGCATTATCCAGCCACATTTTATTCATAAAGTTATTTACATCCCACACGGTATAACCAATCAGATCTTTTGGCTTATTCAAGCCATACACTTCCAAATGAGCAGAATTAACATCTAAACATTTTCCACTCTTGGCATCTTTTAATATCGTATGTCCGCGCATATTATGAATTAACATTTCAACTAAAGAAGCATCAATAATTGTGCTTATAATAATCTCCAATATAGGATATTGTAACAATATGATACATCATTATACACAATATTACGGGTTTGATGAATGAAAATATAAACCCATACAAATTAATTATCTTAATAACTATCTAACTTAGAATAATATTTTCATATTTAATCAAAGTTAAGTTTCTGCATCTGACCCACTCCATTAATTTAGTAGTACAAAATTTTAAGCTGTACCAATAATTATTAACTTTCTTATAATTGAAATGCTATAATATAACCCACTGTTCTTATTCTTAAAAACAAGAAGCAAATGAATAGTCTATAATACCTAATTTTTATACTGACATATTTGAAGGTTCACTCTTGAGTAAATTAAAACAAATTCAGTCTTCTAAGTGGCTTGATTCAATATTGTTACTTTTGGTCGCGATGGTCTGGGGTACTAGCTATGGGGTTGCAAAAAATGCAGTTTTATACTATCCAGTATTGGGCTTTGTCGCACTAAGATTTTGTATTACTTCAATTATATTTATACCCACCGCATTTAAGCTGACTAAAAAAAGCATCATAACGACAATTAAAGCAGGTTTACCGCTGGGTTTTGTTCTGTTACTTATTTTTGTCAGCGAAACTTATGGCTTATCTAAAACCAGCGCAGCAAATTCCGCTTTCCTGATTAGTCTCTATGTAGTTTTTACCCCGCTTATTCAATGGCTTATTTTAAAACAAGCCCCAACGCAAAAAACTCTGCTTGCAGCATTGATGTCAATTATCGGTGCATTTTTATTGAGTTATCAGCATGACCAATCTTTTCAACTGAATCTTGGTGATTATCTAATCCTTTTAGCTGCAGCATTTCGCGCAGTTATGGTTACTCTAACTAAGAAATTAACTCAACATCAAGAAATTAATACGCTATTTCTAACGGCGATTCAGACTAGCGTAGTCGGACTTGGCTGTTTAATACTATGTACCATACTTTACTCTCCACAGGTTATGATATTGCCAAAAATTGGTGAATTTTGGGGAGATGTAATCTATTTGGTGATATTTTGTACTATGTTTGCTTTCTTTGTGCAAAATTTTTCAGTTAAACGAACTTCTCCGACTAAAGCCGCACTATTAATGGGAAGTGAGCCTGTCTGGGGTGCTCTATATGCTACAACAATGATGCATGAATCTCTAAGCTTGATTGCGTGGATTGGCGGTTTAGTTATTGTTCTAGCAACGCTCTGGGCTACTGTTAAATAGTATTAACTGTCAATGCGTGGGTCACAAAAACGATATAGTTATATATACTCTTCGTCTTTGAATCTTGGACTTTGTCGGATTTCAAAAAAGACTCCTTATGTAGTTCTGACTACACTACGTCGTCTTTTTTATCAACCCTTCGCGTCCAAGAATCAAATACTGCGAGTGTATCAGAATCTAGCTTAGAAAATATAAAATCAACGAATTTTCCAACTTTTGGCTCCAGATAGCGAACTTTTTTGTAATACATATAAAAATCAGCATCTGGGCTAAGTTCCGGTAAAATCTCAATCAACTCACCAGACTCAAGTTCATCTTTGATGTAACTTGAGAGACATTGCATAATTCCAATATGATTTTTGGTACAAGCTATCATCGTCTGAGCACTATTAACATACAGATATGGTTCCAGTATAATATTTTCATCTTTTAGCCTGAGGCTTTTAGGATTTGAGCGGATAGTATGCGTTATGTACGGATGATTTTTTATTTCGTCTACTGTCTTCGGAATGCCATGAATCCGTGCATATTCTGGGGTACAACATAAGACGCCAGTTATTTTAAACATGAATTTTTTTACTACATCACGAGTATTTTCTTCAACCTGTTCCATCGTTAATCCAATAGCCATACAAATATCTACATCTTCATTATGAAGCCTAGGAATTCGCTCTGCAACTTCAAGTACCGGAGTTATTTTAGGATACAGTGCACGAAATTCAGAAATATAAGGAATAATATATTTGTTTATCGCATACGCTGGTGCTAAAATTTTCAGCGTTCCCTCTGATTCTTTTTTATGCAAAAAGGCAAGACTTTCCAAATCATCATAATGCTTAAGTAAGCCCTTGGCTTCCTCATAATAGATACGTCCAAACTCAGTCAGCATTAAGCTTCGGGTATCACGAATCAACAAATTATTACCGATTTCTTCTTCAAGCTCAGATAGTTGGCGACTGGTGCTAGGTAATGATTGGTGGAGTACCTTTGCTGCTTCGGTAAAACTCTCTTTCTCAACTATGGTAACAAAATTGCGTAGTTTATTTAGCTTATTCATTATCACCTCAATTATTTTGTTTTGTGAAATAATAGTTTTAATTATATCAATTTACAAAATTATAATCAAGCCATATAATATTGTTAGCTAGCAAAAAAACCAACTAAGGCTAATAAATCCAAATATTACAAGGGATATAAAAATGAAACCAAACTACAAACAAATCACAAAAACATTGGCAATAACAGGTGGATTATTTCTAAGTGCGTGTAATGGTGGTGGTAGTGCTAATAATGGACAAGCCACTTCAGGAACAAGTCCAACAGCAACACCAACAACAGTGGTTAGCACCCAAAGAAATACTGCTAGTACATCAGCAGGAATAAACGAATGGCCAAATTACCTTGCAATGGGCACAATCAGCCAAGGGCTAACAAGTAGTGAACCAATCTCACAAAAAATTGATGCAATCTTTACTTATAACGGCGCTAACGGCAATGGTGATCCGGGGCTAATTGAGACTCCTTACAAGATTTATAACATGATAAATATGGCAAAAACTATCAAACAAAATACCGGCTATAGCGTAAATCCAAATATTGTAGAATATCAGTGGCAACTAAGTGGCGGCTGGAATACTGAAGATGTATTAAATCAGGATTATCTGGTAAAACATTTATTTAATCTGGCATTTCTCGCTTCCACCCTACAAACCGATGGTTATGCAGCAACTGGCACACATGGAACAATTTTATTAAACCCTGATTTACTCGGTTTTATCGGCAATACCCAGCGTGAAGCAGATATAGATGCACTAAATATTCAGGTAAATAGTGCAGTTAGTCAAGTATCATGCATGATGACTGAGTCGTTTAATTTCAATAACGCACCCGGATGTACTTATAATTGGGATAAACAACCAATTACAACAACTGGGACAGTAAAAGATCTGATTAACTGGCTAAAAGGTAAAACAGATAACTATAGTGCCGGACAAGCATTTAGCAACTGTGTTGAATCGTATGTAATTAAGCAATGTGCGAGTAAGGCTGCAAATAACCAGCTACCACAATTCACTTCTAATTTTAATGGCTGGATTCAAGCACAGAATTATCTGGTACACAACTATGGTCCACAGGTAAATCTTGGCTGGCATATGAATATTTCAGCTACCCCAGGTGGCGGCTGGTGGGTCCATGAAGGCAAAAATGCAGTGACACCATATGTTAATCAGGTATTATCTTTACTCAATCATTACAGTGTATTTAGCGGTACTTATAAGCCAGATTTCATTTACTTTGACCGCTATGGAGCAGATGATTATGCTGGTAGCCTTGCGGATAATGCGGGACAAACATTAGTCCAAAACCAAGCAACTTTATATAATGATCAAGACTGGGATAATTTCTTGCAAATGACAAAACAGATTAGTGAAGGACTAGCTAGTGGCTTTGGTAAAGCTTATGTACCAGTGATGTTATGGCAGATCCCAGCAGCTCACATTCAGACTACTGCTGAAAAAATAGAATCTGGGATAAATGCAGCCGAAGAAGGCTCAGCACCTGACTATTTCTTTGGTGATCCGGCACTTGATTCAAGCCTAAGTAATATTGCTGATTGGATTAATCTGGAAGTTGGTACATTAAACTCAAAATATGGTTTATGTGCCGGATTAACTGCCAGCCAATGCCTAACATTGAATAACTTTAACTGGGGACATAGCGATAACGGTAAACTCCAAGCCGCAGCAGATGCACATGTGTTTTCAATCTTATGGGGTGCAGGTGGCTTTGCTACAGCAGTGTGGGCTATCCCGGGCGTATCATTCCCAGATAATGGCTGGATGGCAAATACACTTAATAATTATTATGCCAATCGTAAACAGCCACTAAATTAATAGACTATCAAAGATAAATATCCTGCCAGCAATGCCTTGCAGGATATTTCAATTACGACTAGTAGCAATAATAGTTTGGGGAGCACTGTATGCCACGGTCGTGGTGCATGAATCATTAAATTCGATCGCATGGATTGGCGATTTAGTTATTGCATACTCGGATTGTTCAGGTTTATCTTCAGCACGTAGAGTTGTTATATCTAACACAAGATTATTTTGCGCTTCGTGTTGAAATAAAGTAGGCTCGGCAAAATGCCAAAACTCTCGGTAATCGGTATAAGATTTTATTTGTAGCATAATTTAATAAACAATGCCAGACTCTCTAACATAACAACCCAAACTTAAACGTTTTAATTAAATAACATCCAGTATTATATAATGATTTCTAAATACCGCATTATCATTTCCAAAATTCTTGTTTTGGCGTAGATATTAAAGTATACACTCCTATTATTGAGATATACTCAATTAAATATTTATCCCAGTAAATGTTTTTAAGACACTATCTCCTAATTATTATTTGAAAGTATCTGACAATCCTCAAATTGAGTTTAAAATCGTAGTACCAAAAATTTGTGGTAAAGCACACAGCAAAAACATGCCTTACTAATAATACGACTGGCTACGTCATTATATTGGTCAGCAATTGATAAGAATTAATTTTACCCTAACCTCAAATGTTACTTTTCAAAAATCATTAATTTTTTTAAAATATGGAGTTACTAATGAAAAAACAAAAACTTTTATTCTTAATCATATCTCTTGCTGCAGTCAATTTTTCATTTGCAAATAATGCTAGTGAAGTGACTAGTAAAAAAGATTTAAAAGAACAAAATACTTCAAAAACAAGGACACACAGAACAATACAACATCAACATCATCATTATAAACAAAACACTAAGAAGAATTCATCTTCTAATATCTAGTGTATCCGCAGTCCTGTTCAGTTTTTTAAATTTGGCATGTTATTGCTTAATCTTATCATGCCATCTCCACTAGTTAAGCTTCTTACAGATAAATTCTTTGTGTATTTTGCACGCATGCATAAATATTTGTTAAAATTGGCAATTGACATAAATATAAAAACAAATGGAGAATCCGTGACCGATCAAGAAGCATTGGAATTGGTGGTTCGTTGCCACAACACAGTAAATGACAATACGATGGGAGTAATAATAAATCTCAACAATGAGGTAATTGCAGAAGATAAAATATCCGCTAAACTTGCTAACATTCCGGGCGAAAGCCACTTAGGAAGAAAATTTATGATGGGTATTGATTGGCGAAGTGACATTATTGTCAAAAACCTTGAACTTTGCTGCAATACAAGACGAACACAAAAATGGCTTTCATTACGCTTTTCGCGACAGCCAGAATATTGGCTGATCACCCTACGCTATATGCCATTAATAAATCTAACGACCAACAATGTTATAGGTTACAAAATATTGGGTGAAAAAATGGATGACCCGCTAACTTTCTATAATTTTGGAAAAGTAATAGAAAGTACACAGGGAAATTCATTACTTAGTGATCAACATAACATAAAATCAAACGAAGCAATTAAAGATGCTATCTTATTTTTGATTTTTCACTGCGAGAATTATCAACAAGTTGCTGACTTACTATCATTGATTGTGGGAAGGAGTTACACTAAATCAATGGTATCTAAAGTAGTCAGTCGTACGCTTTACCCTCAATTTGGAGTAGTAAATTTAGAAAGTCTTAAAGCCGCAGCACATAAGCAAGGTTATCATAAGCACCTTCCAACTCCGCTTCTGGGTGAATTTATGTTCCCATTAGATAAACTATAGTAAATAAAATTCCGCTGGAAGAAGATCCAACGGAATTAATCACGGGTAAATAAGTGCTACTTATTTACTTGGGCAAGCCAACATCTTAGCCGACTTAATCACTACTGGAGTAGTAGGAACATTTTCATACATTCCTACAGTTCCGGTTGGAACTCCAGCAATTTTATCTACTACAGCCTGACCTTGAACTACTTTACCAAATACTGCATAACCAGGGTTAGCTGCAGAATAGTTCAAAAAATTATTATCTTTCACATTAATAAAAAACTGAGCAGTAGCAGAATTAGGATCATTAGTCCGCGCCATTGCAATAGTGTATTTATCATTCGTTAAACCATTATCTGCTTCATTTTTAATCGGTGCTTTAGTTGTCGCTTCATTCATTTTAGCATCAAAACCACCACCTTGGATCATGAATCCAGGAATAACCCGATGGAAAATTTTATTAGAATAAAAACCAGAACTAACATATTGCTCAAAATTAGCCACCGTAACTGGTGCTTTAGCAAAATTAAGCTGCACAATAATTTTACCCTGATTGGTATCAAGTTCAGTGCATGATTTAGTAGTAGTTGCAGCATTCGCCGCAGTTGCAGCACCTAGACTTAACATCATAGTGATTAAAATATTTTTTCTCATAAAAATAATCCTTTTAATTATTAGATAACAACTAATAAATTAGCATAACCCATTATTATACTGGCTACCGCCACTCTTCGGCAAAAATGTCCATCATTTTAACTTACTCCCATGCGATTGGCAAGCTTCAACAAATGCGGCAAACAAATAAGTATGCTCATCATACTGGCGGCAAGAGCGCTCGGGGTGTCCTTGCATTCCAATCACAAAGTGTTCGGGATCGCGACTTTCAACTACTTCAATCAAACCATCTTTGGCAAAACCTGATGCAACCAAATCTTGCCCGAGGTGTTTAATTCCCTGATGGTGAATTGAGCAAGTAAAAAAACAGGTTGAACCAAAAATCTGATGAGCATGAGAATTTTCTTCAATCAGAATTTCATGGTCGGGGATTTTCTCATTCGGCAAGATCGTATGAAGTACGTCATGAATAGGAATCTCTTGAAACAAAGTTCCACCTTCTGCAACATTAATCAACTGATAACCACGGCAAATACCAACTACTGGTAACTTACGTTTTTTGGCTGCCTGATAGAGCGCAATTTCAAACTTATCACGTTCAGGATTAGGCTTATCACGTAACGGACGACTATATGGTGTGCCAGAACCATAAATATCACAATAGTCAATCGCACATTCCTCACCGTAAAATTGTGGATCAACATCCTGCCCACCAATAAATAAGATTCCATCTAAACGCGCAACAAGATGCTCTGCATCCTCGTGATCAATTTTACTATTAATAATCAATGGAATTCCACCATTTTCTAAAATTGCACTGACATAGTTATAACGAACAAAAATAAACTCATCACTATGGTTGGATACAGCTTTAATACTTTCAAAATTTGACGTGATTCCAATGATTGGCTTACGCACTACATACCCCTAATTTATAAAACTGGTTAACTATGTTTCTTCACAATATCTAAAACATTACTTACATCATTCATCAAGAAGAAATGAACGCAAGGAACTCCAGCAGCCAATAGCTCAGCGACCTGCGCATCCGCCCATTCTTTACCAATAACCCCAGCATCTTGTGGTGATTTCAAAATTTGCGCGACTAACTCATGCGGTAAATCAACATGAAATAAACGTGGCAAACTATTAATTTGATTGGCTGATTTGAGGACTTTAATCCCAGGAATAATCGGTACAGTAATCCCTGCTGCACGACAAGCGGCGACATAGGAAAAATATTTTTGGTTGTCAAAAAACATTTGCGTAATCACATATTCTGCACCTGCAGCTATTTTTTGTTTAAGGTACTCGATATTTAGCTCCATATTAGCTGCTTCAAAGTGTTTCTCGGGATAAGTTGCCACACCAGTGCAAAAATCAATCGCGGGATATTCGGTATCACCCAAAAATAAACCCTGACGCATTTTCGCAACTTGCTTAACTAAGTCCACAGCATGTTTATTAACTGACTCAGAGGTATCCAACTGACGATTATAATTAAGATTATCACCTTTAAGCGCAAGAATATTTTCAATACCTAAATAATTAAGCTCAATCAAAGCATCTTCAGTTTCTTGTTGTGAAAACCCTTGGCATAGTACATGTGCTACGGCATCAATCCCATATTTATTCTGAATTACACCGCAAATCCCTAGCGTTCCCGGACGTTTCTTATGAATCCGGCGGGTAATTGAACCATCGCTTTTTTCGACATAAAGCAAAGACGATGCATGAGTGGTAACATTAATCCATTTAGGATCATACGGCAAAAGTTGCTCAATGATATTAAAGATCTCATTAATACTCGTAGTGCTACCGCGTAAAGGCGGAACAATTTCGTAACTAAATAATGGCTTCTGTGCCTGATTCAAATGCTCAATAACTCTCATTTTATCCTCGTTTACCAATTAAACGCTTAAGATTAATTGCAAAACAGACTTTAACTAGCAAATAACCGATCAAACCGCTGGCAATCACATCCAAAGGCCAGTGCCAACCAGTACAAATGCGAGCAAATGCAGTCAAAATTAAAAGCAACAGCATTAGAAACTGAAACCCTTTCTTATTCACAAAAAATAGATTACTTATCGCAAATACAAACACTGCCATATTTCCCGTATGCCCCGATGGAAAAGACTTGTGTGCTGATTTAACTGCATCTTCAAAATAGTTCAACCAAAAGAAACTACCTTCTGGTAATACAATGTATGGGCGAGCTTCACCGACCGCAACTTTCAAAGCAGCAAAGACCACGTAGTAAGCCATAACCAGCAACAAAACATTCAGAATTCGTTCACGTTTTAAGCTAAAAGTCAATATAATTAACAACACTGGCAAAATGAAAAATTTAGAATAACTCAATAAGTTAAACCCACCCCATATTACATTTGGCAGTATTCCATGTTCATGGTTAATCGCTAAAAATAATGCTTGATTACTGCCGCTGAGCCAAATCCCTAAAGCCAAGACTAAAAACCCAGCAAAAATACCCCAGTTATAAAAGCTTTTCTTTGGCTTGCGCAAATGACTCAGATCATTGTAAATCATATTATTTTTTCCAATCGGATTACTCATACACTTTCCTTTTCTAATATTTAACTGTTTTTACCTATAGTAATACGCTCTAACTCAGCATAATCTAGTATGGTAGTAACATCATTTAAACCATTCTTTATAAAAATCTCACGCACCGCAGTTCCTTGGTCGTAACCATGCTCAATCATTAACCACCCATCAGGCAATAAATGCTTTCGACTCAAACTCACAATATTGCGGATGCAACTCAAACCATCGCCAAAATCAGTTAATGCACTTTGTGGCTCATAACTTAAAGTGGTCAAATGTTCATCGCTTGCTTCTATATAGGGTGGATTACTTACAATTATATTAAATTGCTGTTCTTCAAACGAAGAATACCAATCACTACAAACAAACTCAATCTCAGCTTGCATCCGAGCTGCATTTTGCTGTGCTACTGCCAAAGCATCAGCAAACTTATCGATCGCAGTAACGCCTAAATCAGAGCGTTCCAATTTTAGCGTAATCGCAATACAGCCGCTTCCAGTTCCTAAATCAAGAACTTTGGCACCGAGTTGAGTTTTTGCCAGTACTTGTTCAACAAGTAATTCAGTTTCCGGACGTGGAATCAAAGTAGCGGGTGTAACCTTAAATTGCCGAGAATAAAATTCTTTATACCCGACAATATACGCCAATGGTTCGCCACTCTGCACACGCTGAACTAATCGATTATAGTTTTCAACTTGCTCTTGGGTTAAAACATAGTCATCATATGCAAGTAACCGTGCATGGTTAAACCCCGTAATATACATTAACAGAACACGATTATCTGTCCGATCAATTATGTTTTGTCTCAACAAATCGCGTAAGGAAGGGCTCAATCTGCAATACACTCACTATTGATTAGCTGATATTGGCTTTGGCAGGCACTACACTTTGCTTTTGCATCAACAAAATGTAATTTAGTTCCACATTGACAGCTCCAGCCAATTTGGCGCGCCGGAACGCCAACCATCATTGCATAAGCTTTGACATCATGATTAATCACCGCACCAGCACCAACAAAGGCATATTCACCGATAGTAACACCGCAAACTACCGTTGCATTTGCACCTATCGTTGCACCTCGTTTCACTAGCGTCTTGCGATACTCATGTTTACGTACCACGTGAGAGCGTGGGTTAAATACATTGGTAAATACCATTGACGGACCACAAAACACATCATCTTCAAGATACACCGCATCATATACTGAAACATTGTTTTGAATTTTTACATTATTGCCAATAAAGACATCATTGCCAATAAAGACATTTTGACCTAACGAGCACCATTCTCCAATTTTGGCACCGCCACAAACATGCGTAAAATGCCAAATTTTGGTATTAGCGCCAATCTGAGCACCATCATCAATAATTGCAGAACTATGAGCACTGTATGACAAAGCTAACTCCTTTACTAACGATATTGTAAAATATATAACGCGATTGACAAATACATCGAAATAACCGCAACTAATACAAAAATATGCCAGACCATATGCGAATATTTAAATTTGCTAAATGCATAAAATAAAGCACCAATTGTATAAATTAAGCCGCTAGCCACGAAAAATACAACTCCCATAGTTGGTAGTTTGGCAACAATTTGCGGCAGTAAAATCAGTGATGCCCAGCCCATTAAAACATAAATTAAAGTACCAATTTTTTTAAAGCGTCCAGCATAAATTGCCTTAAAAATTACACCAAATACAGTCAAAATTGATAAACAAATATAGGTAATATAACCTCGAGGTGTATTTAATAAACTAAACACATATGGTGTATAAGATCCAATAATCAAAATAAATATCGCTACATGATCCATGCGCTTCATGACATTACGTGCAACATGATTGGTCATCGAATGATAAACAGTACTGATTACAAACATAAATAAAATTGTAATTCCATAAAAAACAAATGCTAAACCATCCAACCAGTCACCGTAACGCCCTGCAATCCATGCTAGGCTAATTAATAAACCTAATGCAACAAATGAACCAACGCAATGAGTCACCGCATTGCCAATATCCTCGCCTAGGCTATAGGGAAACAACCGGGTTAGCTGCTCAGGACCAAATTTACTAATTTTTTTAATATTTTGTTTCATTTCATAAAATTCCTAACAATTTTCATATAATTTACCACGAGGTAGATTAGGCTGAGTTTTAAAGCGTTTATGCAACCAAAGATACTGGCTAGGATGTTTCATAATCATTCTCTCAATATAGCGATTCATGTAAGTTACGTCAGCAGGAATATCACCACTAGGATAATTCTCCCAAGCAGGTGATAATTCCACAACATATTTCTTTCCTTCCCGATAAGTCGCCATCGGGATAACTGCCGCATTGGTCAACTTAACCAGCTTAGGTAAGGTTTCGAGAGTTGCACAAACTGGATGTGCAAAAAATGGTACATAAACCGAGTCTCGTTCATCCATATCTTGATCTGGCAAATAATAAAAAGGAATTAAGGTTTGCTTCATTTTTCTGACGATCAAGCGTAACCCTTCGCGTCTGGAAAATATCTCACCTCCCTGATCTTTAATAAAACGAAGGCGAGCTTGCTTAATCCGCTCAGTCAAATAAGCATTGCGTTGCTCGGCGTATACGCTATAGCCAGGAGTCTCTAGAGTCAAGCGATTAGCCCCAATATCCAGAGCTAAAAAATGTGGTGCTAACAACACAACTGGAATCTGTCCACGCACTTTATTATAGTTCTCTAACCCCCTAATCTCAACCACTTTACGTAGTTTGTCTGGAGAAGCATAGAAAATCAATCCATAACATAACCCCGAACGAATCAATTCCTTAAAATGCTCTTTAATAAGATGATTCTTCTCAGCTTCCCCCATCTCAGGAAAGCATAGGCTGAGATTCAACAATCCAACATTACGCCGCTTTTTAAGTAGATAATAACCTAAAAGCCCCAATCCTCCACCCAATGCGTTTAAAAACGATATTGGCAGAGAGCTAATCAATCTAAGTATTGTTAACCCAAGATTAGTTAACAGCTTATTTATCATCGCTATAACCCTTTATTCAATCATTACTAGTCAAGTTGCATCATAAGCTAACTCAACAGTTCTCATATAATTTACCACGTACCATATCTGGCTGTGTTTTAAAGCGTTTATGCATCCATAAATATTGTTCCGGATGCTTCATTATCATGGTTTCAATTTGTCGATTCATAAATGCAACATCAGCTAATAAATCACCTGTTGGATAGTTTTGCCAAGCTTCGCCAAATTCAATCACATAATGATTTCCTTCGCGATAAGTCGCCATTGAGATTACTACCGCATCGGAAAGTTTAAGTATCTTTGGCAGAGTATCCAATGTTGCACAATAAGGATGAGCAAAAAATGGTACATAAACCGAGCTAGTTTCATCCATGTCCTGATCTGGCAAATAATAAAACGGCCATTTTTTCTGCTTCATTTTTTTGATAATACTTCTAAGTCCCTCTTGCCGCGAAATCACCTCTCCACCATTATGGATAAAAAACCGCATCCGTGCTTGCTTAACCCGCTTAGAAAAATACTCATTACGCTGTGGAGAAAACATCGTCAGTCCAGCAAAATCAATAGTTGTTCGATTACCACCAATATCCAAGGCCAAAAAATGAGGGGCTAACATCACGACCGGACGTTTTTCATAATACTGCTGCAAATTTTCCAAATTGCGATATTTTATCAATCTTTTCATGCGAAATTTACTAGCACCGAACACCAAACCGTAGTCTAAACTGATAATAAACATTTCACAAAAGTGCTTACGCAGAATACTACGTCGTTCACTCTCTGACTTTTCAGGAAAGCAGAGCTTTAGATTGATCAATCCGACATTGCGCCTCTTTTTGACCACAACATATGCCAATAAACCAAGCACCGTACCTAAAGCCCGCATTACAGGCATTGGTAACCAACTAATTAACCTTAAAAAACTAATTCCCAAATAAATTAAAACTGTATTTAGCATCTTTATCTTCCCTAATTGTGCTATTTTACGCTCAAGCAAATTCAAAATAGTTCGTAAATGATGCGATTAGCACATCAATAGACTAGAATAATGAACCTGCTTGAGTATAGTTAAAAAACTATAATCAAGACAAATTGGTTTCAGATAAAAAATGCACAGTAATTCTCAAGAGAAAATTACATCTCATACAGTCAACTAAAATCAAAAGGTAAAGAAAATAACTTTACGATCTGCTTTCTGCCAGCGGCTTTGGTTTGGCTTTATCCGGATGCCGAAAACGGTCATACGACCAATAGTACTGCTCCGGGGCTTCACGGACTAATTTTTCTATTTCCTTATATAATTCCTGCATAATATCATGTGTATCACTATTGCTTGGCTTAAATGGTACACATTTAGATTTAAATCCTGTTTTTGTTCGTAAATTCTGGACAATCACAGCTATCGTATCGGGCTGCTGGCAAATTTTTGCTGCTAATGAGGTAGCATAAACATCTTGTCCAAAAAATTTGACCCATTCACCATCCCCTCCTGATGCAACATTGTCCGGTAAAATACCAATACAACCACCAGATTTGAGATGTTTCATCATGCTTAGTACACCCTTGCGGTTAGTTGGAACTGGCGTAATATTTACTTCACTGCGTCCACTCACCATAATTTCTTCAATAACTGGATCTTTGGATGGTTTGTATAAAATTTGAATATTCATCGGTAAATGATAAGCAAAATATTTAACCGCAACTTCAAAATTACCAATATGTGGTGTCAAAAAAACTATGTTTTTACCAGCCTCAAGTAGCGTTTTCACCTCGTAAAAACTCTCATCTACTTCAAATAGGCGTGTAATTCGGGCACGGTCTTTCTGCCAAGCAATCAGTGCCGCTTCAGCTAAGGTCATCCCAAGGGCTTTGGCGGTATCGCGCGTCATTTGCTCAACGGTTTCTGGCGTTGCTAATCCAGTAATTAATAGATTATGCGGAAGCCTTTTTGCTGACTTATTCGACAAACGCAATGACAATAAACCAACGCCAGCACCTAATGCACGGATGGCAGGCAATGGCAATCTTGCCAACAAGCACAACAAACTTTTAAGAATTATTTTTTTCATATCATTTTATTAATCTAGTCACAAAGAATAACATTACATTTTAAGTGTGATGTTCACAAGCTTTTGAGTATAGATTTTAGCATATTAAAACCCGACAACCTAGAGCATATTTGTATTAAAATAGTGTATTTACCTTTAAGCAATTGTACAAGGACATTATGATGCGGATTAAACTAGGATTTGGTAATCAATGCCTACTAGCGTTAGTATTAGGTTTGATTGCTGGGCATTTTATGCCACAAGCTGCGGTTGACGCCGTTACACCATTTGGTGATGCATTTCTTAAACTATTAAAACTGATAATTGTTCCACTAACTTTTTCAACAATTGTTGCCAGTTTCTCAAAATTAGATGATATTCATCTAGTACAACGACTTGGAACTCGAACCTTAATTTGGTTCATGCTTACTGCAATAATTGCAGCGAGTATTGGCGTTTTAATTGGTAAATTATTTAATCCTGGTTTAGGGCTAAATCTATCTCTTGCTGCCAGCGACTACCAACCACGAACGATCCCAAGTATCAGCGGAACTTTTCTGGATATGTTACCTGGTAATCTAATTGGGCAAATTGCTGAAGGTAAAGTTATACCCGTAATTATTTTTGCGATTTTCTTTGGTCTGGCTCTTACTTCAATGGGCGAGAAGGCTAATACTGTACGCAATTTCTTTGATGAATTTTCACATGTAATGTTTAAAATCACCCGCAAAATAATCCGCTTATCACCATATGGAATTTTTGCATTACTGGTATCAGTAGGTAACGAATATGGAATTGCAACCTTATTGCCGCTTGGTAAATTTATTGTAGCAATCTACGTAGCCTGCGCTTTACAAATTATTGTTTACGCCATTCTAATTACAACAGTTGCTAAGCGTAATCCGGTTCATTTTTTCAAACAATTTTGGCCTGCAATGATAACTGCATTTACGACTTCTTCCAGCTTGGGTACTTTACCAGTTACATTGGAAACATTGGTTGATCGCGTTCGTATTTCGGAACGAGTTGCGGGGTTTGTTGCCCCACTTGGTGCAACAATGAAAATGGATGGTTGTGGAGCAATTTATCCTGCAATTGTTTGCGTTTTGACGGCGCAAGTATTTGGAATTGATTTATCAGTTCAACAGTACTTTTTAATTATCATCACGGCAGCAATTGCAACTATTGGCACAGCTGGTGTACCAGGAACTGCCTCAATTATGGCAACTGTCGTACTTGCCAGCGTTGGACTACCGCTACAAGGTTTAGCATTGGTTATCGGGATTGATAAAATTATTGATATGATGCGTACCATGACTAATGTCACTGGGTCCGGTGTGTGCGCAACTATTGTCGACAAAACCTATCAGAAACACCTAGCTAAATGAAAGACTACTATCGGATTCTAGGGCTGGGCATCGACGCGGAACATGAAGAAATCAAAGCCGCATACCGTATCCTTGCACAGCGTTACCACCCGGACAAAGGCGGCGAGCATCGTGAATTTTTATTAATTCAAGAAGCCTATGATATTCTAAGCAATCCGCATACCAAACGTAGCTATGACAAAGACTTGCTGAGAAGCATCCGTAATCGCGATAGTTCTGTTCCCGTGATAATCAAACCTGCTAATAATCAAACCTGGTGGTTAATAATAGCAATATTGTTTACCCTTAGCTCTGTCATATTTGCTTACTGGGCATATACTACACATAATAATAAAGTTTCATCAGTACCATCTACAACAGTGCTGACTGCTCCAAAACCTACGTTACCAGTTGCGAATACACCAGCAAAACAACCAAGCAAAAAAAAGGTCGCAAACAAACCGCAGACTAAAGCAGTTAGCAGTGCTCCCACTCAGGTGATAAATCCACTGGAAAATCTAACTGGTATCAATTATTTGATTAATGTTGGTAACTACTCAACACTGGCAGCGGCTAAAGCTCAGCAGCAAATTATTAAGCAACAAGGCTTTCACCCTAATATCCAACATATTGAAGCTAATAGCGAAGGACTGGGCGGCTATAATTTATTTATTGGACCATTCCAAAATCAGGACAATGCCTATAAAGTACTTGACAAACTTGAATCAACGAATATTGATGCAACAGTTGAACGAGTTGATTTTAATTAAGAAAGAGATGTTCTATGATTAGTGAAATAAATCATCTCACTCTAGCGGTAAGTAACATCGAACGCTCATTTACTTTCTACCGTGACATGTTAGGATTTAAACCACTCTGTCGCTGGCATGCAGGTGCTTATTTCACGGTCGGAGAATTATGGTTATGCCTAAGCTTAGACCAAGATGCTCTCACAAATAAACATAGCGACTACACTCATTATGCATTTAGTATTAAACAAGAAGACTACCAATATTGGGATGAGAGGCTTAACAAGGCAGGATGCATTCTCTTTAAAGAAAATAACTCTGAAGGTGATTCACTCTATTTTCTAGACCCTGATGGACATAAGCTTGAACTTCATGTAGGTAACTGGCAAAGTAGATTGCTTGCTAAACGACAAGATCAAGGAAGCTGGTGCGATGTCGAATTTTATGATTAATTTAGTATGAGTGATACCAATATCCCTTATTATCTAAAAAGCAAGCTTAAACGCTTAAATTTAGCAAGCACCGAGCTAATCCGTCAGCATGGGTATCTGAAAATCTACTCTCAGCTAAAATTAGCCTTCCCTAGTATGAATTATCAAGCATTATACGATTTATATTGTCTCGCTCAACAAAGTCTTTGTTATACCTTAGCTCCAGAAAAACAAGTAGAGCTTCGCAGAGAATTTAAAACTATCCCCCCTCGGCATGTTTGGCTAAAACCAGATAGTATTAAGCAATTTTTAACTGCGGCCGAAGAACAGGCGCAATTAGCCTTGCAACACAATGAAATTCCCATCGGCGCAGTAATTGTTCATCAGGGAGAAATTATTGCACAAGGCTATAATCGTACCCGCAGTGACAATAACATTATGGCGCATGCTGAAATAGTCGCAATTTTGGCAGCACAACAACATTTACAAAATTACCGTCTCAATGACTGTGATCTTTATGTAACCATCGAGCCATGCTTAATGTGTAGCGGTGCAATTATTAATAGCCGGATTAAGCGTATAATCTTTGGTGCTTGCGAACCTAAAACAGGAGCTTGTCTTAGCCAATATCAGGTGTTTAATAATAAAAAAACCAACCACCATACCGAGGTGATTGGTCCAATTAATCAGAGCTATTATAGCCGGCTAATTAGCAATTTTTTCCAAAGTAATCAATAAATTTCGTAATTTCTACCCTTGCTCTTTTAACTGATTAAGTGCAGTTACCATGCGCTCTAGTGCTTGCGTCAAGGTTACTCGCGAAGTGCCAAAATTAAGCCGCACAAAGCCCGGTAAATCAAACTCGGCACCATCAGACAAACCGACTCCTGCTTGCTCAAAGAACTGTTGCAGATTCTCTATATTGTACTTCGCACATAATTTACGTCCATCAATCCAGAGGAGGTAAGTTGCTTCGGGAATGGTTAGCTGCAAATCAGGATAAGGCGCTAAGGTTTGAACAATTAAATCCCGATTAGCGCGCAAATATACCAACAGTGCATTTTTCCAGTCTTCACATTCATTGTATGCAGCCTGACATGCTGCCACACCAAAGGAATTTAGATCACCAAATAAACCGCGCATAATTTTGGCAAATTTATTACGAATTAGTGGGTTAGTTGCAATCGCAAAAGAGCAGTTCAGCCCCGCAACATTATAAGTTTTTGACGGTGCCATCAGCGTAATGCTGCGTTCAGCAGCTTCCTTGCTAATGCTTGCAAACGGAATATGTTTCCGGCTCTCATCCAAGACCAAGTCACAATGAATTTCATCTGAACAGACTACTAAATCATGGCGGATTACAAACTCAAGAAGCTGTTCTAACTCTTCACGAGTCCACATTTTACCCACTGGATTATGTGGATTGCAGAGTAAAAGGAGTTTGGGTTTTATTCTGGCAGCTGCAAGCTGTTTCTCCAGGTCTTCCCAATTCCAACGCCAATCGCCATTCACTTCCAATAACGGAGTTTTTAATAACTCACGTCCTGCATTTAATGGTGCACTCATAAATGGTGGATAAACTGGGGTTGCAGTTATTATTGGTTGATCGACATCACTTAGTGCCTGCGAAGCCAGATTTAACCCGCAAACCAAGCCAGGAAGCCAGATAATATCTTTCTCTACCACGCCCCAATTATATTCGCGCTGTAAATAATCGACAATATCACGCCGCACCTCTTCCTGATGCATGCTATAGCCAAAAATTCCATGCTCAAGCGTGCGTTGCAATGCCGCCAAAACCGCTGGAGGTGCAGTAAAGTCCATATCTGCCACCCATAGTGGCAAAATATCTTTACCCGCATACTTACGCCATTTCTTACTATAGGATTGTTTGCGGTCAATTATTTTGTTGAAATCATACATTTTGTTTCACCATAAAAAAGCATCATAGGCCTTTTAATATTAACTTAAGCGCTCAACGCTCAACGTAGCAATATGCTCCAATGCCTGACGATATTCATTATTTGCAAAAACAGCTAACTCAGCCTGTGCCCGTGCCACATAATCATGCGCCATATTTTTGCAATAATCCAAGGCTTTGGTAGTTTTAACCAAATTTACTATCGCAGCAATATCTGCTTGTTTAGGATTATCAATTGCGGTAACTACCATAGCGCGCATTTCAGGTGTTCCATTTGCCAGCAAATAGATTAACGGTAGGGTTACTTTGCCTTCAAGCAAATCATCACCAACATTTTTACCCATAATTTCAGCCGAACTATTATAATCCAATATATCATCCACAATCTGAAAAGCTGTACCCAAGTAAATCGCATAGTTAGCAAGATGTTCCTCTTGTGAGGCATCCGCGCCGCTGATAATCGCAGCCACCCGCGCACCTGCTTCAAACAGTTTTGCGGTTTTGCTCTCGATCACCTTAAAATACTCAGCCTCAGTTAAATCGCTGCGCCCAATATTTAGTAGCTGTAAAACTTCACCTTCAGAAATAATATTGGTACTATCCGCCATAATTTTTAACACACGCAATGAGTTACTTTCTACCATCATCTGAAAAGCACGCGTATAAATAAAATCTCCAACTAAAACGCTGGCAGCATTGCCAAAGACTGCATTGGCTGTTGCACGTCCACGGCGTAAGCCTGATTCGTCCACTACATCATCATGAAGTAGCGTTGCAGTATGGATATATTCGACCATCGCCGCAATCTTATATAACAAATCCGAATCATTACCTAAAAGTTTACCGCAGAGCATGGTCAATAAGGGACGAATCCGCTTACCACCAGCTGCAATAATATATTCCCCAACCGCATTGATTAGTGGTACGCTTGAATCCAGATCACGGCGGATGACCTGATCCAACGCACTCATTTCCTGTTTAACGATTTGATTAAATTGATCCATTTAACTCTCTATTATTCTAATTAGTATTAACTCAATCAGATAGCTGATTTAAGTACAAGTTGTTGATTATGCCATATATCCAAAGTGCTACGATGACCAACACTGATGATCACGCTATTAGGTAAACGTTCACTTAACACACTATACATATGAGCCTCCATTGCTTCATCCAATGCCGAGCTAGCCTCATCAAGGTAAATAATATCCGGATGATTAACCAATACCCGAGCAAAGGCTACGCGTTGCTGCTCACCTAAAGACAAGACTTTACCCCAGTCAACTTCTTCATCCAAACGTGACCGTAAATAAGCCAAACCACACTCACGCATAATAGTTGATAACTCTGTATCATCAGGTAAATTAGTTGTTAAAGGGTAACAAATTGCCTGACGCAATGAAACCTGTGGCATATATGGACGCTGAGCAATAAACATCTCTGTTTTAGTCTGATTTTGGCTAATACCACCACTAGCAAAAGGCCAGAGACCTGCTAGAGCGCGTAGCAATGTAGTTTTACCACTACCTGACGCACCTTTAATTAACAAGTGATCACCACTATTTAATTCAAAGCTGATATTTTTTAATAATGATTCTTGGTTAGGTAGATTAATGCTTAGCCCACTCACCTTCAGATAATTTACAGGTTTATCATCGCGTGCCAATACTGGTAAGTTACTCGCATCTGATATTGCTTTTTCAAAACCGTGCAAACGATCCATGATTGCCCGCCAGCTTGCCAGTGAACTATAAGCATCAATGAAGTATGATAGCGCGCCCTGTACTTGTCCAAAAGCCCCACTAATTTGCATTAAATCACCCAGTTGAATTGCTTTAGAAAAATAACGTGGAGCTGCCACCAATGTTGGGAAAATATTAGCAATTTGCGAATAACCGGTATTAAAAATGTCTATTTTCATTTGGCGATAAACAATCGAGAAAAAATTTCCCACTAAATCACTAAATTTATTTGTTAGGCTTTGCTTTTCTTCTTTCTCACCTTGATAAAAGGCAATATTTTCACCATATTCGCGCACGCGCATCAAACCAAAACGGAAGTTAGCTTCCAGCGTTTCTTGGCGAAAATTTAAGCCAATTAATGGGCGTCCAATTTTAAAAGTAATATAGGTTCCAGCTATTGCATAGAGTAATGCTACCCATACCATATAGCCCGGAATAGAAATTTTATGCGCAAAAACAGTGAAATTTAGTGCGCCTGACAAACCCCACAAAATAAACACGAAAGAAAATAAACTAACGACATTACTGATAAATCCCAGCGTTAACCCCAAAGAAGTACCAATGAAGGAGTTAATATCCTCACTAATCCGCTGATCTGGATTATCAACGTAATCCGCAATAAATCTAGTTTTATAATACGCTTTATGTGACAACCAGTTACTCAGATAATTATTGGTCATCCACCGTCGCCAGCGAATCTCAAGGACTTTGCGAAAATAATACGCCATCACCTGAAACGAAATTGCAAAAAATGCTAGATAACAAAATTTAATTATTAATTTATAAAATGCACTTTGGTTGAGGTGTTGTAATGCATCATACATATTATTCGAAAATTTGTTAAATTGCACCGACATATACACCGAAAGCAAATTAAACACAATCACGATGCTTACCAATGTAATTGCACGCCACTTATCTTCACTAGTCCAATAAGGGCGCGCTAAGTGCCATGAATCTTTCAACCACTGAACTGGTTTACGAATACTATTTAGTTGCATTTACCGATCCGCTTTGGATTAAAGTGTTTTGCGCAGTGTAAAGATAATATGTTGCGGTAAACTGATAACCAGAACCAAGTAATACTACTGAGCAGCCATTAAATGTTACTCGTCCACCCTGTGCATATGAGCACCCTGAATAGGTAATTGTACCAGTAAAGCATGGATTATTCGTATTTACTGGATTAGTAAATGTACCAGAAATTATATTCTGTAAAAGCGTAGTATCTTGAAAAATAGTTGGACCAGATTCACTAACCGTAAAAATTAAAGTTTCATTCCGAGCACCAGCAGTATTACATGTATTAATTGTTGAGCCCATCCCCAAATTACCAATTCCCGGAGTAAATATCCCAGTAAATGGCGCGCCACCAACCGGCATATTTTGTGCAGCCGGGCCGCCACTATCACATGCGCTAATCCCAAGCGTTGTTACCAACCCCAAAATTAAACCTAAATAAGCTGTTTTCATGATTAAGTCTCCAATAAATTAAAATTATTCTTTATTAAACCAAAGTCGCCAAAATAACTCTGCAGTAGTGATACGGCACAAATTGCTGCCGTTTCAGCTCGTAAAATTCGTGTACTCAGCTGCAAGGTCAAAAATCCATTATCTTGAGCTTCTTCAACCTCTGTCAAACTAAATCCACCTTCTGGTCCAATCAACACCGCGACACTGGAAATTGCGCCCCCAACTAAAGTCTGTTGCCGCTCATGATGCGGTGATAAAACATATTTACGTTCAGCACTTACCATTAGTAAAGCATCGCTAAATAAAGTTGGCTCAGATAAATTAGGAATCGTTGCCCGTGCAGACTGCTCACATGCTGCAATTATGACTTTACGCCAATGCTCCATCCGTGAGCTAATTTTATCATTGCTCAAGCGTTGCGTATACTGGCTAATCACAGGAACAATTTCATTTACACCCAGCTCGACTGCTTTTTGCACAATCAAATCAAACTTATCACTGGCAATCAAGCTTGGCATCAACGTTATCTTTAAATGAGATTCATTGTCTAATTTCTCAGATTTTTCAATATTGACTTTGGCATGACGTTTGCTTAATTCGCTAATATTAGCAGTATAATCACAGCCATCGCCATTGAACAGTGCAACAGAATCACCGATGTGTAATCTCAGTACATTCATATGCCGCACAACATTATCAGGTAATTCCAAGCTCGTGTCTAATGTGATTGGCAAGTCAACATAAAAACGTGACATACTAAGAACCAATAGAAGTCAAAGTGCCATGAATCCAATTTTCAACTTTTTTAGTGTATGCCACAGGATCATCAGAATCAGGATATATTGGTTTACCGATTACAATTGAAACTGTGCCAGGGTAAATCCAAAAGCTATTTTTAGGCAGGCAATAACCCGCATTATGCGCAAAAGGCACAATCGGCACATCCAAGCTTAAAGCAAGCTTGGCGCAACCGTGCTTAAATGGCTTACGTGTTTTCGGTTTAACCCGCGTACCTTCAGGAAACATAATAATCCAAAATCCAATAGCAAAGCGCTGACGCCCCTGAGTTATAACTTGGTTGAGCGAATCTTCACCTCGTGTACGATCAATCGCGATTGTTGACAAAGCTCGTATACCCCAACCATAGAAAGGAATCTTAAAAATTTCTTTTTTCATAATCCAGACACAAGGCGGTAAAAACTGATTCATTGCCGCAGTTTCCCACGCAGACTGATGATTACCAGCAATAATAGCTGGTGTCTGTGGTAAATTTTCAACGCCACTAACCTCATAATTGATCCCACCAATATACTTGAATAAAAAAGTATAATAGCGTGCCGCACTCATTATGATCCTATGCCGTACTAATGGTGGTAGTTTAGCAATCAACAAAGCAATAATGCTATAAAAAGGTAATACCGATGCAGACAAAACCCAGAATAAACAGGATCTTATGATAATTAATGGAGTTAATTTATTCCTCACGTTGTGGTTCTTTCTGCTCGCGCTCAATAATATATTCACTGGCACTTAATAGATTATCAAAAATTTTGGTACCCTCAGGCAGAGTTTCTTTAGCCAGCGTCTTTTTACCATTACCAGTCTTAACTAAAATAGGGATTCCACCAGCGTTGCTAATTGCTTCTAAATCACGAATACTATCACCTACCATCACAGTATTACTCAAATCTTCGAGATTAAAGCGATCGCAAATTTCAAGGATCATACCTGGCTTGGGTTTACGACAATCACAATTATCATCTGGAATATGCGGACAAAAGATGATTACATCCAAGCTGCCACCAGCCTGCTCCACTTGCTGATGCAGCTTTTCATGCATTGCATTTAAGTCTTCCATGGTAAATAAACCGCGCCCAAGACCTGATTGATTAGAACAAATTACAACTTTGAACCCTGCCTGACTAAGATTGGCAATAGCATCAGCACTTCCGGGAATCAAAATAAATTCGTCAGCATTTTTAATAAACTTATCGCTATCTTGATTGATAACACCATCACGGTCAAGAAAAACTAATTTCATATACTACCTTCTTAATCTTGAACCTATGCCAACTCAGATAATTTGCCATACTTACTGAACTTAGCATAAAGCTCTGATAATAATTTTAACCGATTTTTACGAATACTTAAATCATTATCCATCACCATAACATTAGCAAAGAAATCTGTCAATGGTTTTGCCAGAGCACTTAATTGCTCCAAATACAATTGGATACCAATTAAACCATTTACCTGACTTGCAGCAAGATAAAGTTCTTTTTCGTAATCATTGAATAAATCTTGGTTTAAATTTAAGCTTAAGTCAACTGAATCTGCGTTTTTAGTAAGGATATTCTCAATCCGTTTATTCGCTTCAAACAATTCCTGATTGCTCTCACTTACCGACCATTTACTAAATGCGTCACAAACTTCAACCACACTAGTAAAATCAATCGTATCAGCGCTAAGAACAACCGTGTTAACTATTTTAGTCGCATAGCCAGCAACACTGCTTAGATAATTTGCCAGACGCTGCTTAACAAAATTTTCAACACCGCTTAAGGTATCTGCCGCCAAATTTTTACCAGCAAAAGCGTCTAAGGTAATTTTGAATAAACTATTAACTTGCTCCGGGTTTAGCTTCTCATTCAATAAAATACGAATAATACCCAACGCGGCACGGCGCAGAGCATATGGATCTTTGTCACCAGTAGGAATTAGACCAATCCCCCAAATTCCAACTAAGCTCTCCAGCTTATCAGCCAGCGCCACCACTTTGGCTAATTGGCTATCGGGTAACGCATCACCACTAAAACGCGGATAATAATGTTTCTCTATCGCGTTGGCTACTTCAGCAGATTCACCACTAGCCAAAGCATAGTATTTACCCATTACTCCTTGAAGCTCAGGAAATTCCCCGACCATTTCCGTCGGTAAATCAGCCTTTAATAAATATGCAGTATGCTTGGCTAAATCAGTATTCACGCTCAATAAAGGAGCAATTCCACCTGCAATTGATTGCAGGCGCTCAATACGCTCTAATTGGCTACCTAATTTATTGTGATAAACTACGTTTGCAGTTTTGGCAGTAAACTCAAGCAAAGGAGTACGTTTATCAAACTCATAAAAGAACTCAGCATCCGCCAGACGCGCCGTTAAAACCTTCTGATTACCTTCAACAATAACGCTTGGTTGCTTTGAAATTAGATTGGCAACAAATAAAAATTTATGACTGAGCTTGCCAGATTGATCAACTAACGCAAAATATTTTTGATTTTTTGCCATTGACAAAATTAAACACTCTTGTGGTACTGCTAGAAATTTTTCATCAAACTCACCCACCAAAACCTCAGGCCATTCAACTAATGCCGCTACTTCATCCAGTAGCCCATCCATATGACTGATGCAGAGTCCAAGCTCTCGTGCTTTATCAGCAAGTTGTTTTTCGATCAAATTTTTGCGCACACTGAATTGCGCTACAACTTTACCTTGGTTTTGTAACTGACTAAAATAATCCTGTGCACAGCTCAATTTAATCTGCGATCTACACATAAACCTATGACCACTAGTTGTATTACTGGCACTTAATCCCATAGCCTCACAGTTAATTACCGCACCATTAAACATCACAACTAAATTATGCAGTGGGCGTACAAATTGATAACTTCTATCACCCCAACGCATTGCCTTGGCGATCTGAATTTTCTTCAAAGCATTATTAATTACATCATTCAAAACGCTAGTTAAATTCTTGCCTTTAATTACACTTTCAGCATAAAAGTATCCATCCGCGCGCTGCTCCAATTCTTGCCAGTCAACACCACATGATTTAGCAAATCCCAGCAAAGCTGGCGTTGGATTACCATCCTGTAAGCCAGTTGCAATCGCTGGACCCTTACGTAACTGACGTTGATCAGATTGCTCATACACAATCCCATCAATTAGACACCCAAAGCGGCGTGGTGAAACAAACTCTATACACGTACCATCTTTAGTTAAAAACCCAGATAATTGTTGGTACACCGAATCGCTAAATGCAGAACCGATATTTTCTTCCAAATTAATTGGTGGCAATTCTTCACTTAAAAACTCGATCAATAAACTATTTCTTGTTGCCACAGCTGACATACGCACCCCTAATTCTTAAAATAGACAAATTCCTAATATCTGATACAAAATAAACCATTTACTAAACGCTTAATTTCTCAGTCATAACTTTTAATAAAATATAACAACCGCATAATTTTACACTATTTACCTTGCTATTACGGCAAATAATGTCTTAATCAGGGTATCTTATGTTAAAATAACGATATATATTGAACTAAGCAAATAGCGGCGGGAGAGCATAAAATGATAGACAAGGATGGATACCGCCCCAACGTTGGGATAGTCCTGATCAACAAAGATGATTTGGTTTTTTGGGGTCGACGAAAGGGAGAATATTCATGGCAATTCCCACAAGGTGGACTTGCTGAAAATGAGACGTTAGACGAATGCATGTATCGTGAATTAAATGAAGAACTTGGTCTACTACCTGAACATGTAAGGATTGTTGCCAAAACCGAAGATTGGCTATACTACAATGTACCAGGTAATTGGGCAAAGCAAAATTCGAATTATCGTGGACAAAAACAAATTTGGTACTTACTCCAATTTGTCGGCTATGATCACCATATTAACGTGCGTAGCTTTGTGGAGCAAGAATTTGACGCGTGGCGCTGGATTTCCTACTGGGAACCAATCGACATGGTTGTAAAATTTAAGCAAGATGTCTACCAAAAAGCGCTAAATTATTTAGCAAATTATATCGGAAAATAAACCTATGAATAGTGTGTTTTTAGCAACACTTAAGCAACAACAAAGCAGTTATACGCCGATCTGGTTAATGCGCCAAGCTGGGCGTTATCTGCCTGAATACCGCAAGACTCGCGAAAAAGCAGGTAGCTTTCTGGCGCTGTGTAAAAATCCAGATTTGGCAACTGAAGTCACTTTACAACCACTACGTCGCTTCGCTCTTGATGCCTCGATTATGTTCAGTGATATTCTGGTTGTTCCTGAAGCAATGGGTTTGCAACTTTATTTTAGCGAGGGTGAAGGTCCTAAATTTAACAATCCAATTCAATCAACACTAGATATCGATGCGCTCAAAGTAATCAACCCAGAAATTGATTTGGCATATGTGATGCAAACAATCAAAAATCTGAAGCAAGAATTACCTAAAGACACACCCTTGATCGGCTTTAGCGGATCACCGTGGACGCTAGCTTGTTATATGATTGAAGGCGGAAGCAGTAAGAACTACGAAAAGATCAAAGCTTGGGTTTACGCACACCCAGAACAACTACATGCTTTGCTTGATAAAGTAAGCATTGCCGTGGCAGATTATCTGATTGCACAAATTCATGCTGGAGTCGATACAATTATGTTGTTTGATAGCTGGGGCGGAGTACTGAGTGAATCTGCCTTTGGTGAATTTTCACATAAATATCTGGCTAAAGTTTTAACTAGAATTAAGTTAGCACTACCTCAGCATCAAATTCCAAGTATTGTCTTTACTAAAGGTGGCGGCGTATGGTTAGAACAGCTAAACCAACTTGAGTGTGATGGTCTGGGTATTGACTGGACAATCAATATAGCCAAAGCTCGTAGTAAAACTAACAAAATTATCCAAGGAAACCTTGATCCAGTGATTTTATCGGTTGCCGATCGTCCGACTATCAAACAGCAAGTTACACAGATTCTAAATGGATATCGTGATGCAAACAATGGTAATGCTGATGGGCATATATTTAATCTTGGACATGGTATTTTACCAACCGCAAAACCTGACAATGTAGCATATTTAGTTGACATTGTTCATGAATTAAGTAAAAGATAATTATGAATAAAATTTATAAGCTGGCTCTTAGTGCGGGATTATTACTAATCACGTCATTGGCTACTGCCGTACCAAGCATAGGCATTCCTAATATAAGCAATGACAACAACAGTAGCCTGCCAAGTTTCATGCAAAAAGATGCCAGTGATAATGTGGACAGTACAACCAATACTTTAGTTCAGCAACAAATTAATAATTTTTCAGCACAGATTCGTGGCGAAGTTATCCAAAGCAAGCAGTTTAGAGTTGTCGATGTTGATACTGGTATCACTCAAGGATATGCAAACCTCAATGAATCATCACCTGCAAATGATTTGAAACAAAATGAATCAGAAGCCATCAAGATAGCAAATGCAGAATCCATACCATTAAGCAATGTTAAATCAGTAGAATCAGCAGCAAGTCCCATAAAACCAGTAGCAGCTCAAATACCAGATTATTTATTAGTCGGGAATCTGAGCGCAATCAATGCTGGAGAAGAAGTTAACCAAATTATCGGCACCAATAAATACTCTAATATTTACAGCATTGATATTGCAGTAGATTATAAATTAATTCGAACACAAGATCGGACTATTGTAGCATCTTTTACTGCAGCGGGGCATTCTGGTGATGTGAAATTAGTAAACTCACAAACTCAAAAAGTAATGCACAATATACCTCTTTTAGTAAAACAAGTTGGTGCTAATTTAGCTAGCGATGTTAGCAGCATGCTGAGCGAACACATTGGCAACGGTAAACTTTATCTTAATAGTCAGGAATCATCATCTAAAGTAACCGATTTCAAGACCTACACTGACTAATGGAGCTAGATTTCTTAGCTGAAAGTTGGAAATCAATTGCCCCACAATGGCAAGATTTTTTAAAACAATCTTCACAAGATGAGCTATGTGCAATTGATGGCAAATTAACTAAGCTTGCTCAAGAGCACACCATTTATCCACCAGCGAAAGAAATATTACGAGCACTACGTAATCCACTATCGGCAATTAAAGTGGTCATCCTAGGGCAAGACCCATATCACGGCGATGGAGAAGCTAATGGCTTAGCTTTTGCTGTGAACTCAGGTATAAAAACACCGCCATCATTAAGAAATATTTTTAAAGAACTAGTTAACGAATATAATCCGCCATTATTTGCACCAACGGCTGCTCTGCTTAGCTCTTGGGAGCAGCAGGGTGTATTGTTACTCAATGCAAGTTTGAGTGTAATTAAAGATCAAGCAAATTCGCTAGCCAAAATTGGCTGGCATGCCATAACTGATCGAATTATCCAGCATATTAGTGATAACAATCAATATTGTGTATTCCTGCTATGGGGTAATTTTGCCCGCGGGAAAAAAGATCTCATAAATACCAATAAACATCTGATTTTAGAAGCAGCACATCCATCACCACTATCCGCAAGTAGAGGCTTTTTTGGCTGTAACCATTTTAAACTTGCCAATCAATATTTAGCTAGTCATCAGATTGAAGAAATTAACTGGCTAATATAATCAATACTCAAATAGGAGTGTCACATGTATCTTCCACCATCATTTACAGAATCTGACCCTGATAAACTATATCAATTCATAGTTGATTATTCGTTTGCAACAGTAATTATTAATAATCAAGATGAGTTAGAAATTGCGCATTTACCGTTAAGCTTAAACGCAACTAAAGATAAACTTTTTGGGCATATTGCCAAACCAAACCCGCTGGCTAAATTACTGCAATCTAATCAAAAAGTAAAAGTAATTTTTCATGGTCCGCATGGCTATATTTCGCCAACGTTCTATCCTGAGCCGATAGATCAAGTAGCAACATGGAATTATGCAGTAGTTCATGTAGATGGTGTCATTAGCCAACTTAATCCAGAGTTGCTTAGCTCAAAATTAGGGGAGCTTCAATCGCAACAAGATGTAACATATTCTATTGACTGGAGTAATCCACATATTAGTAGAAAATTAGCTGGAATTATTGGTTTTGAAATCACTATCAATAAGATTATTGGCAAATTTAAGCTTAGTCAAAACCGAACAAAAGATGAGCAAGATAACATAATTCATCATCTAGAACAAAGTGAAGATGCTAACTCGCTTGAGCTAGCATCTTATATGCAAAAAATCTTAAAGTAATCTAGCGTACAAAAAGTGCGATTGACTCAACATGTGAAGTATGTGGGAACATATTCATAACCCCAGCTTTAAGCAAGCGATAACCATGCGAGTCAACTAATACTCCAGAATCACGAGCGAGTGTAGCAGGATTACATGAAACATAGACAATCAGCTGTGGTGCAGTCTCAGGAGTAATTGATTTAACCAACTCAAACGCACCATCACGCGGTGGATCAATCAGCCACTTATCAAACGAGCCTAATTTTGCTAACCATTCACTGTCAATCTTGAACAAGTTTGCTACCTGATAGCTAACTTTATCACCTAAACCGTTATATTCAGCATTCTGTTTGGCACGTTTCACTAATGGATCCGCACCTTCAATCCCGACCACTTGCCGAGCAGACTGGGCTATTGGTAAAGTGAAATTCCCTATTCCACAAAAGAAATCAGCAATAACCTCATTTGGCTGAGGATCAAGCAGACTCATCGCCAAATTTACCATCGCCTGATTAATATACGGATTTACCTGAGTAAATTCTGAAGGATAATATGGCATATCAATTTTGAAATCAGCTAATTCATAATTAAGCTTAGGTGCTTCAGTTGGATAGAATGGATAACAGGTATCTGGTCCTTTAGGTTGCAGCCAAAATTGCAGCGGCGTGCTCTCATTACTATTTTCATCAATAAACTGACGGACGAAAGATTCATCTTGACTGGTTAAACTCTCCATATTACGCATAACCAGTACTGTTACGTGATTACCAACCGCGACCTCAATCTGCGGAACTGCCGCTTTGATTGATAAATTGCTCACCAATGTTTTTAATGCAGGAATTAGCGCCGATACATGCTCAGGTAAAATCTTACACTCATTCATATCTACTACATATGGTGCTCCTTTTTCACGGAAGCCAACCAAAGCCCCACCTTTTTTAGCAACATAGCGCGCGGAGAGTCTCGAGCGATGGCGATAACCCCAAGGCGTTCCTGCTAATGGAGGTAAAATTTCTTCGGCGCTAACGTTACCTAAATGTTTTAAATTATCAACCAAAACCTGCTGTTTAATTTCAATTTGAGCATCAAAACTAACATGTTGCATTGAGCAGCCACCACAAACACCATAACTAGGACATTCTGGAATAACTCGTTTAGCACTTGGGGTTATAATTTCAACTAATTTCGCCTTATCAAAATTTGACCGACGCTTAACAATTTCGATAAGTACTTCTTCCCCACTTAATGCACCGTCAACAAAAACGGTCTTACCATCGATACGAGCAATCCCCTTACCTTCATAATCAACCGACTCAATCACTACCCTAAATTGTTCTGCCATACTGACTTTCTTTTTATAGATAAATTTTAAAGCGCAATTGTAGCATTTTTGATTAAATTCAATGAAGAAATGAATGCTATTAGATATGTTGTGGGATTGCAAATCAATAAAAAAGCAGACCATATTGATCTGCTTTTTTGGAGTCAGACAAAACTCCAAGATTCAAAGACGACGAGTATATTATACTGTTAATGCGTTATCCAGTTCTTCAGCACGTAATTTTGCCGGACGACTAAGTATACGCTCAAGATAAGCAGTAAACTCGGGACGTTCTTCAAATATGCCAAATCTTGTTCCAAAACTTATATGAGAGCCGATATAAACGTCTGCGGCAGTAAAGCGTTCACCACAAATATATGGACTGGCGCTAACGGCTTGAGCAATAACATCCAGAGTAGTTTGTGGGTTTCCACAACCTAAAGATTTCTCGCTCTCAGCAGTTACTTCAATTTTTAGCATCTTTAAGCTCAATGCCAGCTCCAACGGACCAGCAGCAAAAAATAACCAGCGGTAATAAGCGGCACGCTCTTCATTAGTCTTAGGCGCTAATCCGGCGTCAGGAAAAGTTTCTGCCAAATACGCGCAAATAGCAGGAGTTTCAGTAACAACCGCAGAACCATGCTTAATTGCTGGAACTTTACCCATCGGATTAATTGCCAAGAACTCTGCACTTTTCATTGTCGTTGCATAGTCCAATACCTTGGTTTCATAAGCCACTCCAATTTCTTCTAACATCCAGCGTACAATTCGTCCACGTGACATTGGATTAGTATAAAAAGTTAATTGCGACATAATAGCACCTTCTTAAAATTATATTATAAATTAATCATTGGTCCAGCTGGACAATTAGCAACAAAAGCAGGAACAGACTCATTGGCAAACGGAAGATTATTCCAACTCGGATCTCCCGGTTTAGATAAAACCATATAAGCCCAGTGACTTACCGATCCACCACCCGTAGCTGGAGCTGTCATAGTATTAACCATCGTCCATTGACCATTCACTTGCACCATATTTCCCATCGGTTGATTGATAATACTGCCATCAGATACATTATACATTGTCAAATGGACAACTCCTTGCGGTGTAACCTCACCAAGCACATATTGGCAACCTGGAACACTCTCGGCTGATGAAAGTTTGGCGGTAACTACACCTGTGAAATAACCATTAAAATAGTCCGTAAAATGAAAAACAGTTTGATCGCGAACAAGATTAAATTGGCTGGGATTACTTGCACTTTGCGCAACCGCAGAAATATTTTGCTCTGGCACAACCCAGTAAGTATCTTTAAACCATGACCAATCATTATAAACCGGTGAAACAGACTCTTGTGTAGACTGTGCGGCAGCATGGCACGCAACTTCACCAAATAAAGAAATCATTATGAGAGAAATAAGGGAAATTTGTGAAAGTAATTCTCTATACCTATTTACGGTATTATTACTCATAGTGTCTCCAAACAAATAAAATATTACTCATTACTTAACTTTATCATATGATGCTAAAAACAATCAAATCAATTTTGCGGCGTGTTCAATTTAATACTCAAACTGATTCGAAATGCTAGTAGGCGATTTATGACGAAGCCTACATATTGTAGGTGAGGAGTAAATCAATGACCTAGAATGATGAATTAGATTGAATATACAATTTAATTTTTATCAAAAGGCTCTAGATTAGTTAAAATATATGTTACAATCCAAACAGTATATTATTTTAATGAAGAGGAGAACTAGATAATGAACATCGCTGAGATTAAACAGAACGCATTTGCAATGCCACTTACTTCACCAAGCGCCCTACAAATCGACTATAAATTTAAAAACCGTGAATATTTAATTATTTCTTACGAAACTGACTATGATGCGTTACAGGCGATAGTTCCTGAACCATTAAAAGTTATTAGTAATGTAGTTAAATTTGAATTTATGAAAATGCCAGATGCGCATGGTTTTGGTAGCTTTACTGAAGCTGGTCAAGTAATTGAAGTCGAGTTCGAAGGCAAAGAAGGTACATATTCCCACATGATGTTTTTAGATAATTTAGCACCGATTGCAGCTGGTCGCGAAATCTGGGGTTTTCCTAAAAAATACGCTAACCCTAAATTAGAAATTGATGTAGATACTGTCGTTGGAACGCTAAAATACAACAGTGTGCCAGTAGCTACTGGTACTATGGGGTTTAAGTATTATTCTCTAGACAAACAAAAAACTAAAGAAAATCTAGAAAAAACACCTAATTTCCTATTAAAAATTATTCCTCATGCCAATGGTAAAGATAAAAGTGTTTGCCAATTAATTGAATATTTTCTTAAAGATGTTACCGTACATGGTGCATGGACAGGACCTGCGGCCTTGCAATTATTTGAGCATGCATTAGCACCAGTTGCTAAGCTTCCTGTACGCAAAGTTATAAGTGGAACACATTTGGTCGCTGATCTCACACTGGGGTTTGGTGAGGTTGTTTATGATTATTTAAAAGATTAATTCATTATGACATCTGCAAAAGAAATATTAGATCGTGAAGTTGCCACGCATATAAAGCACGTAACAGCTTCTAAAAAAAAGCGTAAGATAATTTATGTCTTTCAAGGTGGTGGCGCTCTTGGGTCATTTCAAGTTGGTGGTGTAGAAGCGCTATATAAACATGATTATCGTGCGGATATGGTGGTTGGGATTTCAATCGGTGGGATGAATGCTGCAATCGTTGCTGGTAATCCGCCAGAAAAACGACTAGAAAAGCTAAAGCAATTCTGGAACAAAATTACGGTTAGTATACCATTACCGAATTCTCCTTTTCTCGGAATGTCTAAAATTCATAATTATTTTGGAGCACAACATGCGCTACACTTTGGGCAACCTGGTTTCTATAAGCCTAAAATACTTAGCCCTTGGTTACTCAGCCATGTAACACCCGATCAATTAAGCTTTTATGACACTTCACCACTTAGAGAAACTCTAAATGAGGTTATCGATTTCGAATATCTTAATCAAGGGCATGTTCGCCTTTGTCTGGGTGCGACTGATTTAGCTTCGGGGGATTTCGTCTTTTTTGATAACAGTAAAGAAAAAATTACTGTTGAGCATATCATGGCTTCAGGCGCGCTGCCTCCTGGATTTCCAGCGATTGAAATTGATGGGCGCTATTATGTTGATGGTGGAGTTTATGCCAATACTCCTCTGTCTAAAGTCCTAGAAGAATTTGCGGATACCGAACATGATATCTGCAATGTGCTGTGCTTTATGTTTGATTTATTTTCTGCATCAGGTCCATTACCACACACTATGGATGGCATGTTAGAACGAATTAAAGATATTCAATATTCGTCACATTCTAAGCGCTCAAATGCGATTTATTCTACCGCACAAAATTTATCGCATGCGATAAAGTTTCTTGGTTCTAAACTACCGCCAGAGGTCAAAGATGACCCAGATGTTAAAGCTGTCTTAAATCTTGGAAATGCACATCGTTTAGATTTAGTACATGTAATTTATCACTCAAGAAGAGGTACTGAACTCAATAGTAAAGATTATAACTTTAGCGCTGAATCTGCTCATTTGCATTATCAGCAAGGTTATGAAATTACGCTCAAGTTGATTGAATCCAAAAAACAAGAGTGGAATAAGCAACATAGCGATGGTATGACAATTTATACTATTAATGAGGATAAACCAACTACAATTGATATTTAACGATACTCTATTCAACAATTGTAATTAAGCTAAAACCCGTGATTCATGATAAAATCACGGGTTAAATCATTTAGAGAGATTGAAGTAGTTGTGCGTAGGAGCAAATTTATCGGCTTATTGCTGTGCGGATTATACTCAGTTAACTCGTGGGGTTGCGGATCAGCCACACAGTGGCTATGTGAAATTGGGCACGGACTGGTTATGGCTGAAAGTGAAGGCAAAAATGGTTTGATGATTAGTGGGTACGCTTATCATACCTCGATTACAGCTCATTGGCCAACTGGCGTTGCCGAACAAACCCCTGCAGATCCACAAGGTTTAAACGAAATACCTTATGGTGCAGGTTATGCAAGAACATGGTATAACTACGACACAAACGAAGAGTATACCCTATTCGCTATTGCGTTCTCTGACTCTTATTGGAAACCAGAAGTTCATGCTGGATATACTTACCAAAAATATCATTCAATCTTTGATAGCAATAACTGGAAATGGGGTCTTGGCTATACACCGATGATTTTAATCAAACCATCATGGTCGAATGACGCACCAATCATACTGCCCGGCATCGGACTAACTTCCACTTTAAAATACAAAGATGTAGAACTAATGGCAACATGGGCAAATGTTATTTTTGTCAACGCTAAAATAACCTTCAATTGAATTTGGCAACTTTTAATCTACCTTTGATTATACAGCTCACCATCAAAGATCATATCTTAAATAAAAAAAAGTCCCCAGCATAAATGCAGGGGAAAAACGTCTAGAGGAAATTTTTTATTGAGCGGCAGATGGGAAATCTGCATTACAGTCATAACGACTATCATTAGCCAAGAAAGTTTTACAACTTTGATTCATTGTATATTTGCTGGTAGTTCCATTTGCTGCTGTATTTTGTTTAGAATACATTTGCCAAATAATAACTCCACCACTATCTTTCTGTTGCGCAGTAATTGTATCAACTAAAGCATTAGTTAATTGTAACTGACCACTTACATTTTGCGGATACGCAGGTTGGTTAACTTCAAAGCCAAATTGGATTTTTGAGCTAATATTATATTTGGCTGGTAAAAAGGCAACTTTACCGTTTTGGTCAACTGTCAATGAAGCAGCGCTAGGAGTAGTTGATTTCAACCAGTTAGTGTAATCTTTCATATACGCACCAA
>JACCDG010943392.1_pt1 | contig 47562 bp, 40 predicted proteins | sample 7442471 | NCBI WGS metagenome assembly JACCDG01 (sample SAMN15323444, study PRJNA562643) | freshwater metagenome | isolation source: river surface water | place: USA:Blue River Watershed | collected 2017-08-17
GATCACTCAGCCCCGACAACCCATCTTGCTTGTAGCGCTCAACAATTTTGTATCCGGTCTTGCGAGAAATTCCAAACTCGCGACACAAAGAAGCCATGCTTTCGCCATCTTTGTGTCGAATAACAAAACGCATTCTTTCGTCCATTATCGAACACTCCTTCCACGGCATACCACTCTCGCGCCTCCTCAAGGAAGCCGAAGAGTGTAACCCATGTGTTCGGGCCGAAATGTTACCTATGTGTCCGGGCCGGACCTAGTGATCTCAGATCCTGAAGTCTTAATCCCGGATCCCGGATCCCGGACCCCGGGATCCAGGATCGTTTTTAACCACGAGTGCAGCAATTTCATTTGCTGCTCTTCTATTTTATAGTTATTAGATGAGTGAAGATGAACTATTCAAGTCTAAATCGCCCAAACTACAACCAGAAATTGATCGTGGCGGCTCTGGTAGACCGCCTCGCAAGACTGCTATTGGTTATTTCGCTGAAGGCGAGGACGACGATAGTCACAAAAAACAGCCGAACTTACGATTTGGTCAAAAAATGGTTGTTCGAACTGTTGCTTCTGTCATTGGTGGTTATCGAGTGCAAATTAGAGATACTTCGGTTGAAGCACTTTTAAAAACGGACAAAAGTTTTAGTATCAATATACTTCTTGCAGTTGTTTTCAAAGAATTCACCTCTTCTGGTATGGCGATTTTCGTTTTAACCAACAAGGAAAAGGAAAATTTCGTTGAAGGCAAGCCTGTTCTTCGACAATTTCACAGTGAAAAAATTGATACCTCTTTGTTGAAATACAAAAGAAGATCAGACACTTTGCCAGTGTCGTTTGGAAGTGCATATAAGCAAGTGGATTTTGAAGAACTTAATATTCGACGATTTATCGAATCAATTAGCGAGCCCAAATTTAATGGCTGGGTTAAGTTTTCATCTCAACAATTATTGGCGCGTGGATTTCTAGTCATCTTAGATGGCAAATGTGTAGGAGCAGAATATAGATGCGCTAGCGAAACTTTTGATCGCTCTACTGAGGGAAGTATTTTAAGCTTATTAGACAATCTGGCAGTGGAAGATGCAGTCGTAGAGATGAATAGAGTGGAAAGAGAAGTTTCTTTTGCATTAAGCATTCCGTTTTTAGGTTGTTTTGACTCATGGCACCTGAAACTAGATACCGAAAACTTTATTCAAATAATTCTAGATTGGTTTCAGTTCGGTGCTTCGAAATCTGGAATGATTTGTTTCCAGTCTGAAAAAGGCAGCGCTTGGGCCGGCTTTTCTCAAGGAAAGTTCATTGGTTTTTTTGACATAGAAAGTCAGAGTTTGAAATATAAAATTGAATTTTTGGCAAATTACATTGAACAAGCTCGTGAATTGGAAATGCAAACATTTGTGCTTCCTGAAATTTTATCAAGGAGCACAAATGGTTCGGGATTTGAACTAGCCCACTTTTTGTGACAACCTAAATTCCACCCATTCCTGACTCGGGCGATCCTTCATGATCTTCTTCATCAACATCGGCTTTGCGACCGCCGCTAGAAGATGTCACTTCGTCGTTTTCGTTGTCTTCGTTTTTGTCTTTGTCTTTGTCTTTGGGTCTATCTTTTTTACTCATTAAAAGCCTTCTAGCTTACTATTGTTAGTCGCAAAAGGGGACGCAGACAAATGCCATTGGTTCCTGGGTAAAATAAAATCACAGTAAAAAAGGACCAAGTGTGACCTCCGAAAAGTTTATTCGAGAAGCCGAATTCGCCCTGGCCCGCAACCTGTCAGGCATGGCGGGAAAATCTTATGTCGAGGCACTTAAACTGGCCCGTGCCGAGGGAGATATTTCAATGGAGGGCGAGGCTCTGCGTGGTCTTGCTCTGGTCAATAATTCTAAGCGCGATTATGAAAAGGTGGCTAAGTGCGCTTCTGAAGCCGTTGTTTGCGACAGCGAATTCTGGGGTCCACAGTCTACCCAGCTTAGTTTATCTACTTATTTAGCCGGACTTGGGTGTAGTTATATCGGTGATTATACGCGCGGGTATCCGTTTTTAGAGCAGGCGCTTGAAATCAGGCAACTTTATTATCCAGACAATCATCCCGAAGTGCTCGAAGTCTTGACTGCGATGCTTGGTATAAGGGTCTTTGAGCTCAATAGAGCAGAAACTGTCCGCTTGCACGAAATTATTTTGCCTGCTTACAAAGAAATTGATCCTGACCGAAATTGGCTTAATTATTCTGGTCTTCGCCCAAGACTCGATATTGCCTGGGAAAAAGGTCAGTTAGAAGTTGTAGACAAGGCCCTTTCGATGCTTATTGAAATATTCGAGCGCGAATTTATTGCTTATTCACAAGAGCACAATTCTCTAGTTCAGTTGTATAAAGCGCGTTTGAGCCAGACTAATAGGTCGATGGAGTCGTGGAAATTTGCACAAGCTCATCAGTCTGAAAATCCTCTTTTGAAAAAGCCTCAGATTCAGTCTGCGACAACTCAAGAAGTTAGTATCGCTGATCAGATGAAGAATAAAATGCAAGGTGCAAAAGTGCGCGACGAGCTTCCCAAGTTTCTTGATTTGCTGGTTATGTATTTGCAGTCTGGAACGCCTTGGTTGCACGCTATTAATGAAATTGTGGTGAATAATGCCGGTGCATGTCCACATTTGTGTAAAGAGCTTTCTGTTGCCTTAATGGCAGTCAGAGAGCACAATACGCCCCTTTATAAATCACTTGCTGAAATGGGAACGCGCCTGCAAATTAGTGAGTTAAACGAAATGGCAGCCACTCTACACGCAGCCAGTAGAACCGGCGGCAGTATCAGTCAAGTATTGATGAATCAAGCTCAAGCACTACGAGATAGTATTAAGTCGAGAGATCTTTCAAGAGCCAATGCCCTTAGAGCATTTCGTTGGTTTTAATTTAATTACTTGGCAGTAGCTTCTTTTGCGGCAGGAGCAGGCTTATCTTCAGCAGTTGGAATGGGTAGCGGCTGTTCTTGTCTGAGTTTCAAAGCCAGCACCACCAATTTTTTTGCAAAACCCTTTGCTTCGTCAGTTTTACCCTGTTTGTCCTTAATGATAGTCATGCACAAATAAGATGCCACCAAATTATTTGCCAGAGAAGGCTGGTAGTGCTTTTCTAGCTGACTAACCGCATCACCAAGATAAATTTCTGCTTTGTCGTATTTGTTGTTTAGATAATAAGCCAGTCCAAAATCGCCTTTTACAGCGGCGAGAAAATTGTCATTTTCAGGCAAAATGTCTTTGGCACCTTCAGTCACTAACTTGAGAAGATTTTCGGCTTTCTCTTCATCGCCTTTGAATAAATACGCTTCAGAAAGACCACCATAATTTTTTAAATTCATGACGTCTTTGTTTTTCAAGACTTCTTCAATGGTAGGTAATTTTTTCTCGAACTCGCCTGGGTCGGGAATCATTGTGCGTACCGCTTCTTTGCCGGCTTCAGCCATTTTGGGAAATGTCTCAGCCATTCCTCGCACTTTTTCAAGACAAGCTTCAGAACTTGGCGCGATGATTGGAGCGGCAGACTTTGTTTCAGTGGAGCTATCTTCTGCCCAAGCTTGATTAAACCCGGATGTGACACTGATACTGCTTATGACAAGCAAACTAGCAGTTAGCGCAAGCGAAACTCTTTTCATCCAGGTTTATCTCCAAAACTGTGAGCTTACAGTTTAGCAGTAAATAGACCTAGTCAGTCTAGTAGACGTTATCGGCGTTTCTTTGAGCAGTTTGTCTTATGTGGCGAGCATTGTTTGAAGCTTCCTGACGAATTTGATTTTCGCGCTGCCAGGGAATAGTCATTACTTGCTCGCCTTGAGGAGAAATGATCCAGTAATTGGAGTTTTCCTTTTCTGCTTTTACCTGACGTTCGGCTGAGCTTTCAATAAACTTGGCTTTTGCTTCAGCCTCAGCCAATATACGACTTTTATTTTGTTTCAGTTCAGCCTGGTGCTCGATAGAAGTGCCTGCAGATGAATTGGTACCTACAGATGCGACATTTGGATTGAGGCGTATGTTTTCCAGTTGAATAATGGCTTGATGTGCTCGGGTTTGCATGAGGCGACTGGGTGCTATATCACGCACTATCTCGTAGTGATACTTGGCTGTGTTGTACCGGCCAAGCGCCATTTGAGCATTTGCTAAATAGTAATGTCCCCGCCAATTGCGCGGTGATTCACTTACCGATTTTTCAAGCAGTTTAGAAGCCATCAAATAATCTTTAGCTTTGTAGAGGTTGATTCCATTGTTTAGATTGCTTGCATACGCTGGTGCAGTTGTTGCAAACATAAATCCACTTAAGCAGACACTTATAAAAATTGATTGTTTGATAAACATGGCACTAAGTCTCCTAATTGACTCATAGCACATTATTTAAGCACTCAAAATTTTAGCTCACCTTTTCGGTTTTTTCAGTCTTCTCGCCGCTAACCTTTTTGATGGCGTGTACTCGTGCATTAAGCAGCTCATCGGAGTGCTCGCGAGCCCATTGCTCTAATTGCTCAAGCACTGGCGTTAATGATTCACCAAGGGGGGTCAATGAATACTCCACCCGCGGTGGCACTTCGGCATAGATTTTTCGCGACACTAGTCCGTCTTCTTCTAATTGACGCAATTGACTGGTCAAAACCTTCTGAGTGACACCTTGAAGTGCCCGCATCAATTCATTGAAGCGCAGTGTGCCACCTTTGAGTTTATATATGATAATGACCTTCCACTTGTCCGAGATCATCGCAATTGTGGACAGAATAGGACACTCTAATTGATTTCGGCATGACATTGGGGATACCTCTCTGGCTGCATTAGTATCAAAAGGGATACTATCGATGTAAGTGGATACTGCATAACGCTATGGATACTACCGCACTTTCGGGTGTCTACTTGCGGTTTGATACTGCTCAATTTTATACTGTGAGCATGAAACTTGCAACTTACAAGGAGAAAAAAAGATGACGACCCAAACCCTGTCTAAAGAATCAGCTCTAGCTGTTGAACATTTCGAGCGCAAACTGGCTTTTGAAATTGGACCAATCGGACTTAAGTATGCTCTTGAAGGTAAGGAAGCAATAACCGTAGTTGATTTGCGCACACCTGAAATTTATGCACAAGCTCACATTCCTGGTTCGCTCAATATTTCAATTGAAGATTTAGAGCGCGATCAAAGCCAATTGAGCAAAGACAAAACCATAGTGGTGCTCTGCTACAACATCACCTGCCATCTGGCTACCAAAGCGGCTCTATTGCTTGCTAAAAAAGGATTTGCAGTGAAAGAATTGATCGGTGGTTTCAACGACTATCAAGCAGCCAATTTACCTGTTGAAGGTAAAAAAGAACACGGCTCGTGCGGCACTTCGGCTTGCAGCTAAAGACCGAATTAATTAAAAGAGAGAGTAGTAATGCTCTCTCTTTCATTTTAGAATATGTGCATGAGCGAGCGACAAGTTTATCTCACATTGCATGATCATCAAGGCGTCGCTTTGTATATTAATTTTCGCCATATCGCCGCAGTGAAAGCCAATGTTGTCACTGGTTATGCAAATGGTGCATGTGTTTTTGTCCAGGGCACAAGGCAAGAACCATTTCTTGTGAAAGAAACAGCAGAAGACATTATGACTGTGCTCACTACTCAGTTGGATTGTATAAAAATGATAGTATAGGGCACTAACTAAAGTGCTCGCTTTATTATTTCGACTATGTCTTGATGATTTTGGTAAGACTGGTCGAAAGTAATTTTCTTTTTTAGTAAGTATATTGTGTGTTCTTCTTTGCCTATTATCCGCACAGTGCGCACTTGAATCACTTCAGACCAAGGTATCGTGATTGGCGTTTTGGTCGCATTGAATGTGATACCATGGGCGCCTGCCAAAATAAATATAGTCGGGTCATTTTTGTGCTCAAATTTACGCTCTTCAATTTCTAAAACTTTCGCTTGCAGCACCCAGTTTTGACGCGCTTCCTTCAGTCCGGGTGGATCTCTGTGCAGCCTTACTTCGCGCACTACAAAATAACAAAAATAAATTGCTCCAAGACCTATAAAAATAAGATTTGCAGGTGCAATGATACTTAATGGGAAAATAATTCCTAGACCGGCAAGGAAAATGCAGAGCCAACCAATTATGTCGATGTTTAGATTGCTATTCATTTTAAGTGCTCTATTGCCAATATTTTTTTCCATTTACTTGGCTTTGATAAACCCAGAAAAGCAAGTAGAAAATCTGGTTCTGCAGTCAAAGCTAGACGAAGCCCTCAAAGTGCTCCACAAGAGCAGGCAAAACCTATTTTTAAAAAACGATCCTCGCATTTTATTGGTTACTGCAAGCATACTGCGTCAAAAGAAAGACTTCAAAGCCGCTCTTGATCAAGTTAAAGCCGCTCTTGCAATTCACAAAAAATATCCCTTTTTGTGGGCTTACAAATCATTTGGAGTGGAGCATCTGCTTTTGTCGGATATCTACTATCAAGAAGCGCTTTGTTATCTTGATTTGAACGATCAAGAAACGGCATTAAAAGCCCTGGATGATGCGCTTAGTGTCGAAGTAGACCCTGAGACACTTTATCAAAGAGCGCTTGTGCTTGAATATCTTGGTGAATTTAGAGATGCAGAAGCCGATTTTAAATTGGCTATTGAAAAATCGATTGATCCTGTTAAGAAAGAGTTAGCGCTGCACAATCGAGCCGATTATTTTTTGAGACAAAAGAAAAATGATTTGGCCGCAATCGATTTTAAAGCAGCACTTTCTCAAAATGAGTGTAGTGAAGCTCTGTTTCAATTAGGGCGACTCGCTCTTAGTAGCGAATTGTACGACCAAGCGATTGATTATTTCAATAAGTCCATTGAAAAAGAAGAATCAGTAAAAGCCCTTCGGCTGCGCGCCTTGACACATACAAAAAAAGAAGAATGGCACGAAGCTAAAAGCGATTTAGACAAAGCGTTAAAGCTAGACCCTGATAATAAGTTAGTTCAAACTGAGCGTGAGAACGTGCTTAAGGCTCTTAGTTTACTCTAGCTATCTTATATTGTTGGCGTTGTTTTGAGCTTGATCTTTGATGTGTTGCATCTGAGTTACTGCTTCGCCATTTATTTGATCGATTTGATCACGAGTGATATCGAGGTGCATGTTGCCATTGTGATCTCTCCAGCGCATTTGCGAATTGGAACGCTCTGCATTGATAGTCGCTTCTGCACGAGCTTTAATTGCATTTGCATGTCTGTCAGCTTGCTTTAAAATTTGCTCCTTGCGCTTGGACACTTCCATTTCGCGATTAATTTGAGCTTCTTGCGCCACCGTGCGCATGTTGGACATGGCAACGCGTGACTTGAGATTTGTATTTTCTGCTTTGTACGCTCCCATCTGGCACAAATGGGCATCGTGGGGATTATGGGTCATTTTGGCAGCAATTTCGTAATGATAAGCAGCCGAGCTGTATCGGCCCAGAGCTAACAGACAATTGCCTTGATAATAGTGCGCTTTCCAGTCTTTAGGATTACTGATTAAAGCTTGTTCGAATAATTTGTTTGCGTGGATATAGTCTTTTTTCTTGTAATATTCCATTGCTTCGCACACGGTAGCTGCTATAGCAGCCGGAATCAGTGCAAGGGTTGTAACTGCCACAGAAAAACAAAGATCTCTAATTTTGAAACTCATACTGTATCCTCGCCCCCGCCTTTCGTTGCGCTTGACTACTAGAATAAGGTAGGCAGGCTCTAAAACATAATGAAAATTCTGATATCTAACTAGAAAATGAGTTTTCCGCTATCTGGACTGAGATATTTGCGAAGGGCTGTTTTAATGGGAGCAAATGCTGCATCACCCATTAAAATTTCGTCTTGCACAATGGCGTCTTTAATTTCGTCAAAGCGCATACGCAGAGCGCCACTTGTTGTTTTGTCAAAATTAGTGATGCGAATTCCTGCGTTATTGACCGTAAAACTCATTGAAAATGATCCTGCTTCCACTTGCTCTGTTTCGGTGAAAGCCGTGATACCAGCCGACTTTAGAGCTTGTTCGAAAGCAAAATGTACCTGATATGACATTTCGTCATCGCCGCCAAACAGCATTGATGCCAGGTCTCTAACACTTTTTCGCCGGTCGAGCACTGTCTCTAAAGCTTTCTGCAGCACCATACGATCTCGTTCTTGATGAGAAAATGTAGTTGAAAATTTATTTACCAGCTCCAGCAGTCGATTGAGGGCTACGCCCGTCAGCCCCACCTTGGAAAAGCTTACATGTTGTGTCGCCCAAGGCATAGCCTGGAAGTCATCAGATCTTCGCTTACTAGAAACTCCGAAATTCCTCTCTGGATGAGGAACATTCGAATTGGGCTGCATGTTAGCCATGGACACTTCTCCCGTTTGTCTGTTGTTTTATCGTAGCCAAAGGCACATAGATTGACGATGGTGTAAACACGTATGAGCAGATTAATCCGGCGTTAGATTATAATGCTTGCACCAAAGGAGTTAAAGATGAATTCAGTTAAGACTCAAGTGCAGGCGCGCCTATATTTGCTCTTCAAGAATGCCGAACCAATTGATGTTTCAAAGCTTGAGCAAACTCTGAGTAATTTGCATAAAAATAAAAGTATCCGCTATGTCAGGGTCACGACCGACAACGACAGCACTACTACTATAGATATCGGCGGACAGATTCTAGAGCTGTGCGAGCCTGAGGATTTGTCAGAGACCGTCATTTTTGATTTGTGTCAGAAATCACTATATAAAGATGAAATGATGCGTCTGGATTCTACTTTCGACAACGCTAGACAGATTAGCTTTAAGTCTGGCCAGGCGCCGCCCATTCTGCAAATGATGCTTTTAACTTTTACAGCTTTTGCATTAAAAGAACAGGGTGCAACTGCTATGCTCAATCCAGACGGCGAGACGTCGATGCCTCTTGCCCTTGCACCCGATTTAGAAGAAGGCATTTTTACCAAATTTAAGTGGTTTGATATTTATACTGGAATTTCCAAAATAAATATTGATGGAAAAATCTTTTGCAAAAGTACTGGAAATGATTTTTATGGTTTTAGTGATTTTGGTGCTTATGAAAAGAACGATACTCTTTTCACCATGGAAAATGTTTTTGATTATTTAGGTCAAAACGATATTGGTATAAAACCTGATGACACCATGCAAATGGATGAAAAAACAATTAAGTTTCGCAAGGCTACACAAGCTGAATTAGATGCCACTAAATCTGAGAATTTGATAGTTATAGAAGATTTGACCGAAGCTAAATCGCTGCTTGAACTTGCAGGTAATTTAATCAAACAGCGTGATTTTGAACACGCAATTGAACTGCTCAATCAGTGTCTTGTGCAAGATCCAAAATTCAAGGACGCACTCTTTGCTCGTGCCACTCTTGCTTTGAGTACCGAGAATGGCGAGCTTGCTTTGAGCGATTTTAAAACCCTTGCTGATATGGATTCGCTAGATCATATGCCTCTAGTCGGCATAGCCAATGCTTATTCGATGATGGGACAATTTGTTGAAGCACAAGTGGCAGCTAAGGCAGCAATGAAATTGGCGCCGAAATACAGTGGTGCTGCAATTGCCTCTGGGCTTGCGTACATTGGCAGCCATGAGTATGAAAACGCGCTTGAGACGCTCACTCAGGCTATTAAATTAGACGATCAGAATGCTCAAGTTTATTACCTGCGCAGTAAAGCATACGCTGGCTTAAATCAAATGGACAAAGCCAAAAAAGACGAGGAGCTTGCATCCGTATTAGGATTCAATGGATAGTCTAGACAATCCAATTTGGAGTGCACTCAGTACAAATCACAAAAGTCTTGCAACGAACGATGCAAACGATTTGGTCAGAATTTATCCGCGCGATTTGTTGCCTATGGCAGGTCTTAAAGACTTAAACCAAGAATCTTTTCAAGTTCTATCTTCTATGCTCGAAGATGGGCGCAGGCTGGGAATCTGTGTCAGCGAGAAACCCGAGATACCTGATTATTTCAAAATCGTCATGCAATTTGATACCGCTCAAATGATCAGATACAAAGCACCTGAGTTATTCGAGTCTAAATTTGACGATAAGATAATTGAGCTTGAAGAATCAGACATAGAGCGAATGCAAGAGCTTGTTGATTTAACCAAGCCGGGACCTTTTACCAGTAGAACCATTCAATTTGGAAAATTCTTTGGTATCAAAGACGGTGAGCGCCTGGTAGCGATGACTGGTCAGCGCATGAGCATACAAAATGACGATTGTACTTTTAGCGAAGTGAGCGGAGTTTGTACTCATCCCGATTTTCAGGGTAGAGGTTATGCTAGAGCTTTGGTAAATAGAGTGTGCCAAGAGATGGAATCGCGCTTCGAAATTCCTTTTTTGCATGTAATTGCAAGCAATACTTCAGCAGTAAAAAGTTACACCGCATGTGGTTTCATTCAGAGGCGTATCATGCAATATTTGATAATTGAAAAAACCGGGTTTTCCAAGCGCTAAATCGCATAGCGCTATGATAAAAATTAAGATTATTTATGTGCAGTGCCTGTTTCTCTTGGGACAATGCTACAGATATAAATACAAGATAGAGTATGGCACCGCATGAGATTGGGGCGTCATCGCTAGCATGACTGTGTGCTATTAAGCAGCAAATTGACCGCGAAATCACTTACAACTTACTAGTTCAAATTAGACCACCACAAGTGAGGCAAACAATGACAACGGCAGCAAAAACTCGCAAGAGTGCCGACTCTAGCAAATCATCTAAATCTGCCGATGCAGTTGATGCTCAGCAACTTCTAAGAGCGCTCAGGTTGATGCGCAAGGGGGATTTTACACACAGATTGCCCCTTGATCAAACTGGGGTCAATGGCGAGTTGGCTCGTGCTTTCAACGAAGTGATTGAATTAAACGAAAGACTAACCAACGAATTTGCTCGAATTTCTCAATCGGTAGGTAAAGAAGGAAAAATTGCTCAGCGAGCTACAATGGGTGATGCCACCGGCTCCTGGGCTAAGTCAATCACATCTGTAAACGAGCTTGTAAGTGACCTTGTGCGACCAACAGCCGAGGTGGGGCGTGTAATTGGTGCTGTAGCTCGTGGGGATTTGACCCAACGAATGGCTCTAGAAGTTGAAGGCTCACCTCTCAAAGGTGAGTTTTTGCGTCTTGCCAAAACAATCAACACTATGGTCGACCAGCTTGGTTCTTTCGCCTCAGAAGTTACGCGTGTTGCAAGAGAAGTAGGTACAGAAGGGAAGCTTGGTGGTCAGGCCCTTGTGAAAGGTGTGTCTGGTACCTGGAAAGATTTGACTGACTCAGTCAACTATATGGCAGGCAACCTGACTGCTCAGGTGCGGAACATCGCCGAAGTTACAACTGCTGTAGCAAAAGGTGACCTGTCTAAGAAAATCACAGTAGATGTAAAAGGTGAAATTCTCGAACTTAAAAACACAATCAATACCATGGTGGACCAACTAGGTTCATTTGCCTCAGAGGTTACGCGTGTTGCCCGTGAAGTTGGTACAGAAGGAAAACTCGGTGGTCAGGCGCTGGTAAAAGGGGTTTCTGGTACCTGGAAAGATTTGACAGACAACGTAAACTCAATGGCTTCTAACCTTACAAACCAGGTGCGAAACATCGCCGACGTGACCACGGCTGTTGCAAACGGAGACTTATCTAAAAAGATTACCGTAGATGTTAAAGGTGAAATTCTCGAGCTTAAAAACACAATCAATACAATGGTGGACCAGCTTGGTTCTTTCGCCTCAGAGGTAACGCGTGTTGCAAGAGAAGTTGGAACCGAGGGGAAACTGGGTGGACAGGCGCGAGTTAAAGGTGTTGCTGGTACCTGGAAAGATTTGACCGATTCTGTAAATTACATGGCAGGCAACTTAACGGCTCAGGTGCGAAACATTGCAAACGTGACGACTGCCGTGGCAAACGGTGACTTGTCTCGCAAAATCACTGTTGATGTAAAAGGTGAAATTCTCGAACTTAAAAACACGATCAATACGATGGTGGACCAGCTCTCATCATTTGCATCCGAAGTAACGCGTGTTGCCCGCGAAGTTGGAACCGAAGGAAAGCTAGGTGGACAAGCGCAAGTGAAGGGCGTCTCTGGTACCTGGAAAGATTTGACCGATTCTGTAAATTACATGGCCGGCAACCTAACGGCACAGGTGCGAAATATCGCCGATGTGACGACTGCTGTGGCAAACGGTGACCTTGGTAAGAAAATAACTGTTGATGTTAAGGGCGAAATTCTAGAACTTAAAAACACTATCAATACGATGGTGGACCAACTCTCGTCCTTTGCCGACGAGGTAACTCGTGTGGCAAGAGAGGTCGGAACGGAAGGAAAACTGGGTGGTCAGGCGCAAGTGAAAGGCGTATCTGGAACCTGGAAAGATTTGACAGACTCTGTAAACTACATGGCGGGAAACTTGACTGCGCAAGTTCGAAACATCGCTGAAGTTACAACTGCTGTGGCGAAAGGAGATTTGTCTAAGAAAATTACAGTTGACGTTAAGGGCGAAATTCTAGAACTGAAAAACACAGTAAACACGATGGTGGACCAATTGTCGTCCTTTGCCGCAGAAGTAACTCGTGTAGCTCGCGAAGTAGGAACAGAAGGAAGGCTAGGCGGACAGGCCGAGGTGTCAGGCGTATCTGGTACCTGGAAAGATTTGACTGACAACGTAAACTCGATGGCGTCTAACTTAACTAACCAGGTAAGAAACATCGCCGAAGTTACGACCGCTGTAGCAAAAGGGGATCTGTCTAAGAAAATCACAGTCGATGTAAAAGGCGAAATCTCAGAACTTAAAAATACAATCAATACGATGGTTGACCAGCTCTCCTCATTTGCAGCAGAGGTGACGCGTGTAGCACGTGAGGTGGGTACTGAAGGAAGACTTGGTGGGCAAGCCGATGTACGTGGGGTTGCAGGTACCTGGAAAGATTTGACAGACTCTGTAAACTACATGGCGTCTAACTTAACGTCGCAGGTGCGAAACATCGCCGATGTTACGACCGCTGTGGCAAACGGTGACTTATCCAAGAAAATCACCGTAGACGTAAAGGGCGAAATTCTAGAGCTCAAGAACACGATTAACACCATGGTTGACCAGCTTTCTTCATTTGCATCAGAGGTAACGCGTGTTGCACGTGAAGTTGGAACCGAAGGAAAACTAGGCGGACAAGCGCAAGTAAAAGGAGTTTCTGGTACCTGGAAAGATTTGACCGACAACGTAAATTCGATGGCGTCTAACTTAACGGCGCAGGTGCGAAACATTGCCGAAGTCACAACGGCTGTGGCAAACGGTGACTTGTCTAAGCACATTACAGTGGACGTGCGTGGAGAAATTCTCGAACTGAAAGAAACCATCAACACGATGGTGGACCAGCTCTCGTCATTTGCTGCAGAAGTTACACGTGTGGCTCGTGAAGTTGGAACTGAAGGAAAACTGGGCGGACAGGCGATTGTACGTGGTGTGTCTGGTACCTGGAAAGACTTGACCGACAACGTAAACTCGATGGCATCAAACCTTACAGACCAGGTGAGAAACATCGCAGACGTGACGACCGCTGTTGCAAAAGGGGATTTATCTAAGAAAATCACCGTTGATGTAAAAGGCGAAATCTCAGAGCTTAAGAATACTATCAACACGATGGTGGACCAGCTCTCGTCATTTGCCTCTGAGGTAACTCGTGTAGCTCGCGAAGTAGGAACCGAAGGAAAACTAGGCGGACAAGCCGAAGTTAAAGGCGTATCCGGTACCTGGGAAGACTTGACTAACAACGTTAACTACATGGCAGGTAACTTAACCGAGCAAGTACGTGGAATAGCGGCGGTTGTGACCGCTGTTGCAAACGGCGATTTGAAGCGAAAACTGGTTCTTGCTGCCAAAGGTGAAATCGCTGCCCTTGCAGATACCATCAACGAGATGATCGACACGCTTGCCACATTCGCCGACCAGGTAACCACTGTAGCTCGCGAAGTAGGGGTTGAAGGAAAATTAGGAGGTCAGGCGAAAGTACCTGGTGCTGCTGGTACCTGGAAAGATTTGACCGACAACGTAAACCAGCTTGCTGCCAATTTGACCACACAGGTGCGTGCTATCGCAGAAGTTGCAACGGCTGTGACCAAGGGCGACTTGACCAGATCTATCGCAGTTGAAGCGCAAGGAGAAGTAGCATCGCTCAAAGATAACATCAACGAGATGATTCGAAATCTAAAAGATACCACCCTCAAAAACACTGAGCAAGACTGGCTCAAAACGAACTTAGCCAGATTCACACGTATGCTGCAGGGGCAGCGCGATTTGCTCACGGTGGCGCAGTTGGTGTTATCTGAATTGGCACCGCTAGTTAACGCTCAGCACGGTGTGTTCTATAACGGCGAAATAAACGAAGATGGTGTCATTCAATTCACACTGCTTGGAAGTTATGCTTATGAAGAGCGCAAACACTTGAGTACCAAGTTCAGACTGAGAGAAGGCTTGGTTGGACAGTGCGCTCTTGAGAAAAAACGTATCTGGGTAACTAACGTCCCTGCTGATTATATTAAGGTCTCGTCGGGACTAGGTGAAGGCACGCCATTAAACATAATCGTGCTGCCTGTGCTATTCGAGACTGAAGTCAAAGCGGTAATTGAGCTTGCTTCGTTCCATACATTTAGCGAAACGCACTTAGCCTTTTTAGATCAGCTTATGGAATCAATCGGTATCGTTATCAATACCATTGAGGCCAACATGAGAACAGAGAACCTACTAAAACAATCTCAAAAACTGGCTATGGAACTACAAAGTCAGCAAGAAGAATTAACCGCCACAAACAAGCAGCTTGAAATGCAAGCAAAGACCTTACAAGAGTCAGAAAAACTCTTACAAGAGCAGCAAGAACACTTGCAGAAAACAAACGACGCTCTGGAAGAAAAAGCAAGACAACTCGCTTTGCAAAACAAAGAGGTCGAGAAAAAGAACAAAGAGATCGAACAAGCAAGATTCAACCTGGAAGAGAAAGCCTTGCAGCTTGAACTTACATCAAAATACAAGTCGGAATTTCTCGCCAATATGTCGCACGAATTGCGCACACCGCTCAATTCGCTCCTCATCTTGTCCAAGTCACTTGCATCTAACCCTCACAAAAACCTCGACCACAAAGAAGTCGAGTATGCCACCATGGTGCATGCTGCAGGTGTCGATCTGCTCAATTTAATTAACGACATCCTCGACTTGTCCAAAATTGAATCTGGAAAGATGACGCTCGAACTTTCAGACGCCACCTTCCTCGATATCCACGACGACATCGAGCGCAGCTTCAGGCAAGTTGCCGAATCGAAGCAGTTGGAGTTCAAAATTATTCAATCAGAAGATCTGCCAAATGTCATGCACACAGACCTGAAACGTTTGGAGCAAGTTCTCAAAAACTTGCTGTCTAACGCATTCAAATTCACTGAGCATGGCTCTATCACTCTCGATATAGATGTAGCAACTGAAGGCTGGAGCAGTGACCATAAGATTCTGAGCCATTGTGACAAAGTGCTGTCCTTTACAGTGACTGATACCGGTATTGGTATTCCTCAGGAAAGTCAGAAAATTATTTTCGAAGCCTTCCAGCAAGCAGACGGAACTACTTCAAGACGCTATGGTGGAACAGGACTGGGTCTTGCCATAAGCCGCGAACTGGCTGAAGCGCTTGGCGGCGAGATTAAGTTAATTAGTGCCCCTGAAAAAGGAAGTACATTCATTTTATATCTGCCTGAGCGTTACAACAAAGCACAAGCAGGCACATTTTCAGAGCGCTATCGCAGTCATATGGACGACATGGTGCAGCACAGCTTCAAGCCTACAACAGGCGAGCTAGGTTACTCTGTCGGGCACTCTGAGCAAAGCCTTACTGGCTCCAGTCAGGAATCGTCGATGCTTATCGAGCCTCGAATAAAAGACGACCGCGAAAATGTCAAACCCGGTGATCGAGTAATTTTGATCATCGAAGATGACATACATTTTGCAAGTGTCATGCTTGATGTTGCCCGCGATCGCCAATTAAAGGGTCTGATTGCCACCAGAGGCGAAGTGGGACTGGCAATGGCAAAACGCTTCTTGCCGGATCTTATATCTTTAGATCTAAACTTGCCAGACATAGATGGATGGAGCGTTTTAGACAGACTCAAGCACGATAATAAGACCAAACATATTCCAGTTCAGGTCGTGTCCATCGAATCGCAAAGATGGCGTGGTCTTAGACAAGGTGCCATCGAGTATCTGGAAAAGCCAGTTTCAAAAGAGCAAATAAACACATCTATTGTTGATATCAAAGAATTTATCGATAAGCCGATGAAGCAATTGCTAATAGTTGAGACTGATTTAGAACAAGGCAAGAGTATGGTCGAATTCATCGGTAACGGTGATGTTCAGACCACTTTAGTTGAAAACGGTGAAGCGGCACTTGAAGCTTTACGCAATGGCAAATTCGATTGTGCAGTGCTTGATATGAATATCAGCGACATGAAGGGAACTGATTTAATTCAGAAAATGAAGCTGGATGCGACGATGAGGGACATTCCTATTATTGTTTATTCCAATCAAAAGTCCGATGCAGATGAAGAGAAGCTGTTAAACGCGTATGCGCGCGATTCTGTGATAGTTACAGACGTACGCTCGCCTGAGAGACTGGTGGCAGAAACGACACTCTTCTTACATCGCTCAGCAGAGCGCTTGCCGCAACCAGCCAAAGAGTTGCTCGAAAAGGCAAATGAGTTCGATCCACTTCTTGCCGGTAGAAAAGTGCTCGTAATAGATGATGATGTGCGTAACATTTTCGCTCTTGCAAGCATTCTTGAGGCTCAGCATATGGAAGTGCTTCACGCCGAAAATGGCAAATTAGGAATCGAGAAGCTCAAGAATACAGAAGGTATCGAAGTAATCTTGATGGATATAATGATGCCGGAGATGGATGGTTATGAAGCAATGCAGCACATAAGACAGATGGAAAAATTTGCTAATTTGCCTATAATTGCACTCACAGCTAAAGCGATGAAAGGTGACCGCGATAAATGTCTTGAAGCAGGAGCTTCTGAATATATCGCTAAACCAATAGACTCAGACCAGCTAGTTTCACTCTTAAGAGTCTGGCTCTACAAGCAATAACGAAGGAAGCATTAAAAGGTTCGATGGACAACAAGATCAATATTCTTATGGTGGATGACCAGCCGGAAAACCTGGCTGCCGTAGAAGTTGCACTTGACTCTTTGAACCAAAACCTAATTCGTGCCAATTCAGGCGATGAGGCATTACGCTGGCTGCTCGATAACGATGCGGCAGTTATTTTGCTTGATGTCCACATGCCCGAATTGGATGGGTTTGACACTGCCAAACTCATTCGCTCGCGTCCTCGTACCAAGCATACTCCCATTATTTTTTTGACCGCTCGGGCTAAAGATGAGATGGATACTTTTCAGGGCTACTCGCTTGGTGCGGTCGATTATATTTTTAAGCCCTTTGAGCCAGAAATTCTCAAATCCAAAGTAAGCGTGTTTGCTGATTTGTTCAGACAGTCTCAACAATTAAAAGAACAATCTGAGTTACTTGCTTTCCAATCGAGTGAACTTATTCAATCCAATAGACACAAAAGCGAATTTTTGGCCAACATGTCGCACGAAATTCGCACCCCTATGAGCGCTATCATCGGCATGTCCGAGCTTTTGTTGCGCTCTAACTTGGACAAAGAACAAAGCGAATACGCAAGTATTATCTTTGAGTCATCACAAGCATTGCTTACTATTCTTAATGACATTTTGGATTTGTCTAAAATTGAAGCCGGCAAACTAAATCTGGAAATTGTCGAGTTTGAATTATTGACTTTAGTCGAAGGTGCGGCCAGTCTTTTTGCCAAAGACGCGCAGAAGAAGGGCATTTCACTCATGACTTATGTGTCGTCTGATCTACCTAGATTTTTCTTTGGTGATACGCTTCGTTTGCGTCAAATTTTAATTAATTTGCTTGGCAATGCGCTCAAATTCACTCCTCATGGTGAAATTGAGATTTGGGTCGAGGCAATCTCAGGCACCAAAGATGATGACTCGCTTAAATTACGCTTTCTGGTCAAAGATACCGGTATTGGTATCAAACCAGAAATGCTCGGGCGATTGTTTCAGCCATTTACTCAAGTGGAAGGAGGTCTGGACAGACAATTTGGTGGAACGGGATTGGGTCTTTCCATCTCTAAACGCCTGGTCGAACTTATGGGTGGCACGATACAAGCCGAAAGCAGATACGGAATGGGCTCGACTTTTACATTCGACTTGCCCATATCGGTAAGTACCACAAAAGAAAAAGAGCTTGGCTGTTTTGATATCGAAGGAAAAGGTCGCATTCTTGTAGTCGACGATCTCGATTCTTCGTGCCGCATTTTGAAGTCTTATTTAACTTACTGCGACGTGCAATGTGACACGGCAACCGACGCAAAAGAAGCGCTCAAATTGCTTAAAGCCAAAGCTAATAGCGAAGAAAAATATGACCTGGTCATTATAGATTTTGTATTGTCCGACTCAGACGGACTGACACTAGCAAAGCGCATCAAAGACGATGAATCTTTGAGTGATACCAAACTTATTTTGCTTACCGCACACGATAAAAAAGGTCTTGGCGAATTAGCTGTTCAAGGCGGCTTCTCTGCTTATCTAACCAAGCCTGTGAAACGAAATAATTTGCTTGAGTGCATCTCTGGCGTTTTGCGTGGCAACCCAAAAATAGAGTTGAAAATAAATACAGAACCGCAAATCGAAGAAGAGCACGAAATTCATCCTATTTATAAGCCATTGCCTGATGCCATGGACGGTGAAAGTCGAGGTTTGGTGCTCGTTGCCGAAGATAATCTGGTAAATCAAAAAGTGACTGTTTTACAACTGAAAGAACTTGGTTACGACGCTTTTGTAGTAGGCACCGGCAAAGCTGCAGTAGAAGAAGCGTTGCTTGGAAATTATATTGTTGTTCTAATGGACTGTCAGATGCCAAAAATGGACGGTTTTGAAGCCGTATCCAAAATCCGCCAAGCTGAGTCATTAAGTGGCAAACGCATACCTATAATTGGACTCACCGCTCAAGCCATGGCAGGCGATCGTGAGCGTTGTCTTGAAGTTGGTATGGACGACTATTTGAGCAAACCTCTTACAATAGAAAAACTTCGAGAAAAGATGGACTTCTGGTCAGTAAGCGAATTAGACGAAGAGCTTGAACTGGTGCAAAAAGAAGAGCCGCAAATGACCCGACAAGAAATGCGATTTCCAGGTGACAGGCAAGATATCACCACACCGCCTGTAGGGGCACCAATAGTTGGACCTGATTTTGATCCGGCAATCTTGCGCGAATCACTAACTGAAGCAGATGCTCAAGATGTTCTTTTGACTTATGTTGAATCTTCTGAAGGGCTGGTAGAAGCGCTTCGCATCGCAGTATCTAATCGCGACAAAGAGCGAGTAATAAAAGTCGCTCACGAATTAAAAGGCGCTAGCGGCTCTGTTGGAGCCGTTCTATTGCATCGTTTATGTGCAGCTATTGAAAAGACTGCTTTTCAAGAACAATGGGCACCAGTCTATAAACTATTTACCGAAGTGGAAGCTGGCTTCGAGCGTGCTAAGAAAGCGATGACGCAATCGAAGGTTGTCTAACTAATCATAGTCAGTTTAGACAGGGGCACTGTAGCGCTCTTCGATAGCTGCTAAAATCTTCTTACGACTTTCTTTTGCTTTGAGCGACTTGTCGTTTTCGACACTGCGTGCGATTTCAGCAAGCGTGTCGTCTTTGACATAAGAGCCAAACCATTTCGAATACTCGTTGTTGTGCAAATGGTAATTCCAGGTGGCATCATCCACTCCTTGCGCTATCTGCGAGAAGATAACTAGATTTTGCGCTTTCAAATTGAGTTTGCCATCAGGACCTTTGAAATAGAAGCTGCGCTCTTCGCCCAGGTCGCCTTCGGCATATTTGCGAATGTGTCTGTGGTGCTCTTCGGTTGGCGGAATAATCTTGCACGCTATCGGGTCTTCGCTCTTGTTTCTAAACCAGATGAGCGAGTTTGCTGCATCCTTGTTGTACGAATGTATTTTCGGCATTTTGTCGCCAGTGGCTTTGACTACGTGCTGGAAAGTCTTTTGCGGATCGTCGCCTATGACGATGACTACATCCATTTCTTTTATAACAGAGTGTGCCACTTGATCTGGATGCACCGTCACCAGTACCAGTCCATGCATCAAAGCTTTACCTAGTTCGGAATTCTTTTCCCATTCTGTTGGCATCAAATGGTGCACTTCGTCAATTATGGTCCAGTGCGGGCGTCCATAGGTGGAACGCAATTTTCTAATTGCAGGCAACACTTGCGAACAATATGTGGGACGGTCAGCAAGAGGCACTCCAAGTAGGTTTACAACCGCATTGTTAGTGGGGCTCTCCATTGCGTGCATAAACTCTTCAATTGGTGTTGCTCGCTCTGGATTTCCAAGTACAAGTGCATTACTTTGTTGCTCGTAATCACCTTCTGGATCGATTAAAGCGTATTGATATTTGGACTCGACAATGCGCTCCAGGAGCGACTTCACCGTTGTAGATTTGCCCGAACCAGAAGGACCGCAAACTAAAATTGAAGTCGAATACGGCGGAATCTCAATATCTTTGCCATCTGGTGTTTGTCCAATAATTAGATGATGACGTTTCAGTTTGGGTTCAATTTCCTTTAGATCTGACTCTACAATCATGTCTATCACTTCGCTCACGCCTGCACCATGATCTTTTTTGGTGACAAAATCGGCACGCTCTTTTAGAGAATCAATGGCATTTTTTGTGGCTACTGCACACTCAGATACTGCTAGAAAGGCATGATCGTTTTCGGCGTCGCCACAAGACACAACACCGTGCGGCGATAATTTTAAATCTTCTAGTGCCGCGAGCAAGCCGGATGCTTTATTTGTACCGGATGGCAAAACCATAACCGCACCTTTGTTGAATATGATTTCGAGCGCCAGCCCCATACTCTTAATAACTTCAAGCACGGTTGTCTCATGCGGCTCCCATGTAGCGACGATGCAACGCCCTGCGGTCAAATTGCTCACACCTGCGTTCTTGAGACATTCATAAAATTCGGGCGGCGGCACTTCTGCCAAGATTTGTTCTTCTTTGGTCTCGGGCGTGTACATTAAACCGCCGTTTTCAGCCACGATGCGGTCGAAAAGTTCGTGCTCCGGAAAAACTGCCTTCAAATCTTCCAAGATTCGCCCTGTCACAAGTAAAAGTTTGCGCCCGGATGCTTTAACCTTTTTGAGTGCCTCGACATACTCTGGAGCCACCTTGCCCCCATGTGCCAGAGTGCCGTCATAGTCGAGTGCCAGGGCGTGATATCGCATGTTTTTACCTCATAGATTAAATGCGCTGTGTATGGATATAGCGCAGTCCTGTAAGAGCGATTTGCATTAAAATGTAGGGATAGATGTCAGGGTTAAGGGACTGAATGTATATCAGGTTTGTTTTATCGAATTTTTTTGCCGCTGCGCTTTTGACGCTCTCGCCTGTATACGCATTGGCGCAGGAAGAGCAAACCAAGCCTATTAGTGTTTACGAAGCCTCGACAGTTGCATCTGAGCTACCAGTGACCAGAACCCTCAGTTTAGAGGAATTCAGTACTTATGCCGGTGAGATGTGCAAGAAGTATGGTCTTGAAGGACCGACTGAAATATCAAGTCCGTCTGATCGAACTCAGCTTTATAGTGAAATGAGTGCTGCTCGCAAAGTATTGTTCAAGCAACTCTGCGATCCGAAGATTCGAGAGGATGCAGCGGCCAAAGAAAAGGTGCAGGCGCAGATGAAATCACTTTCTCAAGATCTAAGCTACTTTCCAAACCTTGCGGGATTTGGAACCGTTGATATTCAACCAAGACTCAAAGAAAGAATCCAAGATCTCCGTCAACTCGCAGCTCCTGGTTTGCAGAACAACCTGAGCGACTCTATTCCAACCGTGCGCGATCAAATAAAACAAAAGCATGGAAAGTATTATGTTCCGCTGGTGCCTAATAAGTGAAGGTTAGATTCGCACTAGCATTGATTCTTTTAGCATCCACTTTTCGAGATGTCGTGGCTGCAGAAAATGTAGAAGTGAAAATTCTTTCTGTAAAAGATTTCAGTAAATATGCAGCGAATTTGTGTAAGAAACTAAAACTATCTGGTCCGACTGAAATTACATCTCTGGCTCACAGACAGTCTCTTCTTACTACTTTGAACAGGCTTCAACTTGAGAAAGCACTTCAATTGGATAATATCGAAATCAAAGATGATGCAAAAGCTAAAGCAAAAATTCAATCTGAGCTTGATGCAATAGTGAAAGAACTTCAGAAGTTTCCAAATCTTCAGTATAAAAAAGTGGATGGTTATGTTGAGCCTCGCTCGACATATTCAGCTCTCGCTCCTACTAATGCGGATAAATCGAATCTCCCTTCTTTAGGGTCGAATTATCGCTCGCTCCCTTTCTCTGAAGTAAGATATCCCCTTCTTGCTGCTGGTGCAAAGTATCAACGTCTTGCTCCTTTTGGCGGAAAATATAGACCTCGTATACTGTCTGGCGAGGATTACCAGATAAAGTTTAATGTTTTGAGAACATCGCCAGAAGTATTGATGCACGATTCTATATCTGTCGTTCGCGAACAAATTAGAATGAAGCACGGAGAAAATTACATTAAATGAGCAGCGACAATGAAGACTAAAATTTTGTCGTCAACTTTATTGATTTTTGTTGGCATATTTTCATCGTTGTTAATGCCCCAAACACTCTTGGCTGAAGAGTCGTCATGTCATGATTATCCGGGGCACAAAGAGGTCTTGGATCAAGGTAATTCAGTTTTAAACAGTATTCCTACTCGTAGCCATCGCACCCGTGTTTTTTATGAATTTGGATCTAGTATAAGATGGTCCAAAAGGCAGAGAGAGCTTAGACCTGTAGAAGAGCAACTTGATTTTATTCGGAAAGAAAAGCCAAAATTGACCAGAAGCAATCTAAAATTGCTCATAAGGCAACTTTCTGATGGCTATTTCTACGAGCAAAGATTTGAAGATTGTCGCAAGTTCCTTGAAGCTGTCATGGACGATTTGGATCCTGAGGAAAAAGAACAGGCTTGGGAAATCATCGCTAAATGCCGCGTACTCAGAAGCCAGAATGACTACATCGGCGAACTAATGAGTTACTTAAATGATCCAAACAAGTTGAGTGAATCTCGAAAACAAGATTTTCTGGATGCCTTAGCATTGATTCAGAAAATTCCAAAAACTACAAAAGACGGTTCGGTAGTTTTACGACCCAACAAAGATTTGTGCGAAGGGCTCATCTACGCAATTCTGAATAATAACAAAGAAGCAATTGCAGCTAAGGATCGAGTTTTAAATTGCTTCAAACTGAGAGCTTATCTGGATAATAGTAGATTAGACTTTGGTTTTGATTCAGAAAAACTTTTCAGCGAGCCTATGTTTTTTGATTTACCCAAGGAGACTGCAAGGTCCGGAAAAATATTTTTCTATGCTCCGAAATATACAGAGTTCGATGGTGCACTTGCACTATGTAAAAAAGTTGGTACTGTAAATGACTTACAAACATTGTCCAAATTCTGGATTGATAGTTTGTACGACTCTGAGTTCGACGAAGATACTCAGTCAACATTGATTCAAAATCTCCCCGCAGACTATCGCTCGAAGTTAGTGAGTAAATGCCTACTGCGTTGTGGACCAGAGTTTGCAAGAATCTATGATGCTCTTAAAAAACGTGGATGGCATGAAGAAGCGCAAGTCTATCTTGAGCAATGTGTGGATAAAAGTCTAGAATCCAGCAGATTTCCAGGGACATATACAATTACCGAATATTTTCTATCGCGTGGCGATCAAAATGCGGCTCTTAAAATTTATGATGCAGCTTTATCTGGTATTGCCAAACTCGATGCTAAAGGTGGCTCAGATATTGTATTAGCGAACGAACGTCTGTCGAGTTTAGTAGAAGATTTGGATAAATACAAAATTTCATCTAAAAATCCAATTGCTATCAAGACTTTAACACTGTACGAAAAAGTCAAAAAAGATTTTGATCAATTTAACTGTCTTGAACTTGCTGAAAAATTGACGCGCACTGGTTGGAGACTTGTTGAGAATGGCGAATCAAAGGAAGCCACCAAGCTTTTCGATTCTGCTCTCGATATTCGCCGAAAGAATCTAAAGCCTAACGATCGAACTTTGGGACTAACTTATTTGGATGCTGGTCGAGCCGCGGCATTTTGCAACGACTTTTTACGAGCGGATCTATATTTTCAAAAAGCTATTTTAATATTTTCAGCTAGTCCAATCAGACCTGACGATGATTTGATTACAGCATTAGAAAGTTATGGTAGCCTTCTCAACAAGAATAATCGAACAGTTCAAGCTCAGAAGATTTACGCACAATTGAAGGCAATCAGATGAAACTACTCACAGTCTTTGTGGTATCGCTGGTGGTTTTCGGACTATCGCTTTCGTCGTTCATTCCTGGTTTTTCGATGAGCAACTGGAGCGTGTTCATTGCTTGTGCAAATCTCATAGTAAACGCGTTAGTTTCAGTTACTCTTTTTATTGGTCTAATGGTTTTGAACCAGAAGAACAAAGTTGGAGTTAATTCGGTCAGCGAGATTACTGCTACCTGGTTTGATTCGGTTGCATTCGTGGCGCTTTTGATGTTTTCATTAATTGTGCCAATGATGACCATAGCCTTTGAAGCCACCACTCATACATGCAGTCAGTTTCTTTTAGACTTTATTCCGACTCCATGGCATATCATGGTGCTTGCGCTAGGTCCGGTATTGAACGGTTTTTGTGCGGGACTCTTATTTCAGAGGGTCGATATCGAGCCAAAGACTGTTAACTTCTTAAATGGAATGGCGCTTGGAATTGCTCTGCCTTTTGCTATTGCAACGCTTCCATTATGTATTCTTGGAGCAATGGCCCTCTTCATGGGTATGGCTTGGATGGTATTTTCTGCGGTGCTTGCTGTTATCGCCACATTGAAACTGTTCGACTTGCTTACAGTCTTTTATCCCATATTAAAGGGGCATGACAAACTGCGTATCGCCGGACTGGTTAGCGGATTAGCATTGCTTTTATTGGCGCAAATGCCCATCTGGCTTACAAATTTTTGCGCCATTCAGGTAGCAAAAGACCCCAGTAATCAGGCTGCAATTCAAATGATTAAGCTCTTTGGAGACAAAAAATATCTTTTACGCAAATGCTATTTGTCAGGCAATATGCCTTCAATTAACGAAATGGGGCTTCCATTCATCGATACCAATAGTGTGAAAATGGTTTTTAAAAAGGTTACCGGAAAGGAATTTAGTTCTTTTCCAAAGCCGAAAAGCGTTGAGCAAGAAGAAGCCCGTCTTATGGATTAATGATAGTTTTACACAATAAGCTATATTTCATAAGATTTTGAAATTGCCTAAAAGTCTCTGTATATATGTAGAGCCAAATGATCGCGATGCAAACCAGGCGCGCAAAATCTCTATGAAACCACTAAAAATTTACTAGCGAATCCTGTCTTTGAAAACGACAATTTGAGCGCTTTTTGCCACTTGAATGATTTTTTGACTCTTTACCTTTTTGACTATGTCTCTATAATCAAGTGGCTCCAAGGGAACTCTAATAAAATGCTAGTTTTAACGAGAAGTATCGCAATGGTCACAGGCGCCTGTCTGATACTGGTACTGCTCTCCCGAGTAGACTTAACTACTGCATCTCAATTTCCTTCTGAATTAGTGCCTTTTATGCAATTTGGTGTGGATTTCAGCGTATGGGTGATTTTTTCAGTCATTTTGGTGTCATTTATTGAACATCAAGTTCACAGCCAGCTAATGCACCGCCGCAATTGGCTAAGCAAACACAAAAAATCTTTCCAGCGTATTTTCGAATCTCACGCACTTGATCATCATCAGCATTATTCCAAAATATTTGTTGACGAGCCTGTGCCGGAGGGCGAAGACAAGGAAATTCGTTTAAATGTGCATAAAGCACCAATAAAAATGTTTCCAATTGCATTAGTTATTGCAATTGTGTCTATTCCTTGTGCAATCACCTTTCTTGCTGTTGCAACTTTGCACCATTGGATTTGGAACAAAATACATTTGGAAATGCACAAACCCGAAGATAGAAAGTTCAAAAAATGGCCAATTTACAAATTTTTGGCTAGACATCACTATCTCCACCATCAGTATCAAAACAAGAATTTTAACGTCGTGTTTCCGTTTGCCGATTACATTATGGGCACCGACGCACGTGCCACTGATGTTGATATCGCAAAAATGAAAGCGTTGGGATACCTTTAAACAGCTAAATCAAAAGGTCCTCTTTCGAAGACCTTGATAGTTCATTTGAGCTTGCTCGTGCGTTGTATAACTAAACGGTTGGTGCGGTGGAATATTCCATGCGATGCTTGTCTAACGTGGCTTGAAGTTTATCTTCATCCATGTTTGGAAGCGAGGTCTTAATAATCTTTCCGCCAGTACCTTCCAATTGCGGAAGTACTTTGTCCATAGTCACTTTTCTGACAAGAATGAACAGGGCTGAAGAATTTGGCTTCAATGTAGCAGCCAATTCTTTCATGAAATCGTCATTGATTCCTAAATCTGTTGTTGCTCCAGAAAGCGCACCAGCAGCGCCGCCTATTGCCATCCCAAACAATGGATTGAGCAATAGCATTCCGACTAAGCCGCCAAGCAAACTTCCTTGCAAAGCACCAAATGCGGTAAGGTTCATTGCCTGATGCAATTTTACTTTACCATCACCATCTTTAGTGGCACAAACAGCGTCTTCCATATCGATTAGATATTCATTTTGCATTTTCACCAATTTCATTCTCATCTCTTCGGCTTGGTGAATACCATCGTAAGCAATAACTATTAAGTCGCTCATTGGGACCTCCAGTATCTAAAGTGGATATATCCTAGCACCTATTAGTAAAGCCAATGCTCTTGGCTACAGAAACAGCCACTCTAGACCGTTTGGAAGCTTCGCGTTGCTGTATTCGATGTGCAGGACGCGTCTGTTTGTCGGTTCTAACACTTGTGAGGAAGCGTGCAAAATTAAAGGGCGCATTGCAATGATGTCGCCTGCTTTTGCTGGGCATAGCACCACTTCTTTGCCCTGGCGCCATTTATTAATTTGTTCTGGTTCAATAAATCCGTGCTTGTGAGAGCCCTTCAAGAATTTGATTGCTCCATTTTGTTCGGGACAATTATCGATGTGAATTCGAAATGCCACCACTTTTTCTAGAATCTGAAATGGCGGTTGAACATAATTCATTTTGTCCTTAATCGACCAAGGACCAAATCCGGGAGTTTCAATTTTATCTTTGACTACAATCGATCTATCTTGGTGCCAGGTTACGTACCAGTTAGATTCTTCAGTTTTATCAAACAGCGTAGCGTTAATGGCAATTGGGTTCTCGCCCAATATCTCGGTCGCTAGTTTGAGCAATTTATCCGATTGCGAAAGTGCTTTTATCTCAGGACAATGCGAGAAAATATTTCTCAAACCAGGCAATTTGCCAGACTGTGACTGTCGGTATTTTTCAATTACAGTTTCTATCTTAACGATCTCATCTGTATCGAAAACACCTGAGAATGTGGCGAAGCCATCCGCTTTCAGTTGAGAAGTTTGAGTTGTTGTGGCGGACATTTACTCTGAAACCTGCACTATTGAGTTTGCAAATTATACACATTTTCACAAGGCCTTGCTTAATTCTCGAAAATCTCTAATAGGCATGTTCTCTCGGTTTCAGCTAAGGTAGTCGGAATGAGATTCTGAAAAAGTGTCTAGCTTACTCGACGATTTTGAGGTACAGTTATGAAAGCAAGAGAGGTTCTAAAATTATTGAAAGCCAAAGGTTGTGAAATTGTGAGGCAAAAGGGTTCGCATCTACGAATTAGATGTGGCAAGTGCAGTACCACAGTTCCAAACCATGCCAGCGAAGATTTGGGAATAGGTCTTTTAAAGCAAATTGAGCGAGATTTGGCACCCTGTTTAGGTCTAATTTGGAGTTAAGGCAATGAAAAGCTATACAGTGAAATATGAACGAGATGCGGATGGTTGGTGGGTTGCCACTGTCAAAGGTGTCTCGGGTTGCCATACCCAAGGTAAAACTATCGAGCAATCTCGCACGAGAATTCGCGAAGCTTTAGAACTTTTTGTGGATGATGCCCTAACTGCTGATTTAATCGATGATATTTTTTTGCCGACCAAGGCTAGGAATCTAGTTAAGACTGTGTTGGATACCCGAGATCGAGTTGAAACAGAATCAAAAAAATTGCAGAAAGTCACAACCGATGCCGCTCGCGTTTTAACTGAAGATATAGGAGTAAGTATGCGAGATGCTGGAGTAATACTTGGTCTTTCTCATCAACGTGTTCATCAACTGACTTCGCAAAATGACACCAAATCATAAAGGTCCTCTTTCGAAGACCTTCATGACTCATCTTGGCTCATCCGTTTAAAACTTTATGCAGCAAATGCGCATTTACTCTTGCTAGAAGTGGCACAGGGACCTGCAGCGATTTCTTCATGCAAAGCGCTTATAGCGATGTGAACGTGACGTTCTAGGTCATTTTTGTGTTCGAGCATTTCGCGACCGACGTCGAAAAGATCAAAATCTGATTCGATCAACATGGGGAAGAGTTTTTTCTCTTCTTCTTCATGATGGTGCTCCATGATTTCGCCAAGCACTTTGACTTTAGCGCGAACGGTGTCGTGGTCACATTTGCAATTCATCAATTCATCTACCAAAACTTTGATTGCGTGGTGCTCTTCGTATGCTTCAAGAGCATCATCTTTGTTCAATTCTTTGAGAAGAGGAAAAACGTGTTCTTCTTCAATCATTGTGTGGACCGCCAAGGTCTTGATGATTTTGTCGACCATTTCTTCTTGGTCGTGACGAGTGTGGCTGTCGAGACAACGCTCGAACATCCCTTCTAGTCTGCGGTGGTCCGCGATTAATATGTTGACTAGACTAACTTTAACCATGATGATTTCGCTCCGTTTTGCTCATGCCTGTCTTATAGCATCCATTTTGGAGGTGATTCCATTGAATTGCACTCTAAAGGCGACAAAATCCCCAAATTAGATTAAATCCAGTAGCTTTTAAACGACTATACCACCTAAGGTGTAGTCTGTAGACTTCAGGGCGCTGACAAGCAATAGCCCAAAGAGTTCAATTTTCTACCTATATATAGGATTATTTTCGCTCAGGATTTTTTCTTCAAAGCGGTAAGAAGTAGCTCTCTGGCTCCAGGATATGTTTTGCAATAACGATATTCTTTTGATGCCGAATCAAAGTCGGCGACAATACGATCGGGATTGTCCTGACCTATTCTCAGTCTCGCTATTCCTGTAATCGCGTCAAGTTTACTCTCAAAACCATAATTGCTGGTTAGGATGTATTTGTAATCAGCTCGAGCTTTTTCTTTCTCGCCGAGCCAATGATATGCAAGTCCTCGGTCAAAGTATGTGCATCGATCTGCATAAGTAAAAAATCCCGGCAGATAAGCTTCGCAAGAATTGGTCTCGATGTGATAGCCTATTGAATTTCCTTTCATCAGCAAACATTTGTCGAATTTTTTGATCGCAGCTTTGAACTGCTTTTTATAAAAGAGAGCTGTTGCCACTTCGCCAGGATAGGCAAATTCAGTGGGTTTGAGTTTTTCAGCTTTAGAAAAATCAGCCAGTGCTTCATCGAATTTTTCTAATTCCAGAAACGCCCTTCCTCTAAAGAAATAAGCGCCATGATTTGAAGGCGCAAGCTTAATTGCTGAATCCAGGTCGGCAACAGCACCTTTGAAATCGCTCATTTTACTTTTAACTATTCCGCGTGCGATGTATGCATTGGCACAACCAGGCAGAATGCGAATAACTTCGTTTAGCTCCAATAATGCGTTTTTATAGTCGTTTTCGATGGCATGAATTCGAGATTTTTTTATGTGAGCAAGAACGAAATCCGGAGAAAGCCTAGAAGCCATCTCTAATTTATGAATTTCCGTTTCTGACCAATAGAAGGACGAGCCTACGAAAAGACGAATAGCTTCTTCATCAATGTGTCCAAGAGCCTTTTCTTTTGCCAGTTTTACAAACTTTTGAAGGCTGACCTTGTAATCATGTTTGGCTTTCAAACTCGAAATCATAAGCTTGTTGCCTTGCTTCACGACATCGACTTCAAAACTTGCTTGATAAGAAGGAAGCTCAGATTCAGGGGCATTCAATACAACATTTAAAAGGTATCCAGTTTTGGATTCTTTACTTTTGAACACTGAAGCAGGAGCGAGCGCGAAAATTCTTGTTTGATTCTCGCCCAGTCCAATTTCGCCAAAATAACTCTTGAACTGTTGCCATCCCGATTTGGTCATGACACCGGAATGGGGAGCATGATATCCGTGATCTTTACCAAAAAACGGACACTCCAGTGATTCATGTGACCATCTGCCTCCCAAAGCAATCAGTTGCTGCTGGTCATTGCTGATGCGGCTGATGCGACCTGAATATTGCGGATATAAAACGTATTCCGCATCGCCTGCGACCAGATCAGTCGGCATCTTCAGAGATTGTCCAATAGGAAATCCGATGAGAAGTCCCGTCAAAATTGAAAGCGAAATGACGCGTGGAAATCGTCCCAGTTCAAATGGTATTTTGAGCATGATAGTAATGACTCGCAGGTTTGTAGTCTTCAAATGATTGTCTCTTGAAAACATCCCGCACGCAAGTTAAGTCTCAAGCCATCAATAGAGCCCGAAACGCCCAACTGCTCAGCAGATAGTAAATATGGGCTACTTTTCTAACGAGGCGTCTGGAAACCCGCTCCCAGACTGGCTCGGATTGGGCACTTTTATTAACTCTGTAGGCAACGAAAAGAGTGCTGTTATTCTGAATGCTATTCTGATTTCATTTCGGGCTTTAGTTCCAACTTCGGCTCAAGTTCAGTCGGCGTCACCGGCACCACAGGCAATTCGACTTTAGGAGATTCAAGATCAAGCTTCTTGCGCTCAACCTCAATTTCTTTGCGCACGTCTATAACTTTAGGCTTCGCATCCTTCTTAATGCGACCCGGACGACCAACCATCATATGAATCAATGGAAAACGTTTATCCAAAATAGTGGTCAATTGCTTGGTGGCAGTATTGATATTCTCAACCGCTTCTTGCGCATTAGTGATTGTCGCTTTCATATTCGAATTCAAGATCGGCTTGTTCAGCAGCGTATCAGCTTTATCAAGAGTGGTGCGCGTCTTAGACAAAATCTCTTTGACGTCGTCGCGCAGCTCTTTATTGTCAGTTATTTTCTCAACTTTGCTTACAGTGACAAACATGGTATCAGTAGATTTTTCGAGCTTAGCCAAAGTGGTGCGCAACTCATTTCGAATATCTTTATCGTGCACCATGCTATCAATTTGAGTAATTAATTGTTTAGCTGAAGCAATTGTAGATTGCGCCTGTGCAACTGTGTCTTTGAGATCCTGACTAATTCGAGGGTTCTCCAAAAGTCGCGAAAGCCTATTGGTCAATTTATTCAAATCTTTTGTTAGTGGCAGTAATTCATGCTCGATGGGCAACGCATGATCGATTACTGGCATGGCTTTATCAGCTAATAGTGCGAGTTGATCAGCGGCGCGAATAACGCGTTTGCGATCTTCGCGATAATTTTCCACCATTTTCTCAGGTTCAAGATGACTTAATCCTATGCTTAGTTTTTGTATAGCTAACTCGGGTCTGGCAGGCATTTCTCCTTTAACAAGTGCACCGTCGGCGAGGACCGGAAGATCTTCTGCACTATTATCAGGAATTACAATTTCAACATACTTCGAGCCCACGATACCATCGGTCAAAATCATAAATTTTGCATCAGTTCTCACTTTTAATTTCGGAGATGAGATGCGCAACTGCACTAGGACCCGATTGTTTCCTTCCCACTCTACTTTATCGACACGACCAATACGCGTTCCGTCGATTAATACCGAAGCATTTTGACTGAGTCCGGCAACTTCTGGAAAATCAACGTTTATAACTTGTTGTTTGTTCCAGGGCTCCAGGTTGCGCCACCAGCAAAAGCTCCAGACCAAGATAATTATCGCCACTGAAACAAACATTCCTATAACAGCATTTTCGAGCAGTTTTTGTTCAGTCTTGTCGTGCTTTTCTGGCTTATTAATTTCGTTAGTTTCAGCCAAGGAGATTTCCTCCTTTATAGAACGCAGCAATTGTTACCATTAGGTTGGCAAGGTAACAGTATAAGAAAGACATTGTAATGGCTTCGGGTGCAGGCTGGCTTCCTGTGCGGTATGCATTTAGTCCTGCTGTCACTCCCATGAAAAATCCGATGGTAGGATTTACAACACTTAGTTTGATGAAATAAACAACAATGTCTTTGAATTTAATTGCATCGTGAGCTGAATCCAAAAAGTCGAGCATATTAGTGACACCAAAAAATGGTGACACTAGAACGGCGGTGGCAAAGCCAATAAGCAGACCATAAGCGCCCATGCATGTTGCCATAAGCATTGTGGTGCCATAGCGCGGCAAAATATAATTCTGGGCAAAACTTTTATCACTATTAAAATCGGTTCGAAAATATTTGGTTTCTTCAGATATTAACGACGATACGCGAACGCACCAGGCAAGGCTCACCGTGAGCGGTCCCATTTCACGCATGAGACCAAGAGAAATCATGGCTCCAGATAACCTTTCGGCTTGAAACGACTTGAGTTCAGTCACGCTTTCAAGCGTAAGTGCGCAACCAATAGACATTGCCGCAAGTCCGACCAATGCAAAAGAATAAACACCCATCCAGAGCGCATATTTGCGAAAAACTCTCCCAGCGTGTTTGGCTGAATGCCAGGATCCAGGACTGAAAGAGATCATGAAAAGCTTGACCGCCATTCCGAAATTGGAGAGCGGAGAAAATCCATGCGCAGTAGCTAGTGACACGCGATTCAAGTTGCGCTCCATTGGTCCCGATAGGGAAATAGCATAAATAGATATTCCCTAGAGTCGTGAATCTGTGGGCGAAAGTCCTATAAAATGGCTAATTTGCCGTTGAAGGCTGAACCGCAGCCAGTCCGCCCGAAAACTTATCGGCCCATTTATATTGGGGTTTAATGACCCATTTGCCCGCTTTGTCTATGAAGCCCCATTTTCCATTTTTGCTTACTGCCGCAAGACCTTCTGAAAAGTCCTGAGCATCGCTGAAGACCTGAGAGATGGCAATTTTGCCTGACTTGTCTATAAATTGCCAGTGGTTTTCTTTGCCGACACGTGCAAGTCCCTCACAGAAGTCGGCTACATCTTCGAATTTGGGTGAAAGCACCACTTTGCCTTTTTTATCTATGAAAACATATTTGTCGCTGCCTTTCTTCATCACACGAGCAAGCCCGTCATGGAAAATGCCTGCATCACTCAATTCGGGCTTGATAACAACTTCGCCTTTGGTGTTGATGTAACCCCAGCTTTCGCCTTGCATAAAGCATGCAAGCCCTTCTGAAAAACCGCCAGCCGAATGATATTGCGGCTTTATTAGAACGGTACCTTTGGCATCGATGAATCCGAATTTCTCCTTTTCGCGAATCATCGCAATGCCATCGTTAAAATCGAAAGCACGTTGATATTTTTTAGGAAGTACTTGTTTGCCATCTTTGTCTAAATAAAGCCAATCGTTTCCTTGCAAAACGGCTGTTTTGCCTTCGTGGAAATCCTCGGCGATGCGCGCGTGTGGGTCCAAAACAGTTTTGCCTGACTTATCTATGAAAAAAGCGTGGTCGCCTTTCTGTACTGCCGCTTTGTCTTCTCTGAAAAGGCGCGCCTGGTCCCATTCTGCTTTGATTATCATTTTGCCAGACTTATCCACATAGCCGTATTTAGGCGGCTTTTCAGCAAAAACGTCTGGGGAGATACTGATTAAAAGAAGCATGGCAAGAAGTGTTTTGTGAAAAAATCCGCGCATAAAAGATCCTTGTCAAAGGAGTTAGTTAAAACTTGCAGTAAATGATAACACGCGCCTGGTCCAGCGATTTGGGCGCTTGTCAAGTTGACGCCGTTAATAATTTTGCTTGTGCTACACAAAAAATGTGAGCAAAAACAAATAAGAAAGGCAATCTCCCTCACCAGGACAAAGATGGTATCGACATTATTTAGAGTAGCGATAATGCCACCATTGATTGATAGAAAACCCCTTATTTTTCTATCAAACCTGATGCAAAGATCAGGACGGTACTAGTTACTGTCCTGATTTATTTTTTCCATATATAATGCTTTGCATGAGCTTACCCCTTTTAAACAAAGCGCTTGCGATTTTTCTAATTTTCCTGTTTGTCACCGGACAGAATGCCACTTTTGCTGCGCCGAAAAAGAGAGTAGCAAAGTTTCCAACAAGACTGATGGCGCTTCAACTTCCTACAGCCGAAGTGCTCATGCGCTCGTTTCGATTCTCCAATAAAGAATCTCAAGCTCTTTTGCTTAAGATTAGAAAACAGGCAGCGGCTAGGCTTGCTGTAGTGGGTTTCAACGCCAATATAAGCACTGACAAAGCAGTCGATCAAGGATTGCCTATCTTGTCGATATATCCATCCACTGTCAAAGGCATAAACATACTAAGCAAAGGTTATTGTCTTGAAGCTGCAGTGACACAGTATGGACGCAAAGTTGAGGGTGGTCCACTTGTGGCTACCTACTACCAGCGAATCGGCTCGTCACCTATGGTTTGTTTCAACCTCGATTTTGAACAGTACTCCCTAATGTTGGTGGATGTGTACGTACAAATACATATGTCGGCTAAAGAGTTTGCAAGTAAAAAGAACGCGGTCAAAGGCGGCAAATAGAAGTGAGACTGATAGCCTTGTTGGTTTTGTTCTTTTTGTGTGCAGAAGCGCATGCCCAGAGCGTTTATTTTGTTACTGACCGGACATACACGACCAAGAAAAATGGTTGCATAAGATTTCATAAACAAAATACCGAAAATTTGAGTGTGCTTAACTACGGCGTCTTGAATAAAAAGGATATCGCCAAAGAGAAGAATTGTTCTCACGAAATGATTAATGATTGGTTCGATTTCAAAGAAAGGTTCAGAGCCGAAATAAAGAAATCGCCCGATGAACATTTTATTTTATTCTTGCATGGTTGTTGTGTTGACTTTAAAGAAGCGGCTAAACAAGCCAATATGCTTGCTGAAGCATCAGGTAAGCCAGTTATGTTTTACGACTGGGGAACTCCCAAAGGCAATTACTTCGGCTCGATGTTAGCCTGTCCTCGGGCTCAAGAACGATTCAACAACTTTATTTTCGATCTATTTCAAGAATATCCTAAAGCGCGCATCTCTGTAGTTGGGCTCAGCATGGGCAATGTGCTTGTATATAATTTTTGTTTGCAACACAAAGTCTCCGATTTGTCTCGTCATTTTAACGAAATTGAGATGGCTAGAGCCGACATAGATACAATTGTTTTTCGAACCAATATGCATCGTGTGTTAACGCACTGCGACAAGCTCGACTTGTATGTCGCTAAAAATGACTTTCTGATTAACATCTCAGGCTTTATGCGCGGTTTGATTTATCCTTTTCCGCCAGTGTTTATGCTTGGTCATACACACGGCAATATGAATCTGGGCAATGCGGTCGAAGTGTTTGATGTAAGCAAACTGAAAATGGGTCATCTGCTTCCATGCGTAGCTATATCTACAGTACTTAACGGTCCTGAAGCCTACAAACTGTCTGAACAATACAGTTTTAGTGATACCGGAAATGGTGTGCAGGTAATTACGGTCCAGAAAAAGAAAAAGAAATAACGGAGTCGATTAAATAGGTTATAGATATTTGTTATAACGCTATTCCATTTTTTGATAGATTTTCAAAACGGGAGAAAATACCTTGTATGCGTTTTCAAAAGGTGTAAAGCGAATATTTTCTTTGTCGCCAAGCACAAGAAATCCTCCAGGGGCAAGGCTTTGAAAGAGTAATCCGTGCACTTTGTCTTGTAATCGGCGATTAAAATAAATCATCACATTGCGGCACAAAATCAAATTGAACTCGTTAAACGAGCTATCCGTCACTAAGTTGTGCTGTGAAAAAACAAGATTCTCTTTGACGCTATCATGAAACTTAGCCCAGCCGTAGCCGGATGTATAATAATCCGAAAAGTCGCATGTGCCCGAAGCTAAGTGATAGTTGCTAGTATATTCTTGCATTACTGAGAGTCGAAAGAGACCCTTTTTAGAATTCTCGATTGCGACATCATTTAAGTCAGTAGCGTAAATGCGAGTGTGTTTTGCAAGCCCCTCTTCTTTAATAATAATAGAAATTGAGTAGGGCTCCTCTCCCGTAGAACAGCCTGCGCTCCAGATTTTTATCGATGTATTTGCAAGCTTTGGCAATATCTTGTTTCGGATGCACTTAAACACCTCTGGATCGCGAAAGAGAGTTGTAGTCGGCACGGATAGTGTAAGAATGAATTTTTTCATGGCTGCGTCACTGTGAAAAATTCGATCCGTCATTTCATCCAAGGACTTGATACGCTCAATATCCATGGCGTCTTGAATACGTCTTTTTATTGACGCAGTGGCGTAATCACGATAATCGAAACCGGTCTTCTGATACACGCTTTGAAGTAATTCGAAAACCTGTTCTTCTGTGATTTCGGTGGTCATTGTTTCAACTTACGCTTTGTATAACCAAACTCGAAGCAGGGATAATAATTGCCCGCGATCGACTGGTTTTGTGATGTAGTCTGAAGCACCGGCTTCAAGACATTTTTGTCTGTCGCCTTTCATCGCTTTTGCAGTCACTGCTATTATTGGCAGCTTTTTATATTGTTCCATGGAGCGCAATTGACGCGTAGCCTCATAACCATCCATTTCAGGCATCATAATGTCCATAAGTACGAGATCGATTTTAGGAGTGCTCTCCACTTTTTCAATTGCTTCCCGACCGTTTTCGGCTGTAATTATTTTGATATTGTATTTTTGTAAGACACTGCTTAAGGCGACAATGTTTCTCGGGTCGTCATCTACTATTAGCATTGTGCTTCCAGCAAATGGATTCTCGTCTTGTCTGAAAGTTTTGAGCAATTTGCGTTTTTGTTCGGGCAAACTTCGCTCTACTCTGTGCAAGAACAAACCAACTTCGTTTAATAATCGCTCAGGCGAGTTTACATCCTTTATAACGCCCACTTTGTTCAATTCTCTTAGATCGTTCTTTTGAGATTCACTCAATTCACTACTGCTATAAATAATCATGGGCAAGTATTGCTTATTTGCTATTATTTGCAGTTCTCTCACCAGTGCAAGTCCGTCGCCATCGTCTAAATTTAAATCGATTATGGCACAATCGAATTTAGAGCTGCGCACTGCATCCATTGCTTCATTTGCTGTTTTTACTATAATTATTTTGAGATTTTCTTGTTCTAGTGTTTTGGACAAATTTTCGCGCAGTGCTTCATTTGGTTCGACAAACAAAATGCATTGTGTTGTGCGGTCAATCACGGCTCTTATTTTGACCATTGCTTCAGATAGTGTATTTAGCGTGACTGGTTTTTCTAAAAAGCCAGCCGCGCCCAGAGCCAAACTTCTTTTCTCCTGATTATCAATCGAGATTACATGAACAGGTATGTGTCTTGTGTCGGAAGAATTTTTCAACTGGTCTAAAACCACCCAACCATCGGCGTCAGGGAGTCTTAAGTCGAGCGTAATACCATCTGGAATGATTTTGCAGGCAAGTTCAAGACCATCCATTCCATTTAGTGCCACTACGCCTTTGAAGCCCTCTTTGCGAGCTACATTCAAAAGCATATTGGCAAAAGATTTATCATCTTCGATAATTAATAGGACGCGATCGCCTGCTTTTACTTCAAATCTATCGTCTTCTAAGTCAGACTCCATCATTGAATCTAAATTGGAATCATGTCTCAGATTATTAGCTGGTGTTCTTGGCGAAGCTGATAACGAGACCGATTGAATGGCAGAGTGATTGCGTTCGAGATAATTGACCGGGAGAATTACGGTGAATGTACTGCCTGAGCCTAACGCACTTGAGACCCAAATAGTACCGCCCATGATTTCGGCGAGCTTGCGACAAATTGCAAGACCAAGTCCTGTGCCACCATATTTTGTTTTAGTACTGAGTTCAGCTTGCTGAAAGGCTTCAAATATTACCTGGTGCTTGCTTTGATCTATACCAATACCGGTGTCGGTAACGGCAAATGATACCTGTGTTCCATTTGGATCGTGCTTAGTGATATTTAGAGTGACGCTGCCAGCCTCTGTAAATTTAAAAGCGTTAGCGAGCAAGTTATTGATCAATTGGTGAATTCGCTTCTGGTCGATATTCAGTGCTTGAGGAACGTCAGGATCGACAGTAACTTTAAAATCTAATTTTTTGCGACTTGCTTCTTTCTCGAAATTGCGTCTTACTGCATTTACAAGAGAATCCATGCTCATCTCGCTCAAGTCGAGTGAAATAGTACCCGACTCGATTTTAGACAGGTCTAGAATATCGTCGATTAAGGTAAGGAGAGCTATTCCTGCTAGTCTAATATTCTTGGTGTATTCAAGCTCATCGTCGTCCAAGTGCTTATTATCATTGTCCATCAATAATTCAGAAAAGATGAGCAAGCTATTTAGAGGTGTTCGCAAATCGTGCGACATATTAGCCAGAAACTCAGACTTATATTTAGAAGCCATCTCAAGCTCATTAGCTCTAACTTCAAGGGCGGTTTGAAGTTGCTCCAATTCTCTATTCTTTTCGTTTATAGATTGATACTGCTGGTCTAAGACTTGTGCTTTTTGCTCCAATTCTTCATTTGCTTGCCGCAATTCCTCTTGCTGAGTTTCGAGCTCTTCTTGCTGTGATTGCAGCTCTTCATTCATTGTCTGAGCTTCTCTAAGCAAATTATCCGTAAATACCTGACCTTTGATGAAGTGTAAAAGGACACCTAGTTGAGGGCCTAATTCTTCAAGTAGGTCAAGATGAGCAGACGAAAATTTGTTTTGTGTGCCAAGTTCTATAACACCTTTTATTTTGCCTTCAAATGTCGCAGGCAAAATTAAAAGCTCCACGGGTTTTGTTAGGGTGGTGGCAGTTTTGACAGTTACTGCGTCTTTTGGAATATCAGAGAGCACTTGCATAGTCATATCCAATGCGCATTGACCGATTATTCCGTCGCCTATGCTAATACGTTTTTCAATCCCGTCCTTTTCGCTACAAGCATAAGTGCCAATCAGAGTCAATTCAGTCTCTGCGTCTTGAAATGTATGTGAATCAAGCGAGCCAAGACCACATCCATAAGCTACTCCCCAGTGTGCCCCTGTCGCTTTGCAGAGCTGTTTGATTACGAGCATACCAGCTTCATCTGGATCGCTAACTCCTTGCAGCGCCAGATTCATTTCGTTCAACTGAGCTTTAATCCAACTCTTTTCTGCTTCAATGTGTCTTGCATCTTTTAATTGAGCTGACATCAAATTAAAAGATTCTGCAACTTTTGCAAGCTCGTCTTTAGAGGTTGATTCTATGCGATATTCAAGGTCGCCTTTGCCAATTCTGTCTGCACCATCCATGAGGTCGTTTACGCCGCGTGAAATGCTTTTGATTACTATTGTCACACTGCTAGCTGCAAGCAAAAGTGCAACGAAAATAAGCACAAACATCACTTGCTCAGATTCGTGCACAAGCTTATTAATCTCATCATTTCGCTTCTGCAAAAGATTTAATTCTTCTTGTTTCATCTCAGAAAGCATGCCTGAAATTTGTTTGGAGATCTCCATTTGTTTGTAGGAGAGTAAAACTTTGGCGTCCTTGCCATGCGACTTTCGCTCGTTGATAATATGCTGCAGACCATCTATGCGATTTTCAATTAGAGGCTTTAGTCTATCTATACGCGTTTGTTGATTGGGGTTGTCCTTAATGAGGTCTTGCAATTCGTCTAAATCACGATTTAGATTGATCTGAAACGTTGACCAGGATTGAATTAGATTTTCGTCCGACATAATTACATATGCGCGGACAGTGCTTTCAGTCTTACTGATTTGCTCCGAGATGGCATCGAGTTTGGCTAGGACAATGTAAGTGTGTTCGATCCACCATTTAGTTTTTCCAAGACGCTCTTGATTCTGGTACCCAATAAATCCGACGATGGCAAAGCTAACCACAAGGGTCATAAAAGCCAACAAAATTCTGGTCCCGATCTTCATACTGGTCCCCTAACTCGACTCTGCATACAAGTAAGACTACCCATATTAAATGCCATCTCCTCACATTTCGAACTAAGTGCTAAGCTCAAAGAGTTAGTAGCTCATGGAACGGTGGTTATGGCAGAGAAAAGGTTACTTTTCGTCGAAGATAATTCTAATCAACAAGCGCTATATAAGGCTTTGTCCAAGCGTTTTGGCTTTAAAGCTCAATTGGTCAGCAATTGTCGCGAAGCGCTCAAGGCCTGCCAAGAGAACGAAATGTACGACCTTATTTTGATGGACATGAGCCTGGAAGAAATAGACGGATGTCAGTGTACTGGAATGATTCGAGAACTGAATGAATTTTGCAAAAATGTCCCTATCGTTGCTGTTACCGGGCATGTGTCAGATGATTACAGGGTGCGTTGTCTAGATTCTGGCATGAACGACTTTCTTCCCAAACCGTTTGGCATAGATGATTTTGGCGCCATGCTCGATAAGTGGACCAAAAACCGGTCAGAATAAACTGACCGGCTCTTTGGCGAACTGCGGGTTCTTGGAAAAAACTAGCAAGTGTTAGAGTGAGGGTTTGCGCATGCCTCCTGGACCACCTTTGTGTCCATGGTGTTTGAGGCCGCGGTGCTGTCCGCTATGTTTCATGCTTTTGTAGCGTATGGATTGTTTTTGCTCAGGTGTGAGCTGGTCGAACATATCCATTTTGAATGCAAGGCGCGCATTGGATAACTCGTTGCTCAGTTTATTTATCTTGTCCTGAGTGGCTTGGATGGCACTACGGTCTAAATTTGGTTTTGTCATCAAATCTTTGAGATGACGTTTTTGTTTCATCAATTCAACCAAGTTGGGACCGCTTTCATCTGCTAATTTGTTTTTGAGATTATAGATTTTTTCTAGCTGCTCCTCACTAAACTTAAATCTGCCGCCACCTGATGCTGAGGCTGACAGGGGAAACGCGGACATTTCCATTGCTTCATCAGGCACAAATGCTAATTCGCCAGGTTCTCCATCAGCTTGCGGCGGCGGTGGCATCATGAAAGCCTCGTCGCCTGGCTGTGTACCTTCAAAATCAGGAGCCCCTTGTGCGAAGCTTGGAAGACTGAGTGCAGTTAGACATGCTAATGCTGTTAGTAAACTTGAAAATTTCATCAAATAAATCCTCGTAGAAAATGCTCTCTACTTTCTAAAACGATCAAACTGAGCAAAAAGTTCAATTTTTTTGGCGATTTAATCTTTAAGAATTTCAGACTGGGTGGATATGGTTAAATTTTTGCGGGTGTGAGCCATGATTTCAATGAAATCAAGAGACTTGTCGTCCTGTAAGTTTTTGCATCCACTTATATTTATAAATTGAAGAGTGGGGATTTTGCACAACTCGCGTAATCCTTTTAAAGTGATTGGCGAATTTGCTACTGATACGACCTCAAGCTTACGCAATTTAGAGGCAAGATAAATAGCAGCCTCATCATCTATATTGAGCATGTCTAAATGGAGTTCATCTAATTTCGGCATTTGCGCCAAAAGTAAAATAGTTTTGCCTTGAATGCCTGCGTTAATGCCTATTTTGAGCTTGCGTAAACGTGGAAGCTTGATTAAGTTTCGAAGAACCTCTTCGTCGACTCCTTCGTTTTTTTGAATATTTAGTGTGACTATATTCTTGAGCTGGCTTATCACAAGCATTTCTTTCTTCTTTATCTGATCTGAAAACAAAAACAAACAATCCAGTCTCGGCAATTGAGCTAACTGGCTGAAATCTGAGGCTGCAACTGTTTCATCCCAGGCAATGTCTAGGGTACGCAGATTTTTTAATTGGCAGATTTGAGAAAATTGCTTGGGACTTAGATCGCATTCTCTTAGTTCTAAATATTCAAGTCGCTCGAACTTTTTAAATCTATTAAAGTCGAAGTTTTTTAAATCGACAGCTTCCCAAATTATTTTACGCGTGTTGAGCGGCAGTTTGTCTATGTCTGGCAGCGGTGACCGGATTGCTCCAGTTTGTTTACCAGCAAATATTTTTGCTGCTTTGACAAAGTCTTTATGGTCGACTTCGGATCTTTTACGTCTGTTTATATCAGCTTCTTGTATGGACTGGTCTTTTTTTAGACCTAGTACTGTGCTGAAATAATAAGTGGCTGAGCCGATTGCAATAAGTGCTGCTGCAATGTAAAAGGGTCTGAGCGAGGTTTTTTTAGTTCCTTTTATTTGTTCTTCTTCAATATTGGCTTTTTGTGCGGCAATTTCTTGGACTCGCTCGTTGATGTCGTCTATTGCTTTTTGCATTGCAATCACAAATTGATATCTGTCATTCTTATTTTTGGCAAGTGCTTTGTTGATGCAATTCTGAAGTCCAGTTTGAATCTCGGTTTCGCTTGTGATTTTGCCAAGAGACGGGATAGGTGCATTTTTGTGTAAATTCATAGTTTCAAATGCGGTATTACCTGCAAAGGGAACATTTCCAGTAAGAGATTCAAACAAAGTGCAACCAAGTGAATAAATATCGGAACGCTGGTCCGTTTCTTTGCCGTCAATTTGCTCGGGACTCATGTACGGTGGACTACCTGCTGCACTTTGATTGAGTCCAGTTTCGTCTTGTGAGCTTAAGACTGCAAGACCAAAGTCGATAATTTTTGGAATATAACCAGTATCTTGAGAGACTAAAATTATATTGCTAGGCTTTATATCTCGATGTAAAACACCTTTATTGTGCGCGTGATTTAGAGCTTCACATAAATCATGAAAAATGGAAAGACACATTGTGATCGGTAATTTTCCAAGATTTTCAATTTGTTTTGAAAGTGAAACTCCCGCGATATATTCGAGCACCATGTAAGGAATACCATTTTGGGTGGAACCAAAATCGAGTATCTCCATAATGCCCTTGTGCTTAAGTCCGCTGAGGGCGCGCGCTTCGGATTGAAACTGTACTAATTGTTTTTCGCTTAAGCTTTGAGAAGACAGAGTTTTAATTGCTACCAGTCTGTCTAAAGTTTTATCTCGGGCTTTGTAGACAATGCTGACGCCACCACGCCCAAGCTCAGAAATAAGCTCGTAGCGTGCTTCTAGAGATTTTAAATCGTCAACACTCATTGTTAATTAATAAAATCATTCATTGACATTGTCCTTCTTTTTTATGAATGGAGACTCGTCCACTATGTCTACGTTCTTATATTTTGCACTGAGAATGCTCAGTGCTTCATCTGATTCATCATTTAAAACCTGATCACATGCGTTGACGTTAATCCATCGCAAAGTCGGTATTTTAAGTAGTGCTTCAAGCCCGCTCAGAGTAATTAAATTATGTGTGAAGGATAGTTGTTCCACTCCATTTAGATTTTTACTAATAATTTCGGTAGTATCGTCATCGAGCAGTAGCCCGTCGAGTCCTAGTACTTTTACTTTTGGGAAATTTCCTATCGCCTTTTTAGACTCGATATCCATGTTTCCATTGAAGCCTATTTCTAGTCTGACTAAATTGGGGAGTTTTTGCAAATTGTTTATTATCTCTTTGTCTAAGCCAGTTTCGGCTCCGATACTGAGTTCTCTAAGTGTTTTTATTTGGGTTATAGAACTAAGTGCTTTTTTTGTCAGGTTACAAGCTTCTACATTTAACTTCTTCAGATTTTTCAATTTGGAAAATGATGAAAAATCAGCATCGGCTATTTTTTCATTGCTTTGAATAAACAATGATTCAAGACAGACAAGGTGCGAAATTTGCTCTATGTTCTCTGGGGTTACACCAGATGCACTCAAAATCATTTTTTTCAAGTTTTTCATTCTTGATAGAGTACTTAAGTCCGCACCTTGCATGACGTCTTCACGAAAAGATACTTCTACATCGCTGCTTGAAATTTTGTCGATAAATGCTTGAGTAATTTGGTCTGCATCATCGTGTCTGTGAACAGCGTAATTCATCTCAGCGTCTGAAGATTGTTTTCGTTTGTCTAAGAGCTTTATAGCTTCAGATTGAACACGGTCATCTTTTTTGGCTTTCTTTGAGTATTCATTTGACACTAAAAAATAAACAAGTGTAAGAAGTGAAAAGCTCAACACTCCTGAAAAAATCCAAACCTTAGGTAATTTTTTCTTGGGTTTTATCTCGTCCAGTTCAAGTCCTTGTTCTTGCTTTTTAATACGAGCCGATTCCAGGGCATGGGATTCCAGTTCTTCTAGAACTTTTTGAAAAGCAATAACAAATTGATATCGGTCATTTTTATTTTTAGAAAGTGCTTTTTGAATACAATTTTGCAATTGATTATTTATGTTTGGGTCTTCGCACACTTTGCCTAATGTTGGGATTGGCGCTGTTTTGTGCATATTCATAGTTTCAAAAGCAGTTTTACCTTCATAAGGTATTCTGCCGCTCAGTGCTTCAAAAAGAGTGCAGCCTAGTGAGTAAATATCTGATCTCTGATCCAGATCTTTTCCTTCTACTTGCTCAGGACTCATATATGGCGGACTGCCTGCAGCCTGAATTTCTGCGTCTGTAGCTTTTTGACTGTCGCCTAATACAGCTAGTCCAAAATCGATTATTTTGGGAGTGTAACCGCCTTTGCCTGCAGACACTAAAATGATATTGCTAGGTTTAATATCTCGGTGTAAAACGCCTTTGTTATGAGCATGGTTCAAGGCTTCACATAATTGAGAAAAAATAGATAGACACAAAATCAGGGGAAGCGGTCCCACATTTTCTATGTATTTTGAAAGGGGAATACCCTCGATAAATTCAAGCACCATATATGGTTTGCCGGTTCTTGTGATACCAAAATCTAGAATCTCCATAATGCCTTTGTGTTTCAGTCCGCTCAAGGCGCGAGCTTCTGATTGGAATTGAACCAGTTGTTTTTCGCTCAGACTTCTGACCGACAATGTCTTTAGTGCAACTAGTCTATCGAGTGTTTTGTCACGTGCTTTCCAAACTACACTCATACCGCCTTGACCAAGCTCGGTGATGATGTCGTATCTATCTTTGAGAGAATCTAAGTCAGCGCTTGTCTGCACGTCAGTCCACTACCTCGTCTGAAAATGGCTGAGTGATTATCTTCACTTTGCTTTGCGTTTTATTGTATGTTTCGATTGCATCTATGTTAACGTCGTTTTCAAGTTCCTTGCAGCCAGAGCACAATAGTACTTTTAGTTTTGGGGCGCGCACCGCGAGTTTGATCGACTTGAGTGTTATATCGGTAAAGTTGGCCGAAACTTTTTTCAAATTAGGTAATTGCTCAAGCAAATACGCAAAATCATCGTCTTTGAGATTAGTTTTATCAATGTACAAGATCTCCAAATTCTTGATTTTGCCTAGTCGCCTTATTACTTCTTTGTCCGGCACCGAATTACTTACGAAAAGTTTTTTCAATTTTGGCAGTGCTGCCAGATGATCTACTACTTCGACAGTAAGCGGGATATTATGTTCAAGATTGAGTTCTTGTAGCCCTTTTAGTTCAGCTATTTGAATAACAGACTTCGGCGACAAGGCGCACGCTTCCACGCTGAGCGATATAAGATGCTTAAGTGCCTTTAACTGGCTGAAATCAGCTCTAGCTAAATTAGGATTGATGCGTATGTTTAATTTTTCAAGATTTTTTAGGGCAACAATTTGTTTGAGCTGTTCGGTTTGCAAGTTGCAATTGCTCACGTTCAAATTGCGAAGCTTGTTATAGGCCGCCAGATCCGACAAATTGGATTTTGATAAATCGGTCACTGATAAATCAAAATCTAACTCGTTTTTGGGTAGTGTTTTTAGATTGGGGGCTTTTGCTCTATTTTCGGTGGTGTTGCGTACCGCGATTAAATCACTATTGCCGGAGATATCTTGAGCGAGCATTTGAGTGGTGTTTTTTCCTGGCGATTGTGAAACATATGTTTCCATGGCTTTATGTCGCGTTTGCACCTTACTCAAGGTCTGAACAGTCTTTTGGGATTCGTCGTTATTTGAGGTATCGTGTTCTTGAAAATGAGCATGTTGAGTTTCATACACATACACAATTACTAAAAGTAAAAGGCTTAACACCACTGAGCTTATGCCTAAATATTTAAAATACGATTTTGATTTTTCTTCAAATTTTAAAATTGGTTGGGCAGAAGTGGCTGCTAGCGCTGCTTCCTTGGCCTCTGACTTCTTTTTTGCTTGGGCAGTTTCGTTGATACGTGCTTGTAGTTCTTCGAGTTCTTCTTGCAGTGCCTGTGCGCTTTGAATGCGCAAATCTCGCTCTTTAGCAAGAAGCCTGCTTATAATACTTTGCAAATTAGATTGCAAAATTTCATTTTCTATAAGTGGTGGCAGCGCCGGTATCGGCGCTGAAATGTGCATATTCATGGTCTCAAAAGCAGAAGCACCAGAATATGGAACAACACCAACTAAAGCTTCATAGATAGTGCAACCAAGTGAGTAGAGGTCTGAGCGTTTGTCTAATTCTTGATTGGCAATTTGTTCAGGGCTCATATAAGGCGGGCTGCCTGCAAAGTTTTCGGGTTGACTGGGATGGCGTTCGTCTGAATCGAGCACGGCTAATCCAAAATCGATTATTTTGGGATAGTAACTATTGCCTTCATTAATCAAAATAATATTGGATGGCTTGATGTCTCGATGCAAAATATTTTTGGAATGAGCGTGTAAAATTCCTTCGCATAAAACAGTGAATACAGGCAGTGCTATTTCGATAGGCAGTGGTCCCAGAGATTCTATGTGTTTGCTTAGCGAAATACCTTCGATAAATTCAAGCACCATATATGGTTTACCAGACTTGGTCATACCAAAATCGAGAATTTCCATGATGCTTGGGTGTTTCAAGTTGCTCAAAGCACGGGCTTCTTGCTGGAATGTGACATACTGCTGCTCGCTTAGACTTTTTACAGTCAAAGTTTTGATTGCAACAAAGCGGTCGAGCGATTTATCTTTGGCTTTATAAACCAAACTGGTGCCGCCCTGGCCAAGCAAGGTCAAAATCTCATAGCGATCTGTCAGTGAAAGAGCGCTATCGTCTTCTGTCATTTAGTTTTGGGAGGTCAAATAGTGACAAATGGTTCTAACACCAAAAGCCGTGCCGCCTTTGTTCACTTCACCTTTCGGCTTGTCCGACCAACCAGCTCCTGCAATGTCTAAGTGTGCCCAGGCAACTGAATCGTTTACAAATTCTTTGAGGAACATAGCTGCGCATGAGCTGCCTGCTTCGCCTCTGGAGCCAGCATTTTTCAAGTCGGCAATATCACTTTTGAGGAAGTCTTTATAGTCTTCGTACATGGGCAATTGCCAGAGCTTTTCACCAGCCGATTCAGATGACTTGAGAAGTTTATCCATCAGATTTTGGTTGTTGCCCATTACACCGCCTGCGACTCTACCAAGTGCTTGCACGATGGCACCAGTCAA
>JACCDG011385013.1_pt1 | contig 47516 bp, 46 predicted proteins | sample 7442471 | NCBI WGS metagenome assembly JACCDG01 (sample SAMN15323444, study PRJNA562643) | freshwater metagenome | isolation source: river surface water | place: USA:Blue River Watershed | collected 2017-08-17
AGGTGGAACTGCCCTTTGGTGATTTCTGGTGGCGAGAGGACCGCGACCGGCCCCTGATCATGGTGGCCGGCGGCACCGGCTTTGCCCCCATCCAATCCATCATCGGCCACATGGTGCGCCGCAAGATCGATCGTCCGATTACCCTGTACTGGGGAGCGAGGCAACCCGAGGGGCTCTACGCGCAAGACACGATTGCCAAATGGCAACGCGCCCTGCCCCGCCTGCGTTACGAGCCCATTGTGAGCGACCGCCCCGCCCCAGGCTGGTCAGGCCGCGCCGGGCTGGTGCACGAAGCCGTGCTGGCCGACCACACCGATCTGTCAGGTCACGACGTCTACGCCTGCGGCGCCCCACCCATGATCCAGGCCCTGCGCAAGGCCTGCCATGAACAACGTCAACTCCCGCAAGACGCCTTCTTCAGCGACGCATTTGTCTACTGAAGACCATCACTTCATCCCTTATTTGTCATTCCCCAGCTCTTTATTTGTCATTCCCCGGCTTGAATTAAATTCAGACTCCAGAAACAACAAAAGAGCCAACGGCTCTTTTGTCAGCAATCGGGTTTTGACTGGATCGACTCACGCCACCCTGGCTTGCTCCACCCACACCCAATCCACCACCTCACCCTCGGGTTGATAGCCCGGCACCAGGCGCTGGATCAGGGCACGGATGACAGGCACATTGTTGGTGTCTACCGCTTGCATCAGTTCCTGCAGCTGCGCGCGCAGTTCGGGCCAGGGCAGGAACTCCTCATGCGCCTTCATGATACGCGGGTGCTGGGTCGGCATGGGGTTGTCCCCAATCAGCAGTTCTTCGTAGAGCTTTTCTCCCGGGCGCAGGCCCGTGACTTCGATGGCGATGTCGCCTTCGGGGTTGGCCTCGTCCTGCACCGTCAGGCCAGACAGCTCGATCATGCGGCGCGCCAGATCGATGATCTTGACGCTCTCGCCCATGTCCAGCACAAACACATCGCCTCCGCTGGCCATGGCACCGGCCTGAATGACCAGCTGCGCCGCTTCGGGAATGGTCATGAAATAACGCGTGATGCGCGCATCGGTCAGCGTGATGGGGCCACCCTGCTGAATCTGCCTGCGAAACAGCGGCACCACCGACCCGGAAGACCCCAGCACATTGCCAAAGCGCACCATCGACAGGCGCATGCGCTGCCCATCTTGCTGCGCCTGCTGCGCAATGGCCTGCAAAACCATTTCGGCCAGGCGCTTGCTGGCGCCCATCACGTTGGTGGGGCGCACGGCCTTGTCGGTACTCACCAGCACAAAGTCACCCACACCATGGGCCAGCGCCTGCTCGGCCGTCACCCAGGTGCCCAGTACGTTGTTGCGCACGCCCTCGGCCGGGTTGTGCTCCACTAGGGGCACATGCTTGTAAGCGGCAGCGTGGTAAACCGTGTGCGGGCGCCAGGTCCGCATGATCTCGGCCATGCGGGTGGCATTGCGCACATCGGCCAGCAGGGGGATCAGCACCACACCATTCAGGCCCTCGGCCTGCATCTGCTTATGCAAGTCCTGCTCGATGGCGTAGAGCGCAAACTCGGTCAGCTCCACCAGCAACAACCGGGCAGGTTTGGCCTTGAGGATCTGGCGGCACAGCTCCGAGCCAATTGAGCCCCCTGCCCCCGTCACCAGCACCACCTTGCCCGCCGTGTTCTTGCCGATCATCAGCGGGTTGGGCGGCACCGGGTCGCGGCCCAGCAGGTCTTCGATGTCCAACTCCTTGAGGTCGGACACCTCTACCTTGCCATCGGCCAGGTCCATCAGGCCAGGCAAGGTGCGCACCTGCACCTTGAGCGGCAGCAGGCTTTCAATGATTTCGTTGCGGCGCCTGCGCGAAACAGAGGGCAACGCCAAATAGATCTGGGTGATGCGGTGTTCGGCCACCACGGCCTTGAGCTGGGCTGGGTTGAAAATGGTCAGGCCGTTCAAGGCATGGCCATGCAGGCGGTCGTCATCGTCCGCATAACCCACCACCTGCACCTGGTGAGACTGCCCCAGGCCTGTGGCCAGCTGACGGCCAGCCGAACCCGCACCGTAAACCAACACACGCGGCAAATCCATGCGTTTGCGCCTGGCCCCATGGTCGCCCAGCCAATGCCGCACAAACAGCCGCAAGCCCATGACACCCAGCGCAAAAATGGCCGGCTGCATCAGGCCCATGGACTTGGGAACCCCGGGCACCCCGACCAGTGTGAAGACCAGCGCAAACCCCAGCGTGTACAGCAGCAGCGCCTTGTTGAGTGTGTACAACACCTGCAAACCGGCGTAGCGGAAGATGGCCCGGTACAGCCCCAGCACGGTGAACAGCGGCACCGCCAACACCAAGCCGACCACCATCATCCAGTCGTGCGCAGCGCCCCATGGCAACACCTGCTCTGCCCGCAGGTCCATGGCCAGCATGGTAGCTGCAGCGCAGATCAAAGCGTCGCCAAAGACCGCCAGAAGCTGCTTGAACAGCCGTGGCAGCTCCAGCAAGCTTTGTTTGATTGGATGCTTGGACATCAGAAATCGATCGAAACCAGTTCAGCGCGAAGCTTGCGCCATGACCTGTCGGATCGCATCGCATGTCTTGTTGATTTCATCGTCAGTCAGTGTGGGATGCACCAGAAACATGAGGGAGGTTTCACCTAGGGCACGGGCCACCGGCAATCGCACCTCGGGGCGCCAGCCCGTACCATCAAATGCCTTCTCCAGATACACCTCTGAACAAGACCCTTGGTAGCACGGCACGCCCAAGGCATTGATCTCTTCAATGATCCGGTCGCGGCTCCAGCCAGTGGCCAGGTTTTCGGGCTTGACGTAAACGTAGCACTTGTAGTGGGCATGCACACAACCGGCGGTATTCGACACCTTGCATGCACCGTCACATCCGTCACAAGCAAACTGCGGCACACGCAGCGCCGAAAACTGGCGACATGCATCCCAGATCGCCAAGGCATTTTGGGTTCGGCGGCTCGTCCATTGGGGCATGCGTTCGAGCTGAATGCGCCCGATGACGGCCTGCATCTCCAGCATGCGCCAGTTGGTGCCAAAGCTTTCATGCAGCCACCTAAAACCGGGAGGATGCTGCCTCTCATACACAGCCTCGTAACTCTTGCCATGGTCTTTGAAAGACCACATGGCGCGCCAAAGGGCTTCGTCGTTGGTGGTGACCATGCCACCTTCGCCCCCTGTGGTCATGATCTTGTCCTGGCAAAAACTCCAGGCACCCACATGGCCGATGCTGCCCACTCTGCGGCCCTTGTAACGGGCACCATGTGCCTGCGCGCAGTCTTCAATGACCTTGAGGCCATGTGCATCTGCCAGCTTCATGATCGGGTCCATGTCGCAGGGCCAACCCGCCAAGTGAACGCAAATGACGGCTTTGGTACAGGGTGTGAGCACGCGCAAGATGGTCTGCGCACTCAGGTTGCCACTGTCAGGATCAACATCCGCAAATACAGGTACAGCCCCCGCATTCACGACGCACGACACGCTGGCCATGAAGGTGCGGGGTGTCACCACCACTTCGTCGCCGGGACCAATGCCCAAAGCCTTCAGTGCTACATCCAGGGCCAGGGTTCCATTGGCCAATGCCACAGCGTGACTAGTGCCAATCCAAGCTGCAAATTCCTTTTCGAACTCACGGCATTCAGTGCCTGTCCAGTAGTTAACTCTATTGGAAATAAGCACTTTACCTAGCGCATGAACCTCGACCTCATCGAAACTAGGCCAAGGTGAGAAATTAGTGTTTAACATGAAATAAAATTCTCTGAAAATGCAAGATCAACAGCAGCCTCTATGTCAGAATGGGTGCCAGGAAAATGACGGACGGGGTAAGAATCCACAGAATAGGAAAAAAATTCATCAGATGAAGGCAGAAAAATCACATCATCACCATGCCGCGTTAACTCAACCCCCATATTCATTTCAACTGCTCTCTTAACGACCAAGGAGACTTCGCTTGGAGCAAGACTTACTTTCGACACTATAAAGTCCAAATACTTATCCACAGCAAATCCTGACGCAATAAATGGTGGCGCAATATATATATTGCTCGTTGACCTCAATTCCAGGAGACGCAAGAAAAAACAGCCAAAAGAATGACCAAGCGCAAAATCAAAATTTTTGGGCAACTCTAACAAAATCCGAGCCGTTAAGTCCGATGTTAAACCTTCAGAAATAGCCGCATGGTAGTCGATCGTGATCAACGTGACTTGAAATTTTCTGAAATATTTCAAAGTCGGAATCCAAGCACCAGCCGAAGAATACAGCCCGTGCAAGAGCAAAACTCTTGGACCTGACCGACCGATATTTTTTATGGAATACAATACAATTATTTCCGCATTAAAATTTTTGCAGGATTACCAAACACAGTGACATTATCGGGAACATCCTTAACCACAACAGAACCAGCTCCAACCGTGACGTTCTTGCCAATTTTTACCTTAGGAAGAACAATCGCGTGTGGGTGAATCGTGGAATATTCACCTATCATGGCATTACCACCAACGAAAACATGCGAGCCAAGTGTAACTCCATCCTCAAGGATTACATCATGACCAACACACGCAAATCCTTGAATAAGAACGCCCCGACCAATTACCGTATCAGACGCGACACTATATACACCCAAATATATACCACCATCAATATTTAATTTTGATGATGATTTGCCTAGAGGAGACACTATAGGTACGGCTGTAGCACCACGTTGACAGAGCAAACCCAATAAACGACAACGAGCCGCACCATCCCCCAAAGCAACTATATACCCAGCTTCGGGGTCCACTACGTGATTAGATACTCCAGATACTACATCAGGATGATCAGATATATCATCCAGAAAGCCAGCGAAGGTGTATGGCAAGCCATACTCTGTTACCCAGGCTCTGATCTCTTTGCCAAATCCACCAGCACCTAAAATGTATAGCTTCATTTTAATTCAGAGTAAAACCACCATCAACCACTATAGTTTGACCGGTTATAAAAGAAGAGTCTTTGCCAATCAAAAATGAGATAACGCCAGCCACTTCTTCAGGTTCAGCGTAGCGATTACCAAGTGGATACTTAGCCATGTCAACCTTCTTGTTCTCTTCCGACAGATAGCTGGCATTGCGGACAAGTTCCGTATTTACCATCCCTGGTGCGACACAGTTTACGCGAATTTCTTTGCTTGCAAGCTCTAACGCCATCACCTTGGTAGCGCCAATAAGCGCAGCCTTACTTGCCGCATAGGGTGCAATCCCTTTCATCCCAATTACTGCGCCAGTAATGGATGAAAGAAAAACGACAGATGCTGACTTTGCAATCTTGTTCTTGCGCACCAGCTCCCCCATCATCATCAGGGGAGCGTCTTGATTTACACCCAATAGCTTTTTATATTTTTCTGCCGAGAAATATTTAAGCGGATTATTTTCAACAATTCCAGCAGAGAAAACAACACCATCAAAAACCGGGAGACTTGCAACAAAGTCAGAATAGGAATCGAACTCATTTAAATCAAAAGGCAAAAAAGCGCATTTATCAGCCCAGATCTCTCGCAATCCGACCAGACTTGCCTGATTTCTTCCTATAATCCAGACACTACAACCATCGGCGAGCATTCTATTAACAACCGCCAAGCCGATTCCCGACGTTCCGCCGGTAACAAGTATTCTCTTCATGTCACCAACCCCATTTTCGAAAGGTACGCCTCATGAAACAACCTGACTCTCTCCTCTATATTTTGCAACTGAAAATCATTGCCCGCATATCTAACGCCAACCTGGGAACTGTTGAGCAATGCAAGATCTTCATTTAAAACACGTGTGGCAAAGTCTATCGAATTTTTATGAATGAATTTTTTGACTGAATTGTTAAAACCCGCCATGGCCTCTGTCTCAAAGAGCCTCCATTTAAGCAATGTTTTCTCGGGTGCCAGTGGAACGATATAGCTCATGAATCCAACAACACCAGCAGTAACAGAAACAAAAAGATTCGGGAATAAAAAGGTATGCTTGTAGTTCTTTGAAGATTTACCGCCTCCGTCCACTTGGATTTTATTCTGAATTTCGAAATATGAGCTACTACCGAGGTATTTATTGAAATTGGCAGAAGTCGATGTTATCCCCGTTGGAACAAAAGTTTCAGGATGCGCGAATGATATGTGATAACTCTCAACAACATTTTCCACCAAAAGCTTCCAATTGCAGTCATGATGCAACTCTGAGCGATAGAATGTTCCGCAATCTAGATAATCTAATTCATCAAGCAATTTCACTTCTCTTGCAATCGCACCATCATCATCAACAAACAAGAGGTCTTTATAGTTGGATAATTTCTTTGAAGACAAAACCTTTCGCTGGAGGCAGCCCATGTCGGCCAACGGGGCTCGACTGAGGACTCCGTCTTCTGCGTATTTCCAGCCGTGGTAGTTACATTTAAAATCTCGAACACCCTGCCCGACTGGATCAATCATGTTAGATCTATGAAGGCAAATATTTTTTATCGCCCTAAAATCCCCATCTTTTCTTCTAACTGTCACCGGCCTTCCAAAATTAAGATAAGAATAATAAGAGTCATCATTCTTCAAATGAGAAGCCTCGCACACGAACGATGTACGACCAAAAATCTTGGAGTATTCCTGCTCGAAAATTTGAGCGTCGAAATAATAATCAGGCTTCACCCTTCACCTCAATCACTTCCATTGAAATATCTCCCAAAACAGGTAATACACAACTGGCCCAGGAAAGACCAACGCCAAAGCCAGAAAGCAACAGAGATCTATTATTTCTAATTTTTTCCGAGTTCAATGCGATAGTTAACGGAATCGAAACTGAACTTGTATTCCCAAACCGTTCTAAAGATGAGAGCATTTTTTCAGCTGGGCACTTTATTTTTTTAGCAATCATGTCGTTGATCATCTTGTTTGCTTGATGCAAGACTACATAGTCAAGTTCACTGATAGTGACTCCTGCATCACTGAGACACTTTTCTATACTTGCAGGAACCTCTTTAATGGCAAATGAAAAAACGTCAGCCCCTTTCAACTGAAGATGCTGTCCTGATCTGTTAATGCCAGGAGAAATCTCCATCAAATTCAAGTCATCAGCATAGACTGGATTTCTTGAAGCCAGCCCGCCAGAATTGATTATGATGGCATCCTTTCCTGCACCGTCCGAATGAAAATCAAACACAATCTGCGTATCAACGCTATCATCCACTTCGATCGCCGTAGCCGAGCCTGCATCGCCAAATAAAGGCCAAGTTGATTTATCAGTATATGAGCAGAGTTTGCTCGATGTATCACCTATTAGCAACAAACCCTTCTTTAGGCCAAGTGAGCGCATTGTCGAACCAATGATAGCCAAGCCGTATGGATAGCTTGAACAACCTAAATTAATGTCGAATGCAAGCGTATTTCTACTTAAACCGAGTCGATCCTGAATAATAATGGCTGTCGCAGGTATTGGGTAATCTGCCGACTGGGTGATCATCACTACAATCTCAATATCCTCCCGCCTCCAGTGGGTGCGCTCTAGCAACCGCTCGGCGGCAGCCACGCATAGATCTGAAGATGTCTGGTTCGCCGTTACAATTCGGCGCTCAAGGATACCGGTAACTTGACTAAACTTCTTCGCTTCAGCTTCCGACATATTTTCATATTCATCAACTCGCGAAATTTTCTCGGGCACAGCTGATACAAGCCCTCTCACCAGAACATGCTTCAGAATATTTTTCATGTTAGCCTTCAATCTTCGCCCACAAGTCAGCAATTGACGTGGACTTTTCGATTTCATCGCCTCCAATAGTTTTTTGATATTTATCATCCACCATAGCGATAATATTTAACACCGCCATGGAATCCCATGAGTCAATATCCTTAAATACCGTTTCCGACGAAACCGAAGTAAGATCCACCTCAATCGCCTCCGCAAAATTTTTAACAAAATTTTCCAAGCTCATACACATTTCCTTTCAAAGACTCAATAAACAAGCCGACCACGAATAGCCAACGCCAAATCCAATCAGCATCAACCTTTTATTCTCAGTCAGCATCCCATGCTCACGCATTTTGTACAGCGCCAAAGGAATAGTTGACGACACTGTATTGCCAATATCATTCATTAATATTGGCAATTTATTTGCTTCAATTTTCAATTTCTTTCTCAATGCCTCTAGCATGAACTTGTTGGCCTGATGCAGCACAAAAAAATCAACGTCTTCTTTTTTCTTACCGGCCTTCAGCAAGAGCGCATCAGCTGCTTTAGGCACTTCCTTCAAGGAAAATGCCATTACCTCTGCCCCGTTCATGTAGAGATTTTCTCGAGTCCTGACGTTACCAGAGTCATCTGTCTGCTCAGTTGAGGTGGCGCAAGACTTTGGTAGCCGATACATACCGGCCTCTACAATCAGGTTTTTTGCACCAGCGCCATTAGTGCCGAACACAAACGGGCCTATCGCTTCTTCAGTTGCGTCACTGGCCACAATGGCAGTGGCAGCCGCCGCATCTCCAAACAGAGTGCGTACGCTTTTGTCCAATGGGTGAATGTATTTCGAGTACGTGTCCGCTGTCAGCAATAACACACAACGGGCCGCTCCCGTCTCGATGAGACCCTTGGCCAGAGACAGGCCATACACAAAGCCAGAACAGCCCAAATTGATGTCCAATGCGCCTGCGTGAGTCGAAATACCCAAGCGGTCTTGAAGCAAACATGCGGTGGTAGGCAGGACATAGTCTGGTGCCTGCGTGCAGAGAATGATGAAGTCAACGTCCTGCGCCGCCACCCTGCCTTGCGAAAACAGATTGCAAGCCGCCTCGTAAGCCATGTCTCCGGCCGTTTGTAGATCGCTGGCAATTCGCCTTTCGCTGATCCCTGTTTTTTCAAGAATCTTCTCTGCGGGCCACTCGGGGTAGAGCTTTGCCAACTCATCGTTGCCCAGAACAGCTTCGGGCAAATATACAGCTATGTCCTTAAGACGTGCAGTAACGTTTATCATTTAGATTACTCAGTAGCCTGGGGAACATGCGCTCCTGTGAATGCCGGCATCGTTGCCTCACCTGCTGCACTGATGCCATCGCGAACCAGCACTTTCTTCACAGTTAACCACAAAATTTTGATGTCCAGCCAGAGACTGCGGTTATCCACGTACCACACATCGAGCTTGAACTTGTCTTCCCAACTGATGGCATTGCGTCCATTGACTTGTGCCCAGCCTGTTATTCCCGGCCGCACCTCATGTCTTCGGGCCTGTTCGGGTGAATAAAGCGGCAAATATTCCATGAGCAAAGGGCGTGGCCCCACCAGACTCATTTCGCCGCGCAGCACATTCCACAGTTCGGGCAACTCGTCCAGGCTGCTGGCGCGCAAAAAGCGGCCAAAGGGCGTGAGCCGCTGCGCATCGGGCAGCAAAGCGCCGCTGGCGTCACGCGCATCCGTCATGGTGCGGAACTTGATCATGCTAAACGGCTTTCCATGCAAGCCCGGGCGCACCTGTCGGAAGAACACCGGGCTGCCAAGTTTGCGGCGTACAAGCCAAGTCAGCACCAACAGGGGCAGTGCCAGTGCAAGCAAACCACACAAGGCTAGGATGAAATCGAAGACCCTCTTCACGCCTTCACCCCTGTCACCCAATCCACCCAACGGTCGGCCAGCTTGATGCGGTCGAACTGGGCTTCAGCCAAGGCGAGGCCACGTTGCCCCATGGCTTTCAGCGCATCGCGGTCGGCAGCAGCTTGTTCCAGCGCGTCCGCAAAGGCGACCGGGTTCTCTGGCGGCACGGCAAAGCCGCAGCGGCTTTCAGTAATCATCTCGGCCAGCCAGCCGGGGTAGTTGTTCAGCACCGGCAGGCCGGCTGCAATGTAGTCAAAAAACTTGTTGGGCGAGGTGCCGTAGTAAAAGGCCGGGACGTTAGCCAGTACTTGCAAGCCCAGGTCGGTGGCTGCCATCAGGCCTGCCAGTTTGGCCTTGTTCACCGGGTCGTGAAACAACACGTTGTCCAGGCCATCGCGCTCCGCCCGGGCTTGCAAGCCCGCCTTGAGCTTGCCCTGGCCTATGAGCACCAGCTTGATGTCGTCACGCCCTCGTCGCTTGAGTTCGGCGGCGGCATTCAACACGGCATCCAGGCCATTGGCTATGCCGTGGGTGCCGGCGAACACGGCCATCAAATCGGTCGCGCCCACTTCCGCAGGCCGCCAAGGCTGCACTTCCCCTGCAAAAATGCCCAGGTCACAGCCATTGGGCACCGAAGCGATGCGGTCGCGCGTCACACCCCTGTGCGCGATGCCTTCCACAATGCCGGGAGACAAGCCCACCAGCCGATGTGCGGATCGGTAGCTGGCCCATTCCAGTACGCCTATCGCCCAAAGCACCAACGGGTTGCGTATCACGCCCATGGCACGAGGCAATTCCGGCCACAGGTCACGCACCTCGAACACAAAGGGCTTGCCCCTCAGCCAACGGGCAGCGATCCCGGGAATGCCCGCTGTAAGCGGTGTGGTGGTTGCGAATACCAAGTCGTACGGTTCGCTTAATACCAGCATCACGCTGCGCCAAGCAAACTTCACAAACGTCATGGCTCTCTTCACAAATCCATCTGAATTTGAGTAACGTAGATCAAGCTCAATGACATCAATACCGTTCACACAACCACGTCGGAGACCTTTGGTAAAAGGTCCGTTAAGCCCAGTATCCCCACCCTGAACGCTTCCGCAAACCATTATTACTGTGTGTCCGCGCTTCAACAAATGTTGCGCCATCGCGTAAGACCGAATACCCCCTGGTCCATTTGGAGTTACAAAGTGTTGGTGGAAGTAAATAACCTTCATGCCGTCCAGTGCAGTTGCGTTGTCAGAGTGCCGGGTTGCTGGATTTCGACTTCCAGCACGGGCACCGGTGTTTTTTCGAGGTAGTGGCGCGACTCCCCACCCTCCACCAGCTCACAGCGCGAGATGGGCACATCGGCTGACACGTTTAGCGAGAACTCGCGGCCACCATGCAGCGTGAGGCGCGGACCGTCTGGGGACGACTCAAAATGCCAGTCACCTGGCATCAGGCGCCAGCGCAGCACCGCCTGGCGGGCAAAGCCCTGCACGTCATCAACCACCTGCAGCGCATCGTCTTGCAGTCTGACAGACCGGTGGTGGCAAGCCCCTTGGCCATCACGGTAGCCAGCAGCAAAGTGCGTTGACTGGTCGTCTTCCTGTAAAGGTTGCAGGCGTTCTGTTTTTAACCAGTCGCCCAGTAAAAAACGGCTCAAGCGCGGCATTTGGTCGCGCCCGTCAAACTGCACCGTATTGTGGCTGGCGGTACCGCCAAAGTAGTTGAGCCATTGCGGCTCGGTGTTGTAGCTGTAGGTACCGGCGTCGCGTAACAGATTGTCTGCACCTAACCAAAGGTCGAAGTGCAGGGCATCGGCCTGGCTGGGGCGGAAGCGGAAGCGCGGGTACCGCAGCATGGCCATGGCATTCCCACGCCGCAGCATGGCGAAGCCACCATCGTCCGCCACGTAACTCCCAACAGGTGGCGCTACCTCTGGAGGAAGATCAACGCCCAGCCATTGCGTGGCATGGTCGTAAGGGCCGGGCTGCGCGTAAGCCCGTTTTCCGGCAAACAGTGCCATGGCCAGTTGCACCGTTGGCCGGTGGTCGCGGTACGGTGAATCGGTCAACTGCAGCAGCCGGGCACCGTCGTTGGCTCCCACGTTGGGGCCGTCGCCGTTCAATGGGTTCACCATGTGCCGTAGCCATTCGGTTGCGGCCAAGGCTCTGGACTGCAGCCTTTTTGTAAAGGCCGGCAGCATAAGGTGCCGGCGCCACAGTTCGGCCATGCAGAAGGTGTCCAGCATGACACGGTGGTAATTGAGCGAATACTGGCTGAAACTGCCCTGCGGGCCAATCAACCGGGCGGCACGGTCTTCCAGCCACTGGAGGCCGGTGCGCGCCCAGCGCTCGCCTTCAGCCAAGCCCAAAACTGCCAGCCAACTGCCGCCCATGAACAACGCCGCCGCTTCGGACGTGCCATGGTTGTTGTCTTGCGCCATGGCGTACTGCACCGTGGGGGCTATGCGTTGCAAATGCAAACGGACCAAGTCCGATAAACCGGGCGAAGCATTGCGCACCTGCCCCAGCATAAAGGCGGCCATGGCCAGGTGCATCACGCGGATGGATGCCTCCTGCCCGCACTTCCAGTTTGGACCTTTGTAGGGCGGGTTCTGTGCGCACCAATCGGCCAACCAAGTATTGAGGCGAGCCAAGGATTCGTTGTTGCCGTGGCGGGCTTGCTGGGCAAAGGCCAGCACCCAATCCAGCCGCGACAGCTCCCAAATGAGCTTGATGTCGCCCACCGCCGGGTCAAAGTCAGGAATTTCCCACCAACCACGCTCAGGTGCGGCTACCCGCTGCCCGGTCAAGGGGTTGGCCAGCCAGTCGGGCGGCCTATCACCCAACCCCAGAGGCCACCGGCTGAACAGCGACCCCGTTGACCCCCAGGCCGAAGCGCTGGGCGCGTTTACCGCAGATGTCCCATGAATCGGGCGGAAGAACGGCCCCACCGGTGTGGAAGCCTGCAATCGCCTGACAGGGTTCAGCCCCAGCTTCACCCCCAGGCGGTAGCCCGCCGCACGAGCGATGTTGGGCAAGCCCAAGGCCAACGCAGTGCGCGCTTTGGAAGCTACAGCTGTCATTGTTTACGCAAAAGCTCCGCCACTTCTATGGTGACGCGCGCCACCTCGAAAATTTCATCTACAGGAATGGCCGGCACGCCCTTTTCAACCGCCTGCAGAAAGGCCGCTGCGCAAGCGTTCTGGCCCTTGTCCTGCTTCCACAGGTTCATTTTGCTGAAGCCTGGCCAGCCATAGCCTTTGAGCTTTCGGAAGTTGTCCAGTTGCAGCACGCGCCCGGCGGTAAACACCTCCACCCGCTCCTTTGGGAAGCTCGCCGCCCCATTGGCCAAATACAGGATGGTGCCAAACGATCCGTCTTCAAAACCCAGGGTGATGGACGCCTTGTCTTCGATGACGGCGACGCCGGGTGCATCGCCCATGCGCCGCGCCTGTACCGACACAATGGGGCTTCCGGCCAGAAACCGCATGAGGTCGATGAAGTGGCAGGCCTCGCCAATGATTCGGCCGCCGCCCACGGCGTTGTCCTGCGTCCAGTGATTGGCCGGAATGGCGCCCGCGTTCATGGTCATGATGAAGCTCTTGGGCTCCTTCACCGGCGCCAGAAGCGCCTTCATCTTCTGCACCTGCGGCGAAAAGCGGCGGTTGAAACCCACCATCACCTGCGGGCCGCCTTGCGGGGCGCGCGACTGCGCCGCGTCATAGGCCGCGCGCACAGCGCCCAGCCCACTCTGGTCGATGGCCAGTGGCTTCTCGACAAACACATGCTTGGATGCCTGCAAGGCCTGTACCACAAAACGTGCATGCGTGTCATGCCGGGTCACGATGGCCACCGTGTTGATGGCCGTGTTAGCGAACAGGGCTGTCATATCCGTCGACGCCTCGGCAAACCCGGCTTTCTCACCGTGGATCACACCATTGATCCCCCCCGCCGTGACAATAGTGTGGAATTGCGCCCCAGCCGCCTTGAACGCTGGAATCAGAACACGTGAGGCGTAGTTGCCTGCGCCAATGAACCCCATCACCGGACGCTGGGGCGTGAAGTGAGCGCTGGCCTTGAGCGTCACCTGCCGAACCATCCGCGGCTGGGTGGGCGAGTTGTACTGCAGCAGCATACCCAAACCCGCTTTATCTGCCGTGAGCGCCTCATACGCCTTGGGCGCATCTTCAAACGCAAAGCGGTGCGTAATCAAAGGTTTCACATCCAGTTGGCCACTGGCCAACATATCCAGCACAGCTTCAAAGTTGCGCTGTTCCGTCCAACGCACAAAGCCCATGGGGTAATCCTGGCCCATCTCCTCATAGTTCGGGTCGTAGCGGCCCGGACCGTAGGAACAGCTCACTTGAAAGCTCAACTCCTTTTCGTAGAAATCAGCCCGATTCAGCTCCAGCCCTGCCACACCCACCAAGACAATGCGCCCGCGCTTGCGACACATGCGGGCCGCCTGGGTCACCGGGTCGCTGGACTGGGTTGAGGCGGTGATGATCACCCCATCGACGCCGTTGCCCCTGCTGAACGCCATGCCCGCTGCCACTGGATCGTCCCCCGCTCCCGGGTTGCACGTATGTGCGCCGAACTGCCGGGCCAGTGCCAGCTTTGACTCGTCAAAATCGATGGCCAAAACTCGGCAACCGTGCGCACGCAGCAGTTGAACGGTCAACAACCCGATCAGCCCTGCCCCAGTGACAACAAACGCTTCGCCCAAGGTGGGTTGCGCCAATCGAATTCCCTGCAGGCCTATGCTTGCCACCACCACAAAAGCCGCTGCCTCGTCATCCACGCCATCTGGAATGCGTGCACACAGGTTCTTTGGAACTTTGACGACATCTGCATGTGCGCCGTTTGATACTACGCGATCACCTGTGTTGAAACCTTCAACGTTGGCACCGACGTCAGCAACAATGCCCACGTTGCAGTAGCCCAAAGGCAGGGGCTGCGCCAATTTGGACCTCACAGCCTCGACCGTGGTCATCAACCCGTCAGTAGCGATCTTCTCTAGCACCATCTTGACTTTGTCAGGCTGTTGGCGCGCCTTTTGAAGCATCGTCGATTGACCGAAGCCAACAAGCATGCGTTCAGTCCCGGCAGAAATCAGCGAACAAGTGGTATGTATTAACACACTGCCCGCCGCTAAGCGTGGAACAGGCGCTTCGACAACAGTGGTCTGCCCGTTGGCCATGTTTTGTAAGACTTGTTTCATATAGTTATGTTGCTGCTACTGTGCGGGCCAGTGATTGCCAGGTCAGGCGCTCCAATACCTCAAGGTTCGACGGGCCGGGTGGCGGCAAAGCAGCCACTGAATCGATCGCTCTAGCAAGCGCCAGAGGGTCCGGCTCCACCGACTTGACGCCGCTGAATTGCGGGCCAAAGTCGGCAAGATCGAAGTCCGCAGCAACGAGAACCCGTAAGCCTTTGCCCATCGCTTCGACAACCGAGATGTCATAGTCACCGACGTCCATTGAGACGAAGCAGTCGGCAGCGGCGAGTTCGCGTTGCAACGTCGAGTCATCGACGCTGCCAAGAAAGTGGATATCCTGTGCGCGAGGACTTGCAGCAGCCAACGCCTTCAGTTTTACTTCCTCTGAACCTGTCCCGACGATGTGAAGCACGGCAGGCTCACGCGCCAGCGAGAACGCATTGAGTATCAGGTCGACTCGTTTCTTATCAACCAAGCGACTAACAGAAAGCAGCCGCAAGGGCGTACCCACCGGCCTTGCTGCCGAGAGGCGCTCACGATCGATGAAGGACTCATCGAATGCGGCACGGCAAACTGTCGCATCTTTGCGGTAAACCAGGCCAACTTCCCAGCGCACCTGCCCGGAGAGCGTAAAAACTCGGTCAGCCCGGTTCAGGGCGCGAAACTTCAAGCGAGACACGATCTCATTAACGACCCAGGTCAGCGGCGAAAGCTTAGGCGGTGGTAGTGGTACGGTGTCGCGGTAGCCGGGGCGTGACGCAACGATCGTCTGAAGATGTTTTCGGAAGACGCTTGAATAGCGCGTAATGTCCGTCTTGAACTGGTACATCTGACCGAACACAAAGACGCGGTAAGGAAAACCAAGCAGACGCGACAATATGTACAGTTTGATCGCATCAAACTCGCTCTGACAAACCACGAGGTCCGGGGCTATCTTGCGGACCATACGGTGCAACGCAAACAAGCCGCGAAGTTTGCTGAAGACACGTGCCAGATAGCCTGCGGCACCATCAAATTCCTGCCCTGTACAGAACACCGTGGAAAGGTCGTAGCGCCCGTCGAAACTAGCCGCGTGCGCGAGCCGGTCGCAGGCAATGAGAACATCGTGCCCCTGGGCACGCAGCGCCCTTACTGCCTCGAGCACAAAGCGCTCCCCCCCGCCCTTCTGCTCCAGGCTTGACACAAACCAAAGTAATTTCATTTTTTTTCAGTAAAACGACGGGAACTGGCACACGAAACATTCCCAGAGGTATCCCTTTGCAAATAGCCCGAAAGGGGTTTTATCGCTTAAACGTGTCTTCATTTTCCGGTTATCCTGGTTGCTAGGTTACGCATGCGTACCATCAGGCTCTTGCGGTTGATCACTAGATCCCGCAGCACCTTGCCGGCGACAATAAACACGAATCCGGTGAGATGGAGGACCACGGGCAGCTTGAAACCAGGGAAATACTTGGCCGTGGCCGGTCCGTACTTCACGTCGACCACGAGATGGATACGGTTCTGGTCACCGCTGTTCTCCAGCGCGTGCAAACCCGAGGTATCCAAGGCCCACAGCGTGTTAATCGGCATGTGATAAGGCTTCTTCTGGACCTCCATGATCGCTTTGGGATTTGTTTGCAATGGAATATGCAAACGCATCACCCCAAATAGAAGGTTGCCATTCATGTCACGATGGCGATGCAGCACGGAATGGGGGGCGAGGTTGAAGTATGTGGCACCTAGAACATTCTCGCGCCCGAACTGGTTCAAGAACTCGGACAATCTAGGCAGCGCGGCAAGGTGGTCAATTTTCTCACCCAGTAGCACAGTAATTCCAGTCCAGTCGGTGTTCTTTGGGTAAATCTGGTGCAGCTTGCCGCGCAAGGCATCCTCGAACTTCTGCAGGAGACTGGCAGAGTCCGTCACAGTATCGGTTTTCCAAATTGCCGGGTAATTAGTCATGCTTGTCGCTCCAAATAGTTCTTCGAGATGAACGTAGCTCAAAGATTGATTTCAAGAATATTTATTTCCACCCCATACCTAGTTCAAAGTTTGAGACAACCCAGAACAACTTCATATTCAATGTGCGGGAGGTGAATTCCGCCCCACCTTCATGTGCATACACTCAAAAGCCAGGAAGATGGTCACGACCAAATTAAAGGCCAACCATCCGAGAGCCCAGCCTGGCACCCGAAATATCACAAAAGCAAGCCACTGAACCGTACCGCCGAGAACGGCGAATGCGAACACGTGAATCAGGGCCGCGCGGATCCTCACACGCAAAACATATAAATCAAACAATACTGCGTTGAATGAAAAAAGCAGGTAACCAACGCTCGCCGCGATCACCGACACCCACTGAAGCTGGCGTACATCATGGCGAATCAACTCCACAAACACCCAGTAGCCAGACGCCACTGCCGCGACGATGAACAGCGCAAAGATTACAAAAGAAAGGCTTAGCCGAGCCTCAATACGTGCTGGACCTACAGACTCATCATGCGTATGACGGAGCACACGCAGGCTGATCGCGCCGGCGAACACCATCAGCGCTGGCAACACGAATCGCTCGAAATACACCTTGCCACTGGCCAGCAGTGCGAACTCATCTTGCGTACCCAGCCACTTAATCAGGGTGAAATCAACGTTGACTGCCGCATAAGAGAAAATATTGATGGCGGTGAAAGCGAGAGCATCTCGCACGATCCGCCGGCCCATGTATTCTTCCTGTGAAGCGCGCTGCAGTAAACCTCGAATAATAGGCCATGCAATGACGATGCAGGCCACCGTGCCTATCGCAAATGCTGCCATCAATGCTCCGAACAGCCTCAGCAAGCCCGGATTAGGTCCAGAGAGTAGCCAAGCGGCGCCCGGAACGAGCAAAACGACCACCACCGAGGCAATCGTGTTACTGCGCGAAGCTTCAAGTGCACGAAGCAGGCCAAAAAGGACTGACTGGAGCATCACGCTAATGCCGAACGCACTGACGACCCCCACGAGGACCACCTGATCAAACCCAGCTACGCCTGTTTGGACGGCAGCCACTGCGACAAGCAGGCCTGTGAGCATCACTGCCACGACTAGTTGCATGCTGAGGCGAATCACAGGCCGGAGTGAAGAGGAGAGGACCACAGTCCTCACCGCTGCGGAACTCATGCCGCCAAGGAATACACCACCTACCATGAGGCCGATACTCCACCAATAGCCAAAGGAACCGAAGGCAATCGCATCCATTCCGCGAGAGGCCATTGCGAATAGGATTACTGTCAGCAGGAAATTTGAAGCCTTTCCCACGACGAGATTCGACAGATCGATGCCGCGAGCACGCAGTGGGATGGACGTTGCCATAATGAAGTACGCGGTATATCGGTATCGCCGCTCAGGCGGATCGATAGTTTTTGTGCACGGAAAGTTGGACGACTTTACGACGGCGGTGTGTTTGATCTATCAAGAATGCGCTCAGCAGCAATACTGAGTACATATGGATGCCGCCAGCCGAGTTAACGAAGCTAATAACGGCAAAAGGTAAAGCATAGGCCGAGAGTTCGCTTTCGCTGCGCGTTAGAGTTGCGGCCAGCCAGGCAAAAAGCACAAGACCACCGAGCAACCCGAAGGAGGACAAAAGGAAGGGGAGCAAGCCAAAGTCCAAAATAGTATCCAGACTCTTAAGCATCAACTGTGCATGGACGCCGAGGCCATAGCCAACCCACAAATGGTGGCTTTGTTGCAGATGCTCAAGCATTAGGAGAACAGACGTGAAGCGAAAAAGTGCACCCGCGCTAATGTTATCGCCGTTTGCCACGATCTTGAGCGCAGCATCTAATACGCTTAGCGCTTGGAGTATGCGGTCTCCAAATCCGCGATACAGTACATTTTCTTGTAGATCACTTACCAGCGGACTCTGCAATGCGCTGCGTGCCATCTCGGAAATTGGATTGGCCAAAAGAGGGATCGCGAAAAATGCAAGCGGCAATACGCACAGAAATGCAAGTGCGATTGTGCGCCTTATGCTTCTACTCGATACATGACGCCGTGCAAATCCGAGAACAAAACCTACCAAGAACCCCATGAAGCCAATAACCGAGTAAGCCATGAACACCACCACGGCGGCGAGCAGGAGTCGCCACCACCTCCCCTGCCATGTAGCAAGGCCGACATAACCAGCAATCAGGCTTCCGACGCCAGAAGGTTCGCTCAATAACCCTTGCGCGCGAGGTTCACCGTCACTCAACAATATCTGGAGCGGAAAGCCAGAAAATTTGTAGGCCACATAGGTCAGGGTGATAATAAGAAAAGTTGCATGCGTGAACTGAACTAAGCGCCGCAGCAATTCATCGGGCGTTGTTAGAGCGGACATCGCCAGGCAAGCAAAAATCCACAACAACTGGCGCAAAATTGCACCCAAACCTAATTCAGCACCGGGCGGATGTTCTATCATCAACATCAACGCATGGCCAGCGCTCAAGACGGCTATGAATATCCAATGCCGGATTACATAGCCTGATTGGCCCGGTACCACTGGCAATGCGCCATAGCGCAGTGCGATGGCTGAGTGCGTAACATAGCCTAATGCTGCCAACGATACGCCTGCGAACTCATCGTAGGATAACCCCTCTCCGCCGATGAATAACCTCTGGATGAAAGATGGCGCAAGAAAGATTACCGTCCAAATTGGCGAAATTTTGACGGTTTGCATTTAGTTTCCTAGATCGCTTGCGCCACAACCAGCGCGTTCCAGGTGCCGTCTGAAAGCGGCGTGTCAAGCGACGGGAAAGCGCTCATCGACTTCAGTTCGAATCCTGCACGGGCCAACAACATCTCGAACTCCATCGGGAAGAAATACCGCATTCGATGTACTTCGGTAGCCTCGTGCACGACACGCTCACCTTCAAGCTGCCATAGGCGAAAGGTAACCTCAGCCAAATGCCGGCGCGTGTCCAGGGCGGTGCTCGCGGCGCGCAAAAGGCGATTACCTGGAGCACGCGCGACTTCGCGGAATCGGTCGCTCGGCCGCGTGGTCAGCACTGAGGGGCCATACCAGAAATCGCAAACGAACAAGGCGCCTGGCTCAAGGTGCGCCCGCACATTCCGCAGACCATCATATACATCCGTGTTGCTGGTCAGATACCCAACGACAGCAAACATCATGATTGCGATGTCATGTGTCGCGCCGGTATCAAAGTTCCTTGCATCGCCATGCACGAAGCGCGGCTGGGGATCGACGTCGAACAACTTTGCCTTCGCCTGGGCAGCAGCGAGCATCTCAGATGACAAGTCAACGCCGGTCACTTGGTAGCCTCGCCTCGACAGTTCGAAAGCATGGCCGCCGGTACCGCAACCAATGTCAAGCAGTTTCAAAGGTCGGCGGCGTGCGAATCGCTTTACTGCTTCGTCTATCAGGTCACATTCAGCCGAATAGCTTTTGTCCTGGTACATCGAATCATATTGGCTCGCATAGAGAGAATTGAAAACGTGCATTTGGGTCTTCCTAGTTGGGTCAGCGCAAGGCCTGTCGGACGGCTTGACTGACGGTGTCAATCTGCTCGAGCGTGAGTGCGAGCCCCGAGGGCACATACAAGCCTCGACGCGCAATTCGCTCACTCACCGGGTGCCGTTCATCCTTGAACAATCCCATGTCGTGGAACACGGGTTGCTCATGCATCCCCAGAAAGAATGGTCGCGTTTCGACTCCGAGCGCTTTAAGGCGGCGTGCAAACTCAGTCGCATCGAAAGGTACATCATCTGCCAGAACCATTCCGAAGACCCAGAACACACTGCGTGCCCAAGGATGCTCCATGGGTAGCTGCAATTGCGTCAAATCAGACAAGCGCTGCATGTATTGGGTCGCAGCCCAACGTTTGCGCTCGACTATTGACTCGATGCGCGTCACCTGTCCGACGCCCAATGCAGCCTGCATGTTGGTCAGTCGGAATTGATAGCCATGCTCGGTGTGAAGAAACCTTCGGTCGCCGCGAAAGCACAGGTTGCGCAGGCTGCGCGAACGCGCAGCGAGTTCAGGATCATTGGTGACCACCATGCCACCTTCGCCGGTAGTGATCAGTTTGTTGGCAAAGAAGCTGAAGGTGGCTATGTGGCCGATGCCACCGCATTTTTTCCATGTTGCCTGCGCTGTGCCACGGTTACTCTGATAAAGAGCGCCGTGAACTTCTGCGGCGTCCTCGATGACGTATAGGCCGTGCCGCTGCGCTAAAGCCATGATTGGATCCATGTCAACGGGATGACCATACATGTGGACCACCATGATCGCTTTGGTGCGAGGTGTGATCGCAGCCTCGACCTGCTCGATCGACATGCAGAACGTATCCGCGTCACAGTCAACCAACACAGGTGTACCACCAGCGCGCACCACTGCCGATGCACACGAAATGATCGTGAAGGTAGGCATGACCACCTCGTCACCACGGCCAATACCGACAGCTTCCACTGCCACCTGCAGCGCAGTCGTGCCGTTAGAGACGGCAATGCCGTATTTCACGCCACAGTAGGCGGCCCAACGCTCCTCAAACTCGTCGACATATCGTCCCGCAGAAGAGATCCAACCAGTACGAAAAGTGTCTTGGAGTGCGAGGAAGTCCTCCTCCGCCAGCATGGGTTCATTCACAGGAATCACGGTTTTTACCTACTAATATGTTGAAATTGTTGTTTCAGCCAATCATCAGCCCGATGTACGAAATACCGATCGATAGGATCGACAAGAATTTTCGACACTAACCAAGACAACGGCACGGCAATGAGGATATTTGTCAGCAAAGCAGTGGAGAAATTCATTTGCAAACCATTAATCTCCACCAAAGTCCACCAAATTTTCAAAAACACCAAATGAACCAAGAACAATGCATAACTCTGACGGCCAAAACTTGCCAATACCTTGTTCAGAAGCCCTGGCGCGTGCCGAACCAATGCAGAAGAAAAAAGGAGCAGCGCAGCAAAGCATATGGCATAGACGTGCGATTCATCAAGAGGCTTGCTCTCCCCTTTTACCCAGCCCACCATCAGGAGCATTGCCACGATAAATACCGGGACACTCCATGGCGCAAAGCTCTCCTCGAATCCCGGTTCAGCTTTGATCCTCCGCACGAATACGCCTAGGACAAAACATGGCAATTGAGAAAAAAATCCATAGTGAGAGTATCCCTCGTAATATCGACCGATTAGCAGGACGAACAATATTGCGAACCCAAGCGATACAGCGTAAATCTTTGCTATGGCTAACGATGTTCGCAACATCACCATGGGGAGCGCTGCAAAAATAATATAAAAATAAGCCTCATTAACAATTGACCAACTCCCATCCAGCAAGGTATTCAACCACGCAGGCACAAACCCTTGAAGCAGCAGCAAGTGCACTATGTAATTATTCAAGATTAGATTTTCAGTTGACGGTGAATTCCTGAATGGCTGCAGGTCCGGCGCGAGTTCTTGAAAAATGAAAAACAATCCAATGTTCAGGTGCAAAAAAATAAAATATAAAGGTAAAAGCTTGGCAGCCCTGCGTAGCAAAAAGCCGCCAACACCCTCGCCATTGCTGATACAGCGATCAAAGCTAGTGGCAACAAGGTATCCACTCAGCACAAAAAACAATTGCATTCCTACGCTGAGCCGCTGTACAAGGAGAAGGAGCTTGGGGTACTCATCCAACCTAGGAGTCATAACACCTGCATGCAGGAGCAAGATCGCAATAATCGCCCCCCCTCGTAGAACGTCTAACTCCAGATTTCGATAACGTAAAAAGTATGGCAACGGGATAGTTTCAATACATTATTACCGCGTCAACTCAGAATCGCTCTTTGTCCTTCATCCCAACGTAAGGCCCCTGTTTGACTTCAAACAGAACGGTATCTTCGCGCATTCGAAATCCATGTCCTCCACGCAGGAGCAATACGATATCACCAAGATATAGCTCATGCGTTGATAGAATTTTTTTATTTTGGCTATAAATATCGATTGCACAAGAGCCTTTTCGAACGACGATGCATTCAGTTGTGCCGTGCACCTCACGAACCACAGGCAGGTGCAGATGAGGTTGAATAGACTGGCCTGCGCCATAGACAATCATTCCCATTTGCTGACCAAAGTCATCTGGGGTCAAGAACTGCGTCTTCTCTGGCATCCAACCAGCTCGCACAATGTACGCAAGGGGTAAATCACCATCACGAATGATTTGCACCGATTCCATGCTGCAATCCGTTAGTAAAGCGACTTGCGTCTTGCGAAAGAGGCACGCAGTTCGGCTTCAGCCTCGGCTAAATCTGCATCGACCATCTCGTCGACTAGTTGCTCGAAGGTGACCTTTGGCGACCAACCTAACTTTTCTCGTGCTTTACCAGCATCGCCAAGAAGAGTTTCGACCTCTGTGGGACGGAAGTAGCCAGGGTCAACCGCCACAATGCAACGACCATCGGGCAAGTAACCCTTTTCGTCAACGCCGCTGCCAGACCACTCGATAGTCATGCCAAGTCGCCGACCCGCCAACGTCACAAAATCACGCACACTTACTTGTTGGCCCGTCGCAATGACAAAGTCCTCTGGATGCTCCTGCTGAAGCATCAGCCATTGCATCTCAACATAGTCTTTTGCATGACCCCAGTCGCGCTTTGCATCCAAATTACCAAGGAAAAGCGCCTTCTGTGTACCAAGTTTGATTCGTGCCAGTGCACGCGTGATTTTCCGGGTGACAAAGGTTTCGCCTCGAATAGGACTCTCATGATTAAACAAGATCCCATTGCAAGCGTACATTCCATAGGCTTCGCGATAATTTACAGTTATCCAATAACCATATAGTTTGGCCACAGCATAAGGCGAACGCGGATAAAAAGGAGTTGTTTCTCTTTGAGGAATTTCTTGTACTAGCCCGTAAAGTTCAGAAGTTGATGCTTGATAAAAACGAGAGGTTTTAGAAAGTCCAGAAATTCGAAGCGCCTCGAGCAAACGCAAAACACCAACGGCATCAGAGTTGGCGGTATATTCCGGCTCTTCAAACGAGACTGCCACATGACTTTGAGCTGCAAGATTATACACCTCATCGGGTTTTGACTGCTCCACAACACGTAGCAAGCTGCTGGAGTCTGTCATGTCTCCATAATGCAAAACTAACTTGCCATCATGTTCATGTGGATCAGAGTATAGATGATCAATTCGATCGGTATTAAATAGCGAAGTTCTGCGCCGTATGCCGTGTACCTCGTAGCCTTTTCGAATCAGAAATTCAGCAAGATAAGCTCCATCTTGACCAGTAATTCCAGTTATAAGCGCTCTTTTCATTATTTATACCAATCAGTTATTTGAACTCAGGACACCACAAGCATCAATGACCTTCTTTTTGAACATGTCATTTAATTTAATGACGGAAAATTCTTTATGCGACACCAATAAGACACAAATATCAGACTTTTCCAGAGCTTCATTAATGCCAACCAACCTGGCTCGCCCAGCTAATTCATTGGGTAATTCCGATATGTTGGGTTCGACAATCAAAAGCGATACTTTGGATTCGGTAGCGATATGACTAGCAATGGCTAAAGATGGGCTTTCACGCAAATCATCGATATTTGCTTTAAATGTGATGCCAAAGCAAGAAATAGTCAACGCCTTCGTAGATCGGCCCTCCCTTTTATCATTAACAAAATTTATTGCTTCTTTGATTTTATTAATAATCCACGCAGGCTTTTCATCGTTAACTTCTCTTGCAGTTTTAATAATTTTCGCCTCTTCAGGATTTGAACTAACAATAAACCAAGGGTCAACAGCAATACAATGGCCACCAACGCCCGGGCCGGGCTGCAAAATCTTGACTCTGGGGTGACGATTCGCCAATGCAATCAACTCCCAAACATCAATGCCTTGCTTTTCGCAAATAATAGAAAGTTCGTTGGCAAAAGCAATATTTACGTCTCTAAAACTATTTTCAGTTAACTTGCACATCTCTGCAGTGCGCGCATTGGTAATAACGCAATCCCCTTGAACAAAAATTTTGTAGAGCTTCGCTGCAGCTTCAGAGCATTTTGGTGTTAAGCCACCAATGACTCTGTCGTTCTGTACTAGTTCTTGTAAAACCTTTCCAGGTAGTACACGCTCCGGGCAATATGCGACACGGATGTCGCTGGACTCACCGTGGGTATGAGGAAAGGTGAGATCAGGACGGGCCTGAGCCAACCAAGCAGCCAATTGCTCGGTCGCACCTACAGGCGAAGTGGACTCGAGAATGACTAGGTCACCGGCCTTAAGGACTGTTGCAACTGACTTGCTGGCTGACTCGATGTAGTCCAGGTCGGGGTGATGCGAACCCGTTGGTCCTTCTTTGAACGGTGTCGGCACGGCAATGAGGAAGGCATCAGCTGGCTGAGGCTTAGTGAATGCGCGTAAGTAGCCCTCAGTTACTCCGGCATGCACCACCATGTCCAGATCTGGCTCAATGATATGAATCTGGCCTCGATTGATGGTGTCAACTGCATGCTGATTTACGTCAACACCGATGACTTTGACTTTGCGACTTGCAAAGATAGCTGCCGTTGGCAGACCTATGTACCCAAGGCCGACGACGGAAATCGCTTTATATGGAAGATTCATGTGAGGATTCTCTTGCTGTTACAGCCAAGTGTTCGAAGATGTCACGAATACGTTGGCAGGCTACACCATCGCCATATGGGTTGTGAGCGTAAGCCATATTGAGATATGCTACGTCGTCATTCAAAAGCTTGGTCGCTTCTTTGACGATGCTAGAACGGTCCGTTCCAACCAAGCGCACGGTACCTGCCGCCACGGCTTCCGGCCGTTCAGTCGTGTCACGCATTACCAACACTGGCTTACCCAGCGAGGGAGCCTCTTCTTGAATGCCGCCCGAGTCAGTCAAGATAAGGTAACTGCGCATCATCAGATAGACAAAGGGCAGATAGTCCAATGGTTCGATGAGGTGCACATGCGTAGAGTCACCCAAGATTCGGCGCACTGGCTCTTGAACTTGTGGATTCAGATGCACAGGGTAAACCACCTGCACATCAGGCTCACGAGCAATATCTTTGAGAGCGTTGCAAATGGATTCAAAACCAGTGCCGAAGTTTTCGCGACGGTGGCCGGTTACCAAAACCACTCGTTTAGCCGACTCCAAAAATGGAAACTGGGCTGCCAGTGAGCTGCGCAGTTCAGCATCGTTATCGATGCGCTGGCTTACGCTAAGCAGTGCGTCAATGACGGTATTGCCCGTCACATGTATCTGATCTGGCTTTGCGCCTTCTTTCAACAAATTGTTACGGGACGCCTCAGTTGGAGAAAAATGGAGCCCTGCCAAGCGCCCTGTAATCTGACGATTGCCCTCTTCAGGCCAAGGCGAGTATAGGTTGTAGGTCCGCAGGCCGGCCTCTACGTGAGCCACTCCTACTTGTTGATAATAGGCAGACAAGCTCGTAGCCATAGAGGTCGATGTATCGCCATGAACCAGCACCCAGTCGGGACGGTAATCGGCCAGTACGCCATCCATGCCCAATAGGATGTTACTGGTCAACTGCGGCAGTGTCTGTCCCGGTCGCATGAGGTCAAGATCGTATTCGGGCGTTATCTCAAAAAGCTGAAGCACTTGGTCAAGCATCTGTCGGTGCTGGGCAGTGACGCACACCTTTACGATCAACTCGGAAGATTTTTTTAATTCCTTGACGAGTGGAGCCATTTTGATGGCTTCGGGCCGCGTACCAAATACTATTAGTAGCTTCATTTTATAAGATTATCGAATTTGATATTCAATCCAATCGGCCATAGGAATCTTCAAACCTCACAATGTCGTCTTCACCTAGATAACTGCCAGATTGAACTTCGATAATTTCGAGAGGAATGGTTCCAGGGTTGGCCAAGCGGTGTACCTCACCCAGTGGGATGTAGGTAGATTGGTTTTCTGTCAAGGTCAACGCCCTGTCGCCGATGGTGATTTCGGCGGTACCAGTGACCACGATCCAGTGCTCTGCTCGGTGATGGTGCTTTTGTAAACTCAAGCTAGCCTTTGGTTTAACCTGGATACGCTTGACCTTGAAACGGCCGCCCTCGTCAATGCTGTCGTACCAGCCCCAGGGGCGGTGGACTTTGCGGTGCAGGGTGTGTTCTGCGCGCTGAGTGCTTTGCAGTTTGGTGACGATGTGTTTGACGTCTTGGCTGCGGGATTTTTCGGCCACCAACACGGCATCAGGTGTCTCCACCACGATCAGGTTGTCTACACCCACTAGGCTGACCAGTCGGCTGGAGGCGTGCACCAGTGTGTTGCGGCTGTCAGTGCTCAGCACGTCGCCCACATGGGCGTTGCCTTGGTCGTCTTTGGGCAAGACATTCCAGACGGCGTCCCAGGCACCCAGGTCGTTCCAGCCTGCATCCAGCGGCACCATTTTGATGGGGATGCTGCTGCCAGGGCAGTGTTCGATGGCTGCGTAGTCCACCGACTCGGACGGGATGGCCAAAAATTCTGCCCTGCCAGGACGCACAAATTTTTCGTCTGCACTGCGTTGGTCCCAGGCAGCTTGCGTGGCTTGCAAGATGTCTGGACGAAATCGGCCTAATGCTTTCAGCCAAGTCGAGGCTTTGAGCACAAACATGCCAGCATTCCAGTAGTAGTAGCCTTCAGTCAGGTATTGCTGAGCTTTTTCGGTGGTGGGTTTTTCTACGAAGCGCTGGACCGGTTGGGCTATGGCTGCGAGGTCGCCGTTCTTGCACTGTATGTAGCCGTAACCGGTTTCGGGGTGGGTGGGGGTAACACCTAGTATGACGATAGCGTCGGTGGTGGCTTCGTGAATGGCACCTTGCATGGCAACAGTGAAGGCGGCAGGGTTGGCCACTGTTTGGTCGGCGGGAGTCACGACCAGCACGGGGTCGGTGCCACCGGCCATTGCAGCCAGGGCAGCCAGCGTGAGTGCGGGGGCGGTGTTGCGGCCTGTGGGTTCCAGCAGGGCGCAGCCCAGTTCAATGCCTGCCTCACGTAATTGCTCGGCGGCCAAAAAGCGGTGGCCTTCACCCGTGACGATGACGGGGTTGGACACCTCAATGTCTGCATTACCCAAGTGGTTCAATCGCAGGGCAGCTTGCTGGAAGAGGCTTTCGCTACCAGTCAGGCAAAGGAATTGTTTAGGAAAACCGGTACGCGACAGTGGCCACAATCGGGTACCAGAACCTCCGCACAGAATAACTGGAGTGACTTGAATCATGAATAAAAGTTAATTGTTTATTCGGACATCAGGGCTGGCCCGCTAAACCCCAATATTGGGCTCTGTCCTTTACCCGCCCCGCTCAGGGTTTGCCCAGCGCACGACGCCAGGACATCTTGAGTTGGATCAACTTGCCGGCGGTTTCCTGGTCGCTGCCCGCGTTGCGCAGCGCTTGTCGCACGAACACAAAGAGCAGCAGAGCAAAGCCAGAAGCGAGCGTGGCGATGATGGCGATCAGTGCCTTCTTGGGCTTGCTCTTGCGCTCGGGCGGCTGGGCTGCGTCGAGCACCTGGATGACTGCGCCTTCGCGAGCTTCGTCCACGCGGGCCAGTTCGTACTGCTTGGCAAACAGTTCAAACAGGGTTTCGTGGTATTTGAAGTCGCGGTAGCGGCTGATGTAGTCGCCCTGCCCTGCGCCGTTGCCGTCTTCGGCTTTGTCTTGCTTGGCCAGTTGCGCACGCAGGTTGGCCAGCTCGGTCATGGCCTGCCTGAAGTCGGGGGCTGTTTCAGCAAGATACCCGCGCATGGCGCCCACTTTGACTTCTTGCGCGGTGATCTGCGCCTTGAGCGCGGCCACGCCGGCCACGGCGCTGGCGGGGTTGCTCTTGAGCACACTGTCGGAGATGCCGGTGACCTTGAGGGCCTGCTCGGCGGCAGTCAGGTTGTCTTTGGCCTTGACGAGCTGCTTTTCAAAGAACAGGCGGCGCTGCTGCGCCTCGGTCACGGCCAGGCGGGCCAGCACGCTGCGCAGTTCTTCCACATAGGCGTTGGCCACGTCGGCGGCAAACTTGGGGTCTTTGTCGTCAACCTCGACGCTGATCAGGCCGTCTTTGCCGCTGGCGATACGGACTTTTCCTTCAAGTGCTGTACGGGCATCGGTGCGTAGCTTGGCGCTGTAGCGCTCCATGAGCTTGAAACGGTCGATCAACGCATCTTTGACGGCGTTGCTCTTCATGTAGGCGATGTACTGGTCGGCCGGGTTTTTGATGCCGGCGGCGGCACCGGCCAGCCCACCCAGACTGCCCAGGCTTTGCAGCAAGCCGGCGGCGGCGCTTTGCTGTTGCTGCGGGGGCAGGAACTGGGTTTTGGCGGTGTAGCTGGGGGGGATGAGAAAGCTGATGCCCAGCGCGGCAATGCCCACAGCCAGGGGGCCGAGGACGAGCAGGCGCAGGTTGTCGACGATGGTTTGCAGCAGGTCGAGCAGGCTGATTTCGTCGTCTTCGGGGGTTTGGACTTGGTCGGTCATTGGGTTTTGTGCTCTTCCTTTGACAGGCTCAGGAGGAGTGGGGTTTGGGTTTTGTGCTTCGACAGGCTCAGCACGAACGGTAGTTGGGGCTCAGCACGAACGGTGGTGGGAGCACTGTTAATTGCGCAGGGTCTTGATGGCGGCGGCGCCGATGCCGAGGTTGCTGAAGATCTGGGTCCAGTCGCGCAGGGCGCGGACGAGGAAGTTGTAGCTGGTTTCGCGGTCAACTTTGGGCGGCACGACCAGGGTGTCGCCGGGCATGACCTTGGCGCCTTCAAAGCTGCTGAACCAGCCGGTGCTGTTGCGGCTGAGCACGCTGCCGTCGGCGCGCAGCACAAAGGCCTGGTTGGGTTCGGCGTCTTCGGCCAGGCCGGCGGCCTTGAGCAATTCGCCCACGGTGCGACCAGGGCGGTAAATCATGACGTTTTCATTGTTCACGCTGCCAGCGGCAGATACAAAGGCAGGCTGGCTGGGAACAAGAATGGCATCGCCGTCTTCAAGGGGCAGGGCTGGCAGGGTGTCCAGTTTGTTGACCGATGCATCCAGCTCAAGCGCTACGCGGCCTTTGCTGCGCAGGGTTTTGAGGCGGTTGATTTGCGACTGCATTTGCTGCTGCTGTTGCTGCTGCAACGCCTGGGATTGCAGCGCGCGTTCGCCAGTCAGGTTGGCGGCCAGCGTCGCCCCGGCGCTTTGCATCTGGGCCTCGAGCCGGCGGATGAGCTGGTCGAGGTTTTGCTGCTGCTGTTTGCGCACGCTCTCGCGGGTGAATTCGGTACCGTACAGATAGGCCTGCGGCGTGAGGCCGCCGGCGCGCTGGATCAGCTGCGGGATGGTTTCACCGGGCTGGGCCTGGTACACGCCGGGCGAAGCGACTTCGCCCTCGATGCGTACCAGTCGGGTCTGCTTGGCCACGGGCAGGCGCAGGTCGGCGCTGTTCATCACGGTGATGACGTCGTCGGGCTGCAGCTGCAGGTTGTGCGCGGGGTCTTTGTCGATGACGGCTTTGGCCAGGTTGAAAGGGATGAGCTCGGTGCGCAGCTCAGCCTTGTTCAGGCGCTGGATGACGGCGTATTCCCAGTTGATCTGCTCGGCAAAGCCGCGCACGCGATCGACGGGGTTACGGGCCTCCTGGATGCGCTGCTCGCGCAGGCTGTGCAGCTCCTGCTCGGTCAGTGGCTGGTTATTGGCTGCCTGGCCGGTGGCGCCCGGCGCTGGCGGCTGCGCGTTGGAGGGACTGCCTGCACCTGCCTGACCAAGCTGCAGAGGCATGCCTTGGTTGTTCTGGCCGAAGAAGGGGTTGCGACTGATGAGTTCGGTGCTCAAGGCCACATCTTCGGGCAGCTGCTCGGCACGCTGCAGAGCCTGGATCTGCTCTGCGGTAAAGCCCTGTGCGCGCAGCGTGGCAATGCGGTTTTGCACCAGCTGGTTGCGGCGTTTGTAAAAGTCAGGGCTGATGAGCGCTTCGCGGTCGGGAATCAGGTCTGATACGCGCATGCCTGCAAACCAGCCGTGGCGCAGCGGCTGGGCCACAGCGCCTTGCAGCGTGACGGCGTTGCCAAAGGCGGGGCTGATGGGTAGCAGGGTGATGACGTCGCCGTCGCGCAGTTTCTGGGACAGGCCTTCGGCGTTGAGCACCAGGTTTTGCACCTGGCGCGGGGCGCTGGGCTGCTGCGGATCGATGCGTTCGACCAAAGCCTTTAGCGCGCTGGCCAGAGCCGGCACACCGCCGCCAATGGCCAGCAGCTCTTGCACGGTGGTGCCGTCCTTGAGCTCGTAGATGGCGCCCATGTCGGTGGCGCCGGTCAGGGCCACGCGCGGGCCGGCGGGCGGGATGGAGATGACGTCGCCTGGCTGCAGCAGCGCGTCGCGGCCTTTGTCGCCTTTGGCAATGAAGTCGTACAGGTCGAGCGTGGTGACGGTTTTGCCGCCGCGCTTGAGGGTAATGTTGCGCAGGCTGCCGTTAGCGCCGGGGCCACCGCTGGCAAACACTGCATTGACCAGGGTGGAAAGGCTGGTCAGGCTGTAGGTGCCGGGCTGGCGGGCCTGGCCAACCACATAGACCGTGACGCCGCGCAGCTTGCCCAGGCTGGCATTGACTGTGACGTTGGTGAACACGGTAGCCACTTGCTTGCGCACGGCGGCCTCCAGGTCCTTGACCTGCAAGCCTGCCAGGTTGAGCGTGCCGATTTTGGGCAGGCTGATCTGGCCATTACGGTCCACCGTCTGGCTGCCGGCGTAGTCAAAGGCGCCGGAAATGTTGATGCGCACTTCGTCGCCCGTGCCCAGCAGGTATTCGCCGGGGGCAGCGGTAACGCTGTCGGCGGCATAGGCCTGGGGGTTGTCAAACAGGTTGGCGCCAAACACAGGCAGCAGCTTGCCGGTGCTTTCCTGCACAAAACGCTGGAACTGGCTGGGGACTTGTGGCTGCAGCACGCGCTGGGCCATGAGCGGGCCGCGCTGGGCGGCTGGCGCATCTTGCGCACCCATGTCGGGGCGCTGCGGCAGCATGGGCAGGGTGGTGGCAGGCAGGCCCGGGGTGGCAACACCACCCAAACCAGTGGCATAGCCGCTTTGCTGGCCATTAATCAGGCCAATGGCCGAGGCGCCGGGAATGATGTTGGCGGTGTTGGCCGAAACCTGCGATTGCGCTGGCGCTGCGGCCAGCAGCCCCAGCAGGGCCATGGCCAGCAAGCTGCGCCCGGTGGGCTGGGTTTTCTGTGAACAGGGTGCACAAAGCGGGCGCAGAGGGGACATAAGGCGACTGGGAAAGGGGACCTGGGAAGCCGCTGACGATACAGCACGCAGGCTACCGCAGTGCCGGGCGCCATGGTCAATTCAGGCGCAGCACTGCTGAAATGGGGTATTGAAGGCTTGCTGCCAAACACACAGCTGACTGCTCTGTCTGTTTGCAGCAAAGCCCTTCATTCTATGTAGTTTTTATGAGAACTCTGTGACAAGAAGCTTCATAAGAGTTCTTTATGATTAAAATAAACCATCAAAAATAATAAGATTCTGGCTTCGCACACTTTCAAACTTTTTCGGCAATTTATTGGATTTAGTCGATTGACGCCAAGGTGGTGAGCGCTCTGTCTGAACCAAAGCCAACAAACCCTACCCCTAAAATGCCCTGATCGTTTTAGGAACTGGAACATGCGCGCGATTTGGAATTCTTTGGTTTTGTTGGCTCTGGCAACAGGCAGCAGCGCATGGGCAGACAAAGCCAAAAGCTGGGGAACCGCCTCGGATGTGATGGCCGCCGGGCTGCCGATGCTGGCAGGTGTGGCCACACTGACCAACAGCGACACCGAGGGCACTCGGCAGCTGGTGTTGTCGGCAGGCTCCGCCCTGGCAGCCGCCGAGGTGCTCAAAAACACCGTGCACTCCACCCGGCCTGACGGTTCGGACAACAAGAGCTTTCCGTCTGCACACACTGCACTGGCGTTTTCTGCAGCCAGCTTTTTGGACCGCCGCTATGGCGAGCGGTACAGCCGCGAATACGGCGCCTGGGCTGTGCCGGCGGTGTATGGCCTGGCCGCCCTGACAGGTGTGGCCCGCGTGGAGGCTGACAAGCACCGCTGGACAGATGTGCTGGCGGGCGCGGCGATCGGCTACGGCAGCGCCCGCTTCTGGAGTGAGCCCGTGCAAGGCGGCCGCGTGAGTGTGCTTGCCGCACCCCACGGCGTGGCAGTAGGCTGGGCGCGGGGGTTTTGAGGTAATGACAGACCCGAGACGCCCTGCCCCCGCCGCGTCAAGGCTGGCTTCGTTTGGCCACGCTTTGCGGGGGCTGCGGGTGTTCGTGTCACAACCCAATGCGCGCATTCATTGCCTGGCGGCATGCGTGGTGGTGGCAATGGGCTGGTGGTTGGGGGTATCCAGGCTCGAATGGGTGGCGCTGACGCTGGCCATTGCGCTGGTGATGGGCGCCGAGGCGCTGAACACCGCGCTTGAATACGTGGTCGACCTAGCCAGCCCCGAATGGCACCCGCTGGCGCGCGATGCCAAAGACGTGGCCGCTGGCGCCGTGCTGCTGTGCAGCGTGGGGGCAGCGGCGGTGGGGCTGCTGGTGTTTGTGCCTTACCTGGTGTGAGCTGCGGGCAGGCAAGCAGCTTCACTTGCCCACACCAATACCGAAACCCACGCCCATGAGCACCTCTTTGGCGATCTCGCCGTTCGAGGTTTCTGGACCACCGCAGTAGACCGAGATGTCTGAGGCCTCCAGGTGGTCCACCGTGTCGAGTCCGGCATTGACCGCCAGCATGGGCAGCAACCATGCGCCGCCGCTGAGCAGTACCGCCACCGGAGAGGCGATCACGCGCGACTGCTTGATCGTGTCATGCAACTGCGCACGCCCCAGCGCCATCTGGCACTCGCGACTGGCGTAGCGCGGGTGATTCATGTCCGGGTTGGACGAGGTCTTGCGCGACTGGCTGGTGCAGCCACTCAGGGACAGCGCCAGCACCGACACAAGCACCACTCGCCGCATGATCTTGACGGGTTGTGGCGCTGCAGTTCGCATGTCAGAGCTGCATCTCGCTCAGAGCGCCTGCGCGGCTGGAAAACTGCACCAATGCACTTTGCTCCTCGACTTGTACGCGGGCACTGCGGCCGTTGTACGCGTTCGCCTTGAGCCATTGGGTCTCTTGCTCGAGGACTTCACTGCCCATGAGCGTGGTCCACCAGACACGGTTTTCGGTGTCCCAGCGGTAACCACGAGACTTGAGCGCGTCTTTGGCTTCAAACGGAGCGCCGGTGGCGCGCAGTTTGTAGCGGGTGCGGGTGGAGCCCTCCATCAGGCAGGTCAGGCCACTTTGGCCATTCTTGAGCGGCGCGGCCAGCACCTGCAGCAAGGCGTGGCAGTCCACCAGGGCGCGGTGGGCATCGTAGAACCAGCCGCGTTCGTGGGCCAGAAACTCCAGCTTGGCCGAGCCGCTGCCCAGCCCTTTCCAGTCGATGCCGGCAAACGAGCAGTTCCAGGCTTTGCCGGCAAACACGGGCAGGCGGGCTTCGACAAAGGGCCGGTCAAAGCCGGCGTTATGCGCCACGATGAGATCGGCAGCCTGCACCAGTTCGGCTACGCGCGCGTCGTCGATGCGCTGGCCGCGCACCATGCTGTCGTCGATGCCGGTGATCTCGGTGATGGCGGGCGGGATGGGTTTGCCGGGGTCTTCAAACGATTCGTAAGTGGTCACCGGGCCGACGGGCTGGCCTGTGGCGGTGTCCACCAGCACACTGAGCATGGCCAGCTCGATGATGCGCTCGTTGCGTTGGTCCAGTCCGGTGGTTTCGGTGTCGAGCACGATGACGCGCTGGGTGTCGGTGGCAGGCACCGGCCCCCAGTCGTCGCGCGGCACCAGGCGACGCAGGACCTTGTAGTCAGGGTGCGCCTCCAGCGCCTGGGCCATGGCGTCGTGCGAGAGGGCTTCGGCGCTGACTGCAATCAGCGCTGGAGCAGCCTTGGCTGCTTTTTTGGCGGATTTGGGAGCTGGGCTTTTGGCTGGAGCCGCGTCTGGCACGGCACTGTCAAAGCCCAGACTCATTTGCTCGGTGGCGTTCATGCGGCCTTCAGGTACATGTCGATGTGCATGGAGGTGTAAGGACAAACCACACCCGCATCTTCGGTTCTTTCCAGCAGGCCCAGCTGGGTCAGCACGACCACATCCTCGTGCACCCGCTTGACATCACGACCTGCCAGTCTGGCCAGTTCGCGGATCGACATGGGCCCTCTGCCTTGTGCTTTGCGCACCAGTTCCCAGCGTTTGTCTGTGAGCTGGCTGAAGAATTGTGCAGGGGTTTCGAAGTTAAGCACTTCGCCCTGGTAGCTTTTCTTGCTGCTTGCACTGGCCGCGGCGCGCAAGGCCCCCTTCCAGTCAGGCTGCAATGTAATCGTCAGGTAACGCTCGCTCATGATGACCTCCGGGACTCTACTGCGGCAATGAAGTCTTCGACGAGTTGCTCCACACCGCGAAACTCGTAGGGCAATTCCTGCCCATCCAGGTGACAGTGGTCCCCCTTGCCGCGCTCATTGTCAAAGCCCACCACTCTTTGGCCGTCAACAATATAAACAGCACGGTACTTGAATCCATGGTCTGTCGGGGGAACTGGCTGAGGCACGCGCCACACAACCCATTCGATGATGGCGCCATCAGGCGTGACATCCTTGAATCGAGAAATGAGCCTAGCGGACATGTTGGCAATTTTGCCAACAAGCTAATCCGTTGTCAATCACGACAACACGTCGTTATATCGAAAGATCATCCCTTCATGGATCCTCGGGTCAAGCCCAAGGGTGGCACATGCAACTGCCCGACTTGACGGGCAATCCATCACGGCGTCTTGGCGCCCGCGTTGTACCAACGTGCAATGAGCTGGCGCTCTTCTTCGGTGATGTTGGTGGCGTTGTTCATGGGCATCTGGCGGGTGACGGCGACCTGCTGGTAAACGCCTTGCGCATGCTGGCGCACAGCTTCAATCTGGTCCAGGCGGATGCCTTTCATCTGCGCGGCTTCGCCGTGGCACATGTAGCAGCGTTGCTCCAGCACCTGCTTGACCTCGGCATAACTCACGGGCGCTGCAGCACTGGCGGCCGGCGCTGCCACGGGCGCTGGCTTGAGCGCCACGATGACGGCCAGCAGCAACACCACGCCGACTGCGGCAAAGGGCCAGGGGTTTTTGGCGCGGCCCAGGTGGTAGCCGTGGCGCTGGACAAAGAACTGGCGGATCAGGGCACCGGCAAACATCATCACGAACAGCAGCACCCAGCGGTGTTCGTGCGTGTACAGAAAGCTGTAGTGGTTGCTCAGCATCGCAAAGATGACGGGCAGCGTGAAATAGGTGTTGTGCACGCTGCGCTGCTTGCCGCGCTTGCCGTGGATGGCCAGGGCTGCGGCGTCGTATTTTTCACCGCTGGTCATGGCGGCAACCACCTTGCGCTGGCCGGGGATGATCCAGAAGAACACGTTGGCGCTCATGGCGGTGGCGATCATGGCGCCCACCAGCAAGAAGGCGGCGCGGCCGGCAAAGAGCTGATTGGCTGCCCACGAAGCAAAGGCCACCACCACGATCATCAGGCCTGCGACGATGACTTCACCGTTTTTCTTGAAGCCAAAGAGGCGACAGACCGTGTCGTAGACGAACCAGAAGGCCACCAGAAAACCGACGGCGGCAAAGCCGGCAGTGGCAGGCGCCCAGTCCATGAGCGATTTGTCGATCAAGAAGGTGCCAGCGTTCCAGAGGTAGAGCACCGTGAACAGCGCAAAACCGCTCAGCCAGGTGGAGTAGCTTTCCCAATAGAACCAGTGCAGCTTGGTGTGGATCTTCTTGGGCGCGACCATGTACTTTTGCGGGTTGTAAAAGCCGCCGCCGTGCACCGCCCACATGGCCCCGTCCACGCCTTTTTCGAGCAGGTCGGGCGAGGTGGGTTTTTGCAGGTTGTTGTCCAGAAAGACAAAGTAAAAGGACGAGCCGATCCAGGCGATCGCGGTGATGACGTGCAGCCAACGCAGCAGCAGGTTGGCCCAGTCAAGCAAATAAGCTTCCATGAGGAGTAGCTCCAGGACGGCTCACCACTGCGGGCTCTGTGAGCAGTCAGGCGGTCGCGAACCTGCACCGGTAACCGGTGATGGCGCCGCTGCGACCAGTGCACCGAAGTGTATACACTTTTTGTCGGCAATTCCAGACAACATGCTTGCGGGCAAACCCTCAGCCCTGCAGCAGCTGCGCCGCCACGGCAATCGCAATCACTTCAGGCTCTTTGCCGGTGATGCCGGGGATACCGATCGGGCAGGTGATGCGGTCGATTTCGGCTGCCGTGAATCCGCGCTCTTCGAGGCGGTGGCGAAAGGTGGCCCATTTGGTTTTGCTGCCGATCAGGCCAACGAAGGGCAAATCCTGGCGCTCACGGATGCGGCGCAGGCAGGCAATCACGATGTCCAGGTCTTCGGCGTGGCTGAAGCTCATGATGAGCACGCGGCTGCCGCTCGCCAGATCGGCCACGGCGGCCTGCACCGGGCTGGAATGCTCGCACTCGACGCCTTCGGGCACGTCCGCTGGAAAGATTTCGTCGCGGCTGTCGATCCAGCGCACCGCAAAAGGCAGTGGCGCCAGGGTTTGGACGATGGCGCGACCGACATGGCCACCACCAAACAAGGCCAGCGGCTGGCGCGGGGGACTGAGCAACTGGGCGACGCGCTGGGCATCGACCGCGCCTACAGGCTCGAAACCAAGCTCGAGCGCACCGCCGCAGCACTGGCCCAGGCTGGGGCCAAGCACATGGCGAATGTGCAACTCACGGGTCTCGCCCATCAGCAGGCGACGTGCATGGGCGATGGCCTGGAATTCGAGGTGCCCGCCGCCGATCGTGGCGGCAAAGCTGTCGGCAAAAACCAGCATGCGGGTGCCGGTGCCGCGCGGCACGGAGCCGCGCACATCGAGCACGGTGACAAGCACGGCCGGAGCATGGGCCAGTTGTTGCAGGGCGGTGCGCAGGGAGATCAAACGGGTTCCTGTTGCAAAGATTGACGAGGTGCGGGCTGGAAACTGCCACAATCCGCGGACCGGACTTGCGGAGTATGCACGCGATGAAGACTTTGACTCGATTGTCCACCTGGCGCCTCACCTTGGGCGGCGCAGCAGCGCTGTTGCTGGCGATTTTGCAGGGGTGCGGAACCCCGCCAGCCCCGCCCATCGGCCAGCGTCCGGAGCCGACCATGCCGGCCAAAACGCCCGATGCCCCCGTGGCCAGCACGTCGCAGGCACGCACCCCCAAAGACTATCGCCGCGATGCCGCAAGGCATTTGTACGGGGTGCAGTCCGAGAAGATCTACAAGGGTCGCTTGCCGCCCATGCTGTATGCGGTGGGCGTGCTCAATGTAGACATCGACCGCCGCGGCCAGGTACAGGCCGTCCACTGGATGCGCGCGCCCAAGCATGCGCCCGAGGTGATGGCGGAGATCGAAAAAATGGTCCGCGCCGCCGCGCCCTACCCCGCCCCGCAGCACATGGCCAAGGTGACTTACACCGATGTGTGGCTCTGGCACAAGAGCGGCAAATTCCAGCTGGACACCCTGACCGAGGGCCAGGACTGAGGAATCCTTCAGCCGTCCTTGAGTTCAACCTGGTGGTGCTCGAGCTGCACCACGGCGGGTCGGCCCAGGATTTCCAGCAACACAGCGACACGCTTGCTGGAAACACTCTGGATGAGGCCATCCACATCGCCAAGCGCGGTGTGCTTGAGGCGCACAGTCTGGCCGGGTTTGAGGTTGCTCAGCTGCTGGATGGTGGCATGGTTGCGCTCTTCTTCGAGCTGACGGATGCGGCGCAGCAGTTCTTCGTCAATCACGGCTGGCTCAAAACCGAATCGCACAATGGTAGTTATGCCTTTTGTGCTGCGCACGGCTGAAATACTTTGCCCGGCTTTACCCGGCCGGAAAAATATGTACCGCGGAAACATGGGCTCAAATACGCTGACCGGGCCCTGTTCTGTTTTACGGAATTTCTTGTAAAGGGGTAAATACGATTCAAACCCCTGCTGGTCGAGGTTGATTCGGGCGATTTCTTCCTGTCGGGGTTTGGTATAGGCCAGATACCAGGTTTCAGGACTTTTGTCGTCTAGGAGCTGCATGGGTGAAAGGCGATGACCTCAGAGGTCGTGATCAAAGCGTATTGTCCCCGAAAAACAAAACCCGCCGAAGCGGGTTTTGTTGGCTGATGCAACGCTGTATCAGGCGATGATGAACGGGGTGCGGTCTTTGCCTTCGATCCACTTGGGAGCTTTGCCGCGGCCCGTCCAGGTCTGGCCTGTAGCCGGATCACGGTATTTGGCAGCCACTTTGCTGACCGACGATTTTGCGCCAGCGCTCTTGCCAGCACGGCCAGGGAAAACGTCCTGTGCGGTCAGGCCATATTCGGCAACAATTTCACGCACCTTGGTCACTGCAGCAGAAATTTCATTATGGCGGGCTTCTGCAATGGCTTTCTCGAGGGCTTCACGCTGTTGCAGCAGGTCTTTGAGGGATTGGGACATGAAAATAACTCCAGATAATTCAAGCGATGCGGAATATAGCAGAAAAAATCCAAAACCGTTGAATGATTTTCCTTGATTTACACGGGAGATTATCGTTTTTATATGCCGCAAGAAATCAATACAGTAAATCAGGCATCCACCGTAACCGCCAGCACCTTGTCGATTCGGCGCCCATCGAGGTCGACAATTTCGAATTCCCAGTTCTCCAGCCGCACTGTTTCACCAGTTTGCGGCAGTCGGCCCAGCACGAACATCAACAAGCCAGCCAGGGTGTTATAGCGGCCGCGGTTTTCACCGGGCAGATCGGACAGCTCCAACCGGGCCTTGAGCTCGGAGACGGGCATCAGGCCGTCGAGCAGCCAGGAGCCGTCTTCGCGCAAGGTGGCCCAGGCCTCGGTCTGGGTTTCGGGCTTGAGCTCGCCCGTGATGGCCTGCAGCAGGTCCAGGGGCGTGACCAGGCCCTGCACATCACCGTACTCGTCCACCACGAAGACGATGCGGCTGCTCTGGTCGCGCAGTCGCTCCAGCAATTCCATGCCGGTCTGCGTCTCGGGCAGAAAGTCGGCTTGCCGGGTGAATTGCTCGATGGGGCGGTCCTCGTCTTCGGGCTGGGTCAGCAATTGCGCCAGCCCGATGACGCCCTGCACATGGGCCAGACCCTCCCGGCAGACGGGATACCAGGAATGCTGTTCGTGCGGTTCAAGCGCATGGATGCGCTGCAGCGCCTGCGCGGGTGTCAGGCTGGCGTCAAGCCAGACGATGTCGGTGCGGGGCGTCATCATCGACGTCAGAGGCCGGTCGTCCAGATGGAACACATTGCGCACCATCTGGTGCTCGTGCTCCTCGATCAGGCCGGCAGACACACCTTCGGCCAAGCTGGCAGTGATTTCTTCTTCGGTCACTTCCTGACCGCGCTGGGTGTTGATGCGCATCAGGCGCAGCATCCCCTGGGTGGACATGGACAGCAGCTTGACGAAGGGACCGGCCATGCGGGCCAGGGTGTTCATGGGGCGCGCAACCCAACGGGCCACGACCTCGGGATACATCTGGCCGATGCGCTTGGGCACCAGTTCGCCAAAGATGATGGTGATGAAGGTGATGACCGTGACCACCACGGCAGTGGCTGTGATGCTGGCTGCGGCTTCGCTCAGGCCCCAGTCGTGCAGCAAATGCCCCAGCCCGGCGCTGAAAGCCGCCTCTCCCACGATGCCGTTGAGCATGCCGATCGAGGTGATGCCGACCTGCACCGTCGATAGAAACTGGGTGGGCTGCTCCAGCAGCTGCAAGGCGGCCCCAGCCCCTTTGTCCCCCCCCTCTTGCATGGCCGCCAGCCGAGCCTTGCGGCTCGATGCGAGCGCCATCTCGGACATGGCAAAGACGCCGTTGAGCAGGGTCAGAAAAACAATCAGCAAGACATCCATGACGGACATTGTGCCTTCGCCGGATGAATGCCCCGACAATCCCCACATGGCTGTTTACCTGATGGGCGATGTACAGGGTTGCGACGAGGCGCTGGCGCGTCTGCTGCACACGATTGATTTTTCACCGAGCCGCGACACGCTGTACTTGCTGGGGGACCTGGTCAACCGCGGGCCAGACTCGCTGGCAGTGCTGCGCCGACTGATGGCTCTGTCGGGCGCAGCGCACTGTGTGCTGGGCAACCACGACCTGCATGCGCTTGCAGTCGCCTCGGGCGTGCGCAAATCCAGCCGCATGGACACCTTGCAGGAATTGCTTGCCGCCCCTGACCGCGACGTGCTGCTGGGATGGCTGCGCCAGCAGGCCATGGCGCTGCAGGCGCACGGCGTGCTGATGGTGCATGCCGGCGTGCTGCCGCAGTGGAGCGCCGCCGACACGCTGGCGCGCGCGGCCGAGCTGCAGGCAGTGCTGCGCGGACCCGACTGGGTGGGTTTTCTCTCCCATATGTACGGCAACGAGCCTGCTCGCTGGGACGATGGCCTGCAGGGCGTGGCCAGGTTGCGGGTGATCGTGAACGCGCTCACCCGCCTGCGCTTTTGCGCGGCCGACGGCACCATGGAGTTCGAGACCAAAGAAGGTGCAGATGGTGCGCCGCCCGGCTTCTTGCCCTGGTTCGATGTGCCGGGCCGGCGAACAGGAGGCGATGTGGTGGCCTTTGGTCACTGGTCCACGCTGGGCTGGCTGGCGCGACCCGATGTGATCGCGCTGGACAGCGGCTGCGTCTGGGGTGGCTGCCTGAGCGCGCTGCGTTTGCAAGGCGACGGCCAGCACGAATTGCTGCAGGTGCGTTGCCCGCAGGCACAGACGCCAGGCCTCTGAGCGGCGGGCAGATTCAACTTTCCCGGGTATAAATCAAGGCTGTGTCTGTGCTGCCAACTTTTGATCCTCGCGAAGTGCCCGTGGTCGCTGTCGACCACGACTTGCCCGCAGTTCCGCCCGAGCGCCTGAACGCCCCGGCCCTGCGGGCACGCTTTGCCGCGCCGCCCATCTGGACGCCCGAGGTGGTGCGTGAGCCGAAATTCTCCGAGCGCCCGCCCGCCGACGCTGCCGTGCTGGTGCCGCTGGTGCTGCACGACGATGGCCTGTCGGTGCTGCTGACACAGCGAACCGCCCACTTGCCCACACACGCCGGGCAGATCGCTTTTCCTGGCGGCAAGGTTGACGCGCGCGACAGCAGCGTCAGTGCTGCAGCCCTGCGCGAGACCGAGGAAGAAGTGGGACTGCATCCTCGGCATGTCGAAGTCATCGGGCATTTGCCGGTGTACACGACAGGCTCGGGCTTTCATGTCACGCCCGTGGTGGCGCTGGTGCACCCACCCTTTAATCTGGACCCCAATCCCGGTGAAGTGGACGCGGTCTTCGAGGTACCGCTGGCCTTTTTGATGGACCCGGCCAACCACCGCCGCCACGCGCTCGAGTGGCAAGGCAACCACCGGCAGTGGTTTTCGATGCCCTACCCGGAAATGCGACCCGGCACATCGGACCCGGTGGAGCGTTTCATCTGGGGCGCCACTGCGGGAATGTTGCGCAATTTCTACCGATTCCTGCTGGCCGAGCAAGCAGGACAGGAGCATCCATGAGTTTCTTCGCAATCTTTCTCGCGCTGGTGCTGGAACAGGCCCGCCCATTGGGCATGGACAACCCGGTTTACCGGGCCGTGGAGGGCTGGACGGGCTGGATGACGCGCACGCTCGACGCCGGAGTTCAGCATCTGGCCTGGGTTGCCTGGGGCATGACCACACTGACGCCCGCGCTGCTGGCATTGCTGGTGCATGCGCTGGCCGACTGGGGTCTGGGCTGGCTGGTCGCGGTGCTGTGGAATGTGGCGCTGCTGTACGTGACCCTGGGCTTTCGACAATTCAGCCACCACTTCACCCGCATCCGCGATGCGCTGGACGAAGGCGATGAACAAAAGGCCCGCGAGTTGCTGGCCGAGTGGCAGCAGGTGCAGGTGGGTGACATTCCGCGCAGCGAAATCCTGCGGCATGTAATCGAGTATTCGGTGCTGGCTGCGCACCGGCATGTGTTTGGTGTGTTCTTCTGGTACGCCCTGCTGTCGGTCATCGGACTGGGTCCCGCAGGCGCTGTGGTTTACAGGCTGGCCGAATATGTGCAACGCCGCTGGCAGCGTGAACAGGGCGCCGACAACGGGGTCAGCCTCGTGCTCGCAGCCGTGGCACACCGCGCCTGGATCGCCCTGGACTGGCTGCCGGCCAGAGCCACGGCGCTGGGCTTTGCCATCGTCGGCAGCTTCGAGGACGCCATGGACGGTTGGCGCAACCATGCGCAAAAATTTCCGAGGGACAACGACGGCGTGATCCTCGCCGCCACAGCCGGCGCCATCAACGTGCGCCTGGGCGGTGCGGAACTGGGCGCGTCCAGCGCCGACGAAGATGGTGGCACGGACAACACCTCCTCAGGCAGCAGCACGCCCGGCCAGCAAGCGCAGATGGGTCACCTGGCTTCGGTGGTCGGACTGGTCTGGCGCAGCGTGATCATGTGGCTGGTGCTGGTGGCCCTGATGACCATGGCCAACCTGATGGGGTAACCCGGTCACCAGCGCTGCTGGCTCAGCTCTTCAAACAACTGCGCGTAGATGCGGTGACGGCGCGTGCTGATGGTGCCGCCCTGCCCCTCTTCCGCCACCTGCGCCAGCACGGCGCAGCCGGGTTCGTGCAGGTGGGTGCAGTTGTAGAACTTGCACTGGCCCAGGTACTGGCGCAGGTCGGGCATGCATTCGGCCAGCCGCGTGGGCTCGATGTGGTGCAGACCGAATTCCTGAAAGCCCGGTGAGTCGATCAGGTCACCACGCCGGTCAATGTCATTGAGCGCATCCACCCAGTACCAACGCGTGTTGGTGGTGGTGTGCTTGCCCGAGTTGAGCGCCTGTGAAATCTCGCCGGTCTCGGCCTGCGCCTCGGGCACCAGCCGGTTGATCAGCGTGCTTTTGCCGCTGCCCGAAGGCCCCAGCACCAGCGTGTGGTGCCCGCGCAGGGTTTGCAGCAAGGCACTCACGCCATCGTCGGCTGGCGCATCGCCGCGCGGCGAAAGGGCCAGCGGCAGCACCTCGTAGCCCATGGCCCTGTAGGGCGCCAGACGCGCCCAGGCACGGGCAAAGGGCTCGGCCAGGTCGCTTTTGTTGAGCGCAATGACAGGGGTGATTTTTTCAGCCTCTGCGGCCACCAGCGCGCGGCTGAGCTGGCTTTCCGAAAACTCCGGCTCGGCCGCAATCAGGATCAGCACGCGGTCGAGGTTGGCGGCAAACGATTTGGTGCGGATTTCGTCCTGCCTGTAGAACAAGTTGCGCCGCTCGTGCAGGCGCTCGATGCTGGCCTCGTCGCCGGTGGCCACCCACCACACCCGGTCGCCCACCACCGCCTGGCTCTTTTTGCCACGCGGGTGAGCGATCAGGCGGCGGCCGTCGTCGGTTTCAATCAGGCAGTGGCGGCCGAAGGCGCCTACCACCAGCGCGGATTGCGCGTCAGTTGTGGGAGTCTGGGCAACCGGCCTGGCGCGTTTGCTCATGCGTCGGGCCCTTGCAGCGCATCGGTGCGCCGGGCAGCCTCGAAATCCAGCTGGCTCAGGCCTTTGACGTCGTGCGTGCGCCAGCGCACCACGCAGTGCGCGTGGTTCAACACCACTTCGGGGTGATGGTTCATGGTTTCGGCCAGCCAGCCCACGCGGTTGACAAAGAGCATGGCCTCGGCGTGGCTGGCAAAGCGCCAGTCGCGCTCGATCGCCACACTCTCCCCTTCGCCGTGCAGTCGCCAGCCGGGCACCTGCACCAGTGCCGACACCACCTGGGTAGGTTGCAGCGCCCGCACTTCAGGCGGCTCCTGCCGCAGCGCCAGCCGCCTGCATGCGCGCCAGGCGCTCACTGGCTGGCGGGTGCGAGTAGTAAAACTTCACGAACAGCGGATCGGGCGTGAGCGTCGAGGCGTTATCCTGATACAGCTTGAGCAGGGCCGACACCAGGTCTGCTGCGGGCGTTTGGGCCACAGCGTAGGCGTCGGCCTCGAACTCCTGCACACGCGAGCGCCACGAAGACAGCGGTGCCAAAAAGAAGCTGAACACCGGCACCACCAGCATGAACAGCACCAGCGCCAGCGCGCTGTTGCTGCCCGTCATGTTGGGCACCACGCCTAGGCCGGTGTAGAACCAGACCTGCTGCGCCAGCCATCCCAGCAGCGCCAGACCGGCCAGCGTGACGGCAAAGCTCACCGCCATAATCTTGACGATGTGTTTGTGTTTGAAGTGGCCCAGTTCGTGCGCCAGCACGGCCTCCATCTCGGCCGCGCTCAGCTGCTTGAGCAGGGTGTCAAAAAACACCACCCGCTTGCTGGCACCAAAGCCTGTGAAGAAGGCGTTGGAGTGCGCAGAGCGGCGGCTGCCGTCCATCACGAAAAAGCCTTTGGCCCGAAAACCGGCGCGCTGCATGAGCGCCTGCACGCGCGCCTTGAGCGACTCGTCTTCGAGCGGTGAGAACTTGTTGAACAGCGGCATGATGACGTTGGGAGCAATGGCCATCAAAAACAGTTGCCACACGACCAGTACACCCCAGGCCCACAGCCACCAGAGCTGACCACCCACGTCCATCACCCAGAGCACCAGCGCCAGGAGCGGCAGGCCCAACACAGCGCCCACCAGCAGGCCCTTGAGCAGGTCGCTGAGCCACAGCGCAGGCGTCATCTTGTTGAAGCCAAAACGCTGCTCCACACCGAAGGTCTGCATGAGCGAGAGGGGCAAGCCGATCAGGCCTCCGATGAGCATGAAGGCGACGATCAGCGTCATCTGCTGCAACAGCCCGGGCACCATGAACGTCAGCAGCCATTGGTTGAGCGCATCCAGCCCGCCCAGCAAGGTCCAGCCCAGCAGCACCATCGCATCCAGCAAGATGTCCCATTGCGCCAGCCGCGCCTTGGCCAGGGTGTAGTCGGCGGCTTTTTGGTGGTCACCCAGCGAAATGGTTTGTGCGTATGCCTCGGGCACCGCCCCCCGGTGCGCCGCCACATGCCGCACCTGGCGAGCGTTCAGCCAGAGCTTGAGTGCCACATGGGCCACCAGAGCAAGGGCCAGCGTCAGCGTGAGTAACAGGGAAGGATTCATGGGCGCGATTGTAGAGACCACCCAGAGCCCGACGGCCCATCGGCGACAATCCCCCCATGTCTGAAGTGAATGCCTCCCCCGCCCCCGAAGCCCTGACCAAGTCCGACCAGAACCTGGTCTGGATTGATTGCGAGATGACCGGTCTGGACCCTGAAAAGGAACGCCTGCTGGAAATCGCCGTCATCGTGACCGGCCCGCACCTGACGCCCCGCATCGAGGGCCCGGTGCTGGTCATCCACCAGAGCGACGAGCAACTCAACAAGATGGACGCCTGGAACAAGGGCACGCACGGCAAGAGCGGCCTGATCGACAAGGTCAAGGCCTCCAGCCTGACCGAAGCCGAAGCCGAGCAGCAGATCCTGGACTTCCTCAAGAAGCACGTGCCCAAAAATGCTTCACCCCTGTGTGGCAACACGATCAGCCAAGACCGGCGTTTCCTGGTGAAGTACATGCCCAAACTGGAGGCCTACTTCCACTACCGCAACCTGGACGTGAGCACACTCAAGGAGCTCTCGCGCCGCTGGAAGCCTGCCATCTACGAAGGCTTCAAGAAGCAGCAGCGCCACACCGCGCTGGCCGACGTGCACGAGTCCATTGACGAGCTCGCCCACTACCGCGAACACTTCATTCGCCTTTGATTTCAGGGAAAACCCGCACAAATTCCCGATCCGTGCGATAATCTCGGCTTCGCCATCTTTCATGGTGGCGTTTTGTTGCATCTCCCCTCATGCCTTGGCCCATGACTTTCGTCTGAATCGGGCCACTCCCCTGAGCCGGAACTTCCGTTCCGCGCCCCTGGCGAGCACCGTTTGAAGGTTGATGTCTTTTTCAACCTGACGGTGCCTGCGGCTGCCTGCTGCAGTGCCGTGCGAGTTATTTTCATGACTGAACAACTGAACGACCTGCAGGCCGAGCTGTCGCCTGCGCAAGACCTTTCCATCGACACCACCGTGGCTGCACAGCCGCAAGCCGAACCCGAAGTGCAGGAGCCCAACGGCTTTGTGCAGCTGGGCCTGGCCGCCGAACTCGTGCAGGCTGTGGCCGATCTGGGCTACACCCAGCCCACCGCCGTGCAATCGCGCACCATCCCGCTGGCCCTGCCCAGTGACGATGAGTCGCACCACGGCTACAACGACCTGATGGTCTCCAGCCAGACCGGCAGCGGCAAGACCGCCGCCTTCCTGCTGCCCGTGCTGCACACCCTGATCCAGCAGCAGGCTGCGGCTGAAGCCCAGGCCAAGGCCGAATACGACCAGGCTTGCGCCGACGCCGTCGCCCGTGGCGAAGAGCCACCCAAGCGCAACCGTCGCAAGGACCCGACCAACCCGCGCAACTTCAAGGCCGCCATTCCTGGCGCCCTGATTCTTTGCCCCACACGCGAGCTGGCCCAGCAGGTGGCGCACGACGCCATCGAGCTGGTCAAGCATTGCCGCGGCCTGCGCGTGGCCAACGTGGTCGGCGGCATTCCCTACCAGATCCAGATCGCCAAGCTGCAAAACGCCAACCTGGTGGTGGCCACGCCCGGCCGTCTGCTGGACCTGCAGCGTTCGATGCAGATCAAACTCAACGAAGTGCAGTTCCTGGTGGTCGACGAAGCCGACCGCATGCTGGACCTGGGCTTCTCCGACGACCTGGCCGAGATCAACCAACTGACCGAGCAGCGCCGCCAGACCATGATGTTCAGCGCCACCTTTG